>Ga0247841_10000461_pt1 | contig 105230 bp, 93 predicted proteins | sample LaCruzMarch2015__2_FD_192410 | JGI IMG/M metagenome (GOLD analysis project Ga0247841, IMG submission 192410) | Freshwater microbial communities from meromictic Lake La Cruz, Castile-La Mancha, Spain - LaCruzMarch2015_18m | ecosystem: Environmental > Aquatic > Freshwater > Lake | place: Spain... | reverse complement strand
TAGCAAAAACGCCAAAAAGTGGTTGGAGGAACACAAGGAGCAGATAGAGGTTTTCCACCTTTCCTCCTATTCACCGGAACTTAATCCAGACGAATACTTAAACGGTAATCTCAAAAACAAAGTTCACCCCGGGACACCGATCCGAAACCGTGAAGATCTGGAAAAGAAGGCCCGTTCATTTATGAGGACTCTCGTCAAACGGCCGGCACATGTCCGTAGTTACTTCAGTCATCCGAAGGTTGCTTATGCCGCATAAAATTGACATGTTAAATTGCCGGAGTAATAACTCAGACAAGGCCCATTTCAACCAGATTATCAAATCAAAAGTACGCATGAACCGGATGAACCGAAAATATAACGGCTCCCCATGCGCATCGGGTGGAACATAGTCATAGCCAACAGGACCAAAACCGTGATACAAGAAGCTCGCAGGCATCCCGTGAGGAGGCGGAAAAGGGACCGTGAAATCTTCCGATTTATTGATCATCCTCCGGCATTATTGCCGGACGTTACGGGAAGTTCTCTACGGATTCACCACATACGAAATGGACGTTTCCCTACAGAAGGAGAGGGGAACTCTCAATCATTATTTCACGCTGATCATCTTCGGCGATCTTCTCGGTCTGCCCTTGCTCCCGCCTTACTACACGTTGAGGCTCCTGCCCCATATCTACCCCGAGCTGAAGGCGTGGAAACGGAGCATGCTGCGGGAGCGGGACCTGATGGATAAAGCGACCAACCTGTAGCGGGTGCGGCGATCATCGCACTGAGTTCCTACGTTGCAATGACGAAGGATGAAGCTTGAACGCAGCAGGAGCCTGCCCCTGCGAAAGCGGGGGGACTCTTTACGATGCCGCCAAAGAAAAAGGCCGGACGGTCCGTCCGGCCTTTTTCAATAACGGGCGAGGAGCTCTTATCTCTCAGGGACGAAGAGGTAATCGATCGTCCGGTTGAGCATTTTCGCCCCCTTGATCTCCGTCTCCAGAAGCGGCGCGATCGCCCGGACGCGGTCGCCGAAGATCTCCCAGATCTCCTTCATGTGCTCTTCCTGCATCTGGATCCGGTTCTTGACGAAGTCGATGGTGTCCGCGCCGGCCTGATCCTTCTGGATCAGGCCGTTGACGATGACGCCCCCCACGGGGATCCCGAATTCATGGAACCAGTTGATGAACCGGGTGATGACGGCGATGGGAAGGCTCTCCGGAAGCGTGACGAAGAAGAAGGCGGTGAGCGCCTCGTCCTTGAGGAGATCCGCCGCCTTGCCCATCCGGTTCTTGAAGGCGAGGAGGTCGTCCAGGAGCGGATCCGACTCCTTTTTCTTCGTGTAGGAGAGCAGCTCCCGGAGGGATTTCGCCTCCTCCCGGCTCTTGAGCATCTTGTCCACCCAGAGGGAATAGACCTTAGACATCCCCAAGAGCCGCCGGGCGTTGGCCGTGGGGGCGGTGTCGAAGACGTAGAAGTCGTATTCGTCCTTGAACATCAGATCGACCATATTCTCAAACATCGCCGATTCCTCGAATGCCGGGTTCATCGTGGCCGACTCGACAAAGTCATCGGCCTTGGTCGTGATGTCGGCGAACTTGAGGAACCAGTTCATTTTTTTTCGGATTTCGTTTTTGGACCGCTCGATGGTGTCCTTGGTGTCGATCTCGAAGGCGTAGCAATTCTGCTCGTCGCAGACCACGGCCGCCTTGCCGAAGACGTCCTGCTCCAGGAGGCTGGAGAGGCTGTGGACGGGGTTGGTCGAGGCCAGCAGCGTCTTTTTCCCCTGCTTGGCGGCCCACAATGCCGCCGTTCCCGCCATGACCGTCTTGCCCACGCCCCCCTTGCCGCCGAAGAAGATGTACTTCATCCGCGGGTGGTCCTTCATGTATCGGGTCATGCTGATTGTGATCTGATCCACGGTTATCCTCCTCAAACGCTGTACCCTGTTAAAAATTTCCGAACATTCCCTTCGCCACCTTCTCAATCATATCGAGACCGGTCACGTCCCGTTCCATCTCGGGGACCCGGGCGAGGATCTCCTTCCCGAACCGGTCGTCGATGACCTTGAGGTAATGCTCCTGCATGGTGATCCGGTTCTTGAGATACTCGGGGATGTTCTGATCCCTGAGCTCCGCGGGCAGGACCCGGTTGATGATGTAGCCGGAGAGCGGCACGTCGAACTTGGCGAAGAGTTCCGCCGCCTTGAGCGTATCGCTGATGATCATCTCCTCCGCGGTGAGGACGAAGAAAAAGGCCGTCATTTTCTTGTCGGTGAGGATCCGCGAGGACTTGTTGATCCTCTCCTTGATGTAGAGGAGTTCGTTGAGGATCGCATCCTCGTCGAGTTCCTCCTTGTCCCGGCGGATGACCGCGGCCACCTGGTCGTACTCCCGCATCTGCTGCCGGAGACCCGTGATGTTGTCGATCCAACTGTCGTAAACCGAGGCCATGCTGAGGTAATAGAGCGCATGGCCCAGGGGGACGAGGTCGTAGATGTAGTAATCGTACCCCCCCTTGACGACGATGTCCACCACCTCGTCGAAGATGGCGCTCTCCTCCATCGCGGGCTCCGCCGCCGCCGCCTGGATGTAGCTTTCGATCTCCTCCGGGATCTTGTCCATCTTATACATGTCGAGGATCTTCTGGCGGATCTCCTGCTGGTAGGCCTTCACCCTTTTGTCTGCGTCGATCTCCTGGGCGTAGAGGTTGGGTATGATCTCCGTGGGGCCCTTCCCGAAGATGTCCTGTTTGAAAATGTCGCTGAGCGACGCCTGGGGATCGACGGAAAAAACGAGGACCTTCTTCCCCTGCTTCGCGAGGTAATAAGCCGTTGCCGCCGAAAAAGTGGTCTTGCCGAGGCCGCCTTTGCCTCCGAACATGATGTAGCGCCGGTCCGGGTACTGCTCAAATATCGTTGTAAGCGATATAATAACCACCTCCTTCTTATAAAATCTATTATTGGGGACAGATTTGAAATCTGTCACCAATAATAGATTTCAAATCTGTCCCCGAGTGATGCTATGCCAGGGCGTCCGTCAGATCCTTTTCCCGGAGCATCCGCCGCTTCCACGTGGAGATCTGCGGTACCACGTAGGGCAGAAGCCGCAGCGAATAATACGGGGGAAGAATGGGGACGCCGAGCATGTCCCCCATTGTGATGAGGATGAAGAGGTGCTCCATGCTTGCCCGCGATTTCAGGGCGAAGCGCGCCGAGTCGTGGGCGGCGACCCCGTAGGCAAACTCCTTGATGGCCTGAAACAGGCCGCCCTTTTTCTCTTTCGACATAAGTTCACTCCTTGATAAAATCCCCGTCCGGCCATTTCCGGACGGGGGGATTGGGGACAGATTTCAAATCTGTCCCCAATCCCCGCCAAATCTGTCCACAATCTCCCAGTCGTTACGCCTTGGCCGGCGCCGCCTGCCCCTTCAGGGCCCGGAAGCGGTTGAACGCTTTGAACCCCTCATAGCCGAGGATCAGCGCGCAGATGACGAGGAAAAACCCCACCAGCCCCATCAGCATGTTTCCCACGAACGCCTCGCCCTGAATGCCGCCCGCCAGGACCTTCCGCAGGAGGTTCCATGAGGTGTAGAGGAGCGCCGCCACAGTGGTCACGAACATGAAGATCATCGGATAGAAGGCCCAGGCGTAGCTCTTTCCCTCCGACATCAGCCAGACGGTGATCAGCATCAGAGCCAGAGACGCCATGAGCTGGTTCGCCCCCCCGAATAGGACCCAAAGGTACTGCCACCACCCCGAGAGGACGAGGATGATGCCGAGCACGCTCGCGATAAAGGTGCCGACATGGGGGTTCCGGAAGACCGGGCTGACGTCGCTGAGAAGTTCGGACGTCGCCACGCGCATGAAGCGGACGACCAGCTGCATGATGGTGATCGCCAGCACGATCATCATGACGCTCCCGTAGGACTTGCCGATATCGGCCGGCAGCCCGAGGGCGCCCAGGAATTTTGAAACACCAGCCGCGAATATGGCGCCCGGTCCGAGCTTGATCGCCGCCCCGTATTCCACCGGGGAGGCGTAGAGCGTCCCGGCGATGACCAGGGCGAAGACGGCCAGGAGCATCTCTACAAACATGACGCCGCCCCCGACGGGACGGGCGTCGAGCTCATTCTCCAACTGCCGGGCCGTTCCCGAGCTGGAGACGATGCTGTGCCAGCCGGAGATCGCCCCGCAGGCGATGGTCACGAACAAAATCGGCCAGAGCGGCCCGATCGCGATCGAGAAATCGGTAGTGGCGGGCAGCGTGAAGTCGGGGTGGAGGATGAAAATCCCGATGATTCCGAAGAAGAGTCCGAGGAAAACGATGTAAGAGGCCACATAGTTGATCGGCAGCGCGAAACGCCAGATCGGAAGGACCGCGGCGAAGTAACAAAAGACAAAAGCGACGACCGCCCAGACGGGCCGGCTCCCGGCTATGGACGCCCCGAGGACCTTGTCGGAGGGAAGGATGGTGCCGAGATAGATGCCGGCCAGGGCAATCAACACGGTCACGACGGTCGTCAGGATGATGTCCTTGCGCCACTTGTAAATCATCTGCCCCGCGAGGATGCCGCCGATCGTCAGGAAGAGCCAGGCCATCGGGGCCGCCTTGAGGCCGACGGCCGTGCTGACCACGACGTTCCCGAACGCCCCGGCGATGAGGAGCAGGTAGAAGTAGATGAACGCCAAGAGGATGACGCGGGCGCGGGGCGAGATCAGCTTGTGGCTCAACCCGCCGAAGGAGGCGCCGTCGTTCCGCATGGCCACCATCATGCTGGAATAGTCCTGAACCCAGCCGATGAAGAGGGCGCCTCCCAGGATCCAGACCAGGGCGGGCAACCACCCCCACTGGATCGCGATGATCGGGCCGATGATCGGAGCGGCGCCCGCGATCGACTTGAACTGATAGCCGAAGAGGACGTTTCTGTTGGTGGGCATGAATTCCACCCCGTCCATATACATCTTCGCCGGGGTGGCCTTTTGTGGGTCGGATTTGATGATCTTCGTGTCGATGTATTTGGCATAAACGCGATACCCGAGAAAAGCGACAACGAACCCCAAAATTAGAACAATGACTGAATTCATCTCTTTCTCTCCTTTCCTGCAAAAAAACGGTCAAAGTAATTGGCTGCTTCGCCGTCCTGACGCCGGTTTAACAAGGATCTGAAACGATGATGAGAGCCCGGAAAACGCCGTGCAACGAGGGGAAACACCCCTTTCGTCCGCTCCCGAGGGAGAGTGCTCTGATGCGAGAATGGGAACGGATGACGAGCGGAAAAACAGCCCCCCCGTCGCGGCTGTCCGTTTGGAACTCTAAAATCTATGTAAATTAATGTAGTTTTGAAAGTCAAGAAAAAACTGCTAAAAGGGCATTTTTTACAGCGCCCGCATCCACTCGGGTTTCAGGCCGACCTCTCCCCGCAGGGCCGCATCGATCAGATCGAGGGCCTTTTGCTTGCCGCCGGGGAGCTTTGCCTTGACCGGCAGGTAATTGGAGGCATGATTCGAGAAAAAATACCCCCGGGTCAAATCGGTTGCGGCGATCATTTCCCGCAATTCCCGGAGCAACCCGGCTTCATCGGGCAATTCAAATGACCCGTTCACATAATCCTGGTAAAGAGATGTTCCGGGAATGAGCATCACCGTCAAGGCCCCGACAAAATCCGGGTCCATGGCGCTCAACAGCTCGCCCGTCACCCGGGCATGCGGGAGCGATTTCTCGCGGCCGCCAATCCCCAGAAGAACCGTGGCCGACAACTGGATGCCCGCCTCCTTGACCCGGCGACCCATTTCAATGCATGTTGAGGCTGTAGAACCTTTGTGGATCGCAGTTCTGATTTCATCATCGCCGGTTTCGACGCCGTAATACAGGATGCCAAGGTTGGTTTGGCGCAATTGCTTCAGCTCTTCCACGGATTTCATTTTGATGCTCTTGACATTCGCGTAAGCCCCGACCCTTTTCACCCGCGGCAGATGCTCCCTGATCCGTTCCAGGATCCACATCAGCCTTTGCTGGGGAATGATCAGGGCGTCGCCATCCATCAAAAAGAGGCGATCCTCGTTTTGCATGTGTCCGGCGGCAAAAAGGATGTCGCTCAGGATGATCTTGTCGTCCTTGATCTTGAAGCGCTTGTCTCCATAAGTACCGCAAAATGTGCAGCGGCTATGGGAGCAACCCAGCGTGACCTGAAGAAGGATGCTGTCAGCCTCGCTGGGCGGTCGGATGCAATACCCTTCATAATGCATACCTTCATCTTTGGAAACGAAAGCCACTATTTTTCTCCTTAGGAATTTTTACCCCGCCGTGGCGAAACCGGAAGCGGGAAGGCTGTCATCCATTGGGGAGGCAGCACCTTTTATACTTGAGTCCGCTTCCGCAGGGGCAGGGGGCGTTGCGTCCCGCCGGTGCGGTTCGGCCGGGCGGTAGGACCGCAGAGCGGGCATGGTCGATCTGACGGACCAAGGCTTCCAGGGAGGGCCCGGTCATCGCAAAGAGTTTCCGGATGGCTTCGCAGAAATGGCTCTTTCCCGTCGCAGAGGCCCGGTGAGGTAGGCGATCCTTCAGGCAGCCTCCCCTGCACGATCGTCCCAGGGCGCAGGCCGGGCATTCCGGGGGAACCAGGCCCCGGGCTTCACGGAACCGCTTCATCAGCGGATGTTCAAAGAAATCGACCAGCCGCCCATCGCTTAGATTCCCCAGCCGCCAGGCCTCCTCGACGAAAAAGTCACAGGGGAAAATGTCGCCGTTGTGTTCCACCACCAGGTAGTCGCCGCAGGCGCCGTCCAGGGTGCAGATGCCGGCCTTCCCCTCCAGGCTGAGCCTTAAGAACGCATCCAGGTTCCGCTCCGAGACCGTCATGGGACCCTCGGCGCGCTGAAGCTCGAATACCTCACTGAAGAATCGGGTCAGTCCTTCCGGTGTTGCCGAGAAATCGGCGATCCGGCCGGTCGCCGGGTCGGTCTCCAGGCAGGGAATGAAGTGGAGATGGTCAAAACCCCGGGAACGGAAAAAGCGGTAGATCTCGGCCCCCCGGTCCTGACCGGCACGGCTGACCACGCTGAGGATGTTGAAGGCCACCCCCTCGAAGGTCAGGAGTTCTGCGGCCGCCATCACCCGCTCAAAGGAACCCGCACCGCCGGCGCTGCGGCGGTAACGATCATGCACCTCTTCGGGGCCGTCCAGGGAGAGGCCCACCAGAAACCGGTAGCGGGCCAGGAAGCGGGCCCATTCCCGGTCCAGCAGGAGACCGTTGGTCTGCAGGGCGTTTCCAACCACATGGCCCGGCCGGCCGTGGCGCATCTGGCAGTCCACCACATGCGAGAAAAAGTCCAGCCCCATGAGGGTGGGTTCCCCTCCCTGCCAGGAAAAGACGGTTTCCGGAAAGCGGTAGGAGAGCAAGTCCCGAATGAGCGCTTCGGCGCGTTCCCGGCTCATGCGGTGGCGGCGACTGTCCGGATAGAGCGACACGGTGCCGCGGTAGAAGCAGTACTCGCAGGCGAGGTTGCAGTCGCCCGCCGCAGGTTTGATCAGCACTTGAAAGGGTTTCATAGGGAGGTATGTTCACCCGGGGCAGGGAGATCCATCAGTGGAAGAGGGCCTTGTAGCCCTGCTGGTACACATAAAACCAGTGGACCCCGAAACCCCAGATCACGATCACGTACACGCCCACCGGCAGGAGGAGCACCGCCGCCAGCGGCAGCGGGGTGATGACCCGGGTCACAACCCCCTTCCGGCGGAGATTCAGGCGGCAGAGCATCTCCGCCAGCCCCATGCAACCGAGGTTTGCCAGCAGGATCAACTGAAAGCCCGGCGAGAGCCCGAAATAGAGCGATTCGCCCCAGGAGAAGAACTCGCGCACCCGCAGCACCTCAGAGATCGTGTAGAGCACCGGCGTCGCCAGGCAGGCGCAGATTCTTTCCGTCGGGCTCGCCCCTCTGAAATAGGCCGCTCGATAGACATACAATGCGCCGCATCCGACGCCGAAAAAAACCGTAAGGCCGAACAGATGCCCCGCGATTCGCTGGAGCGACGGGAATCCCAGCCGCCAGAAGTTGTTGTAGAGCACAATCGCGATCACAACCAAAGTCAGAAGCGCCAAGGTCGGCTTGATTGCCCTGTCCCAGAGACTCCGGCGGATGATTTCTGCCCCTGAAGCGGTCATAACCTGGCTCCTCTCCGGAGTTCCTCAAGCATGGCCGCCAGTTCCGGACGCAGTTGAACCCCCTCGGCCGTGCCGATCAGATTCCTCATCTCCCGGGGATCATGCGCCAGGTCATAGAGCTCCTCCGGCCTGCCCCCCTGGAACTGGATGAACTTGTGGCGCCGGGTGCGCACCGCTTGGTGTTCGGGTGTGTTGTAAGGAAAATCCTTGAAGTATTCGTACATCCAGGCCCTGCGTCCCGCCGCGCCTCTGTCCCGGAGCAGCGGAACCAGGCTCGTCCCTTCCATGGCGGACGGGACGGCGAGGCCCGCCATCTCCAGCAGGGTGGGGGCGAGATCCACATTGAGGATCATCTGGTCCGCCGGCTGGCCGGGGCGGTTGATGAGATCGGGGTAGTGGACGATGAAGGGGACCCGGATGGCCTCCTCGTAGGCCCAGCGCTTGTCCACGAAGCGGTGCTCGCCCCAGAAGTAGCCGTTGTCGCCGGCGTAAACGATGACCGTGTTTTGCGCCTGTCCGCTTTTGTTCGCCCACTCGATGATCCGGCCGATCTGGCGGTCCAGGGCCGTCACCGTCGCCAGGTAGTTTCGGTACTCCCGCTCCAGCGGTCCCAGCACGCCGGTCCAGACCTGCCCCTTGGCCCAGGAGATCCAGGAGTCCGCCTCGGGCGGCAGGTGCAGGTCCGCCTGGTCGTAGATGTGGTTCAGCTCCGGCGGCGGCAGGAAGCGGTGATGGACCGCCTTGTGGGAAAGGTAGAGGCAGAAGGGGTTGGCCCGTTTCCGGTTCAGGAACTCGAGGGCCCGGTCCGTGAGCTCCTCGGTGATGTAAGGCCTGCGCGAGGACTCCTCCCTGCCTTCCACGATGAGCGGGCAGTCGAAGTACCGTCCCTGGCCCTCCTGCACGGTGAAGGTGATGAATTGGTCAACCCCCCTGAGTACGGGAAGACGGCCGGGCATATGCCACTTGCCGATGAAGGCGGTGTCGTATCCGGCCTTCTTGAGCAGCTCCAGGAAGGTGACGTTGCCGTCCCGCCAGGGGGTGAGATTGTTCTGGACGCCATGCGTGCGGGCATACTGGCCGGTCAGAAAGCTGGCCCGGGATGGGCTGCAGAGCGAGGTGGTGACAAAGGCGTTGTTGAAGCGCACCCCCTGGGAGGCCAGGCGGTCCAGCGAAGGGGTTTGCACCACCGGATGCCCCATGTTGCTCATGGCGTCCCAGCGGTGGTCGTCGCTGAGGATAAAAATGATGTTGGGGCGCCCGAGAGCCCCGGCGAACCGGGGAAAACGAAGTCCGGCGGCACAGGCTGCCATCGAGCCGCCGATCAGGCCCAGGGCGCGCCGACGGGTCATCTTCTCGACAAAAAAGCCGTTTCCCTCTGCCATCTGTCCCCTCTGTTCAACAAGTCAGATCATGGAGGAGCGATTACGGATAAGAACCATGATCCAAGGGTAGGAAAAACGGTTTTGTATGTCAAGGAGATTTATTTCGGGAAAAGGGCAACGGGCATCAGCGAATGGCTCCGATCATCCGCCAATAGGGCACACTGACCAATAACGCAATGACAACGGCTATGATATAACAGAGGCCGGCTGTGAGAATGTGGCCGGCCGCCCACCCCTTGTTCTGTATGATTCCTTCCGCCATCAACATCCAGGGTTGCTGATAACCCAACAGGAAAAAGTTGATGCCGGCCAGGTAAGCAAAGGTTACGACCAGAGGGTGAATGCCAAATTGATTCCATACCGGAATGAGCACGGTCGTTGTCAGGGCTATGGTGGAGAAACCCCAGGGAACGTCGATAAAGCGTATGAACAATATCCCGAATGTAGCAACCATCATAAAAAGGAGAGGGTTGGGCGCCAGGGATAGCATCGCGGGTTCCAGCAAGGGTGCAATCCAGGCCGACACCTTTGCCTCCATAAAGATCGTTGAAAGGCTGATGGTTACGCCAAAGAACACGATGACGTCCCAGTTGGCCCCGGTTCCGATCTCCGCAGCTTTTATGACCCCGAACAAGAGCAGCAGAACCAACGCCAGCAAGGCCGTGGCGGCTGCCGGAATGCCGTGTATTTTTTCCGTGGTAAACAATATCAGAGACCCCAGAAGAATCAGGGCCGTGATGATTTCCTGCCGGGTGACGGGACCCAGTTCGGCATACTGCCTCTTGAAGGTGTCGCGCGGTATCCCGATATCCTCTTTGGGCTTCATCAAAAGATAAACCAGAATGACATATACAACCGTAACGACAAACCAGGGCAAAGCCAGCATTTGGAACCAGTTGTCGAAGGTAGCCAGCGGCTTGAGTGCGGGAGGCAGGAACCCGATCATAATCGGTCCGGACAGAGAGCCGGTCAACCAGCCGGTGCCGGGGAAAATGCACATGGCAAAGGCGATAATGGCAATATACGCGGAGCCCTTGGAATTGTATTCCTGTTTGCACGCATCAATGATGCCGAGCGCGATGGGCATGACAATGGCAAGACGTACCGTGATGGATGGGGTCAAAGCCGACAAGGCCATCCCGATGATGAACCAGCTCAGGGCCATGGTCGCCCAACTGGGGGTGAAAATTTTCAACACACTGTAGGCAATTCTCTTGCCAAGCCCGGTTTTTTGCAGCACAAAACCAAAATACAATGCGGGGATGAGTATCCAGACCGCAGGACTGACAAAGCCGGAAGCAACGACATGATACTTCAGCCCCAGCATCAGACTGCTGGCCACCAAAAATGCAGAACCTGCAAGAAAAGGCACCCCGCCGGGCTTAAAAATCCACAAACCAAGGGTAATCATTACAGAAGCTACAACATAATGGCCCAGGGTGGCCAAACCGGCGAAAGGCTGGATCAGGGCCGTCATCAGAGCAATCAGTGTTACGATCACAACACCTATGACACGGGAATCTTGAAACATTCAACAGCGCCCCTTCTTGATTTCACGGCTGCCCATACACCTGCACCTTTTCCGACGGCAAGACCAGCCGGACGGCGCCGGTCGGTCGAGGGTCGGCGCTGTCGGCCATCACTACGATCCGGCCGATGCGGATATATTGCCGGTAGTGCGCCCCCAGGAAGAGGCTCTCCTCCAGGATGCCCGTCAGTGCCATCGTCTCCGGCCGGGGCGCCGCCGCCGGATCTTCGATCTGGATATCGGATGCACGCACGATCACGACCGCCTTGCCTCGCACGAGTCCGGCATAGGAAACGGTCTGGCCGGCGATGATGAGCTTTCCGTCGGCAACCTCCCCCTCTAATTGATTGCTCACGCCGAGAAACTCCGCGGCGAAGGCCGTGCCGGGCTTGAGATAGATGTCTTGCGGCGTCCCCGTCTGGACGATCTGTCCCTGATTCATCAGAACCACGGTATCTGCCAGGGCCAGCGCCTCTTCCTGGTCGTGCGTCACATAGATGGCCGTGATCCCGACCTGCTTCTGAAGCCGGCGCAGTTCGGCGCGGAGCCGCTGGCGCACCTTGGCGTCCAGGTTGGACAGGGGCTCGTCCATCAGGAGCACCTTTGGCTCCACCACCAGGGCTCGCGCCAACGCTACGCGCTGCTGCTGCCCGCCGCTCAAAGCGGCGGGCTTGCGCGTTTCCACGTCGGACAAGTTCCCGATCTCGACAAGCTCCAGCACCTTGAGGACGCGCCGGCGAATTTCGGCCTCAGGCACCTTTTGGAGTCGCAACCCGTACGACACATTCCCAAAGATGGTCATGTGGGGCCAGAGGGCGTAGTTCTGAAATACCATCGCGGTGCCCCGATTCTGGGGCGGAAGCTGCGTCACATCGTCGTTGCCGAAGAGGATGCGTCCCTCGTCGATCTGGATGAATCCGGCAATGCTTCGAAGCAGCGTGGTCTTCCCGCAGCCGCTGGGGCCAAGGACGGCGGTCATGGCGCCGCTCTCGAAGTTGAGCGAGGCCCCCTTCAGCGCCTCGACCTTACCGTACGTCTTGCAGACATTCTCGACGCGTACCTCAACCATGGCACCCCTTTCCGGCGCCGGGACCGGAGAATCTTAAAACCCCGCCCCGCCTCCCCGGCTCTCGGCTTTTCGTATCAGATCCGTCCAAACATCGAAAGGTACTCGGACTTCATGTACCGCTCCAAGAGGACCAGGAGCACGATGCCCGGCAACATGAGCATAAGCGCGCTGATCGAAGCCACCTGCAGCTCGTACCCCACGCTCGTCCGGTACATATAGACCGGCAGGGTGAGGACAAATGGGCTTCCGACCAGAAGCGTCCCCGTGAATTCGTCCAGCGAGTAAAGAAAGACCAGCAGCGTGCTGGCAATAATCCCGGGCGTGGCCAGCGGAAGCGAGACCGAAAAGAAGGCCTTGAACCGGGATGCGCCCAGGTTGATGGCGGCCTCCTCCAAGGCCTCGGGCACCGACTTGAAGACCGCCGTCATGGTCCAGACCGCGAAAACCAGCGCCCCCACCATGTGGATGAGGATCACGCCTCCAAGTTTTCCCCCCAGGTTCACCTGATAGAGGAGAGTCGTGGAGTTCACGAACACCGGAAGCTGTGGAAACGCCTGAGGCAGCAGGAAGACCATGAGGATCAGCGGTTTGAACGGAATCGGCAGGCGCGCCAGCACATACGCCAGAGGGATCGTGATGATCAGGGTGAGAACCGTGACCACGATGGCGATGAGGAAGCCGTCCGTGAGCGCGCGCAGCAGGTCGCCCTGCAGCACCTTGGCCCAATAGAAGAGTCCTGTCTGCTGCGGAAAGAGATGCGGCCAGTACCACTTCTCGGCGAAGGACCAGATGACCAGACTGGAGAGCGGCAAAAAGATCACCATCCCCGCCATCACCACCCCTGCCATGCGTATTGTTCGACGCATCATAGAAATGCCCTCAGCCTTCGGTTGGGGAATGGGGACAGATTTTAAATCTGTCCCCATTCCCCCCTCTGTCTACAGCAGGTTGAAACGCCCATCTGAGCAAGCAATGTTTTCCGGGGACATGTTCCGATCCCTTCGGGCTTCCGGAACATGTCCCCGGAAAACATCAGGTTCCCTTCTGCGTGATGGTCCGCAGGTAATACCCGGCCACGCCCATCGCCAGCAGATACGACACCACGCCCAAGGCGTTTGCCGTGCCGTAATCCATCTGGTAGTTGATCCGGTAGAAGACGTCGATCATCACCATCTGCGGCGGTTCCCCGCTGCCGATCATCAGGGGAACGGAAAACGACGCCAGCATCGATGTGAACATGAAGGCCCCCGCCACCGCCAGCGAGGCCTTCGACATCGGGAGGAGGATGTCCTTGATCTGTTGGAACGTGGACGCCCCGAAGTTCCGCGCCGCCTCCAGAAACGTCTCGTCCACCGACCGGTAGGATCCCAACACGAGGAGCACCGCCAGCGCGAGATTCTTCCAGATCAGGCAAACGGAGATCCCGATCCAGCCAAAGGCGATGGATGGCGGATCGTTCATGTTGACGAGGCCGATCTGGCTCAGTGCCGCGTTAAACGTCCCCTTGGGCGCCAGCAGCACCCGCATGGCGTGCCCCACGACCACAAAGGGGATAAAAAGCGGAATCTTGAAGAGGAACTCGACCGGCTTGTTGATATGAATCCGCAGATACCCGCACAGAAAGACGGCGATAACGAGCACCGCAACCAGGCTGAAGAAGGCGATCCAGAGCGTGTAGAGGATATCGTAGCGGTACAGTCGCCACACCAGATAGTAGTTCCGCAGGCTCCACTGATCCTCACGCAGCAGGCTCAGATAGGCGGAGGAGAGAAACGGGATGAAGAACAGCCAGACGACGATGGCCAGCGGGGGCAATGCGATCACGAGATACGCAAGACGATGTGAGAGTCGCATAGGAAATGAGGGCGAGGGGGCCACGCCCCCCGCCCTGTCTCCTGGGTTATTTTCGGGGTTAGTTCTCCTCGTACGCCGTCAGCAGATCCTTGAAATACTTCTGCTGCGGGAACATCAGCCCGTTCTTTTCCAGCGTATCCGGCGGCACGTCGGCGAAGAGCATCGCCTTCGCCTTGGGCGACACCACGGACAGCACGTGCTTGGCATCGATGCCCGGGAGCCATCCCATCCGCTCCACGACCACCCTGGCCTGCTGCTCCGGCGAGGTGATGAATTCCACGTACTTCTTCGCCATCTCGTAGCTGGCCGCCTTCTTGGTCACCACCAGGTACATCGGCTGGCCGGGCAGGCCCGGAGAGATCAGCTTCAGCTTGATCTTGGGGTCCATCCGGTTCTCGTTCTTCATGCTGATCACCATGTCCACCCAGACCGGACCCATGGCAATCTCGCCCCGATTCAGCTTGTCGAGCGTGTCGTTGTTCCCGGTAGTCATCGTCACGGGGAGACTCTTGAGCTCTTTGATCGCCGCCGGCCAGCCCGCCTCGGCGGCCTGGTCATAGACGCCCTTGGCATACTGGTCGTACTTTCCGCTCTTCCAGTAGGTCCAGCCGGTGACGAAACCGGTGCCGCTCATCCCGCCCTTGACCCCATTGTACCCGAACTTCTTGGGGTTGGCCTTGATCCAGACCGTCAGCTCCTCAAAGGAGTTGGGCGGATTCTTGACCATGTCCGGGTTGTAGGCGAGCACGACCTGGCTCTGAAACATCGGCATCACGTACCCTTCCACGTTGAAACCCAGGGCGTTCCTGCCGTTTGCCGCCGTCATCAGCTTGTAGGTGCTGATCTCGGGGCCGTACTTTGCCAGCAGATCATTCTGGATCATCTGCGGCATGATGCTCTGGTGGATGATCGCCACGTCGATATCAAATTTGGCGACGTTGGCGTCCTTCTGGCTCTTGAGCTTCTGGAAGATTACCTGGCTTCCCGGATCGCCGGGGCCGCTGCCGACCGCGTTGATCTCCACATTCGGGAACTGTTTGCTGAACGCCGGGCCGAAAATGCTCTTCTGCAGCTCGTGCATGTTTGTGTCCCCGGCGGAGACCACGGTCAGTACGATCTTCTCGCCGGCGGCGAAAGCCGGCCCCGGGCCCCACGTCAGTAAGGCCAATCCGAGCGCCACAAGCGCTAAGGGAAACAACATCCGTCGCATGAGGTACCTCCTTTTCTCCGCCGTCGCGGCGGGAACCATACCGACACGCCACACGCGGCGCGCCGATGCCGTGAGGGAACCGAACGTTGTACGGACTCGAACTGTGAACAACTGATACTGAACTGAAAAACACTTACTTTATGCACACTGAAGATATTCAAAGCGGTTTTGTATGTCAAGGAGATTTTATTGCAGCAGACCGTAAACCCACCCATAAAGTTAAAGGCACCTTCCATTTGTTTTGATTTTTATGCACTGGGTGAGCGTGCTTCGTTGCCGTTGGTTCCGGGCGATTTTGACGAGGGAATTTTTCGGGACGCAGGGGGTGATGGTTACGCGACGGTGGGGGGGACGAGATCCTGCAGGGCGGCGATGAGGGCTGTCGGGTGGTCGAAGGCGGGATTGGCGGTGGGTGTATCCGGACGGCGGAGGACGATGAGCCGGCAGTTTGCCTGCTGAGCAGCAGCAAGCTTGGCATCGAAGCCGCCGACCCGGCCGCTTTCCTTTGTAACGATCACGCCTATGTCAAAGCGCCGGATGGCGGCGAGGTTTTCCTGCACCGAAAAGGGGCCACGTCCGGCGATGATCCGGTCTTCCGGGATGCCCGCCGCCCGGCAGGCGGCTGGCGATTCCGGGGCGTCGAGGATGCGGACGGCTAGCAGGACGCCGGTCCGGCGGGCGGCATCCGCGTAGGGGGCGAGGTTCCGGGAGCCCGTCGTCAGGAGAACCGGGCGGCCTTCGGCAAAGGCCATTTCTGCGGCCTCGGTGTGGTCGGCGGCAAAACGGACAGGGCTTTCCGTAGTTTCTGAGTGGCCGGCGTCATCGGGGGGACTTTCTGCGGGGGGGGCTAGGCGGTGGCCGGCAACCTTGAAGGGGGCGTCGATCGACGGGATGGAGGCCTTATCCGCTGGGGAGGCGGGAGAGTTTTTGTCAAGGACTGACGTCGCGCCTTCGGTAGAAACGGCGTCGGGGCGACGGCCGCTTTCCGGGGTCAGCGCCTCCGGCCGCCGGAAGACCACGCAGGGGATCCCGAGGCGTTGCGCCGCGTTCTGCGCGGCAGCATGGGCGGCGACGGCGTAGGGGTGGGCGGCGTCCACGATCGCCCGGATGCCCTTTTCCTTCCCGAGCGCGACCATTTCCTCTTCGTCGAGACGTCCCGCCCGCCGGGAGATCCGCGGATGGACGCCGATCGCGAGGGGGGCCGCCGTCGCCATCGAGACGAGGACCGCGTATCCCGCTTCGGCGAGGCCGGAGGCGAGGGGGGCCGTTTCACTCGTGCCACCAATCAGCAGGATCATACCCCGAACCCCCGTGGCGTTGCCGCAAACCGGCTGCCGGTGAAAAAGAAAGCTCCGTTTCCGATGATCGCCACACGCCGGTTGATGAAGAGGGGCTTGATGACGAAAGGAATCATACCCCGTACCCCCTGGGGGTGACAAACCACTCCGCGATCCGTTTTGTGGAGCGGTTTCCGATGATCACGACGCTTTGCATGTCGATCGGGAGGTCGAGGAAGTTGTCCAGATCGGAAAGAAGGATCCGTTCTTCCGGGGCGCCCAACGTTATTCCCACGCCCACGGGGGTCGTCCCCAGCCGGTGGCGGCGGAAGATCGCCGCTGCCTCGTCCAGTTGACGGGTACGCTTCTGCGAGCGGGGGTTGTAGATCGCGACGACCAGATCGGCGGCCGCAACGGCCTCCAGCCGCCCACGGATCGTCTCCCAGGGGACGAGGAGGTCGCTCAGGCTCAGCGTCGCGAAGTCGCACATGAGCGGCGCCCCGAGGCGCGCCGCCATGGCGTTTGCGGCGGAGACGCCCGGAATGATCTCGATGGGCACGGCCGATCCCCTCGCTCCTGCGAGCTCCAGGACGAGGCCGGCCATCCCGTAAACGCCCGGATCTCCCGAGGAGACGAGGGCGACGGTCTGCCCCACCTCCGCCCGCTCCAGGGCCATCCTGCACCGCTCCACCTCGCGGGTCATCCCCGTGGCGATCCGCTCCTTCCCCTCCGTCAGATCCCGGATCAGCTCCAGGTAGCGCGTGTAGCCCACGACGACAGCGCTTTTCGCGATCGCCTCCTCGGCGCGGCGGGTCCGGTCTAACGGACCGCCGGGGCCGATTCCGACCACGAAAAGCCTTCCTGGGCGAGGGCGATCGTGATTCCGTTGGTTGTTTTCTTTCGACAAATGAACTGGGTCCTCCTTCTTCATCGGTTAACCTCCCCCTTCGCAATGGTCACGAGTACATGATAAATCTTTTCTTACGTCAAGAGAATTTTCGTGATGCCTTGACATCACGCTGCATGATGCTATGATTACGCCATGAGAACTACACTGACCATAGACGACGATGTTCTGGACAAGGCGAAAGCTGTTGCGGCAAAACTCCGCGCGTCTTTGCGCGCCCCCTGTCTCTCGATCAGGCGCTCTCCCGTGTGTAAAGTTGGTTGGATCAACCTTGCACGCGCATCGTTTATCCGACCGACCGGCACTGGATCGTCTTTCAAATGATGCTGGTCGAGGGCCAGGCCGTCGCGAACCTTGTGACCGACGCGCACCTGGCCGCCCTGGCAAGTGAACACGGTTGTGAGTTGATCTCAACCGATACCGATTTCTCGCGCTTTCCAGGGGTCAAATGGAGAAACCCATTGCAATGAATCGGGTCATCCTTCTTATCGGTTAGATTGCCGACAGCTTGTCTGCCACCGGCTATTGGATCTCGGTGTGGCGATCCGTCCCCCATATCATTATCCTATCAGGAGGCAACCCTATGAATGATGAATCCGAGATAAATCAGATACTGATCCAGGAACTGGCTTTTCTGAGAGAGAGGATTTCCGAGCTGGAGGAGGAACTTCGCGAATCCGAGGAAAAATATCGAAACATCCTTGAGAACATCGAAGACGTCTACTTTGAAGTCGATCGGGCCGGCGATTTCACATTCTTTAACCCTTCGCTTTGCCGTATCCTTGGTTACACCACAGAAGAAATGCTGGGCATGAACTATAGAGTATTAATGGACGCCGAAAATGCAAATAAAGTCCTCGAGGTTTTTAACGAAGTCTATACGACCGGGATTCCCACGAGGGGCTTTGAGTGGGAGGTGATTAGAAAGGACGGCGCCAGGATGTATATCGAGGCGTTGATATCTCTTATTGTAAGGCCGGGGGAGAAACCAACCAGATTTCGTGGCATTGCCCGCGATATCACAGAGCGCAAGCGAATGGAGGAATAACTTTAGCGGACCATCGAAAGTCTTAGAAAGTGGAGGTTTGACAGCTTATTTTTGTTCGTATGGAATCAGTTTGCCTTCTTAAAGTCAGTAAAACGTCGCCCTTGAAGAAAATGCTTGATTTTAAACAGAAATGAATGCTTGTAAACGGAGGAGTCATGAGAAGTAGGAGAGTTCTGCTTGGTGTGGTATTTGGGGGTTGCCTGTTACTTGCTAGATCGGCATTGGCGTTTGATCTGGTGGGGCATCGTGGCGCTCGCGGTTTGGTGCCGGAAAATACTTTGCCCGCCTTTGCCACCGCGTTGTCGCTGGGCGTGACTGCCCTGGAACTCGATACAGCTATTACCAAGGACGGCGTGATTGTAATCTCCCACGAACAGGCATTGAACCCGGACATCACTCGAGACAAAACCGGGAAATGGCTCGAAAATCCTGGCCCCTTGATCAAATCGTTAACTTTCGATGAGTTGCAGCAGTATGATGTAGGTCGCCTGAACCCAAATACCAAGTATGCCAAAGCCTTCCCCGAACAAAAGGCAGTGGACGGGACACGCATTCCCAAGCTCGCTGACCTGTTTGCAATGGTCAAGAAATCCAATAACGAAAAGGTTCGTTTCAATATCGAAATAAAAGTCTCGCCCATCAAACCCGGCGAAACGCTTAGCCCGGAAACCTCCACAAAGATGGTGGTCGAGTTGATCCGAAAAGAGGAGGTGGATGGGCGCGTCAGCATCATGTCCTTTGATTGGCGCACCCTGCAGGCGGCGCAGAAAATCGTACCAGCAATCCCGACGGTCTATCTCTCCGTGCAGCAGCGCTCTTTCGACAACATCGCCGAATATAAGCCCGAGGGTTCCCCGTGGACGGCAGGGTTTCAATACAAGGAGCACGGTTCGATTCCCAGGATGGTCAAAGCCGCGGGAGGCAGGATCTGGTCTCCTTATTTCGGCGACCTGACCGAAGCCAAACTGAAAGAGGCGCACGGCCTGGGCATCAAGGTAGTCGTGTGGACAGTAAACGAACCGGTGCAGATCAAAAAAATGCTCGACCTTGGCGTGGATGGGCTCATAAGCGACCGGCCTGATCTTGTTCGCCAGGCAATGGCGGAGCGTGGCATGGCTTTGCCGTCTGCAATGCCAGTACAACCCTGATACAATTTAATTACCCTGGCCTAAATTTGATCTGACAGGCAGTGTCAAAAAAACATAGCTTCCAGTAATTCACACACCGGCATAGCCATAAAAAATTGATGATTTCAGACGGAATACAACATCTGATGGCCTATATTCTCTTTGACATCTGAATGGGTATCGAATATCTTTTCCGTATCAGTTTCTCACAACAAAGATCATCCGTCTTTCTTTTTTTAGTGTCCCAGCCCGCTGATGGCGGGCATGCATCAACCAGTGACTCGCGTCTGAGGCTATGGAAACCTATCCAAACCGAGATGCCTGTATTTAAGTTACTTGTTTAGAAGCCTGTACTGTTTGTCATTACAGGGGGGTATCAGATGGAAGATCGATCCAGAACAAATCCGAAACGCAAGAGAGCCTCTGAGGCGCTGCGGGAGAGTGAGGAGTATTTCAAAGCGATCATCCAAAACTCATCCGATATCGTTCTTATCTTGGATATGCTGGGGACCATTACCTATGCGAGTCCCTCCGTTGAGCGTTTTCTCGGCTACGGGCCGGACGAATTGATCGGAAAGAGCAGTTTGGATCTGATTGTGTCTGACGATAAGCCGAGGGCTATTGCGGATTTTGGCAGGGCATTGTTGATAAAAGAAGTCCTCGTCCCTAACGTTTTCCGCATAAGGCATAAAAACGGCACCGAGCGCATTCTGGAGGGTTTCGGAAAGAATCTCCTGGATAATCCGATCGTTGCCGGCTTCGTGATGAATGTCCGCGACATCACTGACCGCAAGCAGGCGGAGGAAAATCTGAAGGAGAGCGAGAAGAAATATCGTGAACTGTATGATTTTTTACCAATCCCGGTCTATGAGATGGATTTCGAAGCCAACATTACTTCTGCTAACCGCGCCGTTTATGAAACTTTTCGAGGAACGGAAGAGGATTTTAAGAGGAATTCTAACGCATGGCAGCTACTTTCACCGGAGAACATTGATAAATCGAGCAAGAACATTCAACGTTTGTTACAGGGGGAGAAAATTGAAGGCACTGAATATACTTTAACGAGGTTGGACGGGTCTGTTTTCCCTGCCATAGTCATCTCAAGTGTAATTTACAGTGATGAAAAACCTGTGGGACTGAGAGGAGCGATCGTCGATATTACGGAGCGCAAGAAGGTGGAGAAGGCTTTGAAGGAAAGTGAAAACAAATATCGACTGCTGGCTGATAATGTCAATGACGTCATCTTCGTTTTGGATATGAATTTGAATTATACCTATGTCAGCCCTTCCGTAAAAATCCTGAGGGGATACGAACCGGAAGAGGTGTTGAAACAATTATCTATGGAGACATTGACGCCCTCCTCCCGGGATCTGGCCATAAGGATCTTATCTGAGGTCATGGAGCTCGAAAAATCCGAACAGAGAGAGATCCCCATATCCCGGACGCTTCCGTTGGAAATGATGCGAAAAGATGGGACCATCGTCTGGACGGAGACGAAGCTTTCTTTTATCAGAGATGAAGATCAGCGACCGGTGGGGATTCTGGGCGTGACCCGTGATATCACCGACCGCAAGCTTGCGGAGGAGGAACTTCTGCAGACCCTCGAAAGTCTCCGAAAGGCGGTTGGCACGACCATTCAGGCCATGGTCTCCGCTGTGGAGACAAGAGATCCCTATACATCCGGCCACCAGATCCGGTCTGCGGACCTTGCCCGTGCCATTGCCACCGAGATGGGACTTTCGCAGGATAAAATCGACGGCATCCGTATGGCCGGTTCCATCCATGACGTTGGAAAACTATCGATTCCTGCCGAGATATTGTCCAAGCCGACAAAACTGTCTGAAATCGAGTTTAGACTGATCAAGGAACACGCCCGGCAAGGGTACGAGATTCTCAAGAATGTGGAATCCTCCTGGCCCTTGGCGGAGATGGTCTATCAGCATCATGAGCGGATGGACGGTTCGGGTTATCCGAGAAATCTGAAAGGAGAGGAAATTCTCATTGAGGCCCGCATCCTTGCCGTGGCGGACGTAGTGGAAGCCATGGCCTCACACAGACCCTATCGACCTGCCATTGGTATTAATGCGGCCTTGGAGGAGATCGAGAAGAACAGGGGTGTTCTATACGATCCGCTTGTGGTGCAAATATGTCTGCGATTGATCAAAGAAAAGGGGTTTCAATGGGCTAAGTGAAGATGAAAACACCAAAGGAATCGAGGATAACAGGGGCTCAAATCGGATGAAATGGGTCTTGAAAGGTATGATGCGCCGCAAGTGGATGTTCCTGACGATGATCATGATCTGCGGGGTTATGGTCATTGGAATCTGGATCACGGATTATCTGGTCGGCAATGCGGGGCAGCAGATCATTCGGGACAATGAGGCGGCGAAGAATTCACCATTCTCCTGCCCATGACAACAAGCGCGGACGGCGCCGTGACCGCGGAAAGAATTAGAGCGGAACTCAAGAAGGAGCTTTTCTCTCCGGCGCCGGGTCAGGACGTCCATGTGACGGTGAGCATCGGTCTTGGGCAATATAAGCCGCAGGAAGACATGAAGGTCTTTGTGCACCGGGTTGACCAGCTCATGTACCAGGGGAAGAAGGACGGGAAAGACAGGATTTGTTCTGAGTCATAGCATCAAGAACAGTTCAAATGGTAATCTCCATCTCGATCCCATATTGAGGGGTTAAGGACTTGTGAAGACAGCACAATATGCGTTATCGACTGAACATAATCAGTGAGAGCTTTGAATTACTCCTGAAATTCTGCAAATCGTCATTCCTGCGAATCCCGGATCAAGGTCCGGGACAGGCGCGGGAATCCAGTCCTTTTTCGGGGACAGATTTGAAATCTGTCCCCGAGTTCCCGCCTACGCGGGAATGACAAAGTGGGGTTATTTTTCAAAGGTCTCTCAGTATGAGTTATCTTCGTTTCGATGATCCTCTCAAGACTTACGGAACAGGGCCTCTCGATGACCAGATCGTCCAGGTCCCTCGCCAGCAACTCCTTGACAGTAATCTCGGGGATGAATCCCTCGTCAAGCCGAAATACAAGAGGCCACCGGAAATTGATTGCAATCACCATGAAGATGGAATATTTAAACCCTGCATTGTCATGATTGCATCGCTATCCGATCTACACAAGTTGAAGGGGAGGAATTCCTCATGAAAATAGTTGATTACCGCAAGGTCATGGCCACGGCGCCGCTGCCTGGGGTCACAAAGAGGGTGCTGATCGGCCCCGATGACGGGGCGCAAAACTTCATCATGCGCGTCTTCGAGATTGCACCCGGTCATACGAGTCCCGACCATGCCCACCTCTGGGAGCACGAAATCTTCATTCTCGCCGGCAAAGGGGTCGTACGGGATCAGAACGGGACAGAAACCCCGATCGGCGAAGGAACGGCCGTCTTCATCCCCGGGGGGGATAACCACTGCCTTATCAACCAGGGCGGGGACGTGCTGCGTTTCATCTGCCTGATCCCGACAGGGGTCGAATAACGGGAGGGTTCACCGATGGCCGAGCCGCCCGCCGAGCCCCGGGAAGAGGTCAGCCGGGATGACCGGGGACGTCTCCGGGAGCGGAAATTCACCCTCCGCGGAAAGATCGAGGGGGAGTACACCTCTTTCTTCGGGAACGGCCAGATGATGGTCCGGATGAGTTTCCGCAACGGCCGGAAGGAAGGTGAGGCGGTTTCTTTCTACCCGGACGGGCAGATGCGGGAAAAAGGCCTTTTCAAAAACGAAAAGTTGGAGGGAGAGTACCTCTCCTGGTACGAAAACGGCGGTCTCCACGAACAGGAAACCTACCGGAACGGCCTCCTCGATGGTCCTTACGTCTTTTACTTCCGGAACGGCCAGATCCGCGACGAAGAGAACTTCCGGATGGGAAAGTTCGAGGGCGAATACCGGTCCTGGTATAAAAGCGGCCGGCTCCGGGAACGGGGTGCTTTCCGGAACGACCAGAGGGACGGCGAATACGAGGCCTATGACCGGGACGGAAGGCTCCGGGAAAAGGCCCTGTATCGAAACGGGAAACTTGTCGGAAAATTCATGACCCTTGCGATGGAAGGCGCGACCGCCGGGGAAATGAACGGAGATCACGGGCTGTCACCCGACGGCATTGACGGCGACCGGGAGGAACGGGAGAAGGCGGTGGACGATCTGCTGAAGAATCTGCAGAATTTCAACAAGCCGTAATCTTCCGGGTGATGCGACGGCGGGCGGTGCAGCGGTTTTTGCAAGCAGAAACAGAGCTTTCCGAAAAAAGCAGTCATGTATTCAGAAGGGAGGCATCATGATTCAAAACATCCTCATTCCCACCGATGGCTCCGATTACGGGAAAACGGCCATCGCCTATGGAATCTATATCGCCCGGAAATTAGACGCGCAACTGACCGGGCTTCACGTCGTGGATATCCGCCTCATCCGGGGACCCGTTTTTACGGATATCTCCGGCTCCGTCGGGCTCCCCCCGTATCAGGAGTTCCTCCCGGCCATTGAAAGCGGCCTCAACGTCAAGGCCGACGCGATCCTCCAGGATTTCCGCGGGCTGTGCGAAGCGGCGGGAGTGCATCCCGAGACGAAGAAGGTCACGGGGGTCATCGATGAAACGATCATCGAGGAAGGCCGGAAGTGCTGCGACTGGATCCTCCTCGCCCAGCGGGGTGAACACTTCCACATCGACGGTGGCGCCATCCTCGGCTCTACGGCGCAGTCCGTCGTCCGACGCTCCGGCAAACCGGTCCTTGTTACCCCGGAACACTTCCGGGAGATCGAAAGCATGGCCATCGCCTACGACGGGAGCGCCCCGGCCCACAAGGCCCTGAAACTCGCCGCCGAACTGTCGGAGCGGGCCGCCTGGCCGCTGTCTGTCGTCATCATCACGACCGATCCGTCCGTGGGGGAGAAGACCTCGAAGAAGGCGGAGGAATTCCTGGCGTCCCTCAAGATCGACAGCGCCACCCTCATCCTCCCGGGCAAGGAGGACAAGGAACTCCTCAAGTTCATCCGGGAGGGGGCAGTGGAGCTCCTTGTCATGGGGGCCTACGGACACAACCGCTTCCGGGAACTCATGGTCGGCTCCACGACCTCCTCGGTCATCCGGAAGAGCCCAATTCCGGTCCTCCTGACGCGCTGAGCGCCTCCTATGGATCCCGTCAGGAAACAGTCGGTCTATCTGAAAACGCTCTTTTTTCTATTCTTCGTCGGCCTGGGGATCAGCTCCCCGTTTTTCGGCATCTTCTACAAACACGTCCTCGTCCAGGCGGATGGGACACCAGCCATCGGCCTGATCGGCCTGATCTTCTTCGTAATGCCGCTGGTCAGCCTTGTCGCAAACATCCCCGCGGGGATTCTGGCGGACAAATTCCATTCGGGGAAGCACCTGATCACCCTCTTCTGTTTCGGCGTCTCCCTTTTCGCGGCGTTGATCGGACTGGCCGGCGAGGATTTCGCACACGACTGGACGGCAAACGGTAAATTCATCTATATCTTCGTCCTGTTGTTCTTTCTCAACGGCCTCTTCTTTCCGATCATGCCCATGCTCGACGCGGAGACCCTCCTGTTTCTCAACAGGCACTTCCGGAGAGAGTTCTACGGTGCCTACAGGGTGTGGGGCACCTACGGATGGAGCGTTTCCTCGATCCTGATGGGGGTCCTGCTCTATTATTTCCGCCACGACCCGCTGATCTTTTATTGCGCCGCCCTGGCGTTCGCCGTGCTGGGATTTACCTCCTGGTCCGGTATCGAGGCCAAGCCGGCGTCCGCCCCGATCATCATCCCCTGGAATCACCTGAAAAAAGACATCCTTTTCCGGTGGTTTCTCCTCTTCATTTTTCTCCACGGGGTGGTGACCACCTCCTCTTTCACCTATACCGGCTACTTTTTCGACGACGTCCTGAAGACGCCGCTGGAGATCGGATTCATCCTGGGCACCTGGGCCATCTTCGAAATCCCGGTGATGATGTTTTCCCGGGAACTGATCGACCGGTTCGGAAACCGGGGGCTGATCGTATCCGGACTGTTGTTGAGCGGCATCCGTCTGATTCTTTTCTCTTTCTTCACCCTGGAGACGCCGTTCGTCTGGAAGTGGGCCGCGGCGCTCCTGCATGGACCCGGCTTCGGACTCTCCCAGCTCGGGATCATTGATTTCGTGGACCGGCGGGCCCATCCGGCCATGCGCGCAACCTACCTGAGCATCACGACCGTGGCGCGGATGTCGCTGGCCTCCGCCCTGGGGGGTATTCTGGGAAGCGTGCTGATCGAGCGATGGGGCGCCGCATTCCTCATGCAATTCTGCGGCTGGGTGACGATTGCGCTGATTTTCTTCTTTGTATTCATGGTCAGAAATCGCGGTCAGCGGGGGAAGACGGCCTGAAAGATTACCCGTGGAATGAGTCAGGTTCTGTATAGAATTCCCATATCTACTTGACTTTTAATGTTTTTCATGATACTGTTCTCAGTAAACATGTGGGGACACCTTCTTGCCGCAAGGTGTCCCCAGGCCCAAAGGGATCGGAACGTGTCCCCGGAATACGTTGAACGGCGAAGGAAACGAGGGGGACAGATTTGAAATCTGTCCCCCGATAATCCAGATGGACGTTTTGGAAGCCCCGCCCATAGGGCAGGGCTTCCCGGCAAGGAAACCATCTGTTGTTTATTGCGCCCGTAATCCCCGCCAACAAGGCGGGGATTGCGGGATGCGCTCCCGGTCAACAGCCTGTCAGCGGCCGCGCTTCCGGACGGAAAAACCAAAGTGTCCGATGCAGCGCCCCAGTACGAAATACTGCCCGTGGGCGAACGCCAGCAGGCCGCATTTTTCCAGGCGCAGGCGCCCTTTTCCGTCCACCAGGTCCGAGGAAACCTGCACGGCGACCACCTCTGCCACGAACATCGTATGCGAGCCTAGTTCCAGGGATTCCTGCACCCGGCATTCGATGTTGAGCGGGCACTCCAGAACGATCGGCGGACGCACTTTCAGGGCCGGGGCAGGCGTCAGCCCCGCACCCGAAAATTTGTCCTCGTCGCGCCCGGAAACCATGCCGCACCAGTCCACCGCCCTCGCTTGCCTGGCCGAGGGAACATTCACCACAAACTCACGCGTGGTCCGGATGATCTTATGGGAATGCCGCTCGGGACGGACGGAGATCGACAGCATGGGCGGATCGCTGCACACGTTTCCCGCCCACGCAATGGTGATCAGGTTTGGTTTCCATCCCTGCGTCCCGCCGCAACTCACCAGGACCGGCGGCGCCGGCGACAGAACGTTTCCGGGCTTCCAGGATTGTTTTTCGATGCGGTCTCTCTTTGCCATGCCATGTTGTCCTTTCCCTGTGGATGCCCTATCCTGTCAGAACGGCCTCACCTCTTCAGCCTCTCCATGAGAGCGTCGACCCCCGCCCGGGCGACCACCTCATCCTGATCGGCATGGCCCGAGCTGCATCCGATGCCGCCGATGATGAGACCGTCGTAAAAAACAGGGAGTCCGCCGGCGATGATCATGAATCGTCCCTGGTTGCTGACATGGATGCCGTATGAGGGCCCGCCCGGCATGCTGGTCTCCCCGTACGCGCGCGTGGACTTGCGTGCGGCGGCGGCCGTAAAGGCCTTGCTGATCGCGATATCAATACTGGTAATGCGCGCGTTGTCCATGCGGTGAAACATCAGCAGGGAACCGCCGTCATCGGTGATGGCGATATCCATGTCAACACCGATCTCACGCGCCTTTGCCTCTGCCGCGTCCATCATGACGCGGGCATCGTCAAGGGTAAGCCTGGGAACCATCTTCATGATACAGACCTCCTAATTTTTTACGAATTGCCTCAAATTTTAACGCCGTAATGATTTTTGAGGAAATCGAGGTTTTTCCGGGCGTTGTCATACTTCACTTTTCCGTAGTGGTAATAGTCGAATTCGATGGAGGAGATGTTCATCTGAATCAGACTCCAGAGAAACCAATAGATATCCGGGTAGGGCTTGAAGAGATCGGTCATGTATTGATGATAGTCCGTGTCGCTCCCTTCACAATAGACGCTTAGAAGCCTCCTTTCCACCTGCCGGGGAATCAGGATTTCCTGGAACATGTCAGCCAGATCATAATAGGCGGGAGCCATTCCTCCGTATTCCCAGTCGATCAGGAACATGGGAGACTTGAATCGATCCCCGACATCGGTCAGGACAAAGTTATCCGCGAGAAGGTCATTGTGGCAGGGGACGTACTGAGAAGGAGAGACGCCGGCCACCTCACTTATCTTTTCAAGGATCTTGATCGTTCCGGGGATATCGAACTCCGGGTAATGGGGATTGATTTCCTTCAGGATCTTGTATAAACGTCTCACCTCGATAAGGGGATTGAAGAGAGAGGGTAGCTTGACCCCGCTTTGGTGAACCGTTCGGATGGGAAAGATGATTCGTTCCCAGAGCTCCTCCTTCAGGAAATCCTGATTTTTCAACACGTATCCCGGGATGAACTCGACCACGGTTACGCTCTGCCCGGGAAGGTACCTGATCAACCTGGGGGTGATTCCCAATGCGGCAAGCTGCCGAAGGTTCTCCATTTCCGCGTCGCGGTCGATGAAGAGCTCGGTCTTCTTGCCGTAAAACCTGAATACGCAGTCTATTCCATTGCCGGACGTGACCCGGTAGAGTTGATTCGTGATCCCACCCTTCATCTCCCGGATGTCCAACTTCAGCCCGTTCCATTCAGGCATCAGCTTGACGCAATCGGTATAGTTGAATTCCATGGACAATCACTTCTACCTGAGTCTTTGGAAGCCTGCCCGGCTCCCTTTTCTCCCTGTTATGTCCGATGTGTCTCTCGTGGAGGTCTTGCACGTCTTTGGGATTTTAGCAGTCGTATGTGTTGATTGGTTAACTACTATGGGAAATTTTGTCTATGAAATCAAGAAATAAATTATCCCTTTTTTTTATCAACGGAGGTATTTGCAAAACTCTTCCAAATATGTTCCCCCTCCCTCGTGTGCCCTTTAGGGTATGACGGGAGGGGAACATACAAGGGGGTGGGTGAAATTGCAACATGCTGATTTCATGGCAACCTACCCCCCCACCCAAACCCGCCCCCGCCAAGGGGGAGGGGATTTATTGGTACTTTTGCAAGTACATCAACGGTCTGTTTTACGATTTTGTCTTTCGGCCGGATGGAAAGATGCTGGCTACGACGGGCTACGGCATGATGTTCCTGGACCCGGAAACCGGCAGGCAGATTAAAAGGCAGATGCAGGACCCAGCACCGGAACAAGGCTCGGTTTGACACAGGAACGCGGAATCAGGGCCTCCCGACGGGAGGCTGTCAGACCGGTCAGGTGCCGCCGAACAGGGGAACAGCGCCGCGCAGGGAGGCCTCCCCCAGAAAACCGACCGTGACCTTCCCGCCGTCCACGATCACGGGCACTTGCTCCTTTCCCCCGGTCAGGGCGAGCATCTCCTTCCGTTTCTCCGGGTCCGCATCGACATTGACAAAGACCGCCCGCTCCCCATAGGCCGACCTGGCCTGGTTCGCAAAGGGTCAGGTCTCCGTCCCGTAGATGATGATCTTTTTCGCCATGATGAAGCACCTCCTCACGTCAGGTTTTCCGTCTCGTCCCCGCCGGAGGGGCCGCCCGGGTAACGTAAAATCCGGGGCACCCGGCGGGAAGCGCGGAATCAATCAGGTATCGGAATTTCCAATTTCCTCATCCGGACCGAATTTACCCTTTCATCGCCGCCGATTTGACGGCGGACACCTTGATGCTGGCGATGGATGAACTGATTTCCTCGACCTGCTCCTCGAGGTGATTCGCCTGGCCGAAGCGTTCCTGCACTGCGGGATGATCGAGGAGATCGCATACGGGGAAAGTGGTTTCGCCGACGATTTTAATATCCTCGAAACCGGCCTCCCGGATCGCCCGGAGATAATCCTCTTTCATCACGGCGCCGGCAACACAGCCGACATAGGCCTCGATGGATTCTTTCAGCGCAGCTGACAGCCGGTTCAGCAGGACGATGTCGGAGACCATCAAGCGTCCGCCTGGCTTGAGAACCCTGAAGGCCTCCCGAAAAACCCGCTCTTTGTCGGGGGAGAGGTTGATCACGCAGTTCGAGATAATGATATCAACGTTAAGGTCGGCAACCGGCAGGTTCTCGATCTCCCCCAGACGAAACTCCACATTTCCGTAGCCGCCCTTCCGGGCGTTTCCCCGCGCTTTGTCGAGCATCTCGGGCGTCATATCCACACCGATCACCCGCCCGCTTTTTCCGACGGCCCGGGCAGCGAGGAAGGCATCGAACCCGGCGCCGGACCCCAGATCCAAAACCGTTTCGCCCTCCTTGATGGACGCCAGTGCCACCGGATTCCCGCATCCCAGGCCGAGATTCGCCCCCTCCGGAACGGCCTGCATCTCCTCCGGGCTGTAACCGATCCCCTGACTGATCTTTTCCACCGAACTGACGCCGCCGCAGCACGATGCCCCGGGAAGGCAACAACTGCCGGAATTCTTCGCGATCTGTCCATAACCGTCCCGGACGGCCTTTCTGATTTCTCCCTGTTCCATAGTTTCATTCCTCCCTTTCAGATGCCGTTGCCGATCGCCCCCAAAACCACGCTTCGGCGGCGTCTTCGTCGATGTGTCTATGAACCGGAGCCGCCCTCCCGCATGACCGGGCCGAGAAACTCCCTCACTCGCTCGGCGAGATTGTCGGCCTTGATCAGGGAAAGGCTGCAGATCTCCCCGTCCTTTTCCCAACTGACAATCGCCAGTTTGTCGCCCGCCTTGATGTTCGCCCTGTCCCTTAATTCCTTGGGAAGCACCATCTGGCCCCGCTCGTCGACGCCGAGAAGCGCCTCGACGCGGCAGCAGCTCATGCCGGCACTCCCGCCCTTGCAGCAGGACGCCTTTGAATCGGTCTTCTCCATTATAAAAACCTCCATTCGCGTTTCGTTCTGATAAAATTGATAATTCAGTATTATCAGATTGAGCTGATTATAATGATAGGAAAGGGGGTTGTCAAGGGCTTCGGTAAAAAAAGTAATCACTACCGGTTAGAAGTGTTCGTTGACGCGGGTTGTCAGGCCTTCCAGCAGGTCGTGGCGGGTGAGGTCGTAATAGATCGGGGTGACGGTGATCATCCCCCGCTTCAGGGCGCTGGCGTCCGTATCGTCCTGCTCCTGCGAGGGGAGCTCCGTCTCGCCGGCCAGCCAGTAATAGGTGTTGTCGCGCGGATCAACCCTTTTGTCGAAGCTCTCCATCAGGCGCGCCCGCCCCTGTTTCGCAACCACGACGCCCCGGATCTCCTCTTCCGGAACCGCCGGGACGTTCACATTCAACGCGACGTTCTGCAGGGGGTTTTCCAGGAGGAAGGCGGCCATCTTCCTGGCGAAACGGGCGGCCGCCGAATAGTCCGCCTCCTCGTGCGTATCGAGCGAAATCGCGAGCGCCGGCACCCCCTGAATCGCCGCCTCCGTCGCCGCGGAGACGGTCCCCGAATAGAGGACGTTGATCCCCACGTTGGCGCCGCGGTTGATCCCGGAGACGACCAGATCGACCGGCCCCCCCGCCAGCTTGCCAAGGCCGATCTTGACGCAGTCGGCCGGTGTCCCTGCGACAGCATAACCGAGGAAACCCCCATTTTTCCGCGCCTTCCGGACCATCAGCGGCCGGGCGATCGTGATCGCGTGGCCGACGGCGCTCTGTTCGACCTCGGGCGCCACGATGAGGCACTCCGCGTCCCGGGAGAGCTCCTGATAGAGGGCGAGGAGCCCCCGCGCATAGATTCCGTCGTCGTTGGTCAGAAGAAAACGTTTTACCATCCGATTTCACCTCACTTTTGTCACTTCCACTCTCCGGGGCAGAGGGACTTCATATAGCGCAGCGCCTCTTCGGCCAGTGGGGCCGACTCGATCCAGACAGAGGCCTCGTGGTTGTACTTGAGGGCCGACTGCGTCAGGTTGTGGCTCCCGATCAGGACGTACCGCCGGTCGATCACGACGAGCTTCGTGTGCGTCACCCGGTCCGGGGCGTCCATGCAGATCCGAATTCCACCCTGTTTCAGCCTCTCCGCCGTCTCGGCATTGTTCCGGTTGAGGTCTTCTGTATCCTGATTCCGTTCGAGGACCACATCAACCTGAACGCCCCGCTTCGTTGCCGCGAGAAGGCGTTTCAGAACCGCCTCGGGATAACCCTTCGCATTCTCGATCGTCCGGAACAGGTAGGCGGAAAGGAAGATCTCCGATCGGGCGCGATCGACGCCGTCAAGGAGGGCGGTGAAGTAATCCCGGTCCAGGAGCAGTTTCGCCTCCACAACCGCCTGCGATGGAGTGACCGCGGCCTTGCCTCCGGGTTGCGCGGCGTCCCCCGCTGGCGGAAGAACCAGAAGGATCAGCAGAACCACCGCCGGCGCCATCCATCGCATCACCCTGTGCAAAAGGCTCATCATGATTGCCTACTCCAGTTCCCCTGCTCTTTACCCTCCCCTGAGGGAGGAATCTCTTCCTTTTTTCATGATCCCTTATACCACATCGGAATCCGTCGTCGATAAAAAAACCCGGGCATCCGCGAGGGACGCCCGGGCCGCTGGGTCTCAAACAAAATTTACTTCTTCACATCCTCGAAATCGGCGTCGACCACATCGTCATCCTTCTTGCCGCCGCCCGCCTGCGCACCCGCACCCGGACCGGCTTCCGCCCCCGGCTGGGGACCGGCGCCCGCTCCCGCCTGCTGCGCGGTCTTGGCGTACATAGCCTCCGCCAGTTTGTGGGAGGCGTTGGTCAGCTCCTCCTGGGCCGTCTTGATCGCCTCAAGGTCGTCGCCCTCAATCGCTTTCTTCACCTTGGCGATGCCATCTTCGATCTTCGCCTTCTCGGCGGCGTCGATCTTGTCGCCGAACTCCTTGACGTTCTTCTCCACGCTGTAGGCCATTGCGTCCGCATGGTTCCGCGCCTCGATGAGCTCCTTTTTCTTCTTATCCTCCTCGGCGTGGGCGTCGGCATCCTTCACCAACTTTCGGATCTCCTCCTCCGAGAGACCGCTGGAGGCGGTGATCTTGATGCTCTGCTCCTTGCCGGTGCCCAGATCCTTCGCCGAGACGTGAACGATGCCGTTAGCGTCGATGTCGAAGGTCACCTCGATCTGCGGCACGCCGCGCGGCGCCGTGGGGATCCCCACCAGTTCGAACCGCCCGAGCGTCCGGTTGTCGCCCGCCATGGAGCGTTCGCCCTGGAGGACGTGGATGCTCACCGCCGGCTGGTTATCCGCCGCCGTCGAGAATACCTGGCTTTTCTTGGTCGGAATCGTCGTGTTCTTTTCGATCAGCCGCGTCATGACGCCGCCCAGCGTCTCGATCCCGAGGGAGAGGGGCGTCACGTCAAGGAGCAGGACGTCCTTCACGTCGCCGGTCAGGACTCCGCCCTGGATCGCCGCACCGACCGCGACCACCTCATCGGGGTTGACCCCCCTGTTGGGCTCCTTCCCGAAGATCTCCTTCACCTTCTGCTGGACGCGGGGCATCCGGGTCATTCCGCCGACGAGGATCACCTCGTCGATATCGCTCGTCTTGAGTTTCGCGTCCTGGAGGGCCGTCAGGCAGGGCGGCACCATCTTTTCGATCAGGTCCTCGACGAGGGCCTCTAACTTCGCCCGGGTCAGCTTGATATTCATGTGCTTGGGACCCGAAGCGTCGGCCGTAATGAAGGGCAGGTTGACGTCCGTCTCCATTGAGCTGGAGAGCTCCATTTTTGCCTTCTCTGCCGCCTCCTTGATTCGCTGCAAAGCCATCTTGTCCTTCCGGATGTCGATCCCCTGGTCCTTCTTGAACTCGTTGGCCAGGTAGTCGATCAGCCGCTGGTCGTAATCCTCGCCGCCCAGGTGGGTGTCGCCGTTGGTGGACTTGACTTCAAAGACGCCGTCGCCCAGTTCGAGGATCGAGATATCGAAGGTCCCGCCGCCGAGATCGAAGACGGCGATCTTCTCATCCTTCTTCTTGTCCAGGCCGTAGGCGAGGGCCGCCGCCGTCGGCTCGTTGATGATCCGCAGCACGTTGAGTCCCGCGATCTTGCCGGCATCCTTCGTCGCCTGCCGCTGGGAGTCGTTGAAGTAGGCTGGCACGGTGATGACCGCGTCGGTGATCTTCTCCCCAAGGTAATCATCCGCGGTCTGCTTCATCTTCGTCAGGATCATCGAGGAGATCTCTGCCGGGCTGTAGTTCCGCCCACGGATCGTCACCTGGGCGTCGCCGTTTCCAGCCTCGGTAATCTTGAACGGGCTGACCGTCTTGTCGTACTGCACCTCTTTCGAACCATATTTTCTCCCGATGAGCCGCTTGATCGCATAGACGGTGTTCTCCGAGTTGGTGACGGCCTGCCGCTTGGCGACCTGCCCCACCTGCCGCTCCCCGCTCTCCGTGAAGGCCACCATCGAGGGGGTCGTCCGATTTCCTTCCTGGTTCGCAATCACGACGGGATCTCCGCCTTCCATCACCGCGACGCACGAGTTTGTTGTTCCCAGATCAATTCCGATAATCTTTCCCATGATAACTATTCCTCCCTCTTAATGATTCTTGACAGCTTCGTAAAAAGCCCGAATGCTGCGTTGCGCTTCATCCCTCGTCATTGCGGCGTACAACAAAGTACGCCTCATTCCTCAGGATTCGCGCGCCTCGCCTGCGGTCTTTTTACGAAGTCGTCCCATTTTCGCAATTATTTTCCGGATCACCGCCCATCAAAGAGCGTTTGCATACGGATACCTTCGCCGGCCGGAGCAGCCTGCCGTTAAGCAGATACCCCCGCTCGAACTCGCCGACCACCTGGCTATCCTCATGTTCGGCACTCTCCACCTGCATCATCGCCTCATGGACATGCGGATCGAAATCCTTCCCCGCCGTATCGATCATCTCCACACCGTGTTTCTGCAGACAACCCAGGAGCTGCCCTTGAAGCAGCTTGAGCCCCTTTTTGAAGGCCTCGAAGTCTTCCGAATTGCAGGCATGTTCCAGGGCGCGGTCCATTCCGTCGACCAGCGGCAGGATGTCCCGGAGCAGATTCTCGTTGCCGTATTGAATCGCGTCCGCCTTCTCCCGGGCGGCGCGTTTTCGATAATTGTCGAGTTCGGCAACGGCGCGCACGTATTTGTCGTAATTTTCCGCGGCCTTCTTCTCCGCGTCCTGAAGTTTCACCATCAGATCTTCCGCCTTATCCGTCTTACCGGGAACTTCCGCTACAGTCTCGCCAGCCGCCGCGTGCGGTTCCCCCGTTTTTTTCGGAAGACATTCTCTGGCCTCCGCCGTATCCTTTTTCACCTTTGCGACCATGTCTCTCCTATTTCATATCCGGTCTCTGGAAGAGTTTGAAATCCACCATCTCGCAGATCACGTGCCCCACTGTAATGTGCACCTCCTGGATGCGGGGGGTGCTGGTCGAGGAGACGTTGAGGGCGTGATCCGCGATCTTCGCAACATCACCGCCGTCCCGTCCCGTCAGACCGATCGTGACCATGCCGATCTTCTTGGCCTCCTCCAGCCCCTTGACCACGTTTGCGGATGTCCCGCTGGTGCTCATCCCCCAGGCGATATCGCCCTTCTGGCCGATGGCCCGGATCTGCTTGCTGAAGATGTCCGCGAAATCGTAGTCGTTCCCGATGCTGGTGATTACGGAAGTATCCGTCGTCAGCGCAATCGCCGGAAGGGGCGGCCTCTCGATCACGAACCGGTTCACAAATTCCGCCGCGAGGTGCTGGGCGTCCGCCGCGGACCCCCCGTTTCCGAAAAGCAGGATCTTGTTGCCCGCCTTCAGCGCCATCGTCACCGCCTCGACCACAGCGACGATCCGGTTCAGGTTTTCGTTGACGAAAGCCTCCTTGATCTGGCCCGATTCTCGGAATATCTTAATGATATAATCTTCCATATTTTTCTTCCCTGCCGGTTTTTCAGGAATCCATTAAAAGCGCGCCTAATATAAGAATCGGCCTGGACCCTGTCAAGGGAGGCCGGACGATTTAATTCCCCGCCCCCGCGTTCATGCTCAACCTGCATCAACCTGCCGTTGATCCCGCACCGCATGACTTCCCGCTGGATTTTTGTCAAACAAACATCCGCGGATTCTCCGTGATTCCGTCCGGCATCTTTCATTGATAAACTCGTAAAAAGTCTGAAAACCCCATATTCTGTCATTCCCGTGAAATCGGGAATCCAGTATTTTCAATTAGTTCCATGTTCTCTGGATTCCCGCATGCGCGGGAATGACGACTTTTTACGAAGTCGTCTTCATTGACTGATCCCGAAATGTATGTCAGATTGAAAGTGGACCTGCGCTCCGGAAGAGGCGTTTGAGCCGGATCGGGAGGCATTCATGAAAAAGACGACCGCAACAACCATCCTTGACCTGTTTGCATCTCTGTTCATGCTTTTCCAACCCTGCATGGGGCTACGATCGGCCCAGGCGCAGGAAGCCAATCCGAAAGCGGCGATCGATCTGCCGCCGCCGGTCTTCGACGGGCCGATGTCTCTTGAAAAGGCTCTGCTGGAGAGGAGATCGGTCCGGGCTTACAAGGATGAACCGCTGATCTTAGCGGATATTTCCCAGATCCTCTGGGCGGCCCAGGGGATCACGGAAACGAAACGGGGCCTGAGGACGGCGCCCTCGGCCCGCGCCCTCTATCCGCTGAACCTCTACCTCCTCGTGGGAAAGGTGGACGGTCTGCCGGTGGGCCTGTATCGATACCAGCCCCAGGGGCACAAAATTCTCAAGGTCAATGAGAGCGACAAAAAGGTGGAACTCCATGCGGCGGTCGGGCAGGCCCCGATCCGGGGCGCGGCGGCGGTCATCGTGGTGACCGGCATATCCCGCGCCTCCAATGCGAGGTGGATCTATCTGGAGGGCGGCCACGCCGCACAAAATATCCTTCTGCAGGCCCATTCCCGGAAAATCGGGGCCGTGGTCATGGGCGGATTCAGGGATGAAGATGTACGGAAGGTGCTGAATGTTCCCGAAAGCGAGCAGCCGGTCTACATCATCCCGATGGGCAGGATGCAAGATGAAAAAATGCCATAAATGTTTGAAGGATCTGGAAATCAAGATCCCGGTGGGCAGGAAGGATGTCTGTCCCTCTTGCGGATCCGACCTGCGCTGCTGCCTCAACTGCGCCTTCCATGCGCCAGGGGCCTACAATGAGTGCAAGGAACCTCAGGCCGAGAGGGTGGTTGAAAAGGAACGGAGCAATCTCTGCGATTATTTCGTCTTTCGAGATGCCGCTTCCGGCAATCAGAATATCGGGGATTCCGAAAAAGCAAAGTTGGAGTCCCTGTTTAAGTGAGGCAGACCGTCATAAATGAATTATCCGATTCCGATTCACCTTGACAATTGAGATCCAATCCATTAGCGTTCCACCAATATCAGAACATGGGGGAGAAAAATCATGATCGGCGTGCTGATTACCACCCACGGCAACCTGGGGGGCGAATTGATCAAGGCGGCGGAGTTGATCCGGGGTAGCCTGAAGGGGATCGTTCCCATCTCGGTCGACCAGACCAATGGGGTCGAGGATCTGAAGAAAGAGATCAGCGCGGCGATCAAGAAGCTGGATCAGGGACAGGGGGTCCTGATTTTGACCGATCTCTTCGGCGGAACGCCGTCCAACATTTCCCTCTCATTTATGAAGGCAGGGAAGGTGGAGGTGATCACGGGCGTCAATCTCCCGATGCTTCTGAAGCTGCCCGACATTCGGGAGGGCACGTCATTGAAGGAGTTTGCGCAGAACATCAAGGATTACGGAATCAAAAACATCTCCCTGGCCAGTGAGATTCTGAGCAAGAAAGCCGTCGGATAGGCCATTGCAAGCTTCATTGGATATAGCCCTCGTGCGAGTCGACAACCGGCTGGTTCATGGTCAGATTCTGGAAGCCTGGGTTCCCTTTCTCAGGGCCTCCTGCATCGTCGTTGTGGATGATCAGGCGGCGTCCGATTTCTTCCACGAGACGGTGATCCGGATGGCGGTTCCCAGCGGGGTCAAGGTCATCGTCTGCTGCGTCGCTGAATTTGCGGAGACCTACCCCTTCAACCGGTGCTGCGGTCCGAAGACCATCGTTCTTTTCAGCAAGGTCTCCGATGCCTGGACGGCCCGCCGTCTCGGATTCCATTTCGATCATTTGAATATCGGCAACATCTACAATGAGGATTGCAAACTGTGTTGCACCCCCTCCGTCCTTCTGAGCGACGACGATATCCATGCTATCACCGGCCTGCAGGATGCCGGCGTGAAGATCGAATTGCGGCGCGTCCCCCGGGAAAAAGCGATAGATCTTTTTGAAATCGTCCGGAAAATGCAATCTTGACGACTGGGGACAGATTTCAAATCTGTCCCCGAAAAGGGACTGGATTCCTGCTTTCGCAGGAATGACGATTTGCCGGATTTCAGGAGTAATTCAAAGCTCTCAGAAAAGCGGATCCTATGATCATGAATGTTCTGATCGTATCCATTGTCGGCGGGGTCCTTTGCCTGGACCGTATTTTCGTACAGGCCTTGATCTCCCGGCCGATTGTGGCGGCCCCCGTGATCGGTATGATCCTGGGTGATCCGTATACGGGTCTTATCGCCGGCGCGTTCATCGAACTCTTCTGGATCGATCGCCTTCCGATCGGCGCCTACATCCCTCCGAACGATACCATTGCCGCCGTCCTGATTGCCGCCGGCGCCATCGAGAGCGGACGGATTCTGGGGCACCTGCCGCAGGGGCTGATCGCACTCGCCGTGCTCATTTTTATCCCGCTTGCCGTTCTTGCGCAAAATATGGAGCTGCGGGTCGTCCGGGGCAATGAGAAACTGGCCAAAGATGCCTTGAGCGACGCTGCCCATGGCGATATCCGTTCCATTTCGAGAAATCATCTCCGCGCGGCCCTGAGGAGCTGGCTTCTTCCGGCAGGCATGATCCTGATCACACTTCCGGTCGGCATCGGTGTGATGACCTGGGTCTATCCCCGTCTTGCGCCCTGGATCATCCGGGGTTTAAACCTGGTCTACGGCTTGATTCCCCTGATCGGAGCCGCGGTTGCGCTCAACACCATCAACCTGCGCGGAACGCTCCCGATCTTTTGCGCCGTGTTTCTAATGATGACGGTTATTCTGCATTATATCCGGTATGTTTGAAGCATGAACCATGACGGCCTGACCATCGGTGAATATGAAGAAGGGGATCTGGTCGAAATCCTGGAGATCGAAAAAGATTCATTTCCGACCCCCTGGTTGCCGGGCCTTTTCCGTAGCGAGAGGACCAATATCATCTCCCGGATGCTTGTCGGAAGGGCCGCACATGAACAAGGGGCGGCGGTGGCCGGATATATCGTTTTCTGGCGGGTGGCGGATGAGATTCACCTCCACAATATCGCGGTCCGGAGGGATCTGCGAAAGGGCGGGATCGCCTCCCGTTTGTTGTCGAAGGCGATCCGGGATTCTCGTCAGGAAGGGGCGCGATGGGTAACGCTTGAGGTGCGGCGTTCCAACCTCGCGGCGCAGAAGTTGTACGAAAAGTTCGGACTTTCCGTAAGGGGCGTCCGCCGCGCTTATTACACGGATACGGGGGAAGATGCCCTGATCATGTCGGCGGATCTGGAGCGGGTCCCATCGGAGGCAGCGCCGCCGTCGGAACAGCGTGGAGACCAAAATGATAACATCGCATGAACATCCATCCGTGGCGACCGGAGAGGTGATCGGGAATCTCGGCGTCGCCCCGGGCCACTTTCGGCTGACCCTCCGGCTATCCCCCTCCTTTGCGACGCCGCATCCGGGGCAATTCGTCATGATCCGTGATCCGGAACGGGGAGAACCCCTGCTGCCCAGGCCGCTGAGCGTTTACGGGTTTCACAGGGAAGGCGGTTATGCGATCCTAAGTCTGCTCTGTCGTGTCGCGGGTCGGGGGACCTCTCTTTTTTCCCGGATGAAACCGGGCGCTTCCTTGACCGTCCTTGGCCCCCTTGGCAGGGGGTTTACCGTTCATCGCGATGTCCGGAAGGTGATCCTTCTGGCCGGCGGCGTCGGCGTGGCCCCGCTGACCTTTCTGCTTCATGAAGACTATCCGAAGGATCCCTCTCCACAAAGGGCGGAAATAACGGCCTATGTCGGCGCCAGGACATCGGAACTTCTGACCGGTCTCGACCGTCTGGACGGTTTCTGCGACCTTCGGATTGCCACCGATGACGGCAGCGCGGGGTATCACGGCCTCGTCACCGATCTTCTCCGCTGCGATCTGCACGGTTACTGTCCGGAGGAGACGCTGATTTATGCCTGTGGACCGGCAGCGATGATCCGTTCTCTTGGGCTTCTCGTACGGAAGACCGTGATCCGCTGCCAGGTTTCTCTTGAGGAGAGGATGGCCTGCGGTATCGGCGCCTGTCTGGGATGCGCTGTGGCGATTACCGACAGTGAGGGGAAAAGCGGCTACCGGAGGGTCTGCCACGACGGCCCGGTTTTTGACATCCGGGAGATCTCCCGGAATCCTTCCGCTGACGAACAGGACAACGGTTATGGAATCGGATAAAAACAGAATCAGTCCCATTGAGCTCAGGGTACGGATCGGCGGCCTTGAACTCAAAAATCCCGTCATGACCGCATCGGGAACCTTCGGCTACGGCGAAGAGTTCTCCCCGTTTTGCGATTTGAACCGCCTGGGGGCGGTTGTGGTCAAGGGTCTCTCCCTCGAACCGCGGGCGGGAAACCCATCGCCCCGGATCATGGAAACCCCTTGCGGGATGCTCAACGCCATCGGGCTTCAGAACATCGGCGTCCGGGCGTTCATTGATGATAAATTACCGTATCTCCGGCAGTTCGACGTCGCCGTCATTGCAAACATCTTTGGCGAAACGGTTGATGAATACCGCCGCACAGCGGAAGTTCTAAGCGGCGCCGACGGTGTGCACGGCATCGAGGTCAACATCTCCTGTCCGAATGTAAAAAAAGGGGGCTGCGCCTTCGGGGCCAATCCCGACATTGCCGCCGACGTCACGAAGAAGGTCCGGGCCGAGACCGGTCTTCCCCTCATCGTGAAGCTGACGCCGAACGTGACCGACATCACCGAGATTGCGCTGGCGGTCGAGGCGGCCGGCGCCGACGCGGTCTCCCTGATCAACACGCTGACAGGGATGTCGGTCGATATCGAACGCAGGCGCCCCCACCTGGCGAACATCACCGGCGGGCTTTCCGGACCGGCCATCAAACCAGTCGCCCTCCGGATGGTTTGGCAAGCGGTCTGCTGCCTGAAGATCCCGGTTATCGGCATCGGCGGGATTGCAACCGCCGCCGATGCCTTGGAATTTCTCATCGCGGGGGCGACGGCCATCGAGATCGGCGCGGCCAATTTCACCAATCCCGCCGCGACGATGGAGATCATGGACGGAATCGAAGCATACATGATCCGGCACGGGATCGGCCGGGTCGATGAATTGATCGGGTCGCTCAAAATCGATCCATAGCAAAGAGGCAACGGGGATGCCGGATACTAAGCGGATTGCCCGGGGCGTTTATCTGATCGGCGGACCGCAGATCTCGCACGCCGAGGACGCCACCTCCTTTGTGATCGATTTCGACGGGGAGGCGGTCATGATTGACTGCGGCGCCGGACGAAGCCTCAAGGCCATCATGGCGAACATCGACGGGGAGGGAATCGACCCGCGGAGCATCTCCACGCTGATCCTTACCCACGCCCACATCGACCATATCGGCGCGGCCACCGAACTGCGCGAGCGCCTCGGCTTGAAAATCCTCATCCATGAGCTGGACGCAGAGGCGGTGGAAACCGGCGATCCCGTCCGAACGGCGGCCGACTGGTACGGCGTCGATTTTCCCCCGACACCCGTCGATCGGCGGCTGACGGGCGATGAAGAAACCCTCGTGTTCAAAGGGGAAAACCTCCACTGCCTCCACGCCCCCGGCCACACCCCCGGCTCCATCGTCATTTTTCTGGACCGCGACGGCCAGCGGATCCTATTCGGCCAGGACATCCACGGCCCCTTTATGCCGGTCTTCGGCTCCGACATCGCCCAGTGGCGGACATCCATGGAGATGATCCTGTCCCTCAGGCCCGATATCCTCTGCGAAGGCCACTTCGGCATTTTCCGCTCCAATGAAAGCGTCGAACGTTACATCCGGCGCTGTCTGCGCCAGAATGGCTGAAGAAATCGGAAAGGGCCGTAGGGCATTCGCACAGGCGCAGGTCGACCTTTTTACCCCCCGCCAGATCGGACAACTCCCTTTCCATCAAGAAAAGACAACCCGCCGACGGGAAAAGGATAAACATTTCGTAGCCGTTCTTTAACATGCGCATCAAATAAGCCTTGATAATGTAAATCATACGTCATACAATAATCCAAAACAAATCGAGGTAAACATCATGGCACGATCGGCAATGATCAACGCCCGGACGGAAAGAGAATTGAAAGAAGAGGTGGAGGGAATCCTGAAGTCTCTGGGGTTGTCCACAACGGAGGCGATCAATATTTTTTTCCGTCAGGTAAAATTACGGCGGGGTTTGCCGTTCCCCGTGGAAATTCCGAATGACGAGACGATGGCCGTATTCCGGGAGAGCGACGCCGGTAAGGGTCTTACGGAATGTAAAGACGCCGACGATATGTTCAAGCGGCTGGATGTCTGATGCTGACGCCCGTTTACACAAAACGCTTTGGCAAAGACCTGAAGCGGATGATCCGGCGAGGAGGCGAACCTGATCATTTCAAAACCGTCATGAGGAACCTGATCGAAGGGAACATCCTGAATCGCAAATATCGGGATCATGCCCTGATCGGCAATTTCAGGGATCGACGGGAATGCCATATTGAACCGGATTGGCTGTTGATCTATCGAATCGATGACTTTCGCATCATCTTTGAATGTACGGGCACACATGCCGATCTATTCAGGTAAGCGAAGATACGATCATGATCCTCGTTCTTGGTTTGAGGCGTACCCTGGATATTCCCGTTGTGACCGTTAACTTGCAGGATGCAGCAATGAGAGCGCTCGACTGCTTCCTGTAACTCAGACAAGGCCCATTTCAACCAGATTATCAAATCAAAAGTACGCATGAACCGGATGAACCAAATATTCTTATGGAGGCTCATATCCTGGCCATTTCGGACGTGGTGGAGTCCATCGCCTCTAAACGCCCCTATACCGTTGTACCCTGAGAATGGATGCCGCTCTTGACGCCTTCGTAAAAAGTCCGGATGCTGTTTATCACCTTCAGGTGACGTTGCGCTTCATCCTTCGTCATTGCGGCGTACGAGGATACGGATTTCAATGTCGATCTACCGAGATGATCGTTCGGCGGAAGATCAAGGGATTGCCGGGAATGCGGCATGAATCCGTATTTCCGGAATCATAGCGAAAATGGGTGTTGACAAGTGGGGCCGATGCGCTAATATCCATTCAAGGTGAGGGAACTCCATGGATAATATTTACCTTACGGGGATCGACATCGGTTCGACCACCGTAAAATTGGTCCTCTGCGATTTCGGGGGCCGAATCGTTTTTTCGCGTTATTGCCGCCACCATGCCCTGACGGTGGATACGGTCCGGGCGATGCTGACGGAGGCCCGTCAGGCGCTGGGAAACTGCATCCTGGATCTCGCCTTCACCGGCTCCGCGGGCATGGGCGTAGCGGAGTCTTACGGTTTTCCTTTCATTCAGGAGGTCGTTGCCTCCACCAAACTGATCCGGCAGAAGTGGCCGGATGTCCGCACCCTGATTGAGATCGGGGGCGAGGACTCCAAGATCGCCTTCTTCGACGATCGGTTTCAACCCGACATCCGCATGAACGGGAACTGCGCGGGCGGCACCGGGGCCTTCATCGAGCAGATGGCGGTTCTGCTCGACGAGCCCCTCAAAACGATCGACCGCCTGGCGGGGGAGAGCAGGGCGCTTTATCCCATAGCCTCCCGCTGCGGGGTGTTCGCCAAGACGGACATCCAGGCCCTGCTGAGCAACCGGGTCTCCCGGGAGGACATCGCTGCCTCGGTCTTCCATGCGATGGCCCTCCAGGTGATCTCCACGCTGGCCCGCGGCTGCGACATCCGGGAAAAGGTCCTCTTCGCCGGCGGACCGCTAACCTTTTTTCCCTGTCTGCGCGAGGCCTTTCACCGCCTGCTCCATCTCGATCCGGAGAAGGGGGTTGTGGTCTGCGATCACCCGGAGTTGCTCGCGGCGGAGGGGGCGGCCCTCCATCACGGGGATGCCCCCCGCCGGTTCGAACTGGATAAATGTATGCAGATCCTCGAAAACGGAACGCTGCATGGGTGTAAGGAGACCGGGAAAAGGCTCGCGCCCCTTTTTGGGGATCCTGAGGAGTTCGCTGCCTGGGAAGATCGTCACCGGCAGCATCGGGCGCAAAGGATTGATATCGGCCTTCTCGATGGGACACCCTGTTTCCTCGGGATCGATTCCGGTTCCACGACAACGAAGATCCTCCTGATGGACGGCGAGAGCCGTGTGGCGCTGACGTGGTACGCGTCGAACGGCGGGGATGCGATCGGCGCCGTCCGGAAGGGGCTCGATGCCTTCCGGGAAACCTGTCGGGAGGCCGGTGTGGTCCCCCGCATCCTCCGGACGGCCGTAACGGGATACGGCGAGGATCTCATCCGGGCGGCATTCGCCCTCGATTACGGTGTCGTCGAAACGATGGCCCACTATCGCGCGGCCCGTTTCTTTGCCCCGGACGTCTCTTTCATCCTCGACATCGGCGGCCAGGATATGAAGGCGATTTACGTCCGCGACGGCTGCGTCTCCGATATCCAGATCAACGAGGCCTGCTCCTCGGGCTGCGGATCCTTCCTCGAAACCCTTGCCCGCTCCCTCAATCTCGGGATCGCCGACTTCTCCCGAATTGCCTGCGAAGCGAACGAGCCTTTCGATCTCGGGACGCGCTGCACCGTTTTCATGAATTCCCGGGTGAAGCAGGCCCTCCGCGAGGGGGCTACGGTGGGGGAGATCTCGGCCGGTCTCGCCTGTTCGGTGATCCGGAATTCCCTCTATAAAGTTCTGAAACTGAAGGATCCGGCCACGCTCGGGGAGCGAATCGTCGTCCAGGGAGGGACCTTCCGCAACCCGGCCGTCCTGCGCGCCTTCGAGCTCCAGATCGGTAGGGAGGTGATCCGACCCGACATCTCCGAGATGATGGGGGCCTACGGGGCCGCCCTGACGGCGCGCAGCAACCACCTTGCGGAACCGTACGCGGTCACGACCTTTCCGGGACTCGACGGGGAGGCCCTGGAAAACAATGTGACGAAGAGAGAGCTGCACTGCGCCGGTTGCGAGAACCACTGTGCGGTGACCCGGATAAATTTCGGGGAAGGGCGGAATTATTTCACTGGCAACCGGTGCGAAAGCCATTTCAGCAACGGCGGCCTCAGCCTCCGACCGGGGGAGAACCTCTTCGCAACCCGTCTCGAACTCGTCTTCGACCGGCCGCTCAAGCCGGACCGGACGCCGATCCTCACCTTCGGCATCCCGCGCGCCCTGAATATGTATGAGAACTTCCCCTTCTGGTGCGCGCTGCTGACCCACTGCGGATTCCGGGTGGTTCTCTCCGCGCCGTCCGGGGCGAAGCTCTTCGAAAAGGGTGTCGGGACGGTGATGTCCGATAACATCTGTTTCCCGGGGAAGCTCGCCCACGGCCACATCCTCGATCTGATCGAGAAGGGGGTGGACCGGATCTTCTACCCGATGGTGATCTTCGAGAGCCGGGAGGACCCCGATACCCAGAACAGCTTCAACTGCCCCGTCGTGACCGGTTATCCCGACGTCGTCCGGAGCGCGATCGACCCGGGGGGCCGCTACGGCGTCCCGATCGACAGCCCGGCCGTCAGTTTCAAGGATACGGCGCTCTTGAAAAAGCAGATCCATCTTTTCCTGAAGGGGTTCGGGATCGGGAAAAAACGCGTCGACGAGGCCGTGGAGAGTGGGCTCGAAGCGCAACGGGAGGTGCGGCAGGAACTGCAGAAACAAGCCCTCATCCTGATGGAGAAGGCCCGGGAGGAGCACCGCTTTGCCGTGGTCGTTTCCGGCCGCCCTTACCACTGCGATACGCTGATCAACCACGGCCTTCCGGAACTCCTCGCGGGATTCGGTGTGGACGTCATTCCGGAGAATGCCGTACCGCTCGCCGCGGATCACTCCTTGAAGGAGAGCTCCGTCCTGACCCAATGGGCCTACACGAATCGGATCCTCTCCGTGGCGAAGGTGGTCGCCCATACGCCCCATCTCGAAATGCTGCAGATCACCTCCTTCGGCTGCGGCCTGGACGCGATCTCCGCCGATGAGGTGCGGGAAATCATCCGGGGCGAAGGCAAGATCTACAGCCTGATCAAGATGGATGAGATCACCAACCTCGGGGCGGTCCGGGTCCGTCTCCGTTCCATGCTGGACGCGATCCGGGAACGTTCCGGGACCGGGAAACCCAAGAGCGGACCGAACCATACCGATCATCCCTCCGGGGGAAAACCGGAGGAAAGGACGATCCTAGTACCGTGGTTCTCGCCCCTCTATTCGCCGTTCATCCCGGTGGTCTTCGCATCCTTCGGCTGCCGGGTGGAACTCCTTATGCCCCAGGACCGTAACTCCGTCGATGTGGGACTCCGGTATGTGAACAACGACATGTGCTACCCCGCCGTCATCCTGATCGGGGACATCATCAAGGCCCTCCGGTCCGGGAAACACGACCCGGACCGGACGACGATCCTTCTGATACAGACGTTCGGACAGTGCCGGGCGTCCAACTATTTACCGCTCGCACGAAAGGCGCTCGCGGCTGCGGGGTTCGGCGAGGTTCCAGTCATCTCCCTGTCCGCGGAGGAGACCTTTCTCCAGACGGGACTCCCGATGGACCGGAACAAGCTGGTCAAGAGGCTGGCCCTGGGGATCATCTTCAGCGACGCCCTCGCCCGGATAACATTGGCGACGGCGCCGCACGAGATCCACGCCGGATCGACGATGGCCCTCCAGCAGAAATACATTGCCGAAACGGGAAGGCTTGCCGGCGAAGGGGATTTCAAGGCGCTCCTCGCCCTGCTCCGGGAGGCCGTCCGCGATTTCAACGCGCTCCCGGTGGACAATGCCCCGGCGCCGGTCGTCGGGGTCCTGGGCGAGATCTTCGTCAAGCACAACGCCTTTTCGAACAACAACATCGTGGAGTGGCTCATCTCCCAGGGTGTGGAGGTCGTCGTTCCCCCGCTTCTGAGCTTTTTCGAGCAGCGCTTCGTGAACGAGGAGTTCGACCAGCGCGCCTACCTGAAGCGCTCCTTCCGGGACCTCGTGCTGACCCGTCTGCTGGACCGCTACGTCCGCTTCTACCTGACCCGTGTGGAGCGGGTCATGAAAGATTTCCGTTATTACCGGCGACATTACGATCTCAAGGAACTGGCGAAGGAGACGAGCCGGGCGACAAGCCTCGCCAACCAGGCGGGGGAAGGGTGGCTCCTCCCCGCCGAGATGATCGCCATGTTGAAAGGGGGCGTCGGAAACATCATCTGCCTTCAGCCGTTCGGCTGCCTCGCCAACCACATCATCGGAAAGGGTGTGGAGAAAAAACTCAAATCCCTGTACAATCGTCTGAACCTCCTCTTCCTTGACATGGATCCGGGGACGAGCGAGGTGAATATCCTGAATCGCCTCCATTTCATCGTCATGTCGGCGCGGGAGGGGATGAAGACGGAAGGACTTATCGCGAGAATATAAATTTTGACGGCTTCGTAAAAAGTCCGGATGCTGCGTTGCGCTTCATTCCTCATGATTCGCGCGCCTTGCCTGCGTACTTTTTACGAAGCCGTCCCATTTTTTCGACTTTTAAGACTTTTTACGAGGTTATCCATTATGGCTAAAAAAATCGGCATCGCCCTGGGCAGCGGCTCCGCCCGGGGATGGTCCCACATCGGCGTGATCCGAAGTCTGTTGGAGGAGGGGATCCCGATTGATATCGCCTGCGGGGCCTCCGTCGGCGCGCTGGTCGCCGGTTCCCTCGTTGCCGGTTTTCTCGATCCCCTGGACCGGTGGGCGAGGCGGCTGAACTGGTCGCACATCATCGGCTTCATGGATGTGATGATCCCCCGCTCGGGACTCGTCGAGGGGGAGAAGATCTCCAGCTATCTGCGCGAGGTCCTTTCCGATCCGATGATCGAGAACCTGCCGGTCCCGTTTGCCGCCGTTGCCACCGATCTCAAGACGGGCAAAGAGGTGTGGCTCCGCGAGGGGTCCCTAATCGACGCCGTTCGGGCAAGTATGTCGCTCCCGGGCATTTTTACCCCCTTCGGACAGAACGGCCAATGGCTTGTCGACGGCGGGCTGGTGAATCCCGTTCCCGTGTCGCTCTGCCGGGCGATGGGTGCCGACATCGTCGTCGCCGTAAATCTGAATTCGGATATCATGGGGAAACCGCGGCTCCGCCGGATGGCCGACCCGCCGAGCAACGGCCGGAACGGGGTTTCGCCCCGTGCTCAGGGACGCTGGGCGGCCTTTCTCAACCAGACGGCGCAGAAGGGGAATCTCACCCTCTTCCGGCAGCTCTTTCAGGATCAGCCGGGACGCGGGCCGACGCTTTTCGATGTGATGGCGACCTCAGTGAAGATCATGCAGGATGCCATCACCCGCCAGCGGCTCCTTGACGATCCGCCGGACATCCTTGTCCGGCCCAAACTCGCCGATATCGGGCTGATGGAGTTCAACCGGGCCGAGGAATCGATCGAGGAGGGGAAGCGGGCGATGGACCTGATGATACCGATGCTCCGCGACCTGCTGGATTAATGTTTATGAATTTGTAAAAAGTCGATTTTGCACTGTTTTGTCATTCCGGGCTTGACCCGGAATCCAGTTTTTTTAACTCGGTCTGGATACCGGCTTTCGCCGGTATGACCGTTTGTGGGGCTTTTTACGCGGTCATCACGTTGATTAATCAATTTCGATCTGAAGGTCGTCCAACGCGGCTGTCGTTGCGGGGAAGATCCCGGCGGCGACCGCCTCCGACTCCTTCCGTTCGGGGAGGCTCTGATAGACCCCCGCGTCGAAATGGGTGAGGACGAGGCGTTTGGCCCCCGCTTCCACGGCGATCAGCGCCGCCGTCTCCGGGTTGAGATGGGGCCACGCATCGCAGGATTGGCCTTCTTTGTAGGCGCACTCCGTGATCAGCAGATCGGCCGACTGTGCCAGCGTCACGGCGTTTTCGCAGTAGCCCGTGTCCGGGCAGTAGCTGATGATCCGGCCGTCGACGGCGATCCGGAAGCCTAAGGTAATCGAGGCGTGGCGGAGCGGCAGAACCTCGACGGGGAAGGGGAGGGAAGCGGCCTCTTCCGGCATCTCCAGGATCCTTGCCGGATAGGGAAGCTCCGCAAGGGGGAGCGTGAACGGGGCGTTGATGAAGATTCCCAGGATCTCCCTCCCCCCTGTGGGGGCACATATGGTCAGCCCCTCACGGAACCGGAACTTCGCAAGGATGTGGAGGCCTTCGATGTGATCGATGTGGAAGTGGCTGAGGAACAGGAATACCGGCTTCCCTCCATCCATGTAATGTTCCACCCGATGGAGGCCGTTTCCGGCGTCGAGAAGGATGTCGTACCGCTCCGTCTGCACGAGGGTGCAGATTGTGTCTCCCGTCTTCGTATCGTACCAGCCGTTCGTGCCCAGAAAGATGACCTTCATACTCCAACCTCCGCAGGATGTTTCGGGGGACTGTTTTCCGTTGCGGCTCTCCCTATACCTCAGTGGCCGTCGCGATACAACCCCTTCGTCAAAAAAGTATGATTTCAATACGGAATCGATTCAATACCTCGCCGGCATGACGGGAAGCGGTCTCGGGATGGAGGAGGTGGGGCGGATTATCCATGCCGACAGTCAAGATCATCCGGCCGCCGGGGACAAAGGGCTCCTGGAAAAGGCCTTCGAAATCGGCTACCGGCTTTTGAAGTAAAAGGCCATTCATCCGGCTCATATCCAACGGCGATCATCAGATCATGGTCGCCCCCGCCTGGCTCTAACTGGCAGAGCTGCCGTGAAATTTTGCTATCGCGACGCTCGGCGACGAATGGCAGGTCTTATGCTTTAATAATGAAATTATGGAATTGCGGAAATCCGCTCGCCAGCAGCAGATCAGAGCGGAAAATCGGGAAAGCTCTTGAGTATTTCCGAACATGGGCGTATGGATGTTTCCACTTCAAACCGTCTCGGCCATAGCGGCCGAGTTAAACTAAAAAAGCGGGCTGCCGGACGCCCGAACTGGGTCGTAGGATCGGGCGGCGACATGATGAATAAGGTCATGGCGCGCATGTATGCCAAAGGCTATATCGGACCATTGTGGAAAAAATTGATGCCGTAAAAAAGATCGCCCCCGCCGCGGCAAAGGCTAAACACCCGTTGACAACCGTGTGCATGGGCATATTTCGTGAATCGGCGATGGAAATGCCATGACTGATGACACTCAAGCGACCAAACAGGCTTTACCTGCCTCTATAACGGGGCTATTTAATGAACCGGTGCTGTATACGGAGTCGGATTTCATCTCCGGTGGAATGACCCGGCGGCAGCTGGTAGAGACCGCTTGTCGCATCAAAGTATTATTGGAGAACGAGGGGCGGAACCACAGGCCGGTCTGTCTTTGGACGAAGGACCGGGGCTTCTTTATGGCCGCCATTCTGGCTGCCTTATGCGGCGGTCCGGAGCTGGTCATCCCTCATACCCTCTCGGAACAGGTCGTTGCCGAGGCCTGCCGCTCAAAGGATGCGCATGTAATCTTGTCGGACAATTCCCGGCCGGTGCCGGAGGGTGTGCGACTGGAGGTGCCGGACATTTCAAAGACGTGTGTGAAAACAGGCAAGTCTCTTAAGTTGGAGCGGGATCTCGATCGTCCTTTTTTGTGGTTATACTCGGGGGGGTCGTCGGACAGGCCTTCGCTCTGGTCCAAGACGCCCCTTAATCTCCTGGGCGAGGCCCTCTTCCTGAGCGATCATTTCCGCATCACCCCTCAGGACCTTTTGCTGGCGTCCGTGCCGCCGCAGCATATCTACGGTTTATTGTTTTCCGTCCTGCTGCCCTTCGTGTCTCGGGCCGGGGTTGTGAACGATACCCCTTATTTTCCGGGAGAGATCGTTACGAAAGCGGATAACGCACGGGCTACGGTTTTTATTGGATCGCCCATGCACTACAAGGCGCTGGCGGCGCGACCCTTTCACCTGGACAATGTTCGTCTGGCTTTCTCCTCGGGTGGATTTCTGAAGGAGGCGCACAGTCTGGCCTTTTCAGAGAATACCGGCGCCCCTGTGGAGGAGGTGTACGGTTCCACGGAGACTGGCGGAATTGCCTCCCGCAGCCGTTGGCATGGCGAGGACGCATGGAAGCCGTTCCCGGTGGTTGAATGGAAAACCCGCGATGAACGCCTGCTGGTCAAATCGCCGTTCATCTCGCCCGAATTGGCTAAGGATGCGGAAGGGTATTTCATTACCGGAGACCGGGTCGGGGTATGTAATGACGGCCGGATATTCGAGCTCTACGGCCGCGCCGACCGTATAGTGAAGGTGGGTGGAAACCGTGTGGACCTGGGGGCTGTGGAAGAGAAGCTCAAGGCCCATACCGGGGTCAAGGATGTCTATGTTTTCCAGGTAGCGGTCCAGGCCGGCCGGGAGAATGAAATCGCCGCGTTGGTGGTCTATGATGGTACCTTGAAGTCTCTGAAAAACACCATGCGAAAAACACTCAGCCCGTTCGAGATCCCCCGGCATATCCTGAAGGTGTCCGCCATCCCCTCGACCGGGACCGGGAAGCGCGACCGGGAAGCGGCTCTACGCATGGTCGTTGATTAGAAGGTTTGCCGGTCGGATTCACCCTGAAGCGGGTTGTGGTACCATTTAAATTCTCCTTGACAAAATCCGTTTTTGAAAGCATGGTGAACCCGCATTCATAAAATGAACGGTAGTTCTATTATATGAACATTGGATCAGTGATGGAAAAAGCGAAGCGCAAGGAAAGGGAATTCAATCTAAGACGGGCGGAGATCCTCGAACAGGCGGAGAAAATCTTCGCCGCGAAGGGGTTCTACAACACCACGGTGGCGGAGATCGCCGCAGCGTCGGGATTTGCCATCGGCACGCTCTACCAGTTCTTTGCGGGTAAAGAGCAGCTTTACACCGCGATGATCACCGAAAAGCTGACCATGATGTACGAGGGGATCCGGGAAGCGGTCGAGAAGGAGGCGGGCATTTTCAGAAAGATCGAGATTCTAACTGTCTCGAATTTCCAGTTTATCGAGAACAATGCGGATTTTTGCAGCATCTTCGTCCGGGGGGATCATCTTTCGCTGTCGGAGGGAAGCGTGGCGCTCCGGGAGCGGATGATACGCGATTATGCCGACCACGTCTCCTTCATTGAGGAGGTGATCCGCGAGGGGATCCGCGCCGGCGACTTGAAGAAGATGGATCCGCGCATGATGGCCGCCGCGCTTCTCGGCATCATCAATTCCTGCTCCTTCAAGTGGCTCACCGTGGCGAAGGAAGGGTCTCTCGAAACGAAGGTTCCGTTTGTGCTGGACATTTTTCTTGAGGGGGTAAGGCAGGATGCGCACTGAAAAACGATCCCTCGGTTTTTTAGCCCTGATCATGATGATGGTCCTGGGGACAGCCGCCCGTGCGGCGGAAACGGTCAAGCCGCTGTCGCTTTCCGACAGCATAGATCTTGCCCTGAAGCAGAGCGTCCTCATTCACGCGGCGCAGGAAGGGGTCCGGGGGGCCGAGGCGCAACGGAAAGAGGCCTTCACGGGATTCCTCCCGAAATTCAGCACGGCCTATAGCTACACCCGGCTCAATACGGATCCGACCGTCAACTCTCCCGGAACATCTTTAACGCTGCCTGTTCCGATAGGCTTAGTGACGATCCCTCCGAGCACCTACCAGGCCGGGACCAAGGAAAACTACAACTGGAGCGTCGAGGCAAGGCAACCCCTCTTCGCCGGGGGTGGAATCCTTGCGAACTATCAGGCGAGCCGCCTGGGGGTGGATGTCGCAAAGTTTGAAGAATCGGTGGCGTTTCACGATCTCGTCCAGGAGGTGAAGATCGCCTATTTCAACATCCTGAAGGCGAGCCGGATCCTCACCGTGGCAAGGCAGTCCCTTGAATTGTTGAAGGCCCACAGGGACACGGCCCAGGCGTTTTACGATGTCGGCGTCATCCCCAAAAACGATCTACTCTACGCCGAGGTCGAGCTGGCGAACGGACGGCAGTTCCTGGTCCGGGCGGAAAACGGCGTGGAGATGGCCAAATCGAAATTCAACACGGTTCTCCGGCGAGAGATCAATGCCGCTGTCGAGATTGAGGACGTCTTGAACGACCAGCCCTTTGAGAAGCCGCTGGACGCCTGCATCGCCGCGGCCCTGGAGAACCGCCCGGAGATCCGGTCGTATGCCCTACGTCTGGAACAGGCGAAGAGCCTTGTCACGATGGCCCGGAGCGAGTATTACCCGAACGTCGGTGTGGTCGGTAACTACGCGAGGTACGGCGACACGCCGGGCGTCGCCGGAAGCCCGTACAGGGACCAGGAGAACTGGTACGTCATGGCGGTGGCGAACTGGAATTTCTGGGAATGGGGGAAAACAAAAAATCGTGTGGATGCCGGTCTCAGCCGCGAAAACCAGGCGGCGGATATCCTGACCAACATCCGGGATCAGATCACCCTCGAGGTGAAAAATGCCTTTCTCCTCCTCCATGAGGCGGAAAAACAGGTTCAGGTGTCGAAAAAAGCGATCGAACAGGCCGAAGAGAATTTCCGGATCAACACCGAGCGGTACCGGGAGCAGGTGGGGACATCGACCGATGTGATCGGCGCCCAGACCCTTCTCACGAAAGTTAGATCGGATCACGACAACGCCTTCGGCGATTACAGCATCAGCCGGGCGAGGCTGGAACGGGCAATGGGAATCGCCGTACGGGGTGAGACGAAGTGAAGCGGCCGGCGCGTTTGCCCTTAACCATTCTTTTTTTCGCGATCCCGGTCGTCCTGACGCTTTTGGCGGGATGCGGCGGCAGCGGGTCGGAACCAAAGAAGATGTCCCTCCCGGAGGAGAGCCGGGCGCCGGCGGCGGTACATGCGGATGTCGTGGAGGTCCGTCGGGGTGACGTCTCCCGCCCGCTCGTGATCACGGGGACGATCCTCCCCGCGCAGGAGTCGAACGTCGGGGCGAAGATCGCCGGACGGATTGAGCGGATACTCGTCGAGGAGGGGATGCCGGTCCGTCAGGGCGCAATCATCTTCCGGATGGAGCAACGAGAGCTCGAGATGGCCGAAATGGCCGCCCGGGCGGAGCTGGCGATGGCCGAGGCCTCTTTCCGGGAAGCGACCCTGACGCTGGAGAACGTGACGCGGGATAAAGAGCGCATGGCGCGGCTCTACGAGACGCGGACGATCTCCCGGCAGAAATACGATGATATTACCACGGCCCACGCCCTGGCCTTGAGCCGGATCGATCTGGCGAAGGCGCATCAATCGGAGGCAGACGCCAACCTGAACCTCGCTCTTCAGCGTCTCCGGGACGCCGCCGTGACCGCCCCCTTCTCCGGCATGGTTGTGAAGAAATACGTGAATGAGGCGGAGGTGGTCGGTGCGGGTGTGCCCGTGATCGCGATCATGAACATCGACCGGGTCAAGGCGGAAGTTGAGATTTCCGAGAACCGTCTGACGGCGGTAAAACGGGGATCCGCGGTAGACGTGGCCCTGGATGCCCTGTCCCAGGAGGTTTTTCGGGGTGCGGTTTCCCGGCTCAATACGCGAGTCAACCCACAGAGCCGTACCTTCAAGGCGGAGATCGACATTGCGAATCCGGGCCAGCGGATCAAGCCCGGGATGTTCGCCCGGATCACCATCGCAACGGACATCGTCCGCAACGCGATCGTCCTTCCATCGCGGGCGCTGGTGACGGATGAGCGGGGTAACGCCGCTGTCTTTGTGGTGAAAAACGATCGGGCGGTATCCCGGAGAATCCGGCCGGGTCTTGCGGGTGACAGCCTCATCGAGGTCCGTGAGGGGCTTGAGGCGGGCGAGAGGGTCGTCGTGGCCGGCAATTACGGCATGGAGGAGAACACGCTCATCGCCCCGCGGAATGTCTCGTACTGAGCCCTGCGGGTAGCTGGGCGGAAAAATGCGTTTCATGGTGGGCCCGTCAAACCACTTGCAAGGAGAGTCCATGAAGAAAATGGTAATGGCGCTATCGGTCGGCGGCCTCCTGTTTTTTTTGTTTGCGGCGGCGCCGGCCTCCCTTTTTGCGGAGGAATATTTTCTGGAGGATCTCTGCCGGATCGCCCTAACCCGTTCCGAAAAGCTCAAGGTGGCGGAGGAGAACCTCACGATTGCGGAGACGGGAAAGGACAAGGCTTTCTCTTACCTGTTGCCCCGACTGACCGCCACCGGCGGCGTCACGCAGTATTCTGAAAGGAAACTAACTACGACAGGAAGCGTCCTCCAGCCGGAGAGCGCCTCCTCCTGGGGAGTCCGGGTGGACGAGACCTTCTCGATGAGCGGACGGGAATTGACGGCTCTCGGCATCTCGAAGCAGAACGTGGCGAAAAGTCAGCTTGATCTCACGGCCATCCGCGAGGACTACCTCCTGCGTTACGTGGCTGCTGCCTACTACAATGTCCTCATGGCCCGGAAGAACCTGGAGATCGCCGATGCCAACCTGGAGCGATTGACGAAATACCGCGAGGCGGCTGAAAAACGGCTCCGAATCGGCGAGGTGACCAAGACGGCGCTCCTCAGGGCGGAAGGGGAGCTCTCCGGTGCGAAATCGGACCGCCTCCAGGCGCAAAACGGTCTCGAACTGGCCATGGCCGTCTTGGCGAGCAATGTCGGAATCGCAGAGGACTTCTCGCTCCGGGAAGTCCCCCCGGTGGAAGGTGAAATCCCGTCGCTGAGCGCCTTCCAGGAACAGGCTTTCGCTGCGCGGGCGGACCTCAAGAGTATGGAGATGCAGAAGCAGATCGCTGTGGATCAGACAAAATATGCCGAGGGGGCATTCTGGCCCAGCGTTTCCGTATCCGGGGTATATAGTGCGTCCGATCAGTACCCGCCCTCGGCAAACCTGAACCGGGAGAGCATCTACGGCGGGGTTGCCCTGAACTTTCCCTTCTTCGAGGGGGGGCTCAGGAAGGCCGAGGTGTCGGAGGCGAAGGCCCGGGAGAGGCAGGCCGCGCTTTATTACGAGGACATGAAAAAGGGGATCGGGATCGAGGTTCGGACCGGTTATCTGGATCTGGTCACGCAGAGGGGAATCCTCCGGTTCCTCAGCGACCAACTGCTCTTCGCCCGTGACAACTACCACGCCGTGGCAAGGCAGTTTGAATTCGGTCTGTCGAACAGCCTCGACGTGATGGATGCCAACACCCTCCTGGTGTCGGCGGAGCGGAAGGCGGCGTCGGCGGAGTACGGTTACCGGCTGGCCCTCCTCCGAATCAAGAAGGCTACGGGGGCGCTGCTTGCGACAGTGGCCGCGACGAAATAGAACAGACGGGTAAGGAAGGAGTTTTGCATGTTCGGACGAACATCGTCTTTAACCGGGGAAGTCAGGTCGGATCGGCAAAGGATCAGGGCTGGTTCGGTGGTCATGGCAATCCTGCTGTGCGCCGGAGTCTCCTTGAATATCGGGTGCAAGAAACAGGAGCAGAAAGCGGCCGCGGAAAAGGCCGTCAACGTCCGCGTCTGGACGGCGGAGACCCGCTCGCTCCGACCTTTTGTGGAGTCGATCGGGACCCTCAAGCCCTACGACGAGGTCACCGTCAGCTCCGAGGTGGACGGAATCCTCAAATCGATCCACGTCGATGAAGGTTCCCCCGTTTCCCGCGGCCAGCTCATCGCCGAGATCAAAGACACCGATTACCGGCTTGCCGAGGAGCAGGTGACAGCCGCCCTGAAACAGGCGCAGGCAAGCCTGGCCAATGCGAAACTCGAGTATCAGCGCAAAGAGGCCCTCTACCGGGAGGAACTGGTCACGAAGCAGCAGTTTGATGATATCGCCGCGCGCCTCGCCCTCGCCCAAGGGGATGTGGAACGGGCGAAGGCCGGACTTGATCTGGCGCAGGAGAAACTGACGAAAACGAAGATCTTTGCCCCCATGGCGGGCAGCGTCCTGGTGAAAAAGGCGACCTCCGGGGATTATATCCGCAACGGCACCTTCCTGGTCTCGATCATCCGGACGGACCTGTTGAAACTCTCCTTTACTGTTTCGGAAAAGGATGTGGGAGGCCTTCGAGTGGGTCAGAATGTGGCCTTTGTCGTGGATGCCTTTCCGGGACGCGAATTCCGCGGCCAATTGAAGACGATCTACCCGAGCCTCGAGGAGCGGACCCGTTCCCTTCAGGTGGAGGCCGTGGTGGCCAACCCCGACCGGAGCCTCAAACCGGGTTTCTTTGCCCGAGTGACGCTCTACACGGGAACGTCACGGGATACGGTCGTCGCCCCGGTCACCGCGCTCCTCTACGATAACTCCACGACCAAGCTCTTTGTCGTCGAGGGGGATCGGGGGAAGGAGAGAAAGGTCCGAATCGGACGGAAATACGGGGAGTTCATGGAGATCACCGAAGGGCTGAAGGATAAGGAGATCGTCGTGACCGTGGGACAGAACAATCTGATGGAAGGGGTGCTGGTCCATGTGGCTCGCTGATACCTCCGTCAAAAGGCCGGTTTTCGCCACCATGGTCATCATGGCCCTTGTGGTACTCGGTGCGGTCAGCTATCCGGAGATCGGCGTGGACCTTTTCCCGAAGGTCGATTTTCCGATCGTGACGATCTCCACGCACCTCAAGGGAGCAAGCCCCGAGGTCATCGACGTTGACATCACCGACAAGATCGAAGGGGCGGTCAACACGATCAACGGCGTAAAGTCGATCACATCGAGCAGCACCGAGGGGGATTCCCGGGTCACGGTGGAGTTTATCCTTGAGCGGGACATCGACCTCGCCGTCCAGGACGTCCGGGAAAAGGTCGCCCTGATCCGCAACAAGCTCCCCCAGGACATCGACGAACCCCGGATCGCCAAGGTCGATCCCGATGCGACGGCGGTCATGTGGCTGAACCTCTCGGGTCAGAAAACGGTTCGGGAGCTTTCCACCTACGTTGACGAGGTCCTCAAGGAGCAGCTCCAGCGGATCAGCGGCGTCGGCGATATCCAGCTGGGCGGCCTCCAACTGCGGCAGGTCCGCGTCTGGCTTGATGCCGGCAAGCTCAGAGCCTACGGGATCTCCGCGAACGATGTCATGGGCGCCCTCCAGCGGCAGAACGTCGAGCTTCCCGGCGGCCGGATCGAGAGCATCTCCAAGGAATACACGGTCAAGGTCAAGGGGGAGTTTCTCAACGTCCCCGACTTCAACGACCTGGTGATTGCCTATGACAAAGGCGCCCCCGTCCGTCTCCGGGACCTCGGGAAGGCGGAAGACGGGATGGAGGAGCGGCGCTCCATCGTCCGCTTCAACGGAATCCCGGCCGTGGGTATGGGCGTTCAGAAGCAGTCGGGGACGAATACCGTGGCCGTCGTCAACGCGGTCAAGGCGGAGATCGTAAAGATCAACAAGACGCTCCCGCCGGGGATGACCCTCAACATTGCCATCGACCAGTCCACCTTCATCCGACGGTCCATCGCGGAGGTGCAGAAACACCTGATCCTCGGGAGTTTCTTCGCGGTCCTCGCCGTTTTCATATTTCTCCGAAACGTCCGGACGACGCTGATCAGCGCGGTGGCCCTGCCGATCTCGATCATAGCCACCTTCGCCCTGATTCGGGCCTTCGGCTTCACCTTCAACAACATGACCATGCTGGCGCTGACGCTCTCCGTCGGGCTCCTCATAGATGATGCGATTATTGTCATCGAGAATATCTACCGGCATGTCGAGGAGGGTATGGCGCCGCGGGAGGCGGCGACCTTCGCAACCTCCGAGATCGGTCTGGCCGTCATGGCGACGACCTTCGCCATTGTGGCGATCTTCCTGCCAGTCGCCTTCATGAAGGGGATGATTGGGAGATTTTTTCTCCAGTTCGCCCTGACGGTCGTCTTTTCGGTTCTCGTCTCCCTGCTGGTTTCCTTTACCCTGACGCCGATGCTCGCTTCGATCTTCCTGAAGCGAGTTGTCCTCAAGCGGGAAAACCCGGCCGGCCGGCCGGCTGCCAAAGCGCCGCAGCACTTCCTGTCGGAATGGTTTGAGAGGGGATACAAAAAATTAGAGGGGGTTTACCGGCATGTCCTGTCTTTTTCCCTGAACCATCGCGGGCCAATGCTGATCGGCGCCCTGGTGATTTTTGGCGGTAGCCTTTATCTGACGACGTTTATGGGCAAGGAATTTGTTCCACCGGAGGACCAGGGGCAGTTCCTCGTCCGACTGGAGGCGCCCATCGACTATTCTCTGGAGAAGGCGGATGAGCTTTTCCGGCCGGTGGAGAAGATCGTGAGAGAGATGCCGGAGGTCCGGGCGGTCTACTATGTGCTCGGCATCGGCGGCACCGTCAACCGGGCGATGATGATGACCAGCCTCATCCCGAAGAGCGAACGCAAAAAGAGCCAGATGGACCTGAAGAAAGAGATCCGTCAGAAGCTGAGCCGGTTCCCCGGCCTCAAGGTATCGGCGGAGGACTTCTCTATGATCGGCGGCGGACAACGGCAAGTGCCGATCCAGTACAGTGTACGGGGTTCCGATCTTGCGGCGATCCAGACCTATACGAAGCAGATCGCCGGCGAGTTCTCCAAAAAACCGGGGATCGTGGATGTGGACACCTCCCTTGAAATGGGCAAGCCCGAACTCAAGGTCTTCATCGACCGGGACAAGGCGGCCGATCTCGGGGTGGACATATCGACTATCGCCGAGGCGATCAATCTCCTGATCAGCGGCGAAACCGATGTGACGAAGTACAAGGACGAGAGACGGGGGAAGCGATACGACCTGCGGATCCGCCTTAATCCGGAAGAACGGAGGGATCCGGATGACCTGAAAAAGCTCTACGTCCGGTCGCGTGACGGACGGCTTGTCGATCTCGGGAACATGGTCCGGATCCAGGAGGGGGGGGGGCCGAGCGTCATCAACCGCGTCGACCGCCAGCGGTCGATCACCCTTTTCGCGAGCCTCGAGGGGATACCCCTGGGGCAGGCGATGGAGGAGCTCAACGGCATCGCGGGCAAGGTCCTGCCTGCCGATTATCTTCCGAAATATAGGGGACAGGCCGATACGATGCAGGAATCCTTCGGGTACCTGCTGTTCGCCATCATCCTCGGGGTGGCCATGGCCTACATGGTCCTTGCCGCCCAGTTCGAGAGCTTCGTCCATCCCTTCACGGTGCTCCTGGCGATGCCGCTCTCGTTCATCGGGGCCTTCGGCGCGCTCCTGCTGACGGGAAACACACTCAGTATCTTCAGTTTTATCGGACTGATCCTCCTCATGGGGCTGGTCAAAAAAAACGGGATCCTGCTCGTCGATTACACGAACGTCCTGCGGGAGCGGGGCCTTTCCCGCAGGGAGGCGATCCTCCAGGCCGGACCGGTCCGGCTGCGCCCGATCCTGATGACCACCTTCGCGATGGTCTTCGGGATGCTGCCGGTCGCCTTCGGCATGGGAGAGGGGGCGGAGACCCGTTCGCCAATGGGGATTGCGGTCATCGGCGGACTTCTTACCTCGCTGTTTCTGACGCTTGTCGTCGTACCGGCCGCCTATGACCTTTTCGACGACTGGCAGGGGTTCTTCCGAAGGCGCCGTAAGGGGAAGAAGGACGGCGGGATGGAACAGCCGCAGATTTCTCCCGTCGCCAAGGAGGGCGGAACGTCACAACCGTGAATCAGGAGGGGATATCCCATGAAGATGTTTCTGATCATCTACTGCGAGGCGGCGGATGAGGATGTGAACGCTGCCCTGAAGGAAGCCGGGATCCACGGCTATACCAAGATGGTGGAGGCCCGGGGCGAGGGGACGGAGACGGAGCCCAAGCTCGGAACCCACTGCTGGCCCGGAAAGAACAACGTTCTGTTGATGGCCGTGGCCGACGAAGAGGTTTCCCGGATCAACGAACGGATCCGCCGGCTCCAGGTGGAGCATCCCCGCGCCGGCGTCCGGAGTTTCCTCCTGCCGATCGATGAAAACATCTAAAACCATTGTCCGCCACCCCTTCTCCGTCGAAGGGGACGCGTGATTTCCCTGTTCCGGGGTATATGGGGACACCTTGCGGCAAGGTGTCCCCACGGCGGCTCAAAACGGGGCGCAAATGACGATACCAGAATTCTCCATCAAACGCCGGATCACCGTCTTCATGGTGATTCTGATTGTTTGTATTTTTGGGATCATCGCCTTCTCCCGCCTGGGACTCGACATGCTCCCCGAACTCGAGTACCCCGTCGTCTCTGTGATCACGACCTACCAGGGGGTTTCTTCCGAAGATATCGAGAAGCTGATTACCCGCCCGGTGGAATCCGTCATCAGCACGGTGAAGAACGTCAAGAGGGTGAACTCCACCTCCCAGGAGGGGATCTCGGCGGTCATCGTCGAGTTCGAATGGGGGACGAAGCTCGACTTTGCCGCCCAGGACGTCCGCGAAAAACTATCCTGGGTGACCGATTACCTGCCCAAGGACGCGGATACCCCGCTCGTCATCAAATTCAACATGTCGGACTACCCGATCCTCTACTATGGCGTGACCGGGATGCAGGACACCCAGGTTCTCCGGAAGTATCTCGACGACAGCCTGCGGCCGCGCCTGGAGCGCCTGGAAGGGGTCGCCTCCGTCTATGTTCTCGGGGGGCTGGAACGGGAGATCAACGTCCTCGTCGACCGCGACAAGTTGAGCGCCTACCATCTCTCCATCGACCAGATCATCGGCAAACTCGCCTTGGAGAACGTAAACGTATCCGGAGGCCACGTCAATACAGGGCACACGGAATACCTTATCCGGACGATGGGCGAGTACAAGGACATTGGGACCATGATGGACACAATCCTGGCGATGCACGGCGGGACGCCGGTCTATCTCCGGGACGTGGCGCAGGTGAAGGACGCCTTCAAGGAGATCCGGAACATCGCCCGGACGAACCATCGCCCTTCGGTGGCGATGATGGTCATGAAGCAGTCCGGTTCCAATACGGTCAAGGTCGTGGAGAGCATCAACCGGACCGTGAATGAACTCCGGGGACAGATGCCGCCGGACATCCGTTTCTACCCGGCGATCGATCAGGGGAAGATCATCTCCCAGGTGACGCAGGGCACCCGGAACGATGTCATCCTCGGCAGTATCCTCGCGATTCTCGCGATCTTCGCCTTCCTCTTAGACTGGCGGCCCACGCTGACCATTGCGCTGGCCATCCCGATTTCCGTGATCACCACCTTCATCGGGATCTACCTGTTCGATTACACCCTGAACATCATGACGCTCGGGGGGCTGGCCCTCGCCGTCGGGATGCTCGTCGATGATGCCATTGTGGTCATCGAGAACACCTTTCGCCACCTCGACGAGGAGGGGAAGGACCGGATCACCGCGGCGAGACGCGGGGCGGAGGAGGTGGCTATGGCCATCACCGCCTCCACGCTTACCACGGTCGTCGTCTTCCTGCCCATGGTGCTCTCCACCGGAATCGCGGGGCGCCTCTCCCGGCCGCTCGCCGTAACGGTAACGCTTGCCCTGTTTGCATCGCTGTTTGTGTCGCTCACGATTGTCCCGGTCCTCGCCTCGCTCCTCTTCCGGAAACGGGAGGGTCGCGGGGAAGGCAAGGCATCTGCGGGCGGAGCCCAGCTTTTCACCCGCCACTTCGGGCGGGCGCGCCGAGTCTATGCACGGGGGCTCCGCTGGTCTCTCACCCACCGGAAGACCGTCATCTTGGCGGCCGTCGTGACCTTCGCGGCGAGTCTGGGGATCGCCCCCCTTTTGGGGACGGAATTCATGCCGAAGCAAGATATCCCGATCCTGATGATGAACGTCAAGATGCCCGTCGGGACGGATCTCACGGAAACGAACCGGGTCGTCCGGGAGGTCGAGAACGTGATTCTCGCCCAGCCGGAGGCGCGCTTCGCCGTCTCCTTCATCGGCCTTTCCCGGGAACGGAAGATCGATGTGGCCTGGGGCTCCGGGACGGCGGATGTGAACGAGGCGCAGATCTTCATCCGTCTTGCGGAAAAGGAGGAGCGGGTCCGGTCGATGGACCTCGTCATGGATGACATCCGCCGGCAGATCCCGAAGGTTCGGGGGGCGCAGGTCGATTTCTTCGACATGGGACAGCTCTTCCTGGGCCAGACGGGGGAGAACAGCCCCATCCTCGTGAAGGTCTTCGGGAAAGACCTGGATCGGCTCAAGAAGATCACGGAACAGATCGCCGAACGGATGAAAGGGGTGGCGGGGCTTCGGGACGTGGATACGACACTCAAGATCGGTAAGCCGGAGCTCCAGATTGTGGTCGACCGGGAGAAGGCCTCCCAGATGGGGCTCTCGGTAGGGCGGATAGCCGAAACGGTCAAGGCGGCGATGCTCGGGGTGGTGCCGACGAAGTACCGGATCGAAGGAGACGAATACGACATCCGGGTCCGCTTCCGGGAATTCGACCGGAAATCAGTCGAGGACGTCCGGAATATCCGGATCGCCTCCCCGACGGGGCAACTCATCCCCCTCTACCAGATTGCCGATATCGTCCAGAAACTCGGGCCGGTGAAGATCAACCGCGAGGACCAGGACCGGAAGGTGACCGTCAAGGCGAACACCATCGGCCGCGATACGGGCGGCATCGTGGCCGACATCAAAAAGGCCGTCGCCGGGATCCGGATCCCGGAGGGCTATTTCGTGGAATACGGCGGGACCTACAAGGATATGCAGGATGCCTTCGAATCCCTCGTTTACGCACTCATCATTGCGATCATCCTCATCTACATGGTCATGGCGGCCTCCTTCGAGTCGTTGGGCCATCCCTTCGTGATCATGCTGACCGTGCCCATCTCCTTCATCGGCGTCGTCTTCGGCCTCCTCTTCTTCGGGAAGACCCTTTCGGTACCCGCCTTCATGGGGTTCATCATGCTCTGCGGCGTCGTCGTCCGGAACGGGATCGTCATGATCGACTACATCAACCGCCTCCGCCGGCGGGGCGTGCCTGCCTTTGAGGCAATTATTCAGGGGGCCGCCATTCGCCTCCGGCCGATTTTGATTACGAGCCTGACCTCCATTCTCGGCGCCTTGCCGATGGCCATCAGCCGGACCCAGGGGGCGGAGATGCGTTCCCCGATGGCCATCGCGCTCTCTTTCGGTCTCCTTTTCGCGACGCTGCTCACCCTTTTCGTCATCCCCGTCGTCTACTCGCTTTTCGACCGGATCCGGGAACCCTGAAACCGCAGGGGGAAGAGGAACCGGCGGAGGGACGCCGGATCCCTTCAAATCGCTCTGCGACACGATCGGACGACGACGAACCGCGTGGAGAGCGGGAAGGTCCGGTACGACGTCATCGAGCCGGACAATCTTGACGACCTCGTAAAAAGTTTTAAAAGTCTCGAAAATAGGACGGCTTCGTAAAAAGGCCGCAGGCAAGGCGCGCGAATCCTGAGGAATGAGGTATACTGTGTCGTACGCCGCAATGACGAAGGATGAAGCGCAACGCAGCATCCGGACTTTTTACGAAGCCGTCAATCTGCGCCTCCAAAAGATGGGAAACCCGGCAAAATATCCCTTGACAAGCAATAACAGCCCCCCCTATACTTTGCCGTCCAAAGTGGTGTCTTGTCAAACTAAAAAATATCAAAGAAAGGAGTATCATCATGTCCGCTTGTATTTTGCGCATCAACATGACGGATCTGACCTTTCGCGTAGAGGACGTCCCGGAAGCCTACAAGCATCTGGGCGGGCGAGGGATGACGTCGTCTATTGTCGCCGACGAGGTTCCGCCGCTGTGCCATCCACTCGGCCCCAACAACAAACTCGTCTTTTCGCCTGGCATGTTGACGGGCACCGCCGCGCCGACAGCGGCCCGCGTCTCGGCCGGGGCCAAGTCGCCGCTGACCGGCGGTATCAAGGAGTCCAATGCCGGCACCTCGTGGGCTTGCGACCTGGCGGCGATGCAGGTCAAGGCTATAGTGGTCGAAGGCCAGCCCAAGGCAAAAGGCAAGTTCTGGGGTGTCAAGCTCGCTTGGAACGCCGCGGCCGGCAAGCCCAAAGTCGAGTTCTTTGACGCGACTGAATATGCGGGCAAAAGCCTGTACGAGGTATTCCCGAAGGTGTACGAACGGTTCGGGAACAAGGTTGCCATTGCCGGGTGCGGCGTGGCGGGTGAATATGGTTACTGCAACGCGGGCATTGCGTACAACGACGAGTTCAGGCGTCCCAGCCGCTATTCCGGGCGCGGTGGTCTGGGCTCCGTCATGGCCAGCAAGGGACTCAAGTTCATCGTCGTCAACGATGATGGCGCTCCCGGCGTGCAGATTGCCGACCAGGCCCTGTTCGATCTGGGCCGCAAGAAGATGACGGACGCCCTGCTGACCCACAACGTCACCAAGCCCAAGGGCACCTTGAACACTTATGGCACGGCGGCCTTGATCAATGTCCTCAACGAGGCCGGCGGCCTGCCGACCCGCAACTTTTCCAGCGGCCGTTTTGAAGGCGCCGGCAGCATCTCAGGTGAGGCCATCTTTGATGGGGTCAAGCAACGAACCGGCAAGGAAACGTACAATCATGCCTGCAGCCCCGGCTGCATCATCCAGTGCTCCAACACCTGGTACAAGACTGATGGCACAGAGCATACCTCCTGCTTGGAGTACGAGTCATCCTGGGCTTTTGGCGCCGACTGCGGCATTGACAACCTGGACGATGTGGCCGAGATGATTCGCCTGTGCAATGCCTACGGCCTGGACACAATCGAGACCGGCACCGCCATTGCCGTGGTAATGGAAGCCGGTGTGATCAAGTTCGGCGACGGCAAGGGCGCAATCAACCTGGTCCACGAGATGGGCAAAGCGACGCCGATTGGCCGTATCCTGGGCGGTGGCACCGCACTTACCGGCAAGGCGTTTGGCGTGACCCACGTGCCCACGGTCAAAGGCCAGAGCATGCCCGCCTATGAACCTCGCGCCGTCAAGGGCATCGGCATCACCTATGCCACCACCACCATGGGCGCCGACCACACCGCCGGCTACACCATCGCTCCCGAAATCCTGGGCGTCATGGGCAAGCAAGACCCGCTCAGCCCTGAAGGCAAGGCGGGCCTGAGCCGCGCGTTCCAGGCAACTACGGCCTTCATTGACTCCAGCGGCCACTGCCTGTTCATCGCGTTTGCCATCCTCGACATTGCCAGCGGCTATGAAGGCATGGTCGAAGAGACCAACGGTGTTCTGGGCACCAACTGGAGCGCGGCTGATATCCTCGCGCTGGGCGGATCTATTTTGAAGAAAGAGCGCGCCTTCAACGAAGCGGCCGGTATCGGCAAGGCCGCCGACCGCGTGCCCGAGTTCATGAAATTGGAGCCACTGCCCCCGCACAACCAAGTCTTTGATGTGCCTGACAGCGCATTGGATTCGGTCTTCGCCGAGTTGTAGCAGATCGCAGCAGAATACGGACAGGGCAACCACTGCCCTGTCCGTTTGCTTCTGAGGCAAGATGCCCAAAATCATAACCGACGATCAGGGCAGGCTGGCTCTGCCCGACGGTTTTGTCCAGCGCCGACGACTGGTGTCCAACCTCGAATACTGGCTGGACGAGCGCGAAGGCGAACTCATTCTCCGCCCGCGCCTCCCCGACGCGCGCAAGCTGTACATCGAGCCGACGACTCGATGTAATCTCCATTGCCGCACCTGCATCCGCAACGTCTGGGGCGACCCCGAAGCCGAGATGTCCATGGATACGTTCCGGCGTGTGGTGGACAGCCTGGAGAGCCTGCCCAACTTGACCCGTGTCATTTTCACCGGTTCTGGCGAACCTCTGTCACATCCCAACATCCTGGAAATGATTGAGGCAATGCGCAAGCGCGACCTAACTGTCAGTGTTGGCTCCAATGGTTTGCTGCTCAAGCCCGAAAAGGCTCGAGAGCTGGTCAGGTTGGGCGTGGATCGCCTGGTCGTGTCCGTTGACGGAGTCAGGCCCGAGACCTACGCCGGTGTTCGCGGCGCGATGCTCTCCGATGTCCTGGGCAACATCCGCGGCCTGAATGATGCGAAACACGAACTCGGTTCGCTGTTCCCCGCGCTCGGGATAGAGTTTGTCGTTTTGAAAAGCAATGTGGCCGAACTGGCCGAGTTTACCGGACTGGCTTCGCGGTTGAACGCGGCCCGCGTGCTTGTCAGCAACGTGCTTCCCTATACGGAAGAGATGCGTGAAGAAATTCTCTACGGGTACGAGCCGCGCCCGCCATTCAAGGCAGGCGGCTGGCCGGTCAAGGCCGATACCTGGGTGATGTTGGGCACGTTGGATCTGCCGCGCATGCACTGGGGTGCGGAGCGGCGTTGCCGCTTTGTGCAGGACAAGTCCCTCGTAGTCGGTTGGGATGGCGGCGTTGCTCCGTGCTATGCCCTGTCGCACAACTATAGCTACTTTGCCATAGACGGTCGAAAAAAGCAGGTGAGCCGCTACCTTTTGGGAAATGTCAACCAACAATCCCTGTCGGAAATCTGGATGGCTGAGGATTATGTGCGCTTTCGCGGCGAAGTGCGGGGGTTTCATTTTCCCTCTTGTCCCAACTGCGACTTGCGCGAAAGCTGCGACCTGCGCGAGCGAAACGAAGGGTGCTGGGGCTTGAATCCTTCTTGCGCCGACTGCTTGTGGGCGCAGGACATTGTCCGATGCCCATGAGGCGACCATGCGTGTCCACGTGAAACTCTTTGCTACCTTGCGTCACTACGCTCCCAGCGCGGCGATCGGGCTTCCTTTTGAAATTGACTTGGCTGAGGGAGCTACCGTAGCGGACTTGATCCATCATCTAAGCTTGCCTTCTGAAGAAGTGAAGATGATCTACGTCAATGCCCGCGCCCGGCCTGAGGATTGGCGTCTGGAACCTGGCGATGAAATCGGTATCTTTCCGCCGGTTGGAGGAGGATAGAGTGTCGGATATCACCATAGATACGTGGCTGTATGGCGAGTTGGCGCGCTACGGAGGCCAGGCGGACAAGGGCAGTTACGCCAACTTGCAGGTGCGCTTACAGGCAGGACGCACGGTGAATGATTTATTGGCCTATCTGAACATGCCGACGGAGGCGCGCGGGATCACGTTCATCAACGGTCAGCTGAGTGCCATGTCCGGTCTGCAGCCGGACCTGTGGCATGCCCTGCGCGATGGCGACCGTGTGGCTTTTTTTCATCTCCAGGCCATGTGGCCCTTCCAGTACCGGCTTGGCGCGGCGGCGATTCCCGAGATGGCCGATGCAATGCGGGCCAGCCGGGATCATGGTTTGCATCACACGTACAAGGCCTAGCACGCATCACGCCCCCGCTTGAGATTCATCGCTTGGCCCGCTTCGGCACGACCATCCTTCTTGACGTAATCAGCACTTTTGCATATACTCCGTCGTCCGTTTGCCCGGTTCGCCCTGCCTTTGCCAGAGACAAGGAGAATCAGCAATGGGATCATACAGATAAAATTTATCGATGGGAGGATGGATCGTGATTCAAAAAATAAGTCGGTATATTATGATCGTCATGGTCTGCTCACTTATTCTGGGCATGACTGTCGGCTGCGGATCAAAGGAAGAGAAGGCGAAGACCGCGAAGCCTGTGATCGCTCCGGGTCCTGCTGAAACGGCAGTGGCGCCGGCATCCGCTCCGCCCGTCACGCAGGCGGCGGCCCCGGTCGGCGCTTTGCCTGCCGTGCAGCCTGTGGTTCCCGGAAAAAAGGCGGACGACGCGGGGATTGCCGTGGAAGTGGATGGGGTCAAGATGACGAAGGCGCAGCTCAATGCGGAGTTGAAAAAGAGGCTGGCGATGGTCAAGGGCCAGATTCCCGCCGAGAGCCTCGAACAGGCAAAGGCGGAAATTCGCAAAGGTCTGGTCGATGATTTTGTGCTCCGCACCCTTCTAAGCCGGGAAGTCGTCGTCAAAAAGGTGATGGCGACCGAAAAGGAGATCGCGACGGTCATGGAGGAGATGAAATCCCAACTGCCCGCCGGGGTGACGATGGACGAACTCATGAAGAAAAACCAGATCGACATCGCAAAGATACGCGACGAGATCGGAATGAATATCAAGATCAACAGGCTGATCGAGCAGGCGCTGGGGGGTAAGATCAAGATCACGGACAAGGAAACGGCCGATTTTTATGAGAAAAACACGGATAAATTCACGAAACCGGAGACCGTTCACGCGCGGCATATTCTGGTGAGCAGGGTTCCGGAGGATACGGAAAAGAACCTGACGGACAAAAAGGCGAGGGCCGAAGATCTGCGGAAGAAGCTTCTGGGGGGAGCCGATTTCGCCGATCTGGCCGCAAAAAATTCCGATTGTCCGAGCAAGCAGGCAGGCGGGGATCTCGGAACCTTTACCCGCGGCCAGATGGTCAAATCCTTCGAGGATGCCGCCTTCTCCCAGCAGAAGAACGCAATCGGTCCTGTGGTGGAAACGAATTTCGGTTTTCACATCATTCAGGTTCTCGATCACCAGCCTTCGCACGTCGTGAAGCTGGATAAGGATACGAAGCAAAGGATCAACACCTATCTCGAAAGCGAGAAACGGCAGGGTGCTTTCGACGGGATGGTGAAGAGGTTGAAGGCGGCCGCGAATATCGTGGTTTACGGAAAGTAAGCGGGGCGGGGCGAAATGAAAGAAAAGATGAGGATGCATGCAAAAGGTTGATCTGCTGGTATTCGATCTGGATGGAACCTTGGTCCGCTCGGGTGACGATCTGGCCGCTTCGGTAAATTATACCCTGAAAACGCTCGGTCTGCCGATCCTGGCCCCGGAAACGGTGCGCGGATTCGTTGGCGACGGCGTAAAGACGCTCATGAAAAAGGCCCTCGGACCGGACGCCATCGAACATTTTGACCACGCGATGGATCTGTTTTCAGCCTACTATGCGGAACATCTGCTCGACCGGACCACGCTCTATCCGGATGTCCCGGACGTCCTCGATTATTTCGAGAGGAAAAAGAAGGTGATTGTGACCAACAAACTGTATGGGTTCACCCTGCAGATCACGAAAGGCCTCGGAATCGCCGACCGCTTTCGGGAGATCATCGGCGAAGACAGCACCTCCTTTAAAAAACCGGATCCGCGGCTGCTGCAGCTTGTCATGGCGAAATGGGGAGGAACGCCGGAACGTACCGTGGTGATCGGCGACGGCGTGAATGATATCCTTCTGGGACGCAATGCCGGGGCATTGAGCTGCGCATTTCTCAATGGCATCACCGGGAGGGACAAACTGCTTGCCCTTGCCCCCGATCTGACCTGTGAAACCCTGTCGGATTTGAAGACATTGCTCTGTTAAGGCATTCATGCCGGTTATGCTGAATCAAATCAGGAAAACGATTGAAACCCACTCCATGCTGGAGCGGGGAGATCATCTCGTCGTGGCGGTTTCCGGCGGTCCCGATTCTGTGGCCCTCCTCCGGGTCCTTGCGCTCCTGACAGACGAATTCCAACTGCGTCTGACGGCGGCTCACCTCAATCACGGCCTACGGAAAGAGGAAGCGGATAGGGATGAGGCGTTCGTTCGTCGTCTCAGCGCCGGGATGGGGATCGCCTGTATCTGCAAAAAGATGGATATTCGTGCGCTGCAAGAAGGGAAGGGGCGGTCGCTGGAGGAGATCGGCCGGGAGGAGCGCTATCGGTTTCTCCATGAGACGGCCGAGCAATGCGGGGCCGTGAAAATTGCCGTCGGTCATCACCGTGACGATCAGGCGGAGACCGTCCTGCACCACCTGCTCCGGGGAAGCGGAACGGCGGGTCTCCGAGGGATCCTGCCGGTGCGGGACAGCCGGATCATCCGCCCCCTGCTGGACATCGGAAGAGCCGGTATCCTCGAATTCCTCCGGCGCGAAGGGCTTGCGTACATGACGGACAGCTCCAACGAGAGCCCCCTTTTTCTCCGCAACCGGATCCGGAACGAGCTGATTCCGGAGTTGGTGGCGCACTACAACCCGCAGTTGATCGGCGGGCTCTGTCAGACCGCCGGGATTATCCGTCGGGAAGATGATTATCTCCGGGGTGTCGTCCGGCAGATCATCGGCCGCTGGGGGATTGCCCCGGGGTGCGAGGAGGTCGCGCTTCCCCTTCCGGATTTTCTTGCTCTGCATGAGGCCATCCAGGGACGCATCATCAAATGCCTCCTGGAAGGCGGGGCCACGTGGCGAAACGGCATCGGTTATCGCCATATCGAAGCGGTTCTGATTCTGGCCCGCCGGGCCTGCGGTCGATGCGTTTCCCTGGATCTTCCTTTCCGGATCCGCGTCGAACGCGAGAGGGGCATCCTCCGGATCAGAAAAGAAGAAGATCGAAGGGCGAGAAAAAAGGACCGGGAGAGAAAAACGCCACCCCGGTTTGAATACGGGGTGGAGGTTCCCGCGACGATTCATCTAAGTGAAATTGACAGGACCATCCGTCTGGAATGGATCGAAAAACCCCTGCTTGGGGAGATGAAGAATCGGCAGGAGACCGCCTTTATGGATTATGAATGCATGACCCCTCCCCTGATCCTGAGAAACATGCGGCCGGGAGACCGGGTGGAACCTCTCGGGACGGGAGGAACAAAGAAGTTGAAAGACTATTTCATCGATCGCAAGATCGACGCTCGGCGCCGGGGCGAGATTCCCCTCCTGGTCGATGCCGGGTCGATCGTCTGGATCGCCGGCGAAAGGATCAGCGAGCGGGTCCGGGTGACCGGGAGGACGAAAAAGGTATTGAAAGCAGAAATCATCGTTTTGCGGAAGCCGTCAGAAATGATTTGAAATAAATGGACTGATATTATAGAAAACAGATATTAATGAGATTTGGCAGCGGTCGCCGGGAAAAGATCGCCATCTTTGTCTCTTCAGATTAAAGGAGAAAAGCAATTGAATCCCCTTCAGAAAAATGTTGCGCTGTGGCTTGTGATCAGCCTGGTATTTGTGATGGTCTACCACCTTTTCAATCAGCCGAAGACCGTCCAGACAGAGATCATCTACAGTGATTTTTTAAGTAACGTGGACAAGGGCCAGGTTGCCGAGGTGACGATCCAGGGAGATAACATCTCCGGCAGGCTGACCAGTGGGACGCTATTCAGGACGTATGCCCCCAAGGATGCGGGCGTGATCCTCCTGCTCAAGGACAAGGGGGTCCGGATCTCCGCGAAGCCGGCGGATGATTCCCCCTGGTACATAACCCTTCTGGTTTCCTGGCTTCCGATGCTGCTTCTCATCGGGGTGTGGATCTTTTTCATGCGGCAGATGCAGGGTGGCGGCGGCAAGGCGATGGCCTTCGGAAAGAGCCGCGCCCGTCTCGTGACGGACAAATCGAAAAAGGTGACCTTCGCTGATGTGGCCGGCGTGGAAGAGGCCAAGGCCGAACTCGAGGAGGTGATCGACTTCCTGCGAGATCCCAAGAAATATACGAAGTTAGGGGGGAGGATCCCCAAAGGACTGCTGCTCGTCGGACAGCCCGGCACCGGAAAAACCCTGCTCGCCCGGGCGATCGCCGGGGAGGCGGATGTCCCATTTCTGAGTATCAGCGGGTCCGACTTTGTCGAGATGTTCGTCGGCGTCGGGGCTTCCCGCGTCCGGGATCTCTTTAACCAGGGCAAGAAGAATGCGCCCTGCATCATCTTTATCGATGAGATCGATGCCGTGGGACGCCACCGCGGCGCCGGTCTGGGGGGCGGACACGACGAGAGGGAGCAGACCCTGAATCAGCTCCTTGTCGAGATGGACGGTTTCGAATCGAACGAAGGGGTCATTCTCGTCTCGGCCACGAACCGGCCGGACGTTCTCGACCCGGCCCTTCTGCGGCCTGGACGCTTCGACCGCCAGGTCGTCGTGCCCCTGCCCGATGTCAAGGGACGAGAAAAGATCCTGGAGGTCCACGCCCGGAAGACCCCTCTTGCGGAGGACGTCGATTTCGCCGTCATCGCCCGCGGCACGCCCGGTTTTTCCGGCGCCGACATCGAAAATCTCGTCAATGAGTCGGTTCTCTATGCCGCCCGGTTCGACAAGGAGAAGGTGAACATGAGCGACTTCGAGTATGCCAAGGACAAGGTCATGATGGGCACCGAACGGAAAAGCATGGTCATCAGCGATGCGGAAAAGAGAAACACGGCCTATCACGAGACGGGTCACGCGCTCGTTGCCCGGATGTTGCCCGGAACCGATCCGATCCACAAGGTGACCATCATTCCCCGGGGACTGGCCCTGGGTCTGACGCAGCAGTTGCCCGTCGACGAAAAGCACACCTATCCGCGGGAATTCCTCCTGAACAGTATCGTGATCCTGCTGGGCGGGCGCGCGGCGGAGGAACTGATCCTGAAAGATTTCACCACCGGCGCCGGGAACGATATCGAACGGGCGACCAATCTCGCCCGCAAGATGGTCTGCGAATGGGGTATGAGCGATGAGATGGGACCTCTGAGCTACGGAAAGAAGGAGGAACAGATCTTCCTGGGACGGGAGTTCGCCACCCACAAGGATTACAGCGAAGATACGGCCAAAATTATCGACAAGGAGGTCTCGCGGATCGTCATGACGGGCTACGAGAGCGCCAGGAAGCTCCTGTCGGATCACCTGGATCTCCTGAACCGGATCGCCATGGAACTGTTAGAGAAAGAGGTTCTGAACGGACCGGAACTGGACGCGCTGATCGGGATCGGGAAGCCGAAGGACGCTGTGAACACGGTCCCGGAGGCAAACACATGAGCAGGCTGTTGAAAAACGCCCATCTGCTGCGTTTCCCTCATCCTTCGCCGTTCAACTTACCTCAAAGTACGCTAACGGCTCAGGATATCGGGGGCCTTGCATCCAGACGTTTTTGAACAGCCTGGATCGGCAACTTTTTAAACGGGTTGTTACACGCCGGTCTTGGGTTCTTATGGGATCATCCGACCCGAATCAGCGGATCATCGTCGTGTTTTCGTAAATCATTTGTACGGCACGCCGGCTTGGCCATGAATGACTTTGGAATCCGATATCTGCATCTGACCTCGGAAAAAGAAGCCCTCGAAGCCCTGAAGAGGGCGGATGTGGACCCCTACGGCATTCAGGCGATGCTCCCCAAGATGTTCCATCGGAACATTGTCCTCGACGGCCTGGAGTGCCGGGTGGCCAACATCATCAAACAGGAGATGCTCTCCCTGGGGGGGGATGCGGCCGTCGCCCGGGGGACGGTCGCGTGCAGCGTCGCCCGGACGGATGTCATCCTGATGGGGACGCTCAAGCAGATGCAGCGGTTCGCAGATAAAATTTCAGCGCAGCCCTTCGGTTTGAGCGGGATTTCCGAACGGATCCGGGAGATATTGAAAAACGTCTTTGCGGATTCGTTCCTGCTCCGGACGTCCCGGAGGGAAATGAACCTTGGGGAGCGGACGCTGATCATGGGGATCCTCAACGTGACCCCGGATTCCTTCTCGGACGGCGGCCGGTTCGATTCCCCGGGAAAAGCCGTCGAAGAGGGGATCCGGATGGCGGAAGAAGGGGCGGACATCCTCGACATCGGGGGAGAATCCACCCGCCCCGGGTCGGATCCCGTTTCCCCGGAAGAGGAGATGCGGCGGGTCATCCCGGTCATTCGAGCCCTTGCATCGCGGACCGATCTCCCGCTCTCGGTCGATACAATGAAGGCGTCCGTGGCGCGGGAGGCCCTGGGGGAGGGGGCGGAAATCGTCAATGACGTCAGCGCGATGGGGTCTGATGAGGCCATGGCAAAAGTCGTGGCCGAAGCCGGTGCGGCCGTCGTGCTCATGCACATGAGGGGGATGCCGAAGTCGATGCAGGCGGGGGATCTCGCGTACCAGTCCCTGCGGGGCGAGATTATCGCTTATTTGAGAAAGGGAATCGAACGGGCCGGGGATAATGGAATCGATCCGACGAAGATCATGGTCGATCCGGGTCTCGGCTTTGGCAAAACCACCGCTGACAACATGCGCCTCATCAGTCACCTCAGTGAATTCAAGGCTTTGGGAAGACCGATTCTGGTCGGGGCCTCTCGCAAGGCCTTTATCGGCCAGATCATAGGGGGGACGCCGGCGGAACGGGACGAGGGAACCGCGGCGGCGGTCACGGCGGCGATACTCAATGGAGGACAGGTCATTCGGGTCCATGACGTTGCGATGATGAAGAAGGTTGCGACCATGGCGGACGCCTTACTGAGGGCGTAAGATGATCTCAGGCAAACGATCGGTCATGGTCCTGTTATCAAAAAGTCCGGAGGAGACCTTCCGGATCGGACGGATTCTGGCGGATGGTCTTGAGGCGGGTGATGTTGTTGCCCTGACCGGAGAATTAGGTTCCGGCAAGACCTGCCTGACCCAGGGAATCGCAAACGGGCTCGGCGTTCCGGAGGGCTATGCGGTTACCTCGCCGACCTTTACGCTCATCAACGAGTATCCGGGACGGCAGGTGGACCTTTATCATCTGGATGTCTATCGTCTGACGGGATGCGCCGACCTTGCTGAAATAGGGTATGATGAGTATCTGTCCGGCGGGGGCGTCATGGTCATCGAATGGGCGGAAAAGGTGCTGGAGGCCGTTCCGGCCGATGCCCTGTTTGTCGTTATGACCTATCTGGAAGAGAATATGAGAAAAATTGAGATTTCCGGTTGCCCGGACCGAATCGGCTTATGGGAAAAGACCCTCAAAGAAGGAGGATGTTAACAGATGGCTCTTGTGGTTCAGAAGTACGGCGGCACCTCGGTCGGCAATCTCGACAAGATTGCGAATGTGGCGAAGAAGGTGATCCGGACAAAGGAAGAGGGGAAGGACGTGGTCGTCGTCCTGTCGGCGATGTCTGGGGAGACGGATCGTCTGATCCAACTCGCGCAGAAGGCGGCGGACGAACCTGATCCCAGGGAGTACGATTCCCTGGTCTCCACGGGCGAGCAGGTAACGGTCACGCTGCTGGCGATCATGCTGAACGGTATGGGATACCCGGCAAAATCTTTCCTCGGATTTCAGGTTCGGGTCTTGACCGATCAGGCCTTCAAGAAGGCCCGCATCATGAGCGTAGATACGGAGGCCATCCGCGCTGAACTGAAGAAGGGGACCATTGTGGTTGTTGCCGGGTTCCAGGGCATCGATCGGGAAAACAACATCACCACCCTGGGGCGGGGCGGATCGGACACCAGCGCCGTGGCCCTGGCCGCCGCGCTCAAGGCTGATGTCTGCGATATCTATACCGACGTGGACGGGGTGTATACCACCGATCCCAACATCTGCAGCAACGCCCGAAGGCTGGACCGGATCACCTATGATGAGATGTTAGAGATGGCCAGGGCCGGGGCCAAGGTGCTCCAGCCGCGCTCCGTTGAGCTTGCCAAAAAATACAATGTTCCGGTGTATGTTAAATCCTCGTTCACGGATGAAGGGGGAACCTTGGTGACCAGGGAGGAAAAGGATATGGAGAAGGAAGTGGTGGTCGGCGTAACCTATGACCGGGATCAGGCGAAAATCACGGTAATTCATGTTCCGGACCGCCCCGGCGTGGCGGCCCGTCTGTTCACGCCCCTTTCGGAACATAACATCCTCGTCGATATGATCATCCAGAACGCGAGCATCCAGGGGTATACGGATCTCACCTTTACGGTCTCCCGGAAGGATATCCGCGAAGCGACGCGGATCATTTCCGGGGTGGTGCAGGAGGTCGGCGCGGAAAAATTAGAGGTCGACGACAATGTGGCGAAGGTATCGATCATCGGCGTCGGCATGATCAGCCACACCGGGGTTGCGGCCCGGATGTTCGAGACGCTCGCCCGCGAAGGGATTAACATCATGATGATCAGCACCTCCGAGATCAAGGTCTCCTGTGTCGTGGAGGCGAAGTACACGGAGCTGGCCGTCACGGTTCTGCACGACGCCTTCGGTCTGGGAAAGGAATCCTGAATGCGGGTTTCCGAGGGACAGAGACTGGGCGCCCTGACGCTCCTGATGGTCTCTCTAACCGTCTATGGGGTTTCTCTCCTCAGTGCCCGGCAACCGGTTCGGGAATCACCCATCCCTTGGGGAAGCCAGGGACCGGGTTTGATGGCCGTTGAGGTCGCAGGTGATCCGGGGAGGGCGGGGATTTATTTTCTGCCGGAGGGAACGACCATCAAGAAAGTACGCGAAATCGCGGTGATTCCAGGAATGAATGACGGGGGGAAGATCGAAGGCGTGGGGATTTCCACTGGTTCCGTCCTGGTGACCTCTGGGCAGGGGGAGGTGAAAATCCGGGAGATGGTCGCCGCAAAGAGGCTGGCCCTGGGCCTGCCGGTCGACATCAATCACGCCTCGGAGGAGGATCTTTCCCTGATTCCCGGCATCGGCGAAAAAATGGCTTATCAGATCATTCAGTTGCGCAAACAAAGGGGCGCATTCCGGGATCTTTCAGATCTCACGGTGGTGCCCGGAATCAAGGAAAAGAAATTGAACGGTCTCAAGGGGTATCTGATCGCAGGGCAGGCACGGGGACAGATTTGAAATCTGTCCCCACAGTTTCATGGGGCGCCGTTCCTCTTGTTGTACCCGTCGAAATAATTCAGGACGCGTTTCACATAGATCTGCGTTTCCGGATAAGGGGGGATGCGATTGTTGTGCCGGATGACGGCGTTTTCACCCGCATTGTAGGCAGCAAGGACGAGGGGAAGGTTGCCGTTGAACAGATTCATGAGGTAACGAATGTAGCGGACACCGCCGTCGATATTGGTCTCGGGATGAAAGGAATCCTTTACCTGAAGCGATGCCGCCGTGGAGGGCATGAGCTGCATCAGACCCCGTGCGCCGACGGGCGAGACGGCCCGGTGATTGAAATTCGATTCCGTCTTGATGATGGCTTTGACCAGGGCGGAGTCGACACGGTATTTTTCCGAGGCCCGGGCAATCAGATCGTCGTAAAGAGCGATATCCCCTTTCAACTGGAAGATGACACGCTTCTCCTTCATGACCAGAACATAGGGAACATCGGGTTCCGTAGGGACGTTGGTCAGGTGGATGACCCCCTCCGGGTCTGTGTATTTGTAGATATCGGCATAGCATAGAGAGGCCATGAAGAACAGAACCACCGGCACAAGAAAAAGCGGGTTTTTGGACATATACATCATCCTGTTTAGATTGCCTCCGGCCATCGCATATCCTCTGATCGAGGCTAATATATACTGGAATCATTGTCTGAATTCAAGTGTTTTGTATCTCAGCCCTTGACATGGGCCATGGTTGATGGTAATAATGTTAAAAATTAAGCTGATTCATGTCGGGGCGTGGCGCAGTCTGGTAGCGTATCTGAATGGGGTTCAGAGGGCCGGTGGTTCAAATCCACTCGCCCCGACCAATTGAAATTAAAACCGCCGAAAAGGCGGTTTTTTAATATGTTGCGGATGTTTCTCCGATAATGGATGTTGACAATCGGTGGGGCAATGTTTATAAAGACAGAGCTTCTACCCTGCGAGAGTGGCGGAATTGGTAGACGCACTGGACTTAGGATCCAGCCCGCCTGAGCGGATAGGGGTTCAACTCCCCTCTCTCGCACCAATCTGTGGATCATCCGATTAATTTATATTTGGACAAAGGAGTCTATTGCCGTGAGTGACATCAGTGCCGCCGTAAAAATTGAAGATATCAGCACCGTAAAGAAGAAACTATCCTTTGATATCCCTTGGGTGGATGTAAAGAATGAGTTGGACTCGGTTTACCGCAAGGTAGGGAAGAAGGCCAAGGTGAGGGGGTTCAGGCCGGGCAGGATTCCGCGAGGGATCCTCGAGGCGCATTACCGGAAAGAGGCCGAGGAAGAAACGGTCTCCAATCTGGTGAACCGGTACTACTGGGAGACGCTGCAGGAGAAAAAAATTCCGGCGGTGATGCAGCCGGAGATTGAACAGAAGGGAATCGAAGCGGAAAAGAAATTTACCTTTTCGGCAACAGTCGAGGTGGAGCCCGCCGTTGAACCCAGGGACTATGTTGGTCTTGAACTGGAGAAAGAAGAGCCGGTCGTGACCGGGGAGGACCTTGAGGCGAGAATACAGGAAATCCGCCAGATGTTTGCCACCATGGAAGAGGTCAGTGAAGACCGAGGGATTATTGCGGGAGATTTCGTCACCCTCGATTTCGCGGGCGCCGTTGCCGGCGAGCCGCTCAAGGAGCTGAAGTCCGAAAACTACCTGCTTGAAATCGGATCGAAAACCTTTGTCCCCGGCTTCGAGGAGCAGGTCATCGGCATGAAGAAGGGCGATACAAAATCCGTCGCCGTCCAGTTTCCGGAGAAATACCACGCCGCACATCTGGCGGGGAAAGATGTCGAATTTGCCGTCATGATCAAGGGGATACGGATCAAAAAGATTCCGGAGATCGATGAGCAGTTTATCAAGAATTTTGAAAAGTACGAATCCCTGGAGGCCCTCAGGGACGATGTACGGAAGAACCTGGAAGAGGAGAAGAAGCGAAAGATCGCCGTGGCGTTTGAAAGACAGATCAGCGACCGGCTTTTGGAAAAAAACGTGTTCGAGGTTCCGGAGTCCTTTGTCGAACGGCAGATCTACTTCATGATGTCCGACACGCAGCGGAGAATGGTTTCCGGCGGCATGGATCCGAAAAAGGCGGCAGAGTTCAGTTTCAAGCTCCATGATCAATTCCGGGAGGAAGCGGCCAAGATCGTCAAGACGGTGCTTCTGCTCAAGGGGATTGCCGGCAAAGAGGGGCTGACCGCGGGAGACGACGAGGTGGAAAATCAGATCCGGGAGATCGCCGCTCAGAGGGCTCAGGATTATGAAACATTGAAGAAGTCGCTTGACAAGGACGACCTGATTGACAATATCCGGAGCGAGATTCTGAACCGGAAGACTTATGAATTCCTGGAGGCAAAGGCGAAGGTGACCCCTGTCAGGAACGAAAAGAAGGATATGCCGGAGGAGGGGAAATGAGTCTGATCCCTATGGTGGTCGAACAGGACGGTCGCGGGGAAAGGGCATTCGATATCTATTCGAGACTCCTCAAGGATCGTATCATCTTCCTCGGGACGGCCATTGACGATGAAGTGGCGAACCTCGTCATCGCACAATTGCTCTATCTGGAATCGGATGATCCCGACAAGGAGATCTTTTTTTATCTGAATACCCCCGGCGGTCATGTCAGTTCGGGGATGGCGATTTACGATACGATGCAGTACATCAAGCCCGCGGTCTGTACGGTCTGCATGGGACAGGCGGCGAGCATGGGCGCCCTCCTTCTCGCGGCGGGTCAAAAGGGAAAGAGGTTCGCCCTGCCCCATTCGCGAATCCTGATCCACCAGCCCCTGGGCGGATTCCAGGGACAGGCGACGGACATCGATATCCAGGCGCGCGAGATCCTGCGATTGAAGGATGAACTGAATCAGATTCTGGCGCATCTGACGGGTCAACCCATGGAAAAGATCACGGCCGACACCGAACGGGATTATTACATGACCTGTGATCAGGCTAGGCAATACGGCATTATCGATGAAATCATTGTCAAGAGAATTTAATGATTTAAAGAGGATATGATTGAATGGTTAGAAAAGGAAGAGATCCGCAGAACGGAAGGGGACTTCTGTTCTGTTCCTTCTGCGGGAAGAACCAGAATGAGGTCAAGAAGCTCGTCGCCGGCCCCACGGCCTATATCTGCGACGAGTGCATCGAGCTGTGCCGTTGCATTGTGGAGGAAGAGCGCGAGAGACCGGGAACGGAAGAGTTCCGCAAGGGAATTCCGGAACCGAAGAACATTGCGAAATTTCTCGACCAGTATGTCATTGGGCAGGAACGATCGAAGAGGGTTCTGTCCGTGGCGGTTTACAACCACTACCGCCGGTTGTTTTCCGGCATAGACACGGACGGGGTCGATATCCACAAGAGCAACATCCTGCTGATCGGGCCGACCGGGTCCGGCAAGACGCTTCTGGCGAAGACCCTCGCCAGAATTTTGAATGTCCCCTTCACGATCGCCGATGCGACAACGCTGACCGAGGCGGGCTATGTGGGGGAGGATGTGGAGAATATCATTCTCAGCCTCCTCCAGAATGCCGATTATGATGTCGAGAAGGCGTCCAAAGGGATCGTTTATATCGACGAAATCGACAAGATCGCCAAAAAATCGGGAAACCCTTCCATCACGCGGGATGTGTCGGGAGAGGGGGTCCAGCAGGCCCTCCTGAAGATCATTGAAGGTACCACAGCCAACATTCCGCCCAAGGGGGGGAGAAAGCACCCTCAGCAGGAATTCATCCAGGTCGATACGACCAACATCCTGTTCATCTGCGGCGGGGCGTTCAACGATCTGGACGGCATCATTGCCCGCCGGACCGGCTTCAACGCCATGGGTTTTGGGGCCGAAATCCGCAGCAAGCGGGATAAAAAGACGGATCAGTTGCTCCAAGAGGTGCGTCCCGAAGACCTGCTGAAATATGGATTGATCCCGGAGTTTATTGGCCGACTGCCCGTGATTGCATCCCTGAACGAACTGTCGCAGGAGGAGCTGATTCGAATCCTGGTAGAGCCCAAGGACGCCATCGTCCGGCAATATCAGAAGCTTTTCGAGTTGGAAGGGGTCAAACTGAAATTTACGGACGGCGCGCTCCGCGCCATTGCGACACTGTCCGTCGAACGGAAGTCGGGTGCACGAGGTCTGCGTGCGATTCTGGAAAATACGATGCTCGATATCATGTACGAACTGCCGTCCACGCCTGACGTGAAGGAATGCGTCATCAGCGAGGAAGTCGTGATGAACAAGGAAAAGCCGATCCTCCTTTTTGAAAAGAAATCGGAGACCGCTTGATTTTTTGAAACAGGAAAATGAAATGATGTTCGACAATGAAAAATACGGGGACAGGGGTTCGGCAACGATGGACATTCCCCTTCTGCCCCTTCGGGATGTGGCGGTGTTTCCCCACATGATCGTCCCTCTGTTCGTGGGAAGGGAAAGGTCGATCGCCGCGTTGGAGTCCGCCATGAGGGACGAGAAGGAGATCTTCATGGTTGCGCAGAAGAGCGCCCAGAAGGATGACCCGGGTGAAGATGAGATCTACCGCATCGGAACGATCGGGATCATCATCCAGCTGCTGCGCCTGCCCGATGGCACGGTCAAGGTTCTGGTTGAAGGGAAAAAACGGGGGATAGTTCGCGAATACCTCCCCTGCGAGGAATATTTCCTGGTCCGTGCCGACGAACTCGAAGAGATCGGTAATACGGAAAATGTAAAAATCGAAGCCCTGATGAGGAGCATCCGGGAGTCTTTTGAAACCTATGCCAAGATGACCAAGAAGGTTCATCTGGAGATGGTCGGGACCATCGCCTCCATCGAAGACCCATCTAAACTTGCCGATGTCGTCATTTCGCAGGTCAACGCCAAATTGGAAGACAAGCAGAAAATCCTCGAGATCTGCCACATTCCCGAGCGGATGGAAACGATATATGAACTGATGCTCTCGGAGATCGAGATCCTGCACGTTGAGGAGAAGATCAAAAAACGGGTCAAGAAGCAGATGGATAAGACCCAGAAGGACTACTACCTCAACGAACAGATGCGGGCCATCCAGAAGGAGATGGGGGAGAAGGACGATTTCCGCAATGAAATCGTTGAGCTGGAAAAAAAACTGAAGCAGAAGAAGCTTTCCGAAGAGGCCCACAAGAAGGTCAAACAGGAAATCAAGAAGATGCAGATGATGGCCCCGATGTCCGCCGAGGCGACGGTAGTCCGGAATTACATCGACTGGTTGCTCGATATGCCGTGGTCCGAGGTAACGGAAAACAAATATAACCTACGGGAATCGGAAACCATCCTGGAAGAAGATCATTACGGCCTAAAACAGGTCAAGGAGAGGATTATCGAATATCTGGCCGTTCAGACCCTCGTCAAGAAGAACAAGGGTTCGATCCTCTGTCTCGTCGGTCCGCCTGGCGTCGGGAAGACCTCCATTGCGAAATCAGTGGCCCGCGCAACCAATCGGAAATTTGTTCGGCTTAGCCTGGGCGGCGTCCGGGATGAAGCGGAGATCCGGGGCCACCGGCGGACCTACATCGGCGCCATGCCGGGAAAGATCATCCAGCTTCTCAAGAAGGCCGGGACGAACAACCCTGTTTTCTGTCTGGATGAGGTGGACAAGCTGAGTTCCGATTTCAGGGGGGATCCCTCGTCCGCGCTGCTTGAGGTACTCGATCCGGAGCAGAACTGTGCCTTCAACGACAATTATCTGGAAGTCGACTACGACCTCTCCGATATCATGTTCATCACCACGGCCAATGTTTTGCAGACCATCCCCGCGCCGTTGCAGGACAGAATGGAGGTCATCCGCCTGGCCGGATATACGGAGCCGGAAAAGCTCAATATCGCCAAGCGGTTCCTCGTCCGCAAGGAGATGGAAGCGAACGGGCTGAAGGGGAACGGCGTCGTTTTTACGGACGGGGCGTTGCTCACGATCATCCGTCAATACACCCGGGAGGCGGGGGTCCGGAATCTGGAGCGGGAGATCGCTTCGATCTGCCGGAAAGTCGCCCGGAAGATCGTGGCCGACGGCGGAAAAAACAGCATCCGGATCACCTCAAAATCGATTCAAGGGTACCTGAGCGTGCCGAAATTCCGTCACGGGGAGACGGAGGGACGGGATGAAATCGGCCTTACGATCGGACTCGCCTGGACCGAGGTGGGTGGGGAACTGCTGGTCATCGAAGTCTCCATCATGAAGGGGACCGGCAAGATGACCCTGACCGGAAAATTGGGCGACGTCATGCAGGAGTCGGCGCAGGCGGCGCTGACGTACGTCCGTGCCCGGGCGGGACAATTCGGATTGCCGGAAGGTTTCTACAAGGAGACGGATATCCACGTCCATGTGCCCGAAGGGGCAATCCCCAAGGACGGACCCTCTGCCGGCATTGCGATGGCGACCTCCATTGCCTCCGCCTTCATCCGACGGAAGGTAAGAGGGGATCTGGCCATGACGGGCGAGATCACGCTGCGGGGCCGGGTCCTGCCGATCGGAGGGCTGAAGGAGAAATTGCTTGCGGCGCATCGGGGGGATATCCGTACCGTGATTATACCCAGGGACAACGAAAAGGATCTGGTGGATGTTCCGGCCAATGTGCTGAAAAACCTGAAAATCATCCTCGTGGAGAATGTCGATGAGGTCCTGAAGCATGCGCTTCTTCCGGAAGAGGAAACGAAAGGGCAGACCGATCCGGGCGGTGAGGCTATGGCGCCTGACACGGATCTTATTGCGGGGAAGATCTCCGTCCCTTTGCAGCCATGCCGTGTGAACGGCAGGGACCCAATTAATCCTTGACAACCGGGGGAATCGCTGTTAGATAGCTCGCGAAAATCGGGGTGATCCGGGCGGGTAGCTCAGTTGGGAGAGCGCCACGCTTACACCGTGGAAGTCACAGGTTCAAGTCCTGTTCCGCCTACCATGGAAATAGCGAAATCATTGAAAGGCGGCCCCGGCCCGAATCACAGGGAGCTGCCGGATCGGGTTTCAACAGGGGATAGGGTTTCTGATTCGGGGTCGTAGTTAAGCTGGTTATAACGCCGGCCTGTCACGCCGGAGGCCAGGGGTTCAAGTCCCCTCGACCCCGCCAATCGCCAAGAGGGGGGTTGACCAACCATGGTCAACCCCCTTTTATATTGTGAACGAAAACTCTTGAGACCTACTCGACGATAGGGCTTGGGGAAAAGGACAATCCGTAGGATATCGTAAAATGACATTTTATAAAACGCATTGGAAACCGTTTTCGAGCTTGGCGATGGCCCTCTTGTCCGGCCTTCTTCTGTTTCTCTCCTTTCCGAAGTTCGGAAGCGGCATCCTGGCGTGGGTGGCGCTGGTTCCCCTTTTCTATGCCCTGCGGGATGCGAAACCCTGGGAGGGATTCAAAACCGGTTTTCTCACCGGCCTGATTGCCCACGTGGGAATCTTCTACTGGATTTCCTATGTCGTGGTGCAATATGGATATCTTCCCGTTTATGCAGGGATTGCGGCTGTGCTGCTCCTTGCCGCATACCTGAGCCTCTACACCGCATGTTTTGCCATGGGGGTTGTTTTCCTGCGAGCAAGAGGAAACGCTGTTTTTCTGTCGGCCCCCCTGCTGTGGACCGCCCTTGAATTTGCCCGTTCTCATCTTCTGACCGGTTTCCCCTGGGAAAATCTCGCCTATTCCCAGTATCTCTACGTTAACATCATACAGATTGCCGATATCACCGGCACCTACGGAATCACATTCACGATCGTTCTGATCAATACGGTTCTGTACAATTTTCTAACGGCACAATTCCGGAGGGGAAGATATCCGGCAGCAGAGATCGCGACCGCGTGCGCCATATTGGCGGTCATCTATGGATACGGTCATTTTCGCACGGCAGAAATTCACGAATCGTTGAAGAAGGCGTCCACCGTTGAGGTGACCCTCGTTCAGGGGAATATCGATCAGAATATCAAATGGGACGCACGCTACCAGTCGGAAACACTGGATATATACCGAACCCTCTCCCTGCGTGCTATCCCTGCACAGGGCGGACTCATCGTCTGGCCGGAAACGGCGGCGCCCTTCTACTTTGAACACCCTGGTCCGCTGCGGGAGGCGGTGGTTCATCTGGCCCGGATATCCGGTCGAACGCTGCTCTTCGGCAGCCCGCGCTGTGAAGAGGGAAACGGGATGGTTTCTTTTATGAACAGCGCGTACCTGCTCCGATCCGATGGGGCCGTTACAGGCCGGTATGACAAGGTGCATCTTGTCCCTTACGGGGAGTATGTCCCTCTGAGGAAACTCTTCCCCTTCATCGGCAAGCTTGTCGCCGGGGTCGGCGACTTCCGGCCGGGGAAAGGATTCGATCCCCTTGTGAGCGACGGCTGCCGTCTCGGTGTCCTGATCTGTTATGAAGCGATCTTTCCGGAAACCGCGAGGGATTACAAACGGAAGAAAGCAGTTCTGCTCGTGAATATCACCAATGATGCCTGGTTCGGAACAACGTCGGCGCCTTACCAGCATCTCTCGATGACGATTTTTCGGGCGGTGGAAAACCGCCTTTACCTGGTCCGGGCAGCCAATACCGGGATCAGCGCCGTCATCGATCCGACGGGGAAAATCCTCTCCCGGACGGGCGTCTTTGAAAGAACCGTTCTGACGGGTGGGGTGAAATTCATTGACGAGAAGACCTTTTATGCGGCATATGGAGACCTGTTTGTTTATCTGTGCGGAATCGTGTTGATCCCGTACTATTTTATCAAACGAAGGAGAAGGAATCATGCTGGAAGGAATTCATGAAACGTTGATCGATCTGGCCCGGAGAATCGAACATTTCGGGGTGTGTCTTTGACATTCCGGAAAAGGAATTGCGCATCCGGGAACTGGAAAAGGAATCCCTGCGGGACGGTTTCTGGAATGACCCTGAGAAGGCGAGCGGGGTCCTTCGGGAAAGGAGCCGGTTGACGGATGCGGTCGAGAAATGGAAACAGCAAAAAAACAGCCTCGAAGACCTTCGGATTCTTTCCGAAATCGCCTCTGAGGAGCAGGATGACCGGACCCAGGAAGAGATCCGGTCCGAGTTGGAAAGGCTCAATGCCTTCCTTCGTGATGATGAGCTGAAGATGATGCTCGGCTCCGAACAGGATCTGATGAACGCGATCCTGTCGATCCACGCGGGTGCGGGGGGAACGGAGGCGCAGGACTGGGCGGAGATGCTGCTGCGGATGTACCTGCGCTGGGCGGAGAGAAAAGGTCTCGAGGCCACCATCATCGATTATCTGCCGGGTGACGAGGCTGGCATCAAGAGCGTGACATGGACGCTCCGGGGCGAATATGCCTATGGCTATGCCAAGGCGGAAATCGGGATTCACCGGCTGGTGAGGATATCCCCTTTTGACGCCGGCGCCCGCCGTCACACCTCATTCGCCTCCGTCTTTGTCTATCCCGAGGTCGACGACCGGATCGTGATTGAAATCGACGAGAAGGATCTGCGCATCGACACCTACCGCTCCACCGGCGCCGGCGGTCAGCACGTGAACAAGACCGATTCCGCGGTGAGGCTCACCCATCTGCCGACGGGAATCGTCGTCCAGTGTCAGAACGAGCGTTCGCAGCACAAGAACAAGGCGATGGCCATGAAATACCTCCGTTCCCGTCTCTATGAGATGAAACTCCAGGAGCAAAATGCAAAGCTCGATGAGATCAACAAGACCAAAAAGGATATTGCCTGGGGCAGCCAGATCCGCTCCTATGTGCTGCATCCGTATAAAATGGTCAAGGATCATAGGACGAACCTCGAAACAGGCAACGTCAACCGGGTTTTGGACGGCGACATCGACGATTTCATCGAGGCCTATCTGCTGCATTAAAATTTGGGTGCAACGGGAAAATATGGTATAGCCTTTCGCGGCCATAAATGACGACCTCGTAAAAAGTCTTAAAAGCCGTTATAAATGGATTAGACTTCGTGCGATGGAGAAGTCCCGGATGGCGGCATTTCTATCATGGACGAATTGAAATGGATCAACAAGGAGTCGAAGATGTTCCGAAATAAGATTTCTACGATCCCGATGATCATCATAATCGTTTATTTTGGCAGTTTGACACTTTCGTCGTGCGCGGCGTTCAACCAGGACGCGTTGAAAAAACGAACCCCGCCTCCTGTTCAGAATGTGGCTCGTACGGAGTCGCCGTCGCAGCCTCCGGTAAGCGAATCGGATCTCCATAATAAGATCGATCTTTCGGAGAAGGAGGGAACCATACGACCTCTTTCCCCGGAAAATGATCCCCCGCCGGTGAATCCTGCCGATTCTTTAATAAGTAATGATGGGCTGATAAAATCTCCCGGCCCGGCCGGAGCTCCTCCGCCGATTCTATCGTCGGAGCTGCCTGAGAAGAGCGAGACGGTAAAAAACCAACCTATTCAGAATCCCTTAAAATTGAATCCTCGAGAAGCGCGCAGTGTGCGCGAGGAGGAGACGGTAAGGGATATCATGGAAGAAGCCCTCTTGCTGCTGGATGAATCCCATAAATACTGGGTGAACGGCGAACTGGAAGATGCCCTCGAAATGCTGGATCAGGCGTATGCCCTCCTGATCGACACCAACGGCAACGCGGATATCACGCGGCAGAAAGACGACCTTCGGCTCATGATTTCTAAGCGGATATTGGCCATCTATAATTCACTCCCGTCCGTTGCGAAGGGAAAGCGCGGGGAAATCCCGATCATCACCAATGCGGATGTCGAAAAGGAGATCCGTCAGTTTCAGACGGTCGAACGCGATTTTTTTATCTCCTCCTATCAGCGGTCGATGATTTATCGGCCCGTCATTTTGCGGGAACTCCGAAAGGCGGGCCTGCCGGAGGAGCTGTCCTGGCTGCCGCTGGTGGAAAGCGGCTTCAAGATCAGTGCGCTATCGTCCGCAAGGGCCCTAGGTTTATGGCAATTCATTCCTTCGACCGGTTATAAATACGGATTGAACCGGGATGAATGGGCAGACGAACGAATGGACGTCGAAAAATCCACGCATGCGGCCATCGATTATTTCAAGGATCTGCACGCAATGTTCGGCGACTGGCTGACGGTCCTTGCGGGATACAATTGCGGTGAAGGGCGGGTCATGCGCACCATCGCATCTCAGCACATCAATTATCTGGATCGGTTCTGGGACCTCTATCAACGTCTGCCCTACGAAACGGCGCGTTACGTTCCCCGTTTTCTGGCCACATTGCTCATGGTCAGGGATCCGCAAAAATACGGAATGGATCTCGGATCGGGAGCCCCAAAAACAGATATTTTGTCGTATGAGGTCGCGGAGATAAACCGCTGCATGCGTTTGCAGGATATCGCGCAGAAACTGGAAACTTCGGAGGAGACCCTCTATATCCTGAACGCCGAACTCCGACATCGCATGACACCGGACCGACTCTATAAATTGAAGGTTCCAATCGAGAAAGCGGAACCGCTGCTCAAGATGGTCGCTGAAATTCCGCAAGTGGATAGACCGCGTGCCTCTTTCCAGGCGGTTCGCGGGGTGTTCATCAAGCACAAGGTGCGGCAGGGGGAAACCCTCGATTCCATTGCACAGAAATACAAGACATCCGTCGGGGCGATCCGCTCCGCGAACCATTTGTCGAAGAAGCGTTTGGTGGCGGGCCAGAGGTTGAATGTACCCATCCGGAGCTCCAAGGCATCGGGGCCTGCTGAGAAGGCGACCCAGTCCGGCAAGGTCGTCCGCTATCAGGTTCAAAAGGGGGATACACTGGCATCCCTTTCGCGGAAATTTCATATTTCCGTTGCAGAGATCCGTCAGATCAATCACCTGGAGAATGACACCCTGAGAATCGGCCAGGCGCTTCGGTTTGCGAAGGAAAACGAAGTAGAAACCCAAGGGCAGGAACAAAAAAAGGAGGAGACTCCGGAAAAAAAGGGGAAAGTAAAGCCGGGGACGAAACCGGCATCGGGAAATGCCTCCGAATCGACGGTCCCGAAGAAATACACGGTCAAAAAGGGGGATAGTCTGAACCGGATCGCCCGGGAGAATGTCATGACGCTTGATAAACTGCGCAATCTAAACCGTATGGTAAAAAAGGACAATATCCATCCGGGGCAAGTGATCCTCATCCAATAGAAGTGATGTCAGTCAAGATCATAATGCCTTAGCCGGAAAAAGAGTTCCCCTTCACGGGTTTTCATCTTCTCCGCTTCGTCACTGCCGGCGTTTTCATGATTGTATCCTAAGAGATGGAGAAGACCGTGGATGAGAAGAAATTCCACTTCATCCATGAAATCAAGATGGCCGGTCAGGGCGTCGCGGGCGGCCGTTTCGACGGAAAGGATGATATCCCCCAGGATCTCCGGATGGACGTCGCCGAACGCGCCCTCCGTCATCGCAAAAGAGATCACATTGGTTGGGCGATCTCTTTTAAGATAATTCTTATTGATCTCCCGGATCTGATCGTCATTGACCAGAAGAAGACTGATTTCGCTGTCTTCGCAGTTGAGTTCCTTCAGAAGTCGCTTCAGGCCTCTCCGCACCCTGCCGACATCTACCTTCTGCTGTTTCTGCCGATTTTGAATTGAAATGGACATGCCTGACCTTCCGTACGCCTCAGCGTAAATTTTTCGTTCCCTCTTTCAGCCGGCCGCCATTCTTTCTTTTTCGGCGATCCAGGTGGTTGTAAGCACGGATCACCTCCTGCACCAGCGGATGTCGGACCACGTCCAACTCGGAGAAGTGGACGAAACGGATACCTTCCGTTTTGCAGAGGAGTTGCTCTGCTTCCACGAGACCGGACACCTTGTCCGTCGGGAGATCGATCTGCGTCACATCCCCGGTGATCACGGCTTTGGAGCCGTACCCGAGCCTCGTCAGGAACATCTTCATCTGCTCCGACGTCGTATTCTGGGCCTCGTCGAGGATGACGAAGGAGTTATTCAGCGTCCGGCCCCTCATGAAGGCGAGGGGCGCCACCTCGATGACGCCTTTGTGGATCAGGGCCGAGGCTCGGTCGAAATCGAGCATGTCGAAAAGGGCGTCATAGAGGGGCCGGAGATACGGATTGACCTTTTCCGCAAGATCGCCCGGAAGAAACCCAAGCTTCTCACCCGCTTCGACGGCGGGTCTGGCCAGGGAAATGCGGTTGACCTTCTTTTCCATCAATGCGGCGACGGCCATGGCCATTGCCAGGTAGGTCTTTCCCGTTCCCGCCGGTCCGATGCCGAAAACCATGTCCGCGTTCCGGATCGCATCGATGTACAGCTTCTGCGCGATACTCTTGGGGGTGATAATCCGCTTTTTGGACGAGATAAAGACCGTGTCCAGAAAGATCCGTTCGAGATCCGCGGCGGTGTCTTCGGAAAGGATCCGGTGGGCGTACTCGATATCCGCCGGAAAAAGCGGGTATCCCTTCCCCGAGATTTCATACAATTGTGAGAGAAGATTCCGGATATGAAGGACGGAGATGCGGTCGCCGCTGATGGAGACCGCATTTCCCCGGATCCCGAGATTGACCGCCGCGAGTTTCTCGAGGAGCCTGATGTTTCTGTCCTGCTCTCCACAGAGATTGCGCAGGATGTCATTATTGGCGAAATCGACCTTTTCTGCGATGCTGATTTGCGTCTTGGACTTCAAATGGCGTCCATCCTTTGTCGAAAAATTTTAGTCCCGATCCGGCGTGTTGAAAAAATCCGGCGCCTCAAAATGCGGCCTCAATCCGGGTGACATTACCAAAGGTTGCAGAAATGTCCTGATAAACCAGATCGTTTCCGATTATCAGAATAATCGCCTTGGTCGGGGAAAGATACCGTACCGCCGCATCCCGGATATCTTCGGCCCTCACGTTTCCGATTTTGGAGCGATAGGCGACAAGAAAATCATCCGACAGATCTTCATATTCGATCATCAGTTTCTCGAAGGCGATTTGCTCCGCAGACGTAAAGGAAAAAATGAAACTGTTCAGGATCGCCTTTCTCGCCCTTTCCAGTTCCTCCGGGGGAACCGGTCTTTCACCCATCTCCCGGAGGATGTTTCGGATCTGGGTGGTGACCTTGACGGTGGATTCGGATTTTGTCAAGGCATAAGCGCCAAACAGGCCGTAATCCGATTTTGCATTATAAAAACTGCCCGTGCTGTAGGCCAGACCCAGATTGGTCCGAATCTCCTGGAAAATCCGGGAGCGGAAGCCACCGCTGCCGACGATAAAGTCCAGAACCTCAAAGGGATAGAACTGTGCGTCCCTTTTGGCAGGCGCCGGCCAGCCGAAGATCACGATCGATTGCGGCACCTCCTTGGTCAGGAAGAAAACAGTTCCTTTCGGAGGCCGGGGGAGGGGAGGAGTTTCCGGTTTTCCCTCCGGAGACGTCCAGCTCCCAAGATAGCGGTCGATGAGGATTTTCGCTTCCTTGCTCTCGATATCTCCGGTGATGGATAGCATGATGTTTCCCGGGTGAAAGAAGAGCCTGTGGCAGCGAAGCAGATCATCCCTCCGGATCACACGAACGGAGTCACTTGTGGCAAGCCTCCCGCGGGGACTTCCCTCGTGCATGAGACGTCCGAATTCCCGGAAGGCGAGTTTCTGCGGATCATCGAAGATCCTTCTCAATTCCTCGATCTTCAGATCCTTGCCTAGGAGCATCTTGTTTTCCTCGAAAGATGGTTGCATCAAAATCCTTGAAAACAGGTCGAATCCCCGGTCCAGGTCCTTCTTCAAGACGGAAAACGCAAAGATGCCGGAATCCCGTTTTACGGAGACCTGAAAGGTCGCCGCCATTGATTCCAGCGCCTCATCCACGGCGTCGCCGCTCATGCCGGCCGTTCCCCCGGTTCTCATCGTCGTGGCCGTCAGTTCGGCAAGTCCTTCCCGGCCGGGGGGATCATACATGCTGCCGGTTCTGACGACGGCCTTGATTTGAACCAGGGGGAGTTCCTTGTCGGGAAGTATGTAAAGGCGCAGCCCGTTGTCGAGAAGGATGCGCTCCACACGGGGCGGTTCAAATGAAAGGGGTTTATAGCGGATACGGTCCGGGTCGGGAATTGGCGGGGGGGGCGCGGCCAAGACCCATCCGGAACAGACCAGAAGCCAGATCATCCCCAGGGAAATGACCGGAATCCGGAGCGATTGATTCTTAAAGATAGATTTGTGCGTCACAGTTCAATATAGTTCAATGGCTGTTGACCAACGTGGCGACCGTCCGGTTTTCCTTCGTCAGATGGGTTCGTGCCGCCTGGAGGATATCCTCCGGGGTTATCCTGTCGATGATGCCGGTATAGTCGATCAGGTAGTGAAAATCTCCGAGCAGCGCCTCATAATAGGAGAGCATACCGGCAAGACCTGCATTGGAATCGAGCCCCCGGATAAAATCCGCCCGGATCTGATTTTTCACCTTTTCCAGTTCTGTACTGGAAACGGGTTCCCGCTTGAGCTTTTCGATTTCCTGATCAATCGCCTGTTCCAGCTCGCCGCAGTCATGGGGGTGGCGCGGCGTGGCAAACAGGACGAACTGATTCGGATAGCGCCCCCCGGGCAGACCATTCGCCGCCTGAATGTTTTCCGCAATACGCTTTTCGTCAACAAGTGCTTTGAAAAGCCGCGACGTCCGTCCCCGGGTGAGGATGGACTCGATGACGTCGAAGACGTGATCCGCAAATCCCGGAGGGGGCGGTTTGTGGTAGCCCAGGATCATCTGCGGCTCGGCGGCAAAGATCACCTCGACCCGCCTTTCTCCGGACTGGCGGGGTTCTTCCGTGATCAATGAAGAAGAAAGCCTCTGCGGGGGGATCCGGCCGAAGTATTTCTCCACGATCTTCCGAACGGCAGACGGTTGAATATCCCCGACGATGGCGATGACCGTGTTGTTCGGGGCGTGTGTATTTTTGAAAAACCTCTTCATGTAGGCCATATCGAGGTATCTCATATCCGACGGCCATCCCAGAACCGGTCTCCGATAGGGATGGGCGAGAAAAGCCGCGGCGAGATAGTCTTCGAGAAGTTTTCCATCCGGATCCGATTCGGAGCGCTGCCTCCTCTCCTCCATCACCACATCCCGCTCGGTATAAAATTCGCGGAAGACGGGATTAACCATGCGGTCGGACTCGATTCTGGCCCAGAGTTCGATACGGTTTGCAGGGATGCTGACCTGATACGTGGTCAGGTCCTGTCCTGTGGAGGCGTTCAGACCGACGGCACCGTTTTCCGTGTAGAGACGGTCGATCTCGTTCGAGATGGCAAGGCGCTGCTGTTCCTTCTGAAGCGTCTTTAATTGAGCGGTGAGACGTGCAAGGAGTGCCGGAGCGGCCGCCACGCCTTTTGCCTTTTCGTGATCCAGGGTGGTTCCGATCTTCTCGATCCGATGGAGAATCTTCTCTTCTCGAAGGTAATCCCGGGTTCCTATGGTTCTGGTTCCCTTAAACATCATGTGTTCGAGCAGATGCGCCGTTCCCGTTTTGCCGTCCACCTCATCCGCGGCCCCGGCCCGGTAGCGGATATAAATGGCAACCGTGGGACTGAGATGCCTTTCCAGCATGATCAACCGGAGGCCATTTTTGAGCGTAAAACGTTGAACCCTTTCCCCTAACTCCTGAGCCGAAAGCAGAGAAGGGAGAAGCAGGAGGAGAAAAAATCCCATGGCGGATAGCATGGCGCCGGGACTGAACGGACGTCCGCCAAAGAGACGGTGAAGAGAAGAGGAAGAACTATTTCTCATCATGATTAACCCTGCCCGTTTTAAGATGGGCATGAACCTGAAACGCCGGATAGAGAATTCCGACGATACTCACCAGAATCATGAAACTGGCAGAGAAAAAATACATAATGAATTCCAAAGGATTCTTGAGATGAAAGGCGCCGATCAGGGTCTCGATGCCGAATACGAGAAAAAAGAGCGAAAAAAAGCCGATCAGGATCATTTTCCCCCACCAGAGGCATGAAACCATGGACTTCATCTCCCTCAATCGTTCATTTAAATCGGATCCAGGCAGTGGTTAAAACAAATCCCTTGTCTCCACGCATCTTCAAAGACGGTCATTGGCGGTACGACGGTATCGGCGTTTTTCTACGGATGCGACGATCTATCATCAGGGTTTTCTTCAAAGAAGAAGCCCTCAAAAGGGGTAATCCTTAGCCCTTCTATACCGATATCCACACCGGCTGTCAAGGGTCTTCATACTGAGGCGGAAGTCTCGTCATGAGTTTCAGGGTCTGGTACATTCTATCGGTTAGAGAGGCACTTTTGCAGGGGAGGAGCGTATTGTTCTGGAATAACGGCTCCGTGTCGATAGGATAAGGCGAAGATGCGACGGCATCATCCCACAAACCCGATCCCGGTATTGGTGAGTATTCGGCCAGGAGCGGGCGCGCCCCGGAGGAGCGGACAAAGCGGATGCTCTCCCGGACCTCATCCGCCGATTGTCCGGGGAGCCCGCAGAGGATATAGACGCCGATATCCTGCGGTCGATAACCGGCAAGCTTCAAATGGTGGATAGCTTCCCTGAATTCTTCGTTGTTGACCTTCCCTCCGGTTTCTTTCTGTCTGATCAAATCGGAGGTTTCGAATCCGAAACGGATCGTTCGGAACCCGGTTCTATACAGAAGCGAGCTCAGTTCCGGCGTGATTTCACGCAGATGAAGGCCGTTCGGACAGTGGAACTGAACCGGCAATCGTCTCCGGATGATTTCATGCAAAAGAGGAACGGCCATTTCCTGAGTATTTACCAGAAGGGCGTCGTCGTAGAAAGAAAAGTTTTTGATTCCAAGCCGGGAATACCAGTATTCGATTTCATTGACAATGCGAAAGGGATCCCGTCTGCGAAAGCGATCGGTGAGAAGGTGGGAAGCACAATAGCTGCAACGGTATGGACAGCCCCGTGAGGTCAGGATCGGGACGCAATCCCGCTGACGGGTGAGATCGAAGGCAGGGTAGGGGTATGAATCGAGATTCTGAACATCGGGAAGGAAAGGCATATCCATACCCAAGAGATCCTTCAGAAGAGGGGGAAGGGATAATTCACCCGGTCCCGACATACAGAAATCCGCTCCGGAAAGGGATGCATGCCGCGGGCAGAGTGTCACATAATTTCCACCAAGGACAACCGGCACGCCAGGATAGGTCATCTTTAGAAGCGAGATGATGTCGAAGAGACCTGGATACCAGTAGGTCATCATGGATGTAATCATGATGACGTCGGGTTTGGGGATCGGCTTCAAAGTGTTGAGAAAAACGCGCGGGGTCATACCAAAACGGTGGAAATTCCGGGGAATCGATTTCAGCGGCGGCGGCTTCGGGATTCGTTCTGCCGCGTAGGATCCCTCTCCGGAAGATTTTCTTTTAGGCATCCGGACATGAGGCTCATGGCGCATATCCGGATGATCCGGGTCGAGACAATCGATCCATGAAATACGGAACCCATTTACCCGGAGAAGGGACGCCAAGTAGAGAAGCCCCAGAGGCTTGTACCAGAGATCATATGCAGCAAAATCATAGATCCAGGGGTTGATGAGGAGAATGTGACGATTCATGAATAAATGATTAACACATATTGGCCGGGATGACAATCTTCCGGGGAAACTTGTCAATATATTCATGTATAAGTTAATATTATATTGTCCAATTAATTATTATAATAAATTAAATCATTATATAATCTATTTAATTAGACAGTATAAAAGTATATCTTGACAAATCCGTCTGAATTGTATAAATATGAATGTAAAAGGGGTGATTACCTTATCCGATTAACCGATAACAAACTGTCTAAATATGGAGAACTGATCATGGCTGAACCGGGGAAAGCAGGTTTAATAAGCAGTATTGCCGTACTGGCCAGGACGGGTCTATCGCGCGCAACCCTGAATAATTATATCAAAATGGGAATGATCCCCCCGCCAATCGTGAAAAAACCGGATGATCCGTCTATCAAGGCAAAACAGCTTGGCTATTTCCATGATTCTGTATGGGGTACGATCGAAAAAATTAAACTGTATAAAAAGGAGGGGCGTTCCATGAAGGAAATCGGTTCGCTGCTGTCTTTGAAAACAAGCAGGTCGTCCGGAGAGCTTTTCCCCGAGGTCCCGGAAAATGATGCGGGGACGTTCAGCGAAAAAGAATATGACGTGAACGGCCAGGGGAAAATCATTGAAAAAACACCTTCCCTCGTTTCCTTTTCGGTTCTGGTTGCGCATCTTCAGGACTCCGTCAGGATTTGCGCCGAACTGCCTCCCGAAGAGTATTTCAGCCTGATCCATCAGATCTGGAAATGCATGGAGGGTTCTTTTAAAAAATATTACGGCGCCCACGGGAAACATACCGGCGAGGGTATGGTCTATTATTTCCATAAAAATCGCGATTCCAATTATCTCATGAATGCCATTCTCTGCGCCCTGGAGTTTAGGGAAAGTATGAAGATGTTGAGCAATGAATGGAAAATCAGCAAGGGATGGTTTAATGACCTGTTCATGAACATCGGGATCAACGAAGGCGAAGAATATTTTGGAACTATCCCGGCGTCGCCGCCGATCGGACTTGCGGCGTTCGGCGATTCCGTCCATTATGCAGGTCGTCTGTCTGACATCGCCCGTTACGGTTCCATCTGGACAACCAAGAATCTTATGAGCCGGTTAAGTGAAGAGGAACGAAAGAAAATACGCTACGGTATTCGCCGAAAGCAAGAGGACAGGGAAGTCCTGATCGAAAATGTTTTCTCGAGGGTCATGGACCTGGTTCCGCCGGACAGTCTCAAATCCAGTAAATTCTTGGATGTTGCCACACTTCCCGTGACCGAGGTGCTCAACTTCCGTTAAAGAAATGCGTACCGCGATGGCTACGTAAAAAGTCCACATGCTGCGTTCAAGTTTCCTCCTTCCCTTCGGCAGGATCAGGGCAGGCTCCATGCCCGTCATGGTGAGTTTGTCGAACCACGCGCGCGCCTTGCCGCTGGAGCTTTTTCCGAAGCCTTTCCCAAATCGCGGTTTTCCCGATTTTTTGTGAGAACATCATTCATTTCATGACATACCGTTGTCTGTGGCAAGAGATCCCGAGAATTAGCTTGAAGCCGATGGGGTTTGTTGCTAACATGCCCCATCCATCAAGGCGGGTCATATGCGTTCTGTAGTACAGAGGGTTGACAGAGTTAGAGTCCTTATCGGCGACAAGCGGATATCCGAAATCGGAAAAGGCCTCCTGGTCCTTCTCGGGATTGAACAAGGTGACCGGAAAAACGATGCGGATTATCTCTCCGATAAGATTATGAATCTCCGGATATTTGAAGACGAAAACAGAAAGATGAACTTCTCCCTACTCGATATCCGGGGGGAAATGCTGGTAGTTTCCCAGTTCACCCTTCTGGGGGATTGCCGGAAAGGGAGAAGACCCTCATTTACGGGGGCGGAGAATCCGGATCGTGCGCGATTGCTTTACGATTACTTCATCCAGAAAACACAGGCTATAATCGGTAATGTAGTCCAGGGTGAATTTCAAGCCATGATGTCCATCGAGCTGGTCAACAACGGACCGGTTACGATGCTCTTGGACAGCAGACGAAGTTTTTAGGAAAACCACCGCTGGAAATGGCAATGGGTTCCAATGAAATCCGGGGAACCGCTTTTCTGCCATTCCGGCAGGAAAGGGAATCCCGCCTTTGCGGGAGGGACACTTTTTTACGAGAGCGCCAATGACTGAGCAACCACAGAATGAATCGCCTGAAATCCGGATTGATAGGGACGGGGTATGGTATTTTCGGAATATGGAGATGACGAGAATGGAAATCGTTCAATATTTCTATCAACATCTCCGACGGGATTCCCGGGGACATTATCAAATTGAGCTGGGACAAGAACATTGTCGCATCCAGGTGGACGATGTTCCGTACATCATTCGAAGCGTGTCTTCGGGGTTTGCCGGGGTAGATGGGCGGCCGTGCATGGTCATCTCGCTTTCGGATGGAAGCTGCGAGGAACTGAACCCGGAAACCATTCGGATCGGGGAAAATAATGTTCCCTATTGCCGCGTGAAAAAAAGCGGACATGAGGCGCGTTTTTCCCGTCAGGCCTATTATCAACTTTCCGCAAATATTGAACATGATCCCCATCAGGATCGTTATTTTATTACCGTGGATGGCCGTTCTTATCCCCTTGCCGTTAATCAAAAAACCGAAAATGGAGGTCCCCATGTTAGATGACCATATTGTTGAAGCGCTGACTTTTGACGACCTGCTGATGGTTCCGGCGGAGTCCAACATCCTGCCGCGTGATGTGGATACAGCATCCCTGCTGACCAACAACATCAGTCTGAATATTCCTATCATCAGCGCGGCCATGGATACGGTCACGGAATCGCGGACGGCAATCTGCCTGGCCCAGGAAGGGGGGATGGGAATCATCCACCGGAACATGAGCATCGAACGGCAGGCGATCGAGGTCGATAAGGTGAAGAAATCGGAAAGTGGGATGATCGTGGACCCGATCACCATCGAACCGGAACAGAAGGTGAGAGAAGCCCTTGAACTGATGAATCGTTACCATATATCCGGGGTACCGGTCGTCAAGAGCAAGGTGCTGGTCGGCATTCTGACCAACCGGGATCTGCGTTTTGAAACCGATCTCGATCAGCCGGTAGCCGATGTTATGACGCGGGAAAATCTGGTCACGGTATCCTCGTCTCACATCTCTCTGGAGGAATCCAAGAAACTTCTGCATAGACACCGGATCGAAAAACTCCTCGTCGTCGACGAAAATTACCATCTGACAGGGTTGATTACGATCAAGGATATTGAAAAGATAAAAAAATATCCTCTTGCCAGTAAGGATTCGTTGGGGAGACTTCGGGTCGGGGCTGCGGTGGGAATCGTCGATCGGGAAGAGCGGATCGATGTCCTGTTGGCGGCCGGCGCCGATGTCATCGTCATTGATACCTCCCATGGACATTCTGCGGGGGTTCTGCACGCCGTGCGGGATACGAAGGCCCATTTCCCGAAATGTGAGCTTATTGCCGGGAATGTGGCGACGGCGGAGGGGGCCAAAGCCCTGATCGAGGCCGGCGTCGATGCGGTCAAAGTGGGCGTCGGACCGGGTTCCATCTGTACGACGCGAATCATTGCCGGGGTTGGGATTCCGCAGATGAGCGCGATCCGGGACGCATATAAAATGGGTGCAAAATTCAACATTCCCATCATCGCCGACGGCGGGATCAAATATTCCGGCGATATCGTCAAGGCCCTGGCGGCGGGCGCTAATTCGGTCATGATCGGCGGACTTTTCGCGGGGACGGAAGAGAGCCCGGGGGAAACCATCCTCTTTCAGGGAAGGAGCTACAAGGTCTACCGCGGAATGGGCTCGCTGGAGGCCATGAAAATGGGCAGCAAGGACCGTTATTATCAGGATGACATGGAAAGCAACCTGAAACTGGTTCCGGAGGGAATCGAGGGGCGGGTTCCCTACCGGGGATCTATATCGGCCAGCATTCAACAGTTGCTCGGCGGACTCAAGGCGGGGATGGGTTACGTCGGATGCAGAACGACGGGTGATTTGAGACAGAAGGCGCGTTTCGTCAAGATCACCTCCGCCGGACTCCGGGAGAGCCATGTCCATGATGTGATCATCACAAAAGAAGCTCCGAACTACTGGCTGGAATAACATGAAGCATGCCGATTTCGTTCATCTTCACGTTCATACGCAGTACAGTCTCCTGGACGGCACGATTCGTCTCGACGATCTTTTCCAGAAGGCGAAGAAATATCAGATGCCCGCCGTGGCCATGACCGATCACGGCAATCTCTACGGTGCGATCGATTTTTACAAGCACGCCTACCAGTACGGGATCAAACCGATCATCGGCTGCGAACTGTACATTGCCCCCAAGAGCCGCTTCGACAAGGCCGGTTATGGAATCGGGGAGACGGCGCATCACCTGATCGTCCTGGTCCGAAATATACAAGGATACAGGAATCTCATGAAATTATCGACCGCGGGATTTCTGGACGGTTTTTACTACCGGCCGCGGGTAGACAAGGAGATCCTGAAACAATACCATGAGGGCTTGATCGGCTTGAGCGCCTGCCTTCATGGCGAAATTGCGGCCCATCTGCTGCGGGGAAATTCCGCAGAGGCCGACCGGACGGCGGAACAGTACCGGACTGTTTTTGGCGAAGGAAATTACTTCATTGAAATCATGGAAAACGGCCTTCCCGAACAGAAGAAGGCCAATCAGGGGTTGATCGAACTCAGCCGCAGACTCGGGTTGCCCCTGGTGGCGACGAACGATTGCCATTATCTGAAGCAGGAGGATGCCGAGGCGCATGAGGTCCTGCTCTGCATTCAGACTGGTAAAACAATTGAAGATTCGGACCGGATGCGGTTTGGAACCGATCAGTTCTATTTCCGCTCCCCCGACGAAATGAAACGTCTGTTTTCATACTGCCCCGAGGCCATCGAGAATACGGTCCAAATTGCCGAAAAATGCAATCTTACCTTGGAATTCGGCAAGTTTTTCCTGCCCAATTTTGAGATCAATCCCGATGAAACGCTGGATGAACGCCTGAAAAAGGCGGCGCGGGAAGGTCTCGCGATGATTCTCCCGAATATCCTGCGGGGGGAGAACGGAAAACTCCGGGAGGTATATGAAAAGAGGCTCCAGCAGGAGTTAGAGATGATCCGTTCCATGGGTTTTGCCGGATATTTTCTCATCGTTGCCGATTTCATCGATTACGCCAGGAAGAAAAACATCCCGGTGGGACCGGGCAGGGGATCGGCCGCCGGAAGCCTCGTTGCCTATGCGATCGGGATCACCAGCATCGATCCGATCCGTTACAACCTGTTTTTCGAAAGATTCCTCAATCCGGACCGGATCAGCATGCCGGACATCGATACCGATTTCTGCCCGGAGGGAAGGGATGAAATCATCCGCTACGTAACGCAAAAATACGGGAGCGACAAGGTATCCCAGATCATCACCTTCGGGAAGATGCAGGCGAGGGCCGTCATTCGGGATGTCGGCAGAGCGATGAACATCCCGTACGGCGAGGTGGACCGTATTGCCAAACTAATTCCCAACGTCCTCAACATCAAATTAGAGGAGGCGATTAAAAGGGAACCCCGGTTTCAGGAAGAGCAGAAAGGCAATCCCCGGATCAAGAAACTTCTCGATCTTTCCCTGGCACTGGAAGGGCTGAACCGCCATTCCTCGACCCATGCCGCTGGGGTTGTGATCTCGGATCTGCCCCTGGTGGACCGAATTCCCCTGTGTAAGAGTCCCAAGGAGGATGTCGTTACGCAGTTTGCCATGAACGACATCTCCGAGGTGGGGCTGACGAAATTCGATTTTCTCGGACTGAAAACCCTGACCGTCATCAAAGATGCCCTCCGCTTCATACGCGAAGGCCGGGGGGGCCTGCTGGATATCGACAACCTTCCGCTCGATGACCGGCAGACCTATGAATTGCTCATGCGGGGCGATACCGACGGGATTTTCCAGCTTGAAAGTTCCGGAATGAAGGACGTCCTGGTCCGGATGAAGCCGGACTGTATCGGGGATGTCATCGCCCTGATCGCCCTCTATCGTCCCGGTCCCATGGACAATATTCCCGAATTCATCGCGAGAAAGCAGGGCAAAACAAAGATTGTTTACGAGGCGCCCGAGTTAGAGGCGATCCTGAAGGAGACCTACGGGGTCATCGTCTATCAGGAACAGGTGATGCAGATCGCCGTGGCCATCGGCGGGTATGCCCTGTCCGAGGCGGATACCCTCCGCAAGGTCATAAGCAAGAAGAAGACCGAGGAGATGGAAGGCAAGGAGAAACCGAAGTTTCTGGAAGGGGCGCGGAAGAAAAAGATCGCCGAGTCCAAGGCCTCAAGGATCTGGGAACAGATGGAGACCTTCGGGAAGTACGGTTTCAACAAATCGCACAGCACGGCTTATGCGATCATTTCCTATCAGACGGCCTATCTGAAGGCCCATTACCCGGCGGAATTCATGGCGGCGCTGCTGACCAGCGAGAAGGACAACCGGGACAAAATCATCAGTCACATCGGCAGTTGCCGGGAGATGGGGATCAATGTCCTTCCACCCGACATCAATGAATCGATGAGTGATTTCAGCGTTGTGGGCGAGCATATCCGTTTCGGGCTTGCAGCGGTGAAGAATGTTGGCGTCGGTGCGATCGAGTCGATTATTGTCGTCCGGGAGGCTGGGGGATCGTTCCGGTCCATTGTTGATTTCTGCGATCGGGTCGATCCGCGAAAAGCGAATAAAAGGATGGTCGAAAGTCTGATCAAGTGCGGGGCGTTCGACTCGACGGGGCACAAGCGGCGGCAGTTGATGACCTATTGCGAAGAGATCATGGACAAGGCGCAGAAACGCCAGCGGGAAAGGGCAAGCGGTCAGGCGAATCTTCTGGAACAGTTCGAACAGACGGACCGCATGGCCCGAAACGGCGGAGGTTCTGATGACAGCCTTCCCGACATGCCCGAGTGGGATCATAAGGAGCTGCTGGCGAACGAAAAGGAGACGATTGGTTTTTACATTACGGGGCATCCCCTGTCGCGCTATGCCGACCGTCTGGGGATGATCGTGACGGCGGATTCCTCTAATCTTGGCGCCAGGACCGATCGGGAAGCCCTGATCCTGGCCGGAATCGTCAGCAGTATCCGTGAGGTGCAAACCCGGCGGAAAGAAACGATGGCTTACATCACGCTCGAGGATCTGAAGGGATCCTCAACCGTCATCTTTTTTCCCGAAATATACAAGAGCAGCTACGATCTCCTGCATGGCGAGGAACCGCTTCTGGTGAAGGGAACCGTCGATATCGGGGAAGACAGCGTCAAGGTGATCGCCGCAGAGGCAACGCTTCTGGCGGTGGCTGCCGAAAAAACGTACCACTCGGCCTATTTTACAATGGTTGCGAACCGATCTACCGACGAGGATATCGAGACGCTCTGCCGATGTTTTAGACAACACAGCGGAAAGCAGGAGGGTTATATCAAGCTCGTTGAGGAGAGGAGCGAGACGCTGATCTATCTGGGGGAGGATTTGAAACTGGATCTCACCCTCCCATTGAAAAAGGAAGCCGAACGGATTCTGGGGGTAGGCGCAATACAATTCGTGTAGCCCTTGGGAGGGCTTCAGAACATGAATCGGAATCCTGCGGACTATCGCGATCGGACCTACCGCAACAGGATATTAAAGAATGACCTGAGGGTATTCAATGTAACTGTACGAGAAACAGACATTTTTATCAGTGCAGATTCCGATCTGACCCAGATCGCTCTCGCCTCAGTTCATCGACTTCGTTCTTCCCTTGAATCCTATATCGTTGTGCATCGTGAATTTTTGACATCCCTGAATCCGGTTCCTTATGATGAATTAGCGCCGGAAATCGTCCGCGAGATGATGAGGGCGTCCGGAAAGGCGGGGGTCGGTCCCATGGCGGCCGTTGCGGGTGCCGTTGCGGAGCATGTCGGACGTGATCTTCTTCAACATACGCGGAATGTGATCATCGAAAACGGCGGTGATATCTACTTGAAATCCATGAATGATGTGCATGTAGGTCTTTTTGCGGGAAGGTCGCCGTTGACGGATCGGGTGTCGATCAAGGTTCGGAAAGAGGAGATGCCTCTCGGCGTCTGCACGTCATCCGGAACGGTGGGACATTCTCTGAGCTTCGGGTGCGCGGATGCATGCTGCGTCAAGTCCGAATCGGCCGCGCTTGCCGATGCGGCGGCCACGGCCGTCGGAAATCTTGTCAAATCGAAAAAGGATCTTCAGAATGCCCTGAAGGCGGGTATGGAGATCGAGGGTGTTCTGGGGATCGTGATCATCGTCGGAGATCAGTTGGGTGTGATCGGCAACGTTGAACTGGCGGGGAAATGATTTAAACGGCCCGCATGCAATAGTCGCGATGAGGGGGGTGAGAAACACCGTTTTTCGGGCCTTTACCGACCGTTTAGTTTACATAACATATCTTATAAGACATCATTTGGGGCACCAAGTACTAAAGAAGAAACCGGTCCGCTACCACCGCCTTGATTGAAAAAGGCCGTCATATCCCTTCCTCGGCCAGCTTCTTGATCAGTTGGAGCTGCTTTTCATTGATTTTTCGGGGAACATCGATGCTGATCTTCACAAACTGGTCCCCTTTGGAAGATCCGGAACCTTTGAGACCGGGAACACCGTAACCCTTCATCCGGATCTTCGTCCCACTCTGCGTCCCGGCCGGGACCTTGATCCTCTTGATCGTCCCATCGATCGTCGGCACCTCGATGCTGGTCCCCAGAACGGCCTGCGTGAAGGAAACCGCTTTCTCAATATAAATGTCGCTGCCGTCCCTGGCGAAGATCGGATGGGGAAGAATAGTGATGTTCAGGTAGAGGTCGCCCGCGGGACCGCCGTGAATGCCTGGATATCCCTTGCCGGCAAGTCGCAGCTTCTTTCCGGTGCTGATTCCCGCCGGAATACGCACGCTGATCTCATGGACCTCCAGTTCCTGCTGAAGCGCCAGTTTCTTCTCCGCGCCGGATACGGACTCTTCGAGTGTGATCGAGAGGTTGTAGTGCAGGTCCTCGCCCTTCTGCGGGGCTTCATAATGCGGCTGCCCTTGTCCGAAGAGGTCTCGTAACGGATCGCCGCCGGTGCGGAAGGTGTAGCCGCCGCGCCTGCCGGCGCCTCGGAATACCCTTTCATTTCCCCCCGCGCCGCCGAAGCCGAAATCCCGAAGAATTTCGTTGAGATCGAAATTCCGGAAAATATCTTCCTGGCTGTAACGACGGCTGAACTGATCCGATCCGAAACTGTCGTATTGTTTTCGTTTTTCAGCGTCGCTCAGAACGGCGTAGGCCTCGCTGATCTTCTTGAATTTCTCCTCCGCCTCGCGGTTGTTTGGGTTTCGGTCGGGGTGGTACTTCAAGGCCAGTTTCCGGTAGGCCTTCTTGACCGCTTCCGGCTCAGCGGTCTTCTCAACACCCAAAGTCTTGTAGTAATCATCTGCCATGCTATCTTCGCCAACCTCTTCAGAAAATTTGTGTATACCTTATCCATGGAAAGGGATTTGTCAAGGCGGGAGTGTTTCTTTGTCAGTAGCACATGATATGTCCGGTTTTGTAGCATACAATCTGTCCGGTTTAGGATAGTCACCTATGGAGGTGACGGATGAGACGGACAGAGATGCTACAGGAGATCCGGAGGATGCGATTTGAAG
>Ga0247841_10000460_pt1 | contig 105327 bp, 95 predicted proteins | sample LaCruzMarch2015__2_FD_192410 | JGI IMG/M metagenome (GOLD analysis project Ga0247841, IMG submission 192410) | Freshwater microbial communities from meromictic Lake La Cruz, Castile-La Mancha, Spain - LaCruzMarch2015_18m | ecosystem: Environmental > Aquatic > Freshwater > Lake | place: Spain... | reverse complement strand
CGCAAGAACTATTCCGTATGGACTTTTCCTTGGCATACGCAACCTCCTTGGCTGCATTTATGCCATATATTTTATCATGAATCAAGGTATTTTACGTAACCGTAATTATGAATAAGAGTACTAAGGAACTCCTCTTTCTCCGCCAAAGGGCCGAGGGGAGGAAGGATGCCAAACGTGTTCTCGATCCCTTTGGGAATCCTACCTAAGTGATCGCAGTAGATAAGATCGTTGGATTCGTCGAGGGTTACAGTGATCTGTAGGCCATCGTTGAACTCACCACGTACCGAAGCCTGATTGCCTCCGTAGTTGTAAAGGTGTCTCCCGATGATGATCCCCTCTGTGTCTTGATTAGGGAGTTTGTAGACGACTTCATTGTCAATCACAACTCGAAATTGGTTGCGACTGACCGTTCGTGTAGCGCTCGCAAGGAGTTTGAGCGCGAAAAGGATGTTTGATTTTCCCTCATTATTCTTGCCGGTGAGTAGTAGACAGACTGGATCATCCTTCACAAACGATATCGTGTACGATCGAAATGGTCCGAAGTTCTCAAGGGAGAGACTGCGCAGTTTCATATTGGATCACAATGTTTGGTCATAAACTTTTTCACTGCTTCATGACCAAATGGACCGCCTCCATGAAGCGCCTCACTATCTCTTGTTGGGCGGGTTGAGTGTCAGGTTGATCATTTCTTGCCGACCTTTATCTGTAACCCAGATATATTCCATCGTTCCCTCAGACCATACGAATCCGGTTCTGATGGCTAGATCACGCGCGTGATCGAATAGAAGCTTCGATACTCCCATTGCTTTATGCGTCACATCAGTTCTGACTCCGCCGCTGACAAAGCTCTTCTCGTAGACTTGGTTAAGCGCCAGCATAAACTGCGTCAATGGGCTCGGTTGGGTCGGTTTTGCGGTACCCGCTGCGGGTAGAAGAGGCGCAGCCCCCAGGGGCGGCTTGACAAACAGGGGTGCGTTCAGCAAATCGCGAAGTAGTTGATCAAAGCCCGTTTCAAACTTGTCCTCAGTTGAAAGATCTATGTAAAGCTTAGATGCAAGAAAATTTGGAAGTGTTTGAATGCCTCGTTGGCGAACGATTGGAATTACCCTGCTTGCATCGATCTGTTTCAGCAAGTCGGCAGTGACGATCATTTTTTCGTAGCCAACTCCACCTGTTCCCGCATTTGCTTTCTGAACATAACGCTCTGTGCAAACCATGAGGATGCGAGACGACTTCGCAATGCTTTGCTCCATGAAATGAGGAAGGTCTCCTCCGGGACCAAGGTCCCATTGGTCAAGGATCGCATCGACTCCACTATTGCGAAGACGCGTAGCCAAGTCGAGCACCCATTGCTTGTGCTCTTGAGAATCGTGCGAATACGAGACGAAGACTATGGGGGCAGACATGTGTTTAAAAACCCTCCAGAATCTCCCAATCTGCAATAAAAAAACCCCGCTCTTCTTTCTGAAACGGGGTCTTTGTTAGCCAGTCCATATTTCCCTCCAGCAAATTTATACGGGACGGAACATTCACTGCTTTCTATTCTATGGGACCTCTTATCACCATTTACGAGTGAAATCCAGCACGCAAAAGCAATTTGTCAGCCTACCGAATACAGGAAGCAGCGGATGCCCTCGATCACTCCCCCTAAATGCCGCCTTTCAACCGGAATTCAGTAATATATCCGGTTAACGAAAATCTCAACTTACACTGAATGAATGCAGCTTATAGAAAGATGACCTAAGTTGGATCTTGACGGTCTCTACAAGTCAAGAGGTTAGGATCTATGAGAAAAATGAGACTTAACGTTTGAACTATAGCACCTAACTGTATTTCGGAACTAAGACTTTTTGCTGTTACATGTTACATCCTATGGTATGAAAATAATTTGTTCCTCGCTGTTTATGTCAGGCGTAACCTTTTTAGGTGAGGCCTGCCATGTAAATGACTTTACCTTTCCTGACGATCTCGTTGACAAAATCGGCGGCATCGCTGCCAAAATAGGCGTCCCGGCTGAACGGCAACGGTTCGATGTCGGTGTCGATCTGTCGCCGAAGGCGGAAAAGCGCCTTCATCTCTTCATAGGGGGCTTTCCCAAAGTCGTCTGAGAAAACGGCAACATCGATATCGCTGTCATCGTTTGCCCGACCCTCCGCATAGGAACCATAAAGGACAACAGCGTAAATGTTGTATCTTTCCCTCATGAGGGCAACGAAATCTTTCAATTTTTTCTCTACAGAATCTGCGCTTTTAGCCACTGGAGCAGCTCCTCCGTTTTTTCGATGATTTGCGCCGCTTTTTCTTTGTCGATCAGACTGTAAATTGCCTCCCGGTATGCCGGATAACGGGCCTGAATGTTGAGGGGCGTCAATTCATCTATGAAGTCATTACGCTCTTCGGACATGGCAGTCTTCAAGCCCACAAGATCAACCAACCTGTCCAATTTGTGAATATAAGGCGGCATGGTTGAAGTTTGTTTTACATACAGGGCTTTGAACATTTTCTCAACGGCCTGATGGCACATGAAGCCAACGTAAAGATAATGGTCTTTATCGAGAAGTGATTTGGCGACCTGCAAATCATATTCAGAGATCTCTATCCACTATTGGATCGTTTTCTCATTCATGATACCGGGCCTGTTTTTCGTAGGTCTGCATGGTGCTCCAGTCTGATCCTAAATCGGCACCTTTTTCTTACAGAGGTTATTTCATACAATAAAACGATAGATTTCACAACAAATAAGCCCGGTCTTGGACCCTCCGGGTGCGCATTGCCTCGGATAAAAGAATGGGCGGAAAACGGGAATCGTCTTCCGCCCATGTTTACAGCTTCAACCGGAAATCCGGCTATTTACCGGACAGGTACCCATGGATCGCGTTGGCCGCCTGCCGTCCGGCGCCCATCGCCAGGATCACGGTCGCCGAACCGGTGACGATGTCGCCGCCCGCATAGACCCCTTCGCGGCTCGTAAGTCCCGAGGCGTCCTTCACCACAATGTATCCCCACTTGTTCGTCTCCAGACCCGGCGTCGTCGCGGGGACGATCGGATTGGCCATCGTTCCGACGGCGACCACCACCGTATCGACCGGGATCACGAACTCCGAACCCTTCACGGGCACCGGCCTGCGCCTCCCCGAATCGTCGGGCTCGCCCAGCTCCATCCGCTGGCAGCGGACGCCGGTCACCCAGCCTTCCTTGTTCCCGATGTATTCGACGGGGTTGGTCAGGAGTTTGAACTGAACGCCCTCCTCCTTTGCATGGTGGACTTCCTCGATCCGGGCCGGCATCTCGACCTCCGTCCGGCGATAGATGATGAAGGCGTTGTCCGCCCCCAGACGCAGGGCGGTGCGGACCGAATCCATCGCTACATTCCCGCCGCCGATCACGGCGACATTCTTCCCCCGCACGATGGGGGTGTCGTATTCCGGGAAAAGGTAGGCCTTCATGAGGTTGGAACGGGTGAGATATTCGTTGGCCGAATAGATGCCGCTCAGGTTCTCGCCGGGGATGTTCATGAAAACCGGCGCGCCGGCGCCGACCCCGAGATAAACCGCGTCGAACCCCTCGGCAAAGAGTTCGTCCACGGTCTTCAGCCGCCCGATGACCGCGTTCGTTACGATCTTGACGCCCAGTTTTGTCAGATAATCAACCTCGGCATCCACGATCGCCTTGGGCAGACGGAACTCCGGGATCCCGTAGACGAGGACGCCGCCCGCCTTGTGCAGGGCCTCGAAGATCGTGACGTCATAACCGATCTTGACCAGATCGCCCGCGATCGTCAGCCCGGAGGGACCGGCGCCGACCACCGCAACCTTTTTCCCGTTCGGCTTCGCCGGCACCGGGATCGAGATCTTTCCCGCCTGCCGCTCGGTATCGGCGGCGAACCGCTCCAGGCGGCCGACGGCCACAGGCTCGCCCTTCTTGCCGAGGATGCAGAGCTTCTCGCACTGGTCCTCCTGCGGGCAGACACGACCGCAGACGGCGGGCAGGGCGTTCGTCTCCTTGAGTTTGAGCGCCGCCTCGATGAACTTCCCTTCGGCGATCAGCGCAATGAATCCCGGGATATCCACATCGACGGGGCAGCCGGCGATGCAGCCGGGCTTCTTGCACTGGATGCAGCGCTTCGCTTCGGCAATCGCGGTCTCCGCGGTGTAGCCCGTGGGCACTTCGTTGAAATTCGTTACCCGGACACTGGGTTCCTGTTCGGGCATCTTATGACGGGGAACCTTTTCCTTCTTCGGTTTCAGTTCATTATTTTCCATGGCATTGGCACCTGTAGGCTTCCATCGATTGTTTTTCCTCTGTCTGGTACATCCGCAGACGGTTTGCCAGAAGCTCGAAATCGACCTGATGGCCGTCGAATTCAGGACCGTCCACGCAGGTGAATTTCGTCTTGCCCGCGACCGATACGCGGCAGGCGCCGCACATCCCGGTGGCGTCGACCATGATCGAATTGAGCGAGACGATCGTCGTGATCCCGTGCGGCTTCGTTACGTTGCACAGCACGCGCATCATCGGCACGGGACCGATCGCATAGACGCGGTCGATCTTTTCCTTGGCGTCGATCAGGTTCTGGAGGACAGCGCTTACGAAACCGTGGAAGCCGTAGCTCCCGTCATCCGTGGCCACGATCAGGCGGTCGCTCACCTTCTTCATCTCCTCCTCGAGGATCAGCAGCGATTTGTTTCGCGCTCCGATGATCGAGGTGACGTTGTTCCCCGCCTTCTTGAGCGCCGCCGCCAGCGGATAAACGACACCCACACCCACGCCTCCGCCGATGCAGACGACGTGTCCGAAGTTTTCGATCTCCGTCGGGTTGCCGAGGGGCCCCTGGAGATCGGTCAGCGCGTCGCCGGCCTTCATGGCGGCAAGGGCCGCCGTGCTCTTCCCCACCACCTGGAAGATGATTGTAAGCGTCCCGGTCTTTTCATCCGAATCGACGATGGTCAGCGGGATCCTCTCCCCCTTTTCATCCATCTTCAGGATGACGAACTGGCCGGCGCGCCGCTTCCGGGCGATGTCCGGGGCCGAAAGGACCATCCGGACAACATTTTCCGACAAATCCTGTTTTTCAATAATTGGGTTCACTGATTTCCTCTCCTTCCAGTATTGCGCCTGAGATCCGCCCTGCATGGCCGCTCGAGGCCCGGCATTTCCGATAAAAGGGGCAGTCCGCCTGCAATCCGTCGGCTTTGGACCACAAAAAAAGGAGCCCTCAGGCTCCCCCCTTACATTCACATGATCTTCCGCGAGAAGCAGGACCATTCAAGCGGAACGGACCATAATATTCTTTTTTTCATTTGTCAAGGTCGGATGGAGAAATAAATCCGGGAATTTTTCCGTGGAACCCCTGATCCTAAGGAACCGGACGATTTGCAAAAAAAGCGCCCGCCGGGACAACCCATGACCACGATGGAATATCGCATCGAAACCCATTTTCAAGAAATGGCGCGATGCGCAAGGATGGACATCGTTGCCGCTTCCGGTTCCATGTTAAAAAAAGTGGGGCCCTCTGACGAAGGCCCCACCAAACAGATGCAAACGGGTAAACCTCTTTTCAATCAAAAGACTGATTTGGTTACCGCTTTATTTATAGTGGGATACAGGCTTGGGCCGCTTGAATGAAAAGGCAATCACAAAACCAACACACAGCAGAACGGCTGCCGTCCAGAGTGCCGGCTGCACCGCAAACTTGGCGAAGACCAAACCACCCAGGACACCAGCGCAACCCCAGGCGGTCAGGACGAAGCCGTAGACCTTGCCGATGTAGGTGGGGCCGAAGGAGTCGGCCGCAAAGGACGGCATCACCGCGAATCCGCCGCCGAGGCAGGCCAGCAGATAGCAGGCGATGACCGTAAAAGCAGCCGTGCTGGTCACGGAGGGAAGGTAGAAGTAGAGGGCCGCCTCGGTGGCGAACATGACCATGAAGACGTTCTTGCGGCCGATCATGTCGGAGACCCATGCCCAGAAGAGCCGGCCGAGGCCGTTGAAGATCGATGCCGTAGCGACCACGCCGCCGCCGAGAATCGCCAGCTGGACGGGATCAGTAATCCCCTGGGCGGCCTTGTACACATCCTGCGCCATGGGGGAGAGCTTGGAGAGGAGCCCCATGCCGGCGCTGATGTTCAGGAACAGCATGCCCCAGATCATGTACCACTGGGGGGTCTTCTTCGCCTCGTTCCAACTGAAGGAATCGGCAGCCGAAACCGTGGACGCCGATGGCGTGAAACCATCGGGCAGCCAGCCCTTGGGAGGATTCCGGAGCACCATGGCTGCCAGCACGTTCACGACGAGGTATACGATACCCATGGCAAAGAAGGCATTGGCCACGCCGAGATTAATGATCACGCCGGGTACGATCTTGCCGACGAAGAAGGCGCCAAGGCCGAAACCCATGACCGAAAGGCCGGTGATGAGACCGCGCTTATCGGGAAACCAGCGGATCAGCGTGGCGATAGGAACCACGTAGGCCATCCCGTTGCCCGCTCCGCCAAGCACGCCATAGCCGATGTAGAGCAGCCAGATGCTCCCGATGTTGAGGGCCACGCCGCCCAGCAGAACCCCGCAGGCATAGAGGATGACGCCCAGGGTGGCGACGAACTTCGGTCCCTTCTTGTCGACCAGGATGCCGCCAAACGCGGCAGAGAGGCCGATCATACCGATGATGATCATGAAGACCACCGCGACGGACGCCTGTGTCCAGCCATGGACGGCCATGACCGGTTTGACGAACACCGACCAGGCATAAACGGTCCCCAGCACCGTCATGATGACGACCCCGGCGGCGGCGACAAGCCATCTCTTTGACATCAAATTCTCATTACTCATTTCTTCCTCCCTCTCTCATGTTGAATTAATTACTTATCATTCCTGCACGGTTTGATAACACATGAAACGGCTCTCTGCCGCCGGCGCGCCCTTCACGCCTGGCCGACCCAGGGCCGCGTATTGTCCAGAAGATAATCGTCCATATGATCGACCATGCATTCCGGACACAGGTGAACGAGCATCATACCGGCGATCTGCCGGACGATCAGCAATCTCACCGCACCCTGACCGCAAGTGAAGCATCGGTCGGGGAGGTCCTTCGCGTGAAATTGATAACACTTTTCATCATCGTATTTCATGGCTACTCTTATGAATGATGACCCACATGACGGCTGCCTCTATCATGGAATCAAAAGAAAAGTCAATGATCCCTACATCGGAATTTTTAAAAAAAAGGGCAACCAATCTGCTACCGATCGCCTCAGAACGGCCGGAAAGCCGTTGCCGAACGATCCATCGTTTGCTCCGGCCGTATGTGTGTGCGAAACTTCAGCAGAAACGTCGATCCCTGACCCTCCGTGGACGTGACCGTGATTTCTCCACCATGCAATTCCATGATTCTTTTACAGAAGGTCAGTCCGAGGCCTGACCCTCTCTGGCGCTCCTCTTTTCCTTTCACCCGGTAAAAGGGTTCGAAAATAAAAGGGAGCTTGTCCGCAGGAATCCCTGTTCCGGTATCGGAAATGCGGATCGTGACATAGTAATCGTCGCTCGCTGCCGTAAGGGTGATTCCGCCGTTTTCCGGGGTGTATTTTGTTGCGTTTCCGATGACATTGGTGAAGACCCGGAGCAGGCTTTCCTGATCTCCCAGGATTTCGGGAAGTTGATTCGGAAGATCCGCCGCAAGCAGAATGCCCTTCTCCTTGCAGATGGGGGCCATTTCCTCCATGCTTCGACCGATCAATTGCAGCAGGTTCAGGGGTTCCTTCTTCCACACGAAGCTCCCCTCGCCGATCCGGCTGATGTCCAGCCAGTGTTCGACCAGGGTCTCGAGACCCTGGATGCGGGCACCGCACCTCTCGATGATCTCCATCATGTCCCGGTCGAGGCGATCGCCGGCAACGGCCTTGAGCGCCTCGATGTACTGACGGATGACGACCAGGGGGGAACGCATTTCGTGGCTCACGAAGGTGATGAAACTCTTTTCCATCCGTTCCTTCTCTTCCCGCAACCGCCTCGTCTCGATTTTCAGGTTGCGGTGCTCGACCGCCCGCCGGACGACCGCCCTCAGCTGATCGGGGCTGAAGGGCTTCGGGAGATAATCGTAGGTCCCCTTCTGGATGGCCTCCACCGCCGAGACAATCGTCGCGTAGCCGGTGATCATCACGAGGACCGTATCCGGCACATCCCGGGAGAGGATCTCGATGATTTCCATCCCCGAGATTCCCGGCATCTTGAGATCGATCAACGCAATATCCGGTTTGGCATCCCGGGCGATTTTGATCCCTTCGTCCCCCTCCCCCGCATCCAGTACGGCATAGCCGGATTTTTCCAGCGCCTGCCGGCATCCGTCCCGGATGGAGGATTCGTCATCGATGATCAGAATCAGAGGGGTCGGCGGCTTCATCATGACAGCTTCTTTCCACCCAATTCCTGAGCGATGTACCGAAGCAGATCCTCCGCTTTAACCGGTTTTTGCAGAACCGCGTTGACCTTGGGAAATTCCGGCGGCGGCTCAAACGAATTGTAAGGTCCCTGAAGATCCACGGCGCTCAGCATGAACAGCGGGGTATCCTTCCCCGTATCCGTGGCGCGGATCTTGGAGAGGACGGAAAACCCTTCCCCCCACGTCTCCATCATCATATCGATAATGGCCAGATCGGGGGCGACGGATTTCCACATCTCCACGCCCGTCTTTCCGTCTTCCGCCAGGAATACCTCATACCCCCCCTTCTCGAGAATCAGCTTCGTCGCAAAAAGGAAATCTTTGTCATCGTCAATCAGCAGAATTCTTTTCTTTGCGGTCATGGCTTGTCACCTCCATCGTTTTTGGCTACCCCTGCCCCCCCGCAGATCCTGAAACGGCGAGTCGTGGAATCGAATTCCCGGCGCCGCTGCTTTGCCCGTCGGGATGTCTTAAGTGACGGGAAACCGGATGCGGAAAGGTTCCAACCAACAGGAGCAAGGATGATGCCAGATTTCAATATATTGATTTATTTAAGATATTAGCTCGCAAACGGGTGGCAGGCAATCCTCCACGGGGCAAAACTCCCCATAAACGAGGAAGATAACCCCGGGCGCGGCAGACGGCTCATTGCGGGGGCTCCACCTTGATACCGTAATTGCGCATCTTGATCCTCAGCGTCTTCCGGTCGATGCCGAGGAATTTTGCCGTCGTATTGATCTGAAATTGAAAATGGCGCAGCGCCTGGATGATATGCTCCTTTTCCACATCGATCAGGGTCATTCTGCCTGAGGAGGCGTCCACGACCGGGGCCTTGGCCCCCTCGCTTTGTCCGTAATAGAAGATCTCCGAAGGGTTGACGACCTCCTGATCGCACAGCACGCAGAGCCGTTCGATGGTATTCTTCAGCTCGCGGACGTTTCCGGGCCATCGATACGAGACGAGTGATTTCTTCGCCTCCTCGGAGAGGCGGCGCACCCTGCTTTCGTGCTTGGCGATATACACATCCAGGTAATGTTGCGCGATGGGCAGGATATCCGCCTTGTGTTCCCGCAGGGGTCTGATATGGATCGGGACGACGGAGATCCGGTAGAACAGATCCTCCCGGAAACGGCCGGCTTCGATTTCCGTTCGGACATCCCGGTTGGATGCCGCAATCAGGCGAACATCCACCTTCTCGGGCGCCGATTTACCGACCCGGGGAACCTCCTGTTCCTGGATCACCCGCAGCAGTTTCGCCTGGATGTTGAGGCTGATGTTGGAGATCTCGTCGAGAAAGAGGGTTCCCCGGTCGGCCATCTGAAACCGGCCCTCGCGGGATTCGGTCGCCCCGCTGAATGCCCCCTTCACATGGCCGAAAAGTTCGCTCTCCATGAGGTTTTCGACCAGGGACGAGCAATCCACCGGGACGAAAGGTCTGTCCGCCCTGCGGCTCAGGTTGTGGATAGTGCGGGCGACAAGCTCTTTTCCGGTTCCGCTCTCCCCCGTGATGAGGACGGTGCTGTCCGTGGGCGCGATCCGCCTCACCGACTCCTTGAGCTCCTTGGTGTAGTCGCTGCTTCCGACCAGCATCGGGATCTCTTTTTCCGGAAGATCCGCATCTTTTCTTTCCAGGGCTCTTTCGATGGCTCCCTGGAGTTCAGCGGCGGAATAGGGCTTCATCAGAAAATCAAAGGCGCCCTGCCGCATGGCCTCAACCGCCAGCGGTACGCTTCCGTGACCGGTGATGATGATGACCTTTGCCGATATGCCTCTTTCACCCTTGAGTCGTTTGAGGATCTCCATCCCGTCCATCCGGGGCATCCGGATATCCAGCAGAATGACGTCATAGACATCCCGGAGGGCCATCTCCAGCCCCAGGGGTGCATCCCCCGCACTTTCCACCGGATAGCCTTTCCGGGAGAGGACCTGGCAGCATCCGTCCCGGATGACCTCCTCGTCGTCGATGATGAGAATCCGCTTGTTTTTCTTCGTCATGGTTAAAGGTATTCCTTCCGTCAGGCCGCCGGAAAATCCCTGCCCGTCCCGTTGCCGCTGCCCCCTGTTGTACAGGCAGGCAGGGATACGATGAATGTGGTGCCTTTGCCGGGCGTACTTTCCGCATCGATGAAGCCGTTGTGCCTCTTGATCACCCCATACGCGATGGAGAGCCCCAAACCTGTGCCCTGACCCGGGTCTTTCGTCGTAAAGAAGGGCTCAAAGATATGGGGAAGGTGCGCCTGGTCGATCCCTTTTCCGGTATCCGTGATGATCACCTTGACCCTGTTTGCGGTAGACGAGGTCGTGATCCGGAGCCTGCCGCCCTTCTCCCGCATCGAGTCGGCGGCATTGATGAACAGATTGAGGAACACCTCCTCCAGACGGGAAGGATCGCCGTTCACCTCGGGCAGGTTCTCGGCGAAGCGGGTTTCGACCTCGATGCCGTGGAAGATCGCCTGATCCTTGACCAGGTTCAGGGAGGCCGTCACGAGATCGTTGATCTGCAGATGAAGCATGTCACCCGTCGGCGTTCGGGCAAAATCCAGCAACCCTTGCACGATATTCTTGCAGCGGTTCGTCTGATGGATGATCTTCTTCATGTTTTCCCGGGCGGTGCCGTTTTCCGGAAGATCCTCCAACACCAGGTTGCCGTACAGCAGGATCCCCCCGAGGGGGTTGTTGATCTCATGGGCGACGCCGGCGGCCATCTCTCCCAGCGCGGTCAGTTTTTCCGACCGGGTCAGTTGCTCATGGGCTTTTTGCAACCGCTCATCGCGGTCCTTCAGGGATTTCGACATGTCGTTGAATGCCTCATCGAGCATGTCGAACCCTGATATCTTGTCCGGGGAGAGCCGGTAGTCGAGATTGCCGGAGGCAATCGCCTCGGTCCCTTTCTTCAGGATCCGGATCCGTTTGATGATTGTATTCCCCATCCGCAGGGAAATGATAAAGGCGATGATCATGCCCATGGTTGTGATTCCCAGGTTGATCCAGATCATCCTCCACATGATGTCCCGGTATTTCGCCTCCAGAATACCGGTATAGAGGATTCCGATGAGCTTCCGATCGATGTTGTAGAGCGGCGTGTAGGTCGTGATATACCATTCGTTGACCACAAAGGCCCGGCCCACCCAGTCCTTGCCCTCCTTGATGACCCGGTTGTACACCTCTTTCGACAATGTGGTGCCGATCGCCCGTTTATTTTCCGTGGTCATCACATTCGTCGCGATGCGCACCCCGCCCTGGAATATCGTGGCAACCCCGATTTCACGACCCTTGTATTTCTCATCATGGTAGATGGTCTCCCTGATCCTGTCCACGATGGAGCGGTCCCGGCTGAGGAGAACCCCCCCGACCAGCACGCCGAGCAGTTTTTGTCTCTTGTCCACAATCGGATAGGCCGCCCGCATGACCATCCCTTCCGAGAGCTGTTTTTCTTCCATTTCAATGGATTTCGGCGTCTTGACGATTGCGATGGCCACCCGCTCGGCAAGCGACGGATTTTCACGGATGATCTTTGCGATGGGGATGAGTTCGGTCGATGCCTGAGGCGCCCTGGTTTCGATGCATTTTCGGACCACGGGGTCCCAGAGCATATCATCCCCGTTGGTATTCCGATTGGTGGCCCGATAGAGAACTTTACCATTCACATCGACGACGGAAAGCATATCGAGAAACGGGTGTTCCCCGGAGGTCTGTATCACCTGAACATGCCGGATCAGACCATTGAGGCTTTCCAGCCGTTGCTGTTTTCCGACGGCAAAGGCCTCATATAGATCCGATCCTTCCGCAGAAAACTGGACCAGAGAGACAATTCTCTCCAAGGTATGATTGTAGATCAGTTTTGCCGTATTGATGTCCTGGCGCACCCGATTCTGGACTTCGTCCATCGTGCTTTTGTTGATCGTCCAGATCCCGACCAGGGTGGCCACAAAGCCGGTAAGGCAGGTTGCGATCAGGAAACCCACGATCAGGCGGGTCTGCAAATCCAGCTTCGCGAGCGGATTGATCCGTCCTTGGTCGATTCTCATCGGAAAAGGCCCTGCAAAGTTCCGCTGCGTGCGCCCCACCCCGCCCGGCCGGCGGGGTATCCCAGGGCAGACGTCATCGGTCGGTGCCGCCGGAATGATATCATCGGAGGGGTGAAATGATCAACAGATCTTTGTGAAGCTTCCCGCCCGCAAGGCGGGGCTTGCGGGTGGGAAGCTCCCGTTCGCAATCAGGAAGCCTGCGGGAGAAGGCCCCGGTCATGCCCGCATCATGAACCGGCTCCGCCGATCATCTTGTTTACCCTGGAAAGCAGCTCCACAAGGGGGATGGGTTTGGCAACGTAGGCGTCCGCCTGAAGATATTCCCCGTCCGTTTCCGGGGAGAATTTGAAACCCGTCTTCTCCGTCACCGCGGTGACCATCATGATGGGTATGGTTCGGCAGGCCTCGTCATGCTTGAGGTTGTAGCACAGATCGAACCCGTCGGTATGCCGGTCCATCATGACGTCCAGGATGATCAGGTTCGGTTTCTCTCCCTCCAGCGCCTTTTGTCCGTCGCGGATGTTCAGCACATGATTCACCTCATAGCCGTTGTTTTCCAGCACGATCCTCAGTGCATCGCCATAGTCCTGGTCGTCATCGACAATCAGTATCCTTTTTTTCGACATTGCGGCCTCCGATGATAAAATGTAATCCTACCCGTTATGATCCGCTGCGGCGATCGCCCCGACGACTTCCAGCGTTCCGATATGAACGGGACAAAAGTCGGAACAGCGTCCGCAACCCGTGCATCCGCAGAGACCTTCCTGAATGTCCGTTTTGTGGTAGTCGAGAAGCTTGTGTTCATGACGCCGCTTCAACCGCAGCGCCTGGGTGGGCCTTGGATTGTGGCCGGACGCCTCCCGGGTGAATCCGCCGAACAGGCACGCATCCCATGACCTTTCGCGAAGTCCCTGACCGGGACCGGATGGATGATCGCAGACATTGAAACAGGTGCATGTGGGACAGACATACGTACAACCGCCGCACTGGATGCATTTCTGTCCGAAGCGCTCCCACACCCCCTCGTCGGCGGTGCGGTCCTTCAGCCGGTTCATGGCCTTCGGTACAGAATCCACCCGGGCGATGGCCCCGACGGACCTCTGACGGAAGGCTTCGACCTTCTCGCCGGCAAGGTCATCATCCAGATCGGCAAGTGGAAACAAAGAGAGGGCCGCTTCGCCTTTCCCGCTGCCGGTCTCGATGATGAAATACTCACCGGCGTCAAAGAATTGCAGATCGAACCCCTTTGGGGAAACGGGACCGCTTTCCATCTCGGTGCAGAAACAGGTCTCGTTCTGCGGACCCGGGCAGGCCATGACCACAATTGTGGCCGCATCCCGCCTCGCCCCGCAATAGGCATCGGACCGGTCCCGGGTCATGAAACTCGCGGACTGGAGGAGCCCCATCATGTCACAGGAACGAATCCCGAACAGCAGAGTCTTCTTGGCCGAAACGACTTCGCGGTATTCGCCTTTTTCCACCGTAAAGATCACCTCGCTCTGGGGGAAGAGCGCGGACTTCGGAAGAAACGGGGTTTTTTTATAATCAAGGGTGAAGGAATCCTCATCAAAGGTATCCAACAGGCAGTCTCCGTTGATTCCCAGGGTCGGCGCCAAGACGCGGTATTCCCCGGTCCAGTGTTTCAGAAGGTTTGTAAGCTCGCTCTTGGCCAGTTTTTTCATATGCATTTCCTCACTTTCACGGCGCATCCTTTGTATTCGGGGATCTTGGCCGTTGGGTCCATTGCCGGATTGGTCAGCGCATTGATCGGGGATTCGTGGAAGTGGAACGTGGAAAAGACGACCTTCTTCGGCACGCATTTCGTGATCTCGGCCCTGGCCTTTGCGGAACCCCGCCGCGAGGTGATTTCGACCATGTCGTTCATCCGGATGCCCAGATGCTTCGCGTCCTCGGGATGGATTTCGACTTTGGCTTCGGGTGCCTCCCTCGCCAGCGTGCTGATCCGCCGGGTCATGGTGCCGGTATGGTAATGGAAATAGATGCGCCCGGTCGTCAGCATGAAGTCATATTCCTCATCGGGTGTCTCGGCGACCGGCCGGAATTCGCAGGGGAGAAACGTCCCCCTGCCTTTGGAAAACCGGTCCCGGTGCAGATAGGCCGTGCCCGGATGCTCTTCGTTGGGACAGGGCCATTGCAGGCCGTGGGAGGTTTCCAGCCGGGGATAGGTGATCCCCGCGTATGAAGGTGTCAGCAGGTTGATCTCCTTCATGATATCGGCCGTGGAGCTGTAATCCATGGGGTAACCGGAAAGGCGGCTCACCTCGCAGATGACCTTCCAGTCCGGCCGGGCCAGACCGGGGGGGGGTACGGCCTTCCGTGAGAGCTGGACCCGCCTCTCCGTGTTGGTGTACGTGCCGTCCCGCTCGGCAAACAAGGCCGCCGGCAGCACAACATCCGCCTTTTCCGCGGTCTCCGAAAGGAAGATATCCTGGACCACCAGAAAATCGAGACTGGAGAGCGCCTGTTCGATATGCGAGGTGTCGGGATCGCTCATCATTGGGTTTTCCCCCATGACGTAGAGGGCCCGGACCTCCCCCCGGAGCGCCGCCGTCATCATCTCCCCAATCGTCAGGCCGGGCTTGTCGTCGAGCCCCGAAACCCCCCAGGCATCCTCGAACTTCTTCCTCGCGGCCGCATCCGCCACCGGCTGATAGCCGGAATACACGTTGGGAAGGGCACCCATGTCGCAGGCGCCCTGGACGTTGTTCTGCCCCCGCAACGGGTTGACCCCCGTGGAAGGCCGTCCGACGTGGCCGGTCAGCATCGCGAGGCTCGCACAGGATTTGACGTTGTCCGTGCCCGTCGTGTGCTGGGTGATGCCCATCGCATAGACGATCATCGCCTTGTCGGCCGCGGCGTACATCCGGGCCGCCTTCTCCAGATCATGGCGATCGACCCCGGAAATCTTTTCCACGACCCGGGGGCTGTAGCGGCTGACGAGGGTCTTGAGCTGCTCGAATCCCTCCGTCCGATTTTCAACATACTCCCGGTCAAAGAGCTCTTCCTCGATGATAATGTTCATCATCCCGTTGAGAACGGCGACATCCGTTCCGATATTCTGCCTCAGGTGCAGGGCGGCGAAGGGGGCCAGCGGGATCTCCCGTGGATCGATGAGGAGCAGCTTCGCCCCTTTCTCGATCGCGTTGATCATCCGGGAGCCGATGAGGGGATGCTGCGCCGTGGTGTTGGAACCGGTGACCAGGAACAGATCCGCGTCCTCAAATTCCCCGATGGAATTGGTCATCGCTCCCGATCCGAATGCGGCGGCCAGACCGACCACCGTTGCGCTGTGTCAGAGCCGGGCGCAGTGATCGACATTATTGGTGCCGAACACCGCCCGGGCCATCTTCATGAACAGATAGTTTTCCTCATTGGTCACCTTTGCGGAGCTCAGAAAGGCCAGCGCGCGGGGACCGGATTTTGCCCGGATGTCGTTCAGCCGGGTGGAAACGATCTTCAACGCCTCATCCCAGGTGCTCTCGACCAGGGCCCCCTGCTTCCGCACGAGGGGAACGGTGAGCCGGTCGGGCGAGTGGATGAATTCATAGGCGTTCCAACCCTTCACACACAGCATTCCTCTGTTCACGGGGTTCTGGGGACTGGGCTCGACGCCCGTGACCCTGTCGCCTTCGGATACCAGATAGAAGCTGCAGCCGCAGCCGCAGAAGGGACATACCGTCCGTGTCCTGGTCATGGTCAGATCGCCTCCTTTATGTTTTCAATCTCCGTGTAGGGGAACACGGGACCGTCGATGCAGCAATACTTGTCGCCGAGGGTGCAGTGACCGCACTTCCCGACACCGCACTTCATCATCCTCTCCAGAGACATGTAGATGTGGTCCTTGGCGAACCCCAGGCTCAGAAGTTTCTGGAGCACAAAGCGGTACATGATCGGGGGGCCGCACATAACCGCAACCGTATCCTCCGGCGTCAGCGAGGTCCGGTCGAAGAGCCCCGTCACCACACCGACATACTGTTTCCAGATCCCCTCGTCATCGCGGTCCACACTGTAATAATACTGGATGTCATTCCGGTCGAAAAATCCGACCAGTTCATATTTGAACAGCACATTGTCGGGATTGTTCGTCCCGTACATCAGGATGACGTCGTCAAAGTCATCCCTTTTATCGAGCGCATACAAAAGCAGGGAGCGCAACGGGGCGAGTCCCAGACCTCCGGCAATCAGCAGAAGCTTGCGCCCCCGCAGTTTCTCCAGCGGAAATCCGCGGCCGTAGGGACCCCGGATATGGAAGGTCGAACCTTTTCCCATCTCGAAAAGGGCATTGGTCACGGCGCCGGCGCGGCGCACGCACAATTCGAGGGTATCCGGCCTCGTCGGGGGCGAGGAGATGCTGATGGGCGCCTCACCCTTCCCGAAAATGGAGACCTCGACAAACTGCCCGGGCTGATGACCGAAATCCTCCCAGGTCGTGCCGTCTTCGAGCTTCAATTGAAAAAGGCGATGGTCCTTGATCTGTGGCAGGGTGCGGATGATAGAGACCGGCCGGAGTCCGTAGATGTTGCCGGAATGATCCCCCATGATGGTACCTCCTTATGCCCAGGATTGGAATCAATGATCGTCGTGAACAAAGCAATTTCGGTACCAATGACTTAACAAGTAGATATTGATTGATATTTATTTATGGCCGGTCTCGGGGGAAACGGATCGCGGGGCGGATTGCCCCGAACCGGGGGAGATATTCCCCCTGCCCCCGTTGCATCAAAAATATTGACACACAAGGGCATTCTTACTATTCTTCCGCAGCCGGAGGGAGTGTGAACAAATGTTCGGGAAACTTCTATCCTTCTTTTTTTCTTTCTTTGCGGTGATCGCAGCCGTTCCGCTGATCGTTCTTATCGCCGTATTCCTGTTTAAATTCGACCTCCGTTCCTTTATGAATCTGCATCCCCTCGCGTCGGCAATCATTGGTGCCGCATATGCATTCATCTGGGTAGGAGCATTTTTCACCCTGCAAGATTATTTTATCGTCTGGAAGCCGGATCCGAAGGTTACCCCCATTGGTAAAGCAGAATTGTTCGATAAATTGGAGCGCTCTTTTAAGAGGCCCTTTGAGGGGAAAGCCCTGTTTGATGTTTTCCGCTCGGAAGATGATAGGATCGCCATAACTTGGTCGTCCTCAATCCATTATTTTCAAGTCACATCAGGGGGCAAAATCAGGAAGAAGAGGGTCGTGGTTCTCACCTTGGACGAAAAGAAACACGAGGCATATTTCCTGATGAAGGAAAAGGACTTGAGATGGTCTTTATCAACAAATCGATTTGATTTTTCCATGAATTTTTCAGAAGGCATCTTTGCTGAAATTTCGACGGAAGTCATACCTTCGGTGACGATTGCCAAAGATGGCACCTTTTCGATCGACCTGAAAAAGTTGACATATGACTATAGGGAACTTTGGCTGCCGATAGAAAATGCGCTACTTGCAGGCGGATGGACCATAAGGGGCGGAATGCTTCCCAAATCAAGCCATCGACTAGCCCTGGCAGTGCCCTTTGCGCTTTTAATCTTTTTGATTTTCTACATTCCTACGAGAGGCGGTATATCTCCAACCTCTCCAGCCAAGGCAAAAACACCCCCATATGAGACCCAGAATGTCGATCGTGAAACTTATCAGAAAAATGAAGCAGACCAGATAGCCGTATCGGGCAGGCTCATGTCTACAAGCAATATTGAACCCATATTGGATGGTTTTATGAAGATGCCCGAGAAGTATTTTGGGGATTATCGATACGCATTCATTGCATATTCCAAGGTTTATATGGAAAAAAAGGACAAGAATCCCGAATTCGTTGCAAAGATAAATAAATTTGCGAAGGAACATGAGATAGACCGATAACTTCCTACATCGCAAATCTGCATTGAAGGTGATTATGCTATCGATTATGCGTATTAAAGAGAAAAATGGAAAGGGATTTCACACTTTCCTGATTCATGGAACGAATAATGTTGTAAAGAAACAGGCGGTTTGGAAAACCGCCCGTTTCTTGAATAACGACTGGATAATTGTGACGTACAAAGAGGTTCAATGATGATCTGCCCGAGGCGCAACATGAGATGACAAGACAAGCAAGATCCTGATGATGGCTCGGACGCTTCGCGATCGATGCAGTAGGGATCGCGCTGGCCTCATCCAGCTACCATTACTTCTTTTTATTGCCGGCCAGTTGGCAGACGATCTGGAAAGCCCTGATGATCGCCGTGGCATCGGCACGATTCTCCCCGGCTCTGCCGAATGCGGTTCCGTGAGCCGGGGTTGTGATCGGCACCGGCATCCCGCCGTGTAAGGTGACTCCCCGCTCAAAGCCCAATAGCTTGGTCGCTACCTGTCCCTGATCGTGATACATGTTGATGATGCCGTCGAATTTATCCTTTTCCACTCTGCGGAAGACCGTATCCGCCGGAAAGGGGCCCTCGACATAGATACCGTCTGCCTGAGCCCTCTGTATGGCCGGGCCAATCTCGGTCATCTCCTCGGTTCCGAACATTCCCTCCTCTCCGCCGTGGGGATTGAGCGCGGAGACCGCCAGATGCGGCTTCTCCAGGCCAAACTTCTTCAGTTCACGGTGCAGGACGCCGATGGTCGTCCACACCCTCTCCTTCGTGATGAGTGCGCCAACCTCTTTCAATGCGATGTGCGACGTGACGCGGGTCGTCCACAGGTTGTCCAGAATGTTGATTTCACCGTGTACGTCGGGCCTCTGGTAGCGATCTTTAAAGAGCTCGAATTCCGAATGAAACGGGCACCCCCCCTGGGTCATCGCCACTTTGTGGAACGGGGCGAAAAGAATGCCATCGATTTTATGTTCGAGGGACAGGTCAATCGAGAACGACAGGGTCTCGTACACGGACTTCCCGGCTTTGGCATTTACCTTTTTATAGGTCACCTCTTCCGGAGCCATGGTGGGATAATCGAGCACAACAGGCATGCCGCTGTCAAAAGAGGCATCTTCGATCCTTGTGACCACGGGAAACGACAAAGGCACATTTGCGACCTGTTGCCCCATTTTGAAAATTCTCTGATCACCGATGATCAGGATATTCGCCAGCGGATACAATTCGGTGTGTGCCAGTAATTTGGCGGTAATTTCGGGGCCAACGCCTGTCGCATCTCCCAACAACACTCCAATGGTTGGTTTCATCATCATGTTCTCCTCTCTGAAGTCGTAATGAGCTTATTTATCGATTTTCCTTCGTGATCCAGACCTGGGGAAGATCCATCCTGGCCAGTTCCTCAAAATGGTGCTGTACTTCTGTGTAAAGTTTTTTGAACATGGGATACAGCCGGTCATAGGCTGCGTGCGCCTCGCTGTTCGGCACAAATTCCGTTCCGGGAATCACAATCTTCTCCATTGCCGACGAAATGTCCGGATAAACGCCCTGGCTGACGCCGGCCAGGATCGCCGCGCCCAGCACTTCCGTGTGGCTCTGGGTCAGGCTGACCACTTTCTTCCCCAGAATGTCGGCGATAATCTGGTTCCAGACCCCGCTTGCGGCGGCGGCGCCGCCGATCCGCAGCTCCCGAATGTCCACGCCGTCGTCGGTTTCAAGAAGTTCGATGACATGGCGGATGGCAAAGGAGGCCCCTTCCAGCACCGACCGGAAAAAATCATTACGGTTGTGTCCCAGTGTGACGCCGAAGAACACCCCGCGGGCATAGGGGTTCCAGATGGGGGTCCGCTCGCCGGAAATGTAGGGGAGAAACAACAGCCCCTTGCTTCCGGGAGGTGCCTGGACCGCTTGAGCGGTAATCAAGTCATATACATCCCGGCCGGTCAGGTCGGCCACCCCTTGCTCCATCTGGCAAAAGGTGTCGCGAATCCACCGGAGCGAAGAGCCCACCCCGTTGACGGCCCCGATATAGAGCCAGCGTTTCGGGAGCACGTGGGTGCAGTTCATGAAACGGCTGTCAAAATGGTCTTTTTCCAGGGTACCCGAAACCCGGGCCGCAGTCCCCATGATGATAAAGCACTCCCCCGGCTTCATAACCCCGGACCCGATCGAGGCACCGATGGTATCCATGCAGCCGGCAATCACCGGAATCCCCTCTTTTAAACCGGTCAACCGCGCGGCTTCTGCCGTAACCCTCCCGACCACCGCATCGGAAGGCTCCGGCCGGGGGAGCTTTTCCTCGGGGATATCGAGCGCGGCCAGGAAAGGCTGGTGCCATTCCTTTTTGCGAATGTCGAACAGCAGAGTCGTCGAGGCCCGCGAATGATCAATCGTAAACTCTCCGGTGAAACGGGCCACCAGATACCCGCCGGGAACCATGAGTTTATGGGCTGCCTTGAAGGTCTCCGGTTCATGGTGCTTGAGCCACAGGATCGTCGGCAGCGAATAGGCGCCCGGAGCCACGGGGTTTCCGGTAATTTTAAAAACCGTATCGGCATCCAGGATATTTCTGATCCGGTCGACTTCCGGCAGGGCGCGCTGATCCCAGAGCATGATCGCCGGTCGCAGGGGTTTGCCCTGGCAATCGACCGCGACGAGCCCGTTGGTGCATCCGATGCCGATCGCCAAAATCTCGCCCACAGGTACATCACGGACGGCATCCCGCACCGCTTGAACCGTGGCCTCCCACCACGCCTCGGCATCGTGTTCGGCCTGACCCGGCACGGTGCTGATCATCTGATACTCACCGTAACCGGTTCCCACCAGTTTGCCGTCTATGGTGAAGACACCGGCCTTGGAGCCGGTTCCTCCGATATCAATGCCGAGCAAATAGGGGCCCTGTGTCATGAACCGTCATACCTCACGTTGAAGATCTAATATTTTTCTGATTTCCGGTGCTATAAAATCCAGACTGGAGAGCACTCTGTTTTTCGTGGAGCCATCCAGATGATCTTTGATCCGGGCGATGGAAATCTGCGCGAGCATGACGACATCGACTTCGGTCAAAAGATTTTCAACGGTTTTGATGACTTCCAAGTCATGCCCCTGGAAATCGCCTTGATTCAGCTTGGAAAAGGCATGTAGACAGAGGCGCGGGATCAGGGTTGCGTTTCTGCCCAGTTTGTCGGAAACTTCCCGAAACAGTATTTTCGACGGGGCCTCGGTTGTCGGATTGGTCATGACCAGCCCGATCCGTTCCGCATGGGTCACGGCGTGTTCCATCATGGGCGCATCGATTTTGATCACGGGGATGTCCACCTGTTTTTGAACGGCATTGACACAGGGGGAGAGAGAGGAACAACTCACCACGGCCATATCGGCGCCTGCCCGTTGAGCGGAAAGGACCATTTCGGCGAGCCATTGGATGATCTCCGGCGTGATTTTTCCGGAGGCGGTCAGTTTGCGGAGGATCCCCTCGTCCATCACATGGAAAAAATCAATTCCCGGACATTGTAAAGCAACTACTTTATGGATCGATTCGATCACGAGCCGTGTCGAATGGATCATTCCAACCAGCTTCATCTCTTTTCAATCTCCTTTCGCCGCTTTGGCGATAGATGGTAAAGCGCTGTCACTTCAGTCTGCCGCCAAGCGATCGGCTCTGCCGTTATTTACCTTTTCCTGGTCATTAAGCTGATTCATGACATGATGCGTCATCAGGGCAATGGCCCTCTCCTTATCGCGCCTTTTCATGGCGTCGACGATGCCGTCGTGGTGTTTGACATATACTTTCAATTTTTCCAGAGGGATACTCAGAACAAGCCTCAGCATCTGGACTTTTGCATCCAATTTTTCACATATTTCATAGAGATGACGGTTGCCGGTGCGCCGTGCGATTTCAAGATGCAACAGGCTGTCTTTTTCAAAAGTGGTTCCGATATCCCCTTCGGCAATCAGGGCATTGCAGTCCTTTACCAGGAGATCCAGCTCCCGGAAATCCTCCTCCGTCCCACAATCGGTCAACAGACTTACGGCAAGGGTTTCAAGTTGTGATCGGATCACGGCAAGTTGTCCGGCCTCATGGGGTTCAAGCGCGACAACCTCCGCATAGGAACGGGGCTTTATCTTGATGAGACCATATTCTTCCAAACGGCTCAAGGCTTCCCGGATGGGCGTGCGGCTTACACCGAATTGCCTGGCAACCTTTTCTTCGGGAATTCTTTCCCCGCCCCGAATTTCGCCGGACAGGATCAAACGCTTGATGTAATCGTAGACCTGGTCCGACAGGCTGTGGAGATGAATTTCATAAGTTGCGTTTTTGGTGGCCATTTTATAATCCCTGCTGAAACGGTTCAATGGATGTTGCCTTCGATAAAGGCGATCTTCGCCGAATCCTCGGCAAGGTCCGACAGATAGTAGGCGTTGGTCAGATCCACACCCAGCGCCAGGATGCCGTGCTCCCGCATCAGGATGACCTTCACCGTGGCGGGAAAGGTCTTGAGCCCCTCCTGGACATACCTGGAAAGCTCCGGGGATCCCGCCGGAGCGCTTTCGACGCAGGGCACCTCCTTGAGGACGCCCCGGGCCGAAACCGTCACCAGGGGAAGGGGCTTGAGCCTGTTCGAATAAGCCGTCGCGTAGGGGGGATGAAGGTGCGCCACCGCCCCCGCGTCGGGGCGCAACCGGTAGGCCGCCAGATGAAAGCCCGTTTCCTTCGACGATTTCAGCCCGCAGGGATTCTCCAGGACGGCGCCGTCAAGGCTCATCAGCAGATTGATCTCCGGGGTGATGTCCTCCAGGGATATGCCGGTCGGCGTAATCAGGACCTCATCGGTCCCGGGGATTCGGACGCTGATGTTTCCTCCGGTCCCGCTGACGAGCCCCCGTTTGAATGATCTCTTCGAGAAATCGGACAATTCCTTCCGCAGGCGGATGATTTCCATTTCTTTGCTCATGTTTATCGTTCCTTTTCTTCCCGAAATGTATGCCGGAAAAGCTGGGTCCGCATGATGCGGAAAATCACTAAAGTCGATCCCCTGGTTTTCCCATAGGGAATCGGATTCTTCACCGAGGTCGCCGACCCAGCGCGAAACAGGCCGGTTACCGGCGGGCCAGACGCCACAGGGCCGTGATGCCGGGCAGCGCAAAACAGAGAAGGGCCGCGGTGATGATCGTCCCGGCGAGGGGGTTCGACCAGAAGACCCAGATGGAGCCCTTGGCCAGGATCATGGACTGCCGGAAGGCATCCTCCGTCCGGTCGCCCAGGACCATGGCCAGCACCAGCGGCGCCACCGGATAGTTCAGCCGGCTCATGAAGTAGCCCACGGCGCCAAAGACGAGCACCATCCAGAGGTCGGTCGCGTTGGACCCGACGGTCCAGGCGCCGACCAGGCAGACGATGACGATGATCGGTCCGGTGATGGTGAAGGGCGCGCGGAGGACCGCCGCAAAGACCGGCACCGTGGTCAGGGCCATGATCACGCAGACCACGTTGGAAACGTACATCGAGGCGATCAGTCCCCAGACGAAATCGGGCCGCTCGGCGAACAGGGACGGACCCGGCGTCAGTCCCCAGATCATCAAGCCCCCGAGCAGCACGGCCGCCGTCGCGGAGCTGGGAAGACCAAGGGCCAGCATCGGCAGCATGGCCGCCGATCCCGCTGCCTGGTCGGCCGTCTCGGACGACACCAGTCCTTCGGGTTCGCCCGTGCCGAAGCGGGCCCCGGCTTTGGAGAAGCGCCTGCCGACCCCGTAACTCATGAAGGTTGCGGCAGTGGGGCCGCCGGGCGTGATCCCCATCCAGAGGCCGATGCAGCCGCTGCGCAGCAGGGCAATCCAGTACCGCGGCATGGCGAGGGCAGCCCTGAGGACGCCAGCCGCGCTCAATTTCGTGGCAACCGGCTCCATCGTGCCCGCCGGCTCCTGCATCGTCTGGCACAACTCCGCGATGCCGTACGTGCCGATGACGACGACAAGCAGGTTGATCCCGCGGGAGAGCTCGTTAAACCCAAAGGTGAGGCGCATGGAGCCGGACACGGTGTCCATGCCAATGCCCGCCCAGGCCAACCCCAGCCCCAGGGAGACGACCGTCTTGATCGGGGAGCCGCCGCCGAAGGCGACGAAGCTCCCGAAGGCCAGCATGAAGACGGTGAAGTACTCGACGGGCGAGAATTTGAGCGCAAACTGGGTGGCCCAGGAGGAGAGGATCGTGACCACGACCACCCCGAAGAGGGCACCGAAGCCGGAGGACATGAAGGCGGTCGTCAGCGCCTCGGTGGCCCGGCCCGCCTTGGCCATGGGGTGACCGTCGAAGGTCGTGGCGACCGACGAGGGCTCCCCGGGGATGTTGAAGAGAATCGAGGTGGTCGATCCCCCGTAAAGAGCCCCCCAGTACATGCTGGTGAGCAGGATGATCGCGGAAACGGGATTCATGCCGAAGGTAAGAGGCATGAGCAGCGTGACGCCGTTGGGAGCCCCCAGTCCGGGCAGCACACCCACCAGGATGCCCAGGAAAACGCCCACCATCATCAGCATGATGTTATAGGGGCTTATGGCAATGGCAAACCCATTCATCAGAAGCGGCAGATTATCAAACATGGCCCCTCCCCCCTCAATACCAGCCGAGCCAGTGTTCCAGCGGGCCCTTGAGGAGCGGTGTGATAAACACATACTCGAAGAGCACGAACAATATCATCGGGGCGCCGACCGCGATGACGATCGTCACCCAAAATCGATGCCGGCCGACGAACCCGACCGTGAACAGGAGGTAGAGCGCCATGGCCACATAGAGGCCGAGGAGCACTGTCACCCCGACGAGCGCGACCACGGGGATGACGAAGGCCGCCACATTGCGCGTCTGCTTCCGGGTCAGAAAGACCTCCGCGGCCAATGTTCCGCGGCGGAGGACGGCAAGGGTGAGATTGACGAGCGAGGCCAGGACGATCACGATGCCGATGCGGAACGGGAAATAGCCTGCTTCGGGGCCGATGTCCCCCCAGCCGACGTTGAACTCCATGGCTCCTTTGATGATGAGGGCTCCGAAGGCGCAAGTGAAGAGCGCAAATGCAGCCTCGATGGCGAATTGCGAAAAGAACGGCCTCTTTTCCTGTTCCATTGCCAACCTCCTGCTTGCCCCGCCCCGGGGGGACGTCCCCCCGGGGACGGTGCAAAGTCACATGACACGCTTACTTCACGAGCCAGCCCTGTTCCTGGTAAATCTTGCGGCCCCGCTCTTCATCGGCCTTGATGAAGGCCTTGAGTTCGGCGGGCGGCATGTAATCGCCGGTCTGCGACGTCTTGGCGAGGTACTCGGCCCACTCCGGCGTTTCGCTCACCTTCTTGAACATCTGCGCGTAGAAGGCCAACGCGGCTTCAGGCACACCGCCCGGCAGGAACACGTCCCGCGGCATCTTGTACTCCTCGATGGGAATCCCCTGCTCCTTGCAGGTCGGGATGTCGTTCCATCCCATCGTCGCGGTCACCTTGGGCCCAGCCGGCAGCCGGTTCTTGCTGAAAACGCAGAGCGGCGTGCCCTGGCCGCCCTTCCACTGGCCGACGTTCTCCGCCGGGTTGTTGGTGTTGGAATCGATATGTCCCCCCGCCATTTGCACTGCCGCCTCGCCGCCCGATTTGAAGGGCACGTACATCAGCTTGATGCCGGTGGCCTTCTCGAACATGCGCACCAGGGTCTCATCCGTGTCTTTGGACTGGCTCCCGCCCATCCGCATTTCGCCGGGCCGCTTCTTGGCATCGGCGACGTACTCGGCCGCGCTCTTCCAGGGGGCGTTGGGCCGGCTCCAGAGCAGAAACTCGTCGAAGGCCATGGCGGCAACGGGGGTCAGCTCATCGTACTTCCAGCCGACCTTGGCGACCAGCGGCAGCATCCACTCGTTGTTGGTGCCGAACACCATCTTGTGGGGATCGCCCTGCGCCGACTTGACATACATGAAGCCCTCGGCGCCGGAGCCGCCCCCCTTGTTGAGGACGACGATGGCCTGGTTCATGAGCTTGTGCTTGATAACGATGGACTGCACGGTGCGGGCAAAGATATCGGTGCCGCCGCCGGCTCCCGATGCCACGACGAACTCCACGGGGCGAGCGGGCTGCCAATCGGCAGCGATGGCTGCCACGGGCAGAAGCATCGCGGCAAAGATGAGAACTGCTTTGATCTTTCGCATGAAATTCCTCCCTTCATGTCTTGTGAACTGTTCCGTCATCGACGACGTTGTTTAAGGGGTTTCAGTTGACGATTGCCGGTCCGGCATCCGGTCGCTTCCCGGCGAAGGCCGCCGGTGGTGTATGCTGGAACGGTCGTGTTCATCCAAGTTGTTTCAGCTCACCCCCCCTCTCTTTAGCCTGTGAATAAAAAACCATGGGTTGGGTCTTCCTCAATGAATAAGAGCTTCCTTCTTGCGGGAATTGTATATTGCGTACCAAACACAATTGTCAAGCTTTTTTACCGGTGGATGCGATGCCGAAAGGCCAAACGAAAGCGAATGCCTCAGGAAGAAGATGATTGGAAAGCCGAATTCGCGGAAACCGAATGTAGGGTTTAATGAGGGGGAGAAGCGAGGCGAGAAACTACCCGAGGTCGACAGCCTGACCGCCGTATCGTTCAATGACCACGGTCTGATCGTCGTCACACGCAATGTGCAGGACATGCGCGTTGTCAGGCAAAAGTCTTTAATCCCTGGGAACGTCAACCGGATCAATGGCAAAAACGCAGGATCAATCAGAGGCGGACGATGCACTTCGTCGGGCACTTCTCGATCGCGGCGTCGCAGGAGACGCCTGTCTTCGTGTAATCGACAACGGCAAGGTTGTCGGAAACGGCGAAGACCTCCGGGACCTGTTTGACGCAGATCTTGCAGCCGATGCAGCCGACCGGACAGATCTTCCGCACGACGGCGCCCGCATCCCGTGAAGAGCAGGCCACGACGACTGGAAAATCCTGGGGGCGGATGGAGATGATTTTTCTCGGGCAGGCGGTGACGCAGTTCCCGCAGGCGGTGCACTTCTCCGGATCGATCAGGGGCAGACCCTCTTCCATCCGGATCGCGTCAAACGGACAGGCCGCATGGCAGTCGCCGTTTCCGAGGCAGCCATAGGAACAGGCGAGACCGCCCCCGTCAACCATGTTCACCGCAAAACAGGTCTGGATCCCGGTGTAATGGGCCTTGGGCTTTCGTTGATCGATCTTCGCGCCGCAGTGGACGGTCGCGATCTTCCGGTCAAAGGCGGCGGCCTGGACGCCCATGATCGCGGCGATTGCCTCTCCGACCTTCGCGCCGCCCGCAGTACAGCCGCCGACACCGGCCTCGCCGAGGATCAGTTTTTCCGAGAAGTCCCGGCAGCCGGCAAAGCCGCAGGCGCCGCAATTCCCGCCCGGAAGAACGGCCAGCAGTTGGCCGACCCGCGGATCCTCCTCCACGCGGAAATAATCCGCCGCAAAGCCGAGAAGCCCGGCGAATACCAGACCCATGACGCCCAGAACCAGTATCGAAATCAGTATCAGCATGACCCTTCACACCTAAAAACCCGCAACACGACCGTTGCTGGGTTCCATCCGTTTTTTTACAGACCGAACATCCCCGAAAATCCGAGAAACGCCAGCGACATCAAGGCCGCCGTGATAAAGGCGATCGGGTACCCCTGGAACCACCGCGGGATCGGCGCCGCGGCCATCCGCTCCCGGACGTAGGCGAACAGGATGATGGCCAGCGCATAGCCCGCTGAAACCCCGAGCGAATAGATCATCGATTCCAGGAAATTGTACTTGTAGTCGATCGCCAGGAACGCCACGGCGAGAATGGCGCAGTTCGTCGTGATCAAGGGCAGATAGATCCCCATCGCCCGATAGAGATTGGGGATCATCTTCTTCAGATAGAGCTCCTCCAACTGCACGAGGGAGGCGATTGTCATAATGAAGACCGCCGTCCGCAAAAATTCAAGATTAAAAGGAACCAGAATGAAGTAGTAGATGAGCCATGAAACCGCCGAGGAGATCGTCATCACGAAGATGACGGCGAAGCTCATCCCGACGGAGGTGCCGACTTTCGTCGAAACCCCGAAGAAGGCGCAAAGGGCGATGAACCGGATCAACAGGATGTTGTTGATCAGAAACGCCGCAAAGAATATTCCGAATAATTTCATAGGATCATCCCTTTACAAGCCCTCAGAGGACCTTGTTCTCCATCTTGTTCAAAAAGGCCATGATGCAACCGATCGTGATGAAGGCGCCGGGCGGCAGGATCATGATCGTCGCCGCGATCCGCTCGTCGAAGAGTGTAATACCGAAAAGGGACCCGGCGCCGAGAACCTCGCGGATCACGCCGATGGTCACCAGCGCCAGCGTAAATCCCAGGCTCATCCCCACGCCGTCCAGCACGGAGTTGAGAACCGGATTCTTGTAGGCAAAGGCCTCGGCCCGCCCGAGGATGATGCAGTTGACAACAATCAGCGGCACGAAAACCCCGAGCGCCTGGTAGAGGGCCGGGGTGTAGGCCTGCATCACGTAGTCGCAGATTGTCACGAAGGTCGAGATGATGATGATGAAAATCGGGATGCGGATCTCGTCCGGCGTCACCTTCCGGATCAGGGCCACAACGAGGTTGGAGCCGATCAGCACGAATGCCACGGCGATGCTCATCCCGAGTGCGTTGGTCGCATTGTTGGAAACCGCCAGCACCGGGCAGAGGCCGATCATCAGGCGCAGGACGGGATTTTCCCGAATGAGTCCCTGATTGAAATCCTTCCAAAGATTCATGGTTTCGCCTTCCTGTATTGCTCGGAATCCTTGAGCACGGTCTTCACCCCTTCGCAGACGGCACGTGAGGAGATCGTCGCCCCGGTGATCGCATCGATGTCCTTCTTGGGCTCGAGCGCATCCTTCACGCCCTTGCCGATGAACTGTTTCTGGAATTTCGGCTTCTCGACGTTGGTCCCGAGGCCCGGCGTTTCAAGCTGGCTCAGGATCTTCATCCCCTTGACGCGGAGCTCCGGATCGACCCCCACGAGCATCACGATCGCACTGCTATAGCCCCGGGGGGCAACCTTCACCACAAGCCCCACCGCCTTGTCCCCCGCATACCCCTCATAGATCTCGCTCTTCGCACCGGGTGCATTGACACTCTTGAAACTCTCCGCCCCCGGAAGAACCTCGCGCAGGGAGCCATCGAAGGAGGCCTTGGCATTCGCCTCGATCCGGGGACCGGTCAATATGAAGACATAGGCCAGCATCCCCGCGGAAATCACGCAGAAGATCGCAAGCGTCACCCCCAATTTGATGATCTTACCCATGTTTCTTCACCCCGCCGAAGAGCCTGGGCCGCACGTAGGTATCGATCACCGGCGTCAGCATGTTCATGATCAGGATCGAATAGTTGACCCCCTCCGGGAATCCTCCGTACAGGCGGATCAGTACGGTGATGACACCGCACCCGAGGCCGAAGATGAATCTTCCCTTCGTCGTCACCGGCGCGGTCACGTAGTCCGTCGCCATGAAGAAGGCGCCGAGCAGCAGCCCGCCGCTCAGCACATGGAAGAGGGGATCCTGCCCGAGAATCGCCGTGAGCAGCGCGACGGAACCGATAAAGGCCGTCGGCGCCGGCCAGTCGATGATCTTTTTCCCGTAGAGTATCCCCGCCCCGATCAGGATCGCAAGAACCGATGTCTCCCCCAGGGAACCGGCCCGGCTTCCCATGAAGAGGCTGAGGTAATCCGGCACCGCCTGGTGCATCTTCGCCAGGAAGAGGGGCGAGGCGGTCGTCAGGGAATCGATGGGGGAGGTCCAGGTCGTCATCGCGACCGGCCAGGAGGCCAGCAGAATGGCGCGGGCCGCAAGCGCCGGGTTGAAGATGTTGAATCCCAAGCCTCCGAAAAGCCCCTTGACGAGAACGACGGCCGCGACGGCGCCGATCCCCGCCATCCAGAGCGGCAGCGTCGGCGGCAGAACCAGTGCGAGCAGGATCCCCGTCACCGCCGCGCTTCCGTCCCGGATCGTGATCGGTTTCCCGACGATTCGCTGGAAAGCGGCTTCCGCCAAGACCGCCGCAACCGTCGTGAAGACGACCAGGAGCAGGGCCTTGAAACCGAAGAACCAGGTCGCCGCCGCGATCGGGAAGAGAAGCGAAAAGACGACCCACCACATGATGCTCTGCACATCGTCGCGCGCCCGGACATGGGGTGAAACGGAGGTTTCGAAGTTCATCAGCATACGGCCTTCCTGAGCTGCAATTCCCTTTTGGCCACCTTGAAGTACTGGACCAGGAAAATCCGGGCGGGACAGCCATAGGTGCAGCAGCCGCACTCGATGCAGTCCGCCACACGGTACTCCTCCACCCGCTCCCAGTTCTTGATCTTTGTGAAATCCGCCAGATAATTGGGCATCAGGCCCACGGGACAGGCCCTGATGCAGCGACCGCAACGGATGCAGGAACCCTCGGCAAAGTCTCCGACATCCCTTTTCGCAAGCACCAGGATCGAGGAGGTCGCCTTGACCACCGGCACATCGAGAGAGGAAACGGCTGTACCGGTCATCGGACCGCCCATGATGATCTTCGCCGCATCCTCGGTCAGGCCGCCGCACTGTTCGATCACCTCGGCAAAAGAGGTCCCGATCCGGATGAGGAGATTCTTCGGGTTCCGGACGCCGCTCCCCGTAACGGTCACGACCCGCTCGATGAGGGGTTTTCCCGACTCCAGCGCCTCGGCGATCGCCACAGCCGTCCCCACGTTATGGACGACGACGCCGACATCCATCGGCAGGCCGCCGGACGGCACCTCACGGCCCAGAATAGCCTTGATAAGCATCTTTTCGCCGCCCTGGGGATACTTTGTCTTCAGGGAGATCACTTCGACCCCGGGGATGGTTGACTTTTTCGCCTCGGCGGAAAGCGTCCGGATCGCATCCGGCTTGTTATTCTCGATTCCGAGGATGATCCGGTCCGCACCAACGGCCCGGGCGATGGCCCCGGCCCCGGAAAGAATATCCCCCGGTCTCTCCAGCATCAGGCGATGGTCCACGGTAAGATAGGGCTCGCATTCACAGCCATTGATGATCACCACATCGATCTTCTTCTCCGATGGGGGACTCAGCTTGACATGCGCAGGAAAGGTCGCCCCTCCGAGGCCGACAATACCCGCTTCACGGACCGCCTTTCGGATGGCGTCCCGGTCCAGATCCTTCCAAAAGCGCCGGTCTCCCGCCGGAGATGCTGCGGGAGCGTCCTCGGTCGCCTCAATGACGATCGACTGAACAGGAACCCCGGCAGCGGTGGGAAGCTTCTCGATCCGGGTCACTTTTCCCGCAATGGGGGCATGGATGGGGGCGGAGATAAACTTGGCGGAATCGGCGATCTTCTGTCCTTCGGCCACGACATCGCCAACCTTCACGATCGCCTCGGCTGGGACGCCCAGATTCTGCTGTAACGGGAGAACCACACGCTTGGGAAGGGCGGCCCTGCATATCGGCAGGGACTGGGTTGCTTCCTTCTTGTGACCGACATGGATACCGCGGGGGAATGTTTTCATCATACGTCCATCATTATAGGACTGCTGGTCAGACCAGCGGATGGTTGTACCTATTACGCCCTATTTTGTTTGTCAAGAAAAATTTTGTGTCTGGGACAGATGAACTGTCCGGCTTCATGATTTTAAGAGGCTGTGATGATCCGGGTTACCCGCGCCCGCAGCGTTCCTCGCCTGCGGACATCCCGGTCATACCAGCGGATGACCCCGAAACTGACGGCAAAGAGGAAAATCGCTCCCCCGATGCCGCCCATTTCGCCTGAAATCCCGATGGAAAAGAAACCTGCCGACACAGAGCCGAAAATGTAACCGGCAATCAGGAAAACGACCGGCAGGAGATACACCACAAAACTCGTGGCTACCACCCCCCGGGTCGATATCTCGATCTCGACGACGTCCCCGGTCTTCACCCCGGAAACACCCGCAGCCTCGATGCCGACCCGTCCTTCCGAAGCGGGGTGACAAGCCCCACACCGTCCGCAGGCCTGCGATGCCTGCAGGGACACTTCGACGATATCCGGCGGGATGATCCGGGTCACGATACCCTGTTCACGCATACCGTTTACCCCCATTGGTCCGCAAGCCGGAGAACGGACGGAGAAATTTCCGGACCGGAAGAATGACCGGATCAATTCTCCCTTCCCCCCGGCAGGTATGCATCCCGCCTGCATTACCAAGAACGGCGTGACTCATAGCACATTTCATTCGGATGTCAAGCGGTAAACGGCCATTTTGGAAAATGACATTCAACATTTTAACGTTCCGCGTCTTTCCGGATAACATAACCGGGAGAAATGGATGAACTGAGGCCGAGGCCGTGAGCGGGAGATCTCTTCATGACGACTCCTCTTCGACGAATTCATCAATCGGGCCACCCCGCCAGATCTTGCCCCGGTCATCGATCAGGATGAAGGCCACCCCTGGGTTACGGCCCGCGATCTCAGCAGCCTTTACCGGTCCGAGGATGAAAAATGAGGTCGCGTAGGCGTCCGCCACGGCAGGATCGCGCGCGAGGACCGTGACGCTCCTCGTCCCCGTCGCCGGGTATCCGGTCCGGGTGTCGATGATGTGGTGGTAGCGCCGCCCCTGAAAATCGAAATACCGCTCGTAATCGCCGCTCGTGACCACGGCGCAGTCCATCTTGACCTTCAGACGGATCAGCTGTTCGCCCTTCCTGTCCGGGTCCTGAATCCCGCAGGTCCAGGCCTTTGCGCCCTTGCTCCCGGAAAAGTAAAGATCCCCGCCGGCATCGATGATGAAATCCCGGATGCCGCCCTCCGCCATTTTCCGGGCCGCCCGCCCCGCGGCATATCCCTTGGCGATCGCCCCCAGACCAACGGCCATCCCGGGACGCTTCAGGAAAAGGGTTCGACGTTCCTTGTCCAGCGTGATGTTCCGGTAATCGACCAGCCGAAGCGCGTCCCGGATCTCTTCCTTCCGCGGCGGCTCTTTTCGTTTTTCAACCCGCCAGAGGCGGCCGAGGGGCTTGAAGCTGATGTCGAAGGCCCCGCCGGTCTGCCGGGAGACGGCAAGCGACAGGTCGATCACGGCGATGATCTCTTCCGAGACAGGCACCGCCTTTTGCCCCGCAAAACGGGCCGCCTGCGAGATCGGACTCTCCGGGATCCACTCGCTCATCTCCTTCTCCAGACGGGCGATCTCGGCAAAGGCGCTGCGGCTGACCTCGTCGAACCGCCCCCGGGAGAGCCCTTTTCCATGGGCCTTGATCTTGACGATCGTCCCCATGAGCTCCTGCAGCGCCTCATGGGTCGAGCCCTCCTCCTGCCTCTGATAAGCAAGAAGGACCAACCCCGTGATGAGCACCGCAAGAATTGCAATCCAGAGAATCTTTTTCAAAGCCTTTTTATCCCTTCATCTTAGAAACCTCAGAGCCTCGGTCCGGCATCCGCTTCCACGGTCTTCCGGATCTCCCGCCAGAGCGATTCTTTTCCCGCACCCGTCTTCGCGGAGAAGGCCACAAGCGGTGTTTCGGGGGGGAAACCGATTATCTCCACGATCCGGCGTCGCCGCTTGGCAAATTCATTGCTCGACACCTTGTCTGTCTTCGTCAGCACGATCAGAAAAGGGATTTGATAAAATGGCAGCCATTGGATGAGTTGCAGATCCTCCTCCGACGGATCCCGCCGGACATCGAGGATCAGGACGACCAGATGCAGGGTATCGCGCACCCGGAGGTAGGTCTCGACCATCGGTCCCCACTGTTTCCGGATCGACTCGGGAACCTTTGCATACCCGTATCCGGGAAGATCGATGAAGGCAAACCGGTCGTTGACACGGAAGAAAGTGATCTCCTGGGTCCGGCCCGGGGTGTTGCTGGTCCGGGCCAGCCCCTTACGGTTCAGAAGGGTATTGATGAGAGAGGATTTCCCCACATTGGACCGTCCGGCAAAGGCGATCTCGGGCAGTGCCGGCGGCGGATAGTGTGCGGGTTCCTTTGCGGAGAGAACAAATTCGGCGGACAAGATCTTCATATCGGTTACCAGTTATGGTCGAGGTTATCGATGTTCAATGATCAAAGATGATTCCGTATTTCTCCAACTTGCGTTCGAAGGTCGGACGGGAGATGCCGAGAATTTCACAGATTTCCCCTTTGTTCTTCCCGCTCTCCCGGATCACCTTCCGGATATACTGCTCCTCGATGTTGTCGAGCGTAGGGGGTTTTCCATCCCCGCTCTTCCCCGCAGGAGCCTCATCCTGGACCGCTCCCGGTTCGGGTTCCTCCGCCAGTTCGGGAAAATCGCCCCGGATGAGGATCTGCCCCTTGGCCACGACGGCCGCCCGGACAAGGAGGTTCTCCAACTCCCGGATGTTTCCCGGCCACCGGTAGTTGAGAAAGATCTCCATCATCTCGTCGGAGATCCCCACGATCCGTTTGTGCAGGTCGATGTTGATCTTGGCCAGGAGGTAATCGACCAGGGCCGGGATATCGTCGGTCCGCGCCCGCAGGGAAGGGATGGTTATGGCCACGATGTTGAGCCGATAGTAGAGATCATCCCGGAACTTCCCCTCCTTGACCAGCGTCTTTAGGTCCTTGTTGGTTGCTGCGATGATCCGTGCATGGACCCGGATCCGGTCCTTGCCGCCCACCCGTTCGAATTCCATCTCCTGCAGGATGCGCAGAAGCTTCGCCTGGAGGTTCACGGACATCTCGCTGATCTCATCCAGGAACACCGACCCGTAGCGGGCCAGTTCGAATTTCCCCAACTTCCGGGAGACGGCCCCCGTGAAGGAACCCTTCTCGTGGCCGAAAAGCTCCGACTCCAGAAGCGTCTCGACGATGGCCGAGCAGTTCACCGCGATGTAGGGCTCGTCCGGGGAGGTGTTGTGGTGAATGACCTTGGCAATCAGTTCCTTCCCCGTACCGCTCTCCCCCTGAATCAGGACCGTAGTCCGGCTCTGGGAGACGGTGCCGATCATCTTGAAGATCTCGCGCATCTCCTTCCCGCCGCCGATGATGTCGCCGACCTTGAAGTGGCGGGACGGCTCCATCAGCAGGCCGTCGATCTTCTTTTCCATCTCCAGGGACTTGACGGCCTTCCGGATGGCCATATCCAGTTCATCCACATTGACCGGCTTGTGGATGTAATCGAAGGCCCCACTCTTCATGGCGTTGATCGTGGAATCCATGTCGTGATGGGCGGTGATCATGATGACCTTGACATTCTCGTCGTCCTCCCGCAGGTCTTCGAGAACGGTAAATCCATCCACATCGGGAAGCCGGATGTCGAGGATGACCACATCCGGCGAAATTTCGACGAATTTGTTCAGCCCTTCCGTCCCGGTCGCGGCCGTGACCACCTCGTAGCCCTCTTCGGTGAGATAGAGTTCAAGCGTCTCGCAGATGGAACGGTCGTCATCGATTACGAGAATTTTCGATCTCACTTACCACCTCAGTTCGATTCATCGACCCGGCCGCCCGCCGAATCTTCCGGTTGCATGGGGAATCGGATCCGTACCCGCGTCCCCTCTCCCTTTGTGCTGAAAATATCCACGCTGCCCTGGTGAAGGTCAATGATCTTTTTCACCTGGGTCAGGCCGAGACCAGTCCCATACTTCTTCCGGGTAAAAAAGGGATTGAAGAGGTGGGGCATGTCCTGCTCGTCGATGCCGCAGCCGTTGTCGGTGATTTCCACTTCCACCAGCCGAATGCCGTCATTGACCTCCGCCGCGGAAACCGTCAGCAGCCCTCCCTCGCCCATCGCATCCACGGCGTTCAGGATAAGATTTAAAAAGGCCTGCTCCAGCATGGCGGCGTCGAGTTGCAGCAGGGGAAGGGCATCGGCGAAACGGGTCTGCACCTGAATCTTTTTATCTACGATTCCCTTCTCCCCCAGCGCCAGGGCATGTCGGACGACCTTCCGGATATCGGCTGTTTCCTTACGCGGCATGGCCGGTCGGGCAAAGATCAGCACGTCGTTGACAAGCTCTTCCAGGTGTTCGACCTCCCGAAGGGCGATCTCGAATCTTTTCAGATCATTGCCGGTCGGATGCATCCGCTTTTCCAGAATCTGAAGGCTCATCTTGATCGAGGAAAGCGGGTTTCTCACCTCATGGGCAATGCCCGCAGAAAGCTGACCCACCGCCGCCATTTTCTGGCTTTCATAGAAACTCTCCTCAAGATTCTTGAGATCGGTGATGTCCCGCTGGACGATCACGTAACGATCGCTCCCCCGGACCGGTCCGTTGGAGATGAGGAGCGTTCTTTTCGACCCGTCTCTTGCCTTGACCTCGATCTCATAGGGGGCAAAGATTCCTTTTTTGGCATCCTCCCATCTTGCCTTCATGAAGTCGCGGTGCTCCGGGGCGACGAACTCCAGAAAATGCTTGCCCCGCGCCTTCTGGGAAATCATTCCGATCCCCTCCTTTACGTCCCGGCTCATGTAATGGATGGTTCCGTCGCTGCTCAGCACGAACAGCCGGTCGGGCAGGCTGTCCACAATGGACTGAAGGTAATTGTAGAGGGATTCGATCTCCTCCCGGAGGTGGATGTTTTCCTGAAGCTTGTTCCGGAGGGTTTCGGCATACTCCCGAAGGTCCTTTGACATCTGTTCTTCTTTGGACACATCCTGGATCGTCTCGATGGCGGCGATGATCTCCCCTTTTTCATCATAGATGGGTGCCGCCAGAAAATAGAGATGTCGATTCTGCCCTCCCAGGTTCCGGTAGAAGTCCCTGGCCTCAAAAGCGGCCTCCACGGTCGGCGATTTCCGGACCTTCTTGGTCCCGTAATACTTTTCAATGCTCTCGAAATCCCGCTCGATGATCAGGTCGGCGATGACGGGCCTCTTCTCGTTGTAAAAGGGAATGTACTGTTTTTCGGTCCCGATCATCTCAGCGGCCGAAAATCCCGTCAGTTCCGTACAGGCCCTGTTCCAGAGGATGATTTTGTGATCGCGGTCCAGCACGAAGGTCGGGATGGGAGATCCCTCGATGATTCCCTCGATGGTCTTCTTCTCACGGATCAGCCTTTCCTGCCAGTTTTCCCTCTCCCGAAGCCTATTCCGGACCTCCCGGTCACGAAGCCTTCTCCGGCCCGCATAGATGATGGCCACTGCGGCGATGATCACCGCCAGGATCAGACCGGCGGCCCCGATCATGATGTTGAGGAAGATTTTCCGGACGAGGGCCGTGGCGCTGTCGTAAGGGGTCACAATCGCCACAGTCCAGGCCTCGGATGCAAACCGGATCGGGGCATAGGCCACGATCATCCTCTCCGGACGGTCCTTCTCCCCTTGCAGCCGGTACTCCCCGTATCCCTCTTTTCCGGCAAGGAGGGCCTCGCGAAGCGGCGACGGATCGGAATCCTGTCGGAACTCCAGAGATCCTGCGTCCCGGCCGATCACACCGTCCCGGGGATGAAACAGAATCTCGCCATGCCCGTCCAGAAGCCAGGTCGAATTGATTTCCCGGGCCGAACGAAGGGAATCGTCGTCGAAGGCGGTCAGCGGAAAGGATGTTAGAATCATTCCGCCGAATCCGCCTCCCGCACGGGATCTCGGCACGCCGACGGAGATGACCCGGCCGGTGTTTCCCTGAGCATCCGGCAGGGAAAGGACGCCAACGGCCGTTTCTTTGGTCTCCCGGACCTGACGGAAGAGGGACGACACAACGACACCGTCCACCCTGCCGGCAATGGAAGGAGGATAATACATCACGATGGCGCCGGCCGCATCCGTGACCGCCGTGAAGGAAACCTTCCCCTCCATGCCGGCATAAACCGCACCGATTTTCCGGCGATCCCGCAGGGAATGGTCCGTCTCGCCCGCCAGCGCCAACAGGCTTTTTTTCACCACGAGGATCAGATCCTCCAACCGCGTCGCCGTCCCCCGGGCGACGGCGACCTGCTGCGCGCCGAGCTGCCGGACCATCTCCTTCTCCCGCGCGTGACGGACGGTCAGCGCAAGCAGCAGGATCAGAATGATCACCATGAGCGCCGTCAATCCGACGGAGTACTTGACCCTGTTCAAATTTTTTCTGTTCCGAGTGTCGCTGGAATCCATTCGCCCCTTTCCGGCCGTACAGAACTCCGTATCTCCCGAAAAATCGGGCCGAATGTCATCTGCCATCCCTCTTTTTATGCCGATGTTCTTTTATGGACAGGAGCACGAATACGAATATCGCCGCCCCCAGGGATATGATCAGCTTGGCTAAACCGCTTTCGATGCCGATCACCCGCCAACAGATGAGCCATACAATGAGATAGGTCGCGGCAGTAAGCAGCTCCGGCATGGCGAAACCTCTCTTTGAAATGGTATCTTTTCGGGAGAGTCAATCCTCTTTAAAAAATCTGCCGTTCCATCCGGATCAGTATGCATCGGTGGTCCGGTTCGTCCTGCATCGAATCCCTCTTTCGTTATCCTAACGGCCTGTTGGAAAATTATCAACAGAAATTTGAAGCTCTCCGCGGCAAGCCGCGGGGAATATGGTCGCGGGTGGATTCACACCCCTTCCGGTGAAGGTATCCAGCGAGGCGCAATGGTTGACCTCCCCGTTCCACCTTTCGTTCAAACCGAATCATTTATTTAAATGGAATGTTCAACGGATCGGCCTCGGGTCAGGAGGCCGCCTGCGGATACGATCATAAATATTCCAATATCTTTGATGATTTGCGTAATATTCAACTCGGCGGAGCAGATGGCACATCTGTTGCAGATCTCTGGCCTGAATCAAGAAACCCTTTCTTCCCTGAGCAAAATTGTGCTATGGAGAAAGGGTAAAAATCTCATTACTTTGGGAAAGGGGAAAGACGATGTTACAGAAATTTGGAAAAGGTTTGCTCACCCTGGTCTTCTCTGCAGCGGTCCTCCTGATCGGTTCAACGGTTGCATTTGCGGCGGAAGCCCTGCCCGCGGGCGGTGAATCCTACACGAAGGTCCTGTTTGCGGTCGGTGCAATGATCGCGGCGGGATTCGCAATCGGGGTCGGGGCCGTTGGCGCCGGCTTGGGAATCGGGACGGCGGCAAGCGGCGCCTGCTCGGCTGTAGGACGGAATCCCGGGGTTCAGGGAAAGATCATGATGACGATGCTGGTCGGCATGGCCATGGCGGAATCGATCGCGATCTATGCCCTGGTCGTATCACTGGTGTTGCTGTATGCCAACCCCTATATGAAATATTTCCTGGCGGGTTAAATCGTCGGAAATTACCATCCATCCAACTATGGTTAGGGGGAAAACGGCATGGCAGATACAGATAAAGGTAAGCAGTTGTTCACCGTAGCGAGGGTTTTCTTCCTGCTTATCGTAATCCCCTTGTCGCTGATGGCCATCCTGATTGCCAACGGAATCTTCAAATTGGGGGTTACAGTAAAGGAAGGGGCGGTCGCCGTACTCGACCAGAAATCTCAGGAAGAGATTAAAATACGCGCCATCAACACCGCGGAAGAGATTGCCGGTTTCCTCAATGAGAGGAAGAAGGATCTGCTGATTGCAACCATCATTCCGACAACCGATTCCGCCTTCAGACAGTTCATCCATGAAAACCGGAAACCCCTCTGGGTCAGGGAGAACGGCAAGGTCCACCAGGTCCTGTCCTACCTGTACCCCGAGATGGCGCTCGTGGATCGAAACGGAAACGAACTGATCCGGATTGTCAACGGCGAAGCGGCACCGAAGGCAAAACTGGTCAATGTGGGCAAACCCGCCAACACAACGTACAAGACGGAAGGGTACTTCGCCGCCGCCAAGGCGTTGAACCGCGGCGAGGTCGATGTCTCGCACGTGACCGGCTGGTACGTCAACCGGCCCGATTTTGAGAAGGGAAAGCGGTTTTCCGGAATCGTCCGTTTCGCCACACCCGTCTTCGACCAGCAGGGCTTTGCCGGGGTTCTGACTTTGGCCCTGGACTATCGCCATCTGGCGGCATTCACGGACCATGTCGTTCCCACCCAGGCCGGGCGTATCTTCGAGGCGGAGGTGGACGCCTCCACGGGAAATTACGCCTACATGGTGGACGACAGGGGCTTTGTCATCTCCCACCCCTACGACTACCACATCGCGGGTTTGGGCCCCGACGGAACTCCTGTTCCCGCCATGACCGACAAGACATCGGCGGATATGGCCAAGAGGGGCGAGTCGGTCCTGAACCTGAACCTACTCGGTTACATGGATCCCAACCTTCCCGAAGTAGCCCGGGATGCGGCGGCGGGAAATGCGGGTGTGAAGATGTACAAGTTCGGAGGTCATACGAAGTTCGTGGCCTATGCCCCCGTGAAGTTCTTCACCCGCGGGTACCCGCAACCGGCCGGTTTCGGATGGGTCGGCATGGGACTGGATGTGGAAAAATACAATGAACTGGCCGTCAAGACATCCCAGAAGATCGAGAAAGAGGCGAAATCCTGGACGACGACCATCATCGTGATCCTGATCCTGTCCGTCATCCTTCTCTTCCTCATCCTGGCACTCCTGGCCCGGGGCATCACCCGCTCGATCGAGGCGGAGGTTCCGGCCGAGGCTCAGGAAGCGGCGAAACTCTATGATGACGATGAAGAGGACGACAAGTAACCACTGATCGCGTTTTGCGACAAGGATTGCCGGGCCGGAAGGAAACTTCCGGCCTTTTTTTGATGCGAGATCTGTATAACTTGGAAAGCGGAGGGAAAACGATTTCCAGGGGAACGATCTGCGGACGACAAAAAAGTCCCCGGAGGGGGGACCATTCCCCTTCCGGGGACCGATGATGAGGTGTCAGAGCGGATCGTAAGCCGAATCTTGTTCCGCCTCCCGGTCACCCGGAAGACGGCGATGATCATTCCTCTAAGACGGCCGTTGCCGGCCGCCTTTAGCGACACAACCCGAGAACATCGGGGCGGGCCGCCCCGTTCTCCTATTTGGTCTTGCTCCGGATGGGGTTTACCAAGCTTTCCCGGTCACCCGGGAAACTGGTGAGCTCTTACCTCGCCTTTTCACCCTTACCTCTCCCCTTGGAGGGGCGGTATCTTTTCTGTGGCACTTTCCTTAGGGTCGCCCCCAGTCGCCGTTAGCGACCATCCCGCCCTGCGGAGTTCGGACTTTCCTCCGATCCGGCATCCCGGACCGGCGATCATCTGATCCGCTCCGACACCTCTTTTCAATGAGCCGTTCAGCCGTTCCGGTTCTCCCAATAGATGATCCGATTGCAGTTCGGACAGGTGATCAGGGCCGTTGTTTTCTGCAATTCATTGTACAATTGGGGAGGGATGGACATGTGACAACCGTCGCAGACCTCCTTCCAAACCGCAACCACCGCTATGCCGCGCCCGGCACCTTTGATCTGTTCGTATTTCCGGAGGAGTTCGGCAGGGATCTCTTTCTTGAGTTCTTCGCTTTTCCGGACGCAGCCGTCCAGTTCCCCGGCAAGGGAGTTCAATTCCGCCTCCAACCTCGCCTTTTCCTCTTCATACCGCCTGCGTCGGGCTTCCAGTTCCTCTTCTTTGGCCTTCAGCGCGGCTTCAAGACGGTCAAACTCATCGAGGAGGGAGATGACCTCATCCTCCATCCGGCTGTTCTTCCCCTCGAAGGTTTCGATCTCCTTCAGCATCGACTGGTACTCCTTGTTCGTCTTGACCTCAAAGAGCCTCTCCCGCGTCCGTTTCAGGCTCTGCTGCCCCGCCTGCAACTGGGTGTCCTTTTCCCGTCTGCTTTTTCGCAAACTTTCCACCTGCTCCCGCTGTGTCTCCACAACCTCGCAGAATGTCTTGAATTCCTCTTCCAGTTTGTTTACCTCAAGCGGAAGATTCCTCTTCTTTGCATGAATCCTGCCCGCAGCTGATTCCATTTTTTGCAGTTCGATCAGGCACACCAACTGTTTTTTCAACCGCCTCCCCCTTTCCTTAAAAAATCCACCGGGGCTTTCCCCTAAAAAAAAATGCACCAGCCACTGGTGCATTTTCAGGAAGTCAATCTTCTTCCCCGCTTTGCCTCACCTGCCATTATCAATGAAAACTCTCGCCTCATGCGCCCCCGCTTCCTCTCTCCTTCATCCCTGGTGGGCCCACCTGGGTTCGAACCAGGGACCGACCGGTTATGAGCCGGTGGCTCTACCAATTGAGCTATGGGCCCTTTCCTTCCCGGGATGAATGCATATCTTATCGAACGAATACCTTTAATACCCATCGTCATATCTTGTCAACATTTTATTTGACGGACGGTTTCAAGAGACGCCTCCGCGACGGATTGCGCAATTTCCGGGTGGCGCCTGATTCGATCTGCTTGGCCCTCTCCCGGCTCATCTCCAGCGATTCCCGGGATTCTTCCGCCGAATAATCCCCCCGCTCACTGATCCCGAACCGCATGCGAAGCACCTTTTCTTCCCGAGGCGTCAAGGTCGACAGGATCTTCCGGGTCTGTTCCGCCAGATCCATGCTGATCGTGGCCTCCGAAGGCGACATGATCTTCTTGTCCTCAATGAAATCCCCGAGGTGGCTGTCCTCTTCCTCCCCGATCGGGGTCTCAAGCGAAATGGGCTCCTTGGCGATCTTGAGCACCTTCCGGACCTTTTCCAGCGGATACTCCATTTTGTTGGCAATCTCCTCCGGATTGGGTTCCCTTCCCAGTTCCTGAACAAGATAGCGGGAAGTACGGATCAGCTTGTTGATCGTCTCGATCATGTGCACCGGGATCCGGATGGTCCTCGCCTGATCGGCGATGGCCCGGGTGATCGCCTGCCGGATCCACCAGGTGGCATAGGTGGAGAATTTATAGCCGCGCTGGTACTCGAACTTGTCGACCGCCTTCATCAGCCCGATATTGCCCTCCTGGATCAGATCCAGGAACTGAAGGCCGCGGTTCGTATACTTCTTCGCAATGCTCACCACGAGACGCAGATTCGCCTCCACCAACTTCCTCTTTGCAATCTCCGCCTTGCGCTCTCCCGTTTCGATGGCCACCATTGCCTTCTTCAACGCCGTCACGGAGAGTCCCGTCTCCTGGGTAATTTTCTTATATTTGCGGTTGGCCTCCCGGACGATCTTTTCGCATGACTTCAATTTCTCGAGGGACACCCCCGCTTTCTTCGCCGCCTGCTCCCCGCTTCGGACGGACTTGCCCATCTTTGCCCAGGCTTCTTCGAGTTGGGCCAGAGAGAGACCCGTCTCCCGCTTGCACCGGCGGACCGTCTCTTCCGCCTGCTCCACTTCGTTGATGGACACGCGGAGAGTGGCCACCATCCGGTCGATCTGTCTCTTGCTGAACCGGACCTTCCGGCAATGCTTGGCAATATTCCGGAGGTTTTTGTCAAGATCATCTTTGAGCTTTTGCCTCTCCTCGGCACCGATCCCCTTCGCGCCCAATCTCTTCCGGATCACATCATTCTTCCCGTCGAGGACCGTCACCTTGTCGAGCAGTTTGATCACCCGCTCCCGATGCATATCCTCTTCCAGGACACCATCCTCATCCTCGAGGTTGTCCACCACGCTCTTGACGCGGATCGCCCCACTTTTCAACTGGGCGCCGATATTGACCACGTCCTTGAGGGAAGCGGTCACGCTGAAGACGGCCTCCATGCTCTCCTGGGCGCCCTCTTCGATCACCTTAGCGATCTCGACCTCACCCTCCCGGCTGAGCAGGGAAACCAGACCCATTTCCCGCAGATACATCTTCACCGGATCACCGGTCCGGCCGACCGCCGGCAAAAGGCCGAGGATCTCCTCCCGCTTGTTCTCCACCCGATCGTCCGTCGTCTTCTTGACGACCAGTTTTTCCCCCTTGTCCGAGTCGATGATATCGATGTTCTTCTCGCCGAAGAGCATGATGATATCATCGATCTGATCGGAGGAGATGACGTCGGAAGGGAGCAGATCATTAACGTCGTCGTAGGTCAAAAACCCTTTCTCCTCTCCCAGCGTGATCAACTTCTTGAATTCATCCGATTCGATTTCTTTTGCCATATCGGTTTCTCCCGGTATTCCGTGGGGACATGATGCCGCATCGTCTCCCCATCCATCAGCCTTCCCTTTGTCGGGCCGGCCGCTGCTTCTGATTAAAAAATCTTGTACGACTTAGGACAACCCCTTCTCTTCCCGAAGGATCCGATTCTTTTCCGCGACGAGATTTTCGTTCAGCCCCTGGTCACCAGCATGCTCCGCTTCTTTGATTCGGCGCGTCAGCTTTTTATCCCGCTTCCGGCTGTCTCGTTCCCTGATTTTCCGGATCGTATCAGCCATAAGGCGATCAATCAGCTCTCCCGGATAGGGGTTCTCGCCCATCAGCAGGTCCAGGAGTCTCGCTCTCACCGGGCCTTCCTCCAGACCATTCAAGAGGGAGAATATATCCGGTATCGCCCCGCCCTCATTCTCCACGGCCTCCAGAAGCCTCTCTCCCAGAATCTTGAGCTCTTCCGTTGCAAGACAGGGGATCACCTCCGACAATACACTGATTCGGTCAGGGTATTCCAAAATCATGTGTATCAGGTTCAGCTCTACCCGATCCACTTCCCTTACGGAGCCTTTTTTCATCGGGGCAGCCGCCGGCGCTTCATGAGATATGCCGCGCCGGACCTCCTCCTTCAGGACCTCCTGGTCGACGTTCAGCCTCTCCGCCACTGTTTTGATGAACAGGTTCCTTTCAACATCATCCCCGATCCGGCAAAGGAACGCAACAGCCTCCCTGAGTTTGTCCCGATCCTCCTCCAGCGTCCCTCTTCCGCCGAGAATATTGTCGATGTAGTAATCGACCATCGGCACGGCCCGGGCCACCAGCTCCTCCATCTGTGCACGCCCCCGGGTTCGGACAAAATCGTCCGGATCAGCGCCATCGGGGAGAATGACCGCCTTTGCATGGACATTCCCGGCCAGAAACAGCTCCAGGCTCCTCGCGAGCGCCTTCCGGCCGGCCTCGTCCGGGTCAAAGACCACGGCAACGCGAGGGGCGTAACGCCGGAGCAGATCGACCTGGGAGCGGGTCAGGGCCGTTCCCAGTGTGGCCACGACGTTTTGAATACCCGCGCCCCAGAGGGCGATCAGGTCGAAATACCCCTCGACCAGCAGCGAAAAACCGGCCTGCCGGACCGCCTCACGCGTCCGGGAAAGCCCGTAGAGATTGTTCCCCTTCGTGTAAACCGGCGACTCGGGGGAATTCATGTATTTCGGCTCGCCTGAACCCATGACCCGGCCGCCGAAGGCGATCACGCGACCGTCGACATCCTCGATGGGGATCATCAGTCGTCCGCGGAACCGGTCGTAATGACCTTTCGCCCCCTCTCCGGCCCGTGGAATCGCAAGACCGGCCTGTTCGGCGAGCCTCGGAGAAACCCCTTTTTTGTCGAGAAAATCGAGCAGATTTTGCCATCCCTCCGGGGCCAGCCCGATCCGGAACGTGCCGATCGCCTCCGCTTCAATCCCTCTCTTTCGCAGATATTCTCTGGCCCCCTCTCCCATGGGCGACTGAAGCATCCTTGCAAAGTACTCGGCCGCAAGTCCGTTGACGCGGCGGATCTGCTCCCCAAGGGAGTAACGATCCTTTTCTTCCGGGCTCATGCTTCTCTCGGGGACGACAACACCCACCTTGCCGGCCAGTTGGCGAAGCGCCTCGGGAAAGGTCAAACGGTTCAGCTTCATCAGGAAGGAAAAGGCATCTCCCCCCTCACTGCAACCGTAACAGTAAAATATTTGTTTATCGGGACTCACATTAAAGGAGGGTGTTTTCTCCTGGTGAAAGGGACAGAGCCCGAGATAATTTCTCCCCGCCTTCTTCAGGGTCACATACTCGCCGACCAGAGAAACGATATCGGTCCGTCTGCGAATCTCCTCCTTATAATCGGGAATAGACCCCTTCAAATGCATTCCCCCTATACGGACAATCTCAGCTTGACCTTGTCACCAACCGCCTTTCCGTCCGCCTTTCCGGCCACCCTCGGCATCAAGACTTTCATCACCTTCCCCATGTCCCGGACGCCCGCAGCGCCGGTTTCCCGAATCGCCTCGGCAATGATCGCATCGATGTCCGCTTCCGACATCTGTGCCGGCAGAAACTCCTGGATCACCTTGAGTTCCGCCTCTTCCTTTTCCACCAGATCGGGCCTGCCGCCCTTATCAAATTGTTCGATCGAGTCCCTCCGCTGCTTCACCATACCGGAGAGAAGCTGGAGAAATTCGGCCTCGTTGAGCTCACGCCTCAGATCGATTTCCCGGTTGTGCAGGCCATTCTTCAGCAGGCGCAGGGCCGACAGCCGGATTTTGTCCGTCGCCTTGGCCGCCAGGATCATCTCCTGATCCACCTTGTTTTTGAAAGTCATGACCCACGGGCCTCCATTCCCGCTAACATAAATCATCTTCGCGTTTTGTCAATGGTGCGCGACGTTTTCAGGACAGATCATCCCGAAGCTTCCGGCCGCCCAACAGGTGCATGTGGAGATGGAAGACCACCTGCCCCCCCTCTTCATTGCAGTTGATCACCACCCGGAATCCCGTCCGGTCGACCCCCTTCAGCCGGGCGACCACCCGGGCGGCGGACATCATGGCCTGGAGATCCTCCGTTCCCTCCGGGTCCACATCCATCAAGGTGTCGATATGCTTTCTGGGGATGATGATGATGTGGACCGGGGCCATGGGCTTAATGTCCTCAAAAGCCAGGACCTTTTCATCTTCATACACCTTCCGGCAGGGAATCGTTCCCGCCGCGATCCTGCAGAATATGCATTCTTCCATGTTCATCACCTCTCTCTCCTCACCCCTCTTGTGCAGTCGATAGCCTCTGCAAGGGACAAGGCACCCGTATAGAGGGCCTTCCCCGCAATCACGCCGACAACACCCCGTTTCTCGAGAGGCAACAACCGCTTGATGTCCCGGATCCCGGCCACACCGCCTGAGGCGATCACCGGAATGCCGACCGCTTCGGCCAGCGCCCCGGTCGCCTTGACATTGACGCCCGTTTCCATGCCGTCCCGGGCAATGTCCGTATAGACCAGGGCGGCGGGTCCGTCTTCCACAAACCGGAGCGCCAGAGCCGCCGCGGTCTCCTCCGTCCTTTCCGTCCAGCCCCGGACGGCAACCCGTCCTCCGGTCGCATCGATCCCCAGGATCACCTGATCCGGAAACGCGCGACAGGCCTCCCGGACAAACCCGGGATCACTGAGAGCGGCCGTGCCGAGGATCACCCACCGGACCCCCAGCCGGAGATAGGCCTCCACCGTCTTCATGGTCCGGATGCCGCCTCCCACCTGGACCGGCAGACCTGTCTCTGCAACGATCTGACGGATCACCGCTTCATGGCGCGGAACGCCGGCCAGCGATCCATCCAGATCGACCACGTGCAGGCGTTCGGCGCCTCGTTGCTTCCAGATGGAGGCCATGGCCGCCGGATCGTCCGCATAAACGGTCGTCCGCCTGAAGTCTCCCTGGGCCAGACGCACACAACGGCCTTCCTTCAGGTCAATCGCAGGAATGACAATCATCAAAATATCCCATAAAAAACAAAGGAATTTCCGCCGTAACGGAAATTCCGCAGAGGCCTTGCGTTCAGGCTGTTCAAAAATAGCCAGGTGCAAGGCTCCCGAAATCCTTAAGCCGCGAGGCGTACTTTTGAGGTACATTGAGCGGCGAAGGATAAGGGAAACTTGAGCAGATGGGCGTTTTTCAACAGCCTGTTACGGCAGGCCGGGAAAGGTCTTAAGCACCTGTTCCAGCCCCTCTTCCGCCAACTCCTCCGCCGTGACCCACCTCCCCTTCTCCCGATAAAACGAAAGAAGCTGGAAGAGATTCTCCATCAGAGAACTCTGGGTTCTGTCAAAGGAACCGCGCCATATGAGAACCCCATCTTCAACCCGGTGCAGATGGATCTCAAAGGCGACCGATGCCGGCTGCTCGGCGGCATAGGGTTCCCCTTTCCTCTCCCGGAAACGGTAGACATACCCGGTTACGATTCCCTCCGCCCCCAATTCACTTCCCACATCGCGCAGAACCTGCCGGAGCGGGATCTTGAGGGACGCCGCGGAAACCCGCCGGTAGGCCCCGGCGACGCGCTCTCCTGCAATGATGCTGAATTTCGGTTTGCCTTGCTGCAGTTGTTCCAGAAAGCGGGCCTCAACAATCGTTTCCGGTCTCCCGACGGCCTTTGCAGCGCTGAAGATCGCCCCGCAGAGAGGACAGCGCACGGCGCTGTTGTGCAGGTCTTCCGGAACGATCTGCTCAAAAGGCACCACGGCGATCCGGTCGAAGACGACCATCCCTTCCGGAGTGGGAATACCTGCATCCTGGCGATGATGACAGCCAGGGATCGACAGAAGAAGGCAGGGGATCAGGATGGTGAAGAAAAACCTTCGGAAACAATACGATTTTTCGATGACTTGGAACCCCCCTGTCGACGTAAGGCCGTTTTGGGTCTTGAGTGGAACGGACACCCCGGCGGCCGATCCGGGATTTCTCCTCCGGGCCTCAGCCTTCCAGGGAACCTTTGGTGGACAAGACACCCTCGATCCTCCCGTCGATCACAACCGCCTCCCGGAAGGCGCGGGCAAAGGCCTTGAAAATCGCCTCCGCCATGTGGTGGCCGTTTGTACCATAGATGAGGTTTACGTGCAATGTTATTCCGCTATGATCAGAGAATGACTTAAAAAACTCTCTAAACAGGGCCGGATCGAATCCCCCGATTCTTGCCTCCCCGAGTTCGACCTTCCAGACCAGGTAAGGCCGGCCGGAAAGATCCATCGTCACGCTGCAGAGGCTTTCATCCATCGGGACCCATGCAGAGCCGTATCGGCCGATCCCTTTCCGCTCCCCAAGGGCCTTCCGGACGACCTGACCCAGGCAGATCCCCACATCCTCCACGAGGTGATGATCGTCGACCGCAGTGTCTCCCCGGCCCCGGACTTCAAGATCCGTGAGGCTGTGCCTGGCAAAGAGGTTCAGCATGTGGTCGAAAAAGGGAATTGAGGTGTCGATCCGTCCCTCCCCCTTCCCGTCCAGGCCGATCGCCACGGAGATCTCCGTCTCCGCGGTCTTTCTCTGGATGGATGCATTACGCATGGCCCGCTCCTTCTTCAGATGACCTTGTTCAGAGGGTACTCGATGATCCCCTCGGCACCTGCCTCCTTCAGCAGCGGAATCAGATCCCGAACGATACTGCTGCCCACAATGGTCTCAACGGCGAACCAGTCCTCCGAATGGAGGCTGGAGATCGTCGGGGCCTTCAGGGAGGGAAGGATCGTCATCAGCCGATCGAGATTCTCCCGCGAGATGTTCATCTTCAGTCCCACCTTCCCCATGGCCTGGAGGGAACCGTTCAGCAGAAGCCGGATCTGTTCGATCTTCTGCTTTTTCCATGGATCATCCCAGGCCTCGCGGTTGGCGATGAGTTGGGTGTTGGTCTTCATCATCTCGTGGATGATCTTAAGCTTGTTGGCCCGGATGGTGCTGCCCGTCTCGGTCACCTCGACGATCGCATCCACGAGCCCTTCGACCACCTTGGCCTCTGTCGCCCCCCAGGAAAATTCCACATGGACATTGATGTTCCGCTGCGCAAAGTAGCGCTTCGTGAAGTTGACCAGTTCCGTCGATACCCGCTTTCCTTCCATGTCCTCGATCGAACGGATGGGAGAGTCCTCCCGGACGACAAGCACCCACCTCGCCTGCCTCATAGAGGTCTTGGAGTAGATCAGGTCCTGAACGGCCACGACATCTGATTCGTTTTCAATGATCCAGTCCTGGCCGGTCAAACCCAGATCGATCGTGCCGTCCGCAACATAGCGGGACATCTCCTGGGCGCGAACCAGGATGCAGGAAATTTCCTCGTCGTCGATGTCGGGAAAATAGCTCCGGCTGTCGTAGGTGATACGCCAGCCCGCGTGTTTGAAAAGCTCCACCGTATTGGCTTCCAGGCTCCCCTTGGGGATCCCCAATTTCAATTTCTTCATTTATACACTTCCTTCGGATCAAAGATACATTTCCCGACGGTGACAAAGTCTCCGTCGACCCATTTTCGATAGAAACACGACCGGTGACCGGTGTGGCAGGCCGCCCCGCCCAACTGTTCGACCTTCAGCAGGATGGTGTCCTCATCACAGTCCAGACGGATCTCCCGGACGAGCTGCACATGGCCGGAGGTCTCCCCCTTCAGCCAGAGGCTCTGGCGGGAGCGGCTCCAGAAGTGGGCCTTCCCTGTTTCCAGGGTTTTCCACCAGGATTCCTGGTTCATGTAGGCCAGCATCAGGATCTCGCCCGTCTCATGATCCTGGACCACGGCCGGCACCAGCCCCTCCCCTTTTTTAAAATCAGGTTCTGTCATGACCCTCCCCGTTGATGATTTTTTTCGACAGATATGCCTTTCATTCCCGAAAGGCAACATGGAATCATAGTTTGAGAAATACCATTAATCAAGCATTTTTTATGGAATTTCTCCGGTGCGCGTACAATCCCGCCACCGGAAGAGGAGAGTGTCTTTTCGTGCGGCATCATCCTGCGGACAATGATCGACAAAATTTTCTTGACATACAAGACCGCTTGTCTGTATCCTTCAACCCGTGCGAAAGCAGCTTCTTATCAATTCGGCGATCACCAACCAGGATCAGATCAACTTCAAGAAAATGGTATATATTGAATGACCCCCGTCATAACCTAAGGAGAGTAGACAATGAAGAAAGATACAAAGGAGACTTCCCTACCAAGACGTTCATTTCTGAAGCAGGCCGGGGTCGGCCTTGCCGCCGGTGTGGGCCTTGCCGCCGGTGTGAGTGGTGTAGCACCGGCAGTTCACGCCCAAACCACGCTCCGCTGGCGACTCGCATCCAGCTTTCCCAAGTCGCTGGACGCCCTCGTGGGCCCGTCGGAAATATTTGCCAAGCTGGTGAGCGCCATGTCCGGCGGCAAATTTACGATCACGGTGCACCCTGCCGGTGAACTGGTCCCCGCTTTCGGTGTGGTTGACGCGGTGCAGAACGGCACCGTTGAGTGCTGCCACACCGCACCCTACTATTTCTTCGGCAAGGACGACACCTTCGCCATAGGAACGGCCATTCCCTTCGGTCTCAACTCGCGCCAGATGACGGCCTGGATGTTCGAAGGCAACGGCCTGAAACTGATGCGCGAGTTTTTGCACAGCTATAACATCATCAATTTTCCGTTGGGCAACACCACCGCTCAGATGGGCGGCTGGTACCGCAAGGAAATCAAATCGATGGCCGACATGAAAGGCCTCAAGATGCGCACCGCCGGAATTGCCGGAAAGGTGCAGGAGAGGCTCGGCGTCGTGACGCAGAGCATCCCCCCCGGAGAGATCTACCAGGCGCTGGAAAAGGGCACCATCGATGCCGTCGAGTTTGTCGGTCCCTATGACGATTACAAGCTGGGATTCTACAAGGTGGCGCCCCACTATTACTATCCCGGCTGGTGGGAGGGCAGCGCGCAGACCGACCTCTACATCAACATCAAGTCCTATGAGGCGCTGCCGGCCGAGTACAAGGCCATGATCGAGGCGGCGTCGGGGTATGCGCACGTCATCATGTCGGCCAATTACGATGTCAAAAACCCCGTCGCCCTGAAGCAATTGGTGGCCGCCGGCGCCAAACTGCATCGCTTCCCGAAGGATGTCATGGACGCCGCTTTCAAAGAAGCCACGGCGCTGTACGCCGAGCTGTCCGCAAAGAACCCCCGCTGGAAAAAAATATACGATGACTTCGTTAAGTTCCGCGCCGACCAGAACATGTGGTTCCGCTTCGCCGAGGCAAGTTTCGACGATTTCATGCAGGCACAGAAACTCTAACCACGTCCATACTCCACACCACAAAAACCCCGCTCGGCACAAGCCTTGCGGGGTTTTTCGTCTCTGCCTGTGTTTCCGTAAGCGGAATTGGGCTCGACCTACTTCTTCTTGGCGTCCTCTGTGATTGCCCGTCTAACCGCTTCCATCGGATCTTCCTCCTTGGCTGCACCGCCGGCCGGCAGTACGGCCTGGTCCGCCGACGGCTGCGGGTTGAGCGCCTTCATCGGATCCGCTTCGTCCTTCTTGCCGTAACTCCCGGTCTCAGCCTCGAGTTTGATGCTTTCCAGACTCACTTTCGGGGCCTTGTCGAGCCTGTCGGTGACAAGAGTCGGATAGGCGATGACCACGGCCAGCATGATGAGCTGGAGGATGATGAAGACGAAGGCGCCCTTGTAGATCTGCGCCGTCGTCACCGCCGGGATGCGCTCGTTCGTGACCCGATCGTTGTAATCGGTTCTGGGAGCCACGCTCCTTAGGTAAAACAGGGCAAAGCCGAAGGGCGGCGACAGGAACGAGGTCTGCAGGTTCATGCCGATGATCACGCCGAACCAGACCAGATCGATGCCCAGCTTTTCGGCCACCCCAACCAAAAGCGGGATCACGATAAAGGCGATCTCGAAGAAGTCGATGAAGCAGCCGAGGACAAAGACCAAGAGATTCACCGCGATCAGAAAGCCCAACTGGCCGCCCGGCAGCTTGGCGAAGAGATGCTCCACCCAGAGGTGGCCATCGGCGGCGTTGAAGGTGAAGCTGAACACGGTTGCCCCGATCAGGATGAACATCACGAAGCAGGAGAGTTTTGCCGTGTTGTCCAGCGCCTGCTTGAGCAGGTCGAAACCGAGCCTGCGTCGCGCAACGGCCATGATCAGTGCGCCCGTGGCGCCCATCGCACCCCCTTCCGTCGGCGTGGCGATGCCGAGGAAAATGGTTCCCAGCACGAGGAAGATCAGCACCAGGGGGGGAAGCAGCACGAAGACGACGCGCTCGGTGAGCTGCGACAGCAGTCCGAGGTGCAGCCAGCGGTTGGCAAGCGCCAGGGCCAGTGCAAAGAACGCCGCCACGGTCATCGACACGGTGAGGACCTCGTCCATCGGGGCAGCGCCTTCGCGGCCCATGAGCGGGTTGATGATGCCGCCATGCAGGGCAGCCCAGCCAAAGGCGGCGGCGACTGAAATGATCAGTATCGCCAGCAGGGAGATGTGCCCGCTGGCGCCGTCTGGCTCCCTGTAGATGCGCGCTTCCGGCGGCAGGGCGGGAACCCAGCTTGGGCGAAAGATGGCAAGGGTGACAATGAACAGGGCGAACAGGCCGACCAGCAGCAGACCCGGCACGACGGCGCCGGCATACATGTCACCCACGGAGCGGCCCAGTTGATCGGCCATGACGATCAGGACCAGCGAAGGCGGGATGATCTGGGCCAGGGTGCCGGAAGCGGTGATGACGCCGGTGGCGATACTCCGGTTGTAGCCGTAGCGCAACATGATGGGCAGGGAGATCAATCCCATCGAGATCACCGCCGCCGCGATAACGCCGGTGGTCGCCGCCAGCAGCGCACCGACGAAGATCGTCGCCAGCGCAAGACCGCCGCGCAGCGGGCCGAACATCTGTCCGACGGTTTCCAGCAGATCCTCGGCCATGCCGCTGCGCTCGAGGATGATCCCCATGAAGGTGAAGAACGGGACGGCCAGCAGCGTATCGTTCTGCATGATGCCGAATATTCGGAGCGGCAGGGCCTGGAACAGCGTCGGCTGAAAAAGCCCGACTTCCATGCCGATCAGGCCGAAGGTCAGGCCGGTGGCCGCCAGGCAGAAGGCGACCGGAAAGCCGGTCAGCAGGAAAAAAAGCAGGCCTAAAAAAAGCAGTGGAACGAAGTTGTGGGCGATGAATTCCATTCAGCGGGCCTCCGGCGGATGATCGGACAAAATCGCCGCAGGCGAGTCATTTTCCGGCTGGTCGTGGGCAAGCGGATCGGCGATCAGGCCACGCAGGAAGGAAACTCGCTTGATCAGTTCGGAGGCGCTTTGCAGCAGCAGCAGGGCCAGCCCTACCGGCAACAAAAGATAAACCGGCCAGCGGATGAGTCCCCCCGCGTTTTGCGACATCTCGCCGCTGATCAAGGCCTTGACGAACAGAGGCCAGGACATCTGGATCAGGATCCAACACAGGGGCGCCAGGAATAAAAGGATGCCGACGATGTCGATCCACGACCGCCCCCGCGCCGACAGCCGGCCCGAGACGAAGTCGATGCGCACATGGACGTTCTTCAGGAAGGCGTAGCCGGCGCCGAGCAGGAAAACGGCGGAGTACAGATACCACTGCATTTCGGTGAAGGCGCTGGAGCCCATATGAAAGGCCTTGCGCACAATGGCGTTGCCGGCACTGAGGAGGACCGCTGCCAGGATCAGCCACATGATGGCCCGGCCGACGCGTTCGTTGAGCTTGTCGATCAGCCCCGATAGCCTAAGCAGATATTTCATCCGGTCTCCAGCCTTTTATCACTTCGCTGATCAGTCGTTCCATCGTTTCGGGGAAATGACCACCCGAATCGTCATTGGCGGACTCATCCAGCATTGGTTGATATTTTGACGGGAACTGTATAAGCAAAAAGACCTTTTGTGTCAATGAAATAGTGATCACCGATTATGAGCCAACGATCCCATCTCTCCTTGGGGAACATTATATTTGAGGCAGTTCGACAGACTTTCGACAGACTTTCATCTTGCCAACCATCCCTTTCCATGATAAGGAATTTCCCGGTTAATATGTGCTGCGGCGGTCGGATTCCTTTTGGATCCCGTCGGCCTCTTTTCCCCGGACGGGTTCCCCGGGGCGACCCGCGGAGTACCTTGAGACGATCAGGAGGTTGTGGCGATGTCCTTGCTTATCAGTGGTATCGTATCGGTCATCCTGGGTGTGATCGGTTTTTCCCTGTGGTGGAGCGATTTTGTTATTATCCTCAAAGGCGGCGTTCCGATCATGCTGATGCTGGGCGGCATCCTCGCAGTCTATGTCGGCCTCGATGCCATGCAGGACCGGATGAGGGAGGAAAGACAGAAGCAGGAAGAGAAGCTGGACAAGACCCGGGAAGAGATCGAACAGGTCAGGGCCCAGGCGGAGCAGTACCGGGAAGAGATCGAAAAACTCAAGGAACAGGCGAGAAAAAATACCCCTTGACAGGATGATCAAAATCAAATAGGGAAGCGGCCGTTATCATTATTTTCACGGAAAGATTGAAAAATGCATTTACTTTTGTTCACAACCGACCTTACCCACGCCTGCTTCGATATCTATATGTATTGATGCCTGCTGTCCGTCCTGAATTGGACGGGCCAGCAGGCCTTCCCGAACCATCACCAGCGTTTCATCCCGTAAATTGCAGCACGAACCGCCCCGGGCGGTTGATTCCCCAAAAAAGGGGGACCTGTAATGTTTGAAAAACGGACTTCGCCCTGCGAAGCCTGTTCCGAAACCGGTCGCAACATGAAAACAAAAGGAGAACCTATGAAAAAGAGATGGTTTACCCTAATTGCGGTTATGCTTCTAACGGCTGTTATCTTCTTTCCGACGGGCGGTCCCAAGGCGCAGGCCGCGACGACGACGCAGCTCACCTACAGCGTCTTCTTCCCGCCGAGCCACGGCCAGGCCAAAGCGGGCGAGGCCTGGGCGCGGGAGATCGAAAAAAGGACCAACGGTCAGGTCAAGATCAACGTGCTGGCCGGTGGAACACTGACCCCGGCGGACCAGTGTTTCGACGGGGCGCTCAAGGGGATCTCCGATATCGGCATGTCCTGCTTCGCTTACACGCGGGGGCGGTTCCCCATCATGGAGGTCCTCGATCTGCCGATGGGCTACCCAAACGGCCGGGTGGCGACGCGGGTCGCCAACGAGGTATTCAAAAAATTCATGCCGAAGGAGCTGGATGGGGTCAAGCTGCTCTACATCCATGCCCATGGCCCGGGGCTTCTCCACACAAAGCAGCCGGTTACGACGCTGGAACAGCTCAAGGGGATGAAGATCCGCTCCACCGGATTGAGCGCCAAGGTGACGGAGGCCCTGGGCGCCGTGCCGGTAGCGATGCCCCAGGGACAGACCTACGAGTCGCTCCAGAAGGGGGTCGTCGAGGGGACCTTCGCCCCGATGGAGACTCTGAAGGGCTGGAAGCAGGGAGAGGTGATCAAATCCACGACGGATTGCTCCGACATCGGCTACACGACGGCGATGTTTGTCGTAATGAACCTGAAGAAATGGAACAGCCTCTCCGCCGATGTCCGGAAGGTCATGGAGGAGGTCAGCGCCCAGTGGATTGATGTGCATGGAAAGGCCTGGGACCAGCTCGACCAGGAGGGGCGCGAATATACCCTCGGTTTGGGGAACAAGATCGTACCCCTGTCCGCCGAAGAAAACAGCCGGTGGAAGAAGGCGGTCCGGCCGATCGTCGATGACTACATCAAAGAGGTTTCGGCCAAAGGGCTCCCCGCGGAGAAGGCGGTGAAGGAAGTGGAGAACCTGATCAAACAGTACGGAAAAACCTACAAATAAACGAAAAGAAAAATCATGACACGCATTCAACGTGAAATCGCCCGGATCAGCGCCGGCTTCAATACCCTGGCCGGCGCTGCGGTCATCATCATGATGCTGCTGACCTGCGCCGACGTCCTGTTGCGACTGCTGCGCCATCCCATCCCGGGGACCTATGAAATGGTCGGTTTCCTGGGAACCGTCATCATCTCCTTTTCCCTTGCCTACACCTCCATCGAGAAGGGGCACATCGCCGTGGAGATCCTCGTGGAGAAACTCCCCCGACGCGTGCAGGTCGGGATCGAGGCCGTCACCTCCCTGATCGGCGCTTCCCTCTTCGGTCTGATCACATGGCAGAGCCTGATCTATGCCGCGGACATGAGGCAAAGCGGGGAGGTTTCCGTGACGCTGACCATGCCGATCTACCCCTTCATCTACGGAATCGCGGCCGGCAGCGCGCTTCTGGTTCTGGTTCTTCTGCTCGACAGCCTGCGCTCCGCAATCCGGACGGTGAAACCATGACGCCCGTCGCTGCCGGCCTCTGGGGATTCGTCATCCTCGTCGTTCTGATGTTCGCCCGGATTCCGGTCGGATTCGTCATGACGATCGTCGGGTTTGCCGGTTTCGGTCTCCTGGCCTCCTGGGATGCCTCTCTGAACCTGCTTGCACGGGATTTCTTTGCCGTCTTCGGTTCCTACAACCTGACGGTCATCCCACTGTTCGTTCTTATGGGACAGATCGCCCACTATACGGGGATCAGCGGCCGCCTCTTCAACACGGCCAACAAGTTCCTGGGACATCTTCCGGGGGGGCTCGCGATCGCCACGATCGGGGCCTGTGCCGGATTTTCCGCGATCTGCGGCTCGACCAGCGCGACGGCGGCGACAATGGCCTCCGTCGCGCTGCCGGAGATGAAAAAATACCGGTATGATCCCGCGCTGGCCACGGGGGTCGTGGCCGCCGGCGGCAGTCTCGGGATCCTCATCCCGCCAAGCACGATTTTCATCATCTACGGAATTATGACGGAACAATCCGTCGGCAAGCTCTTCGCGGCCGGCATCCTGCCCGGCATCCTCCTCGCCGTTCTTTTCATCGTCACCATCGTGGTCTGGACCCGTCTGCATCCCGGTCTCTGCGTCCCCGCGCCGAAGGCCTCCCTCCGGGAACGGATTGCCTCGCTGACCGGCCTGATTGAAACCTTAATCCTTTTCATCCTTGTCATGGGGGGGCTCTTCATCGGCCTGTTCACCCCGACCGAAGCCGCCGCGATCGGGGCCGCCGGCACCATCGTCATCGCGCTGGTCGGCGGCAACCTCACCCGGCGGGGCTTCACCCGCTCGCTCAACGAAACAGCGCGGATCTCCTGCATGATCATGGTCATCGTCGCCGGGGCGACCGTCTTCGGCCATTTCCTCGCCGTGACGACCATCCCGGCTGGTATCGGCGCCTGGGTGGCGGGATTGAACTGGCCGCCCTTTCTCATCATCGGCCTCATCATCCTCATCTACCTCCTGCTCGGCTGCCTGATGGATTCCCTCGCGATGATCATGCTGACCATCCCCGTCTTCTATCCGGTGGTCACCACCCTCGGTTATGACCCCATCTGGTTTGGCGTCGTGATCGTCCTCGTCGCGGAGATGGGGGTCATCACCCCGCCGGTGGGGATCAACGTCTATGTCGTCGCCGGCGTCGCGCGGGACGTCCCCCTCCAGGTAATCTTCCGGGGGGCCATGAACATGATGATCGCTCTGTTCCTGACGGCTTTGCTCCTGATCGTCTTTCCGCAGATCGCGCTCTTTCTGCCGGGCCTGATGAAATGACCGGTCTGCATCACGTTTCCAATATCTATAAAAAGCGGATTCCGCTTTTCAAAGTTTTCATGGCGAGGAGAACCAATGGACTTTTTCTTTGAGCCCCGGGGGGTCGCCGTAATCGGGGCGACCCCGAATCCGCTCAAGGGCGGAAACGCCATCCTGAAAAACCTTCTGCTCGGCTACCGGGGGGGGATTTACCCCGTCAATCCGCGCTACCACGAGATCGACGGCCTGCCCTGTTATCCCTCCGTGGGCGCCGTCCCCGGCCCGGTGGACCTCGCCATCATCTTCGTCCCCGCCCCGCTGGTGCCGGCGGCGGTGGGGGAGTGCGCCGCGAAAGGGATCCCGGGGGTCATGGTCGAATCGGGCGGATTCGCCGAAACCGGTCCGGAGGGGGCCAAACTCCAAAGGGCGCTCGCCGGGATCGCAGCCGCGACGGGGATCCGCATCTGGGGACCCAACTGCATGGGGCTGGTCGACGTGGTCCACAGCCGCATCTTCTCCTTCATGGACCCGCAGGCGCAGGAGAGGGGATTCCTTCCCGGCGCCGTCTCCCTCGTGGTCCAGAGCGGCATGCTTTCCGCCATCTTTTTGATCGACCTCATGAGCAACGCCACCATGGGCGTGAGCAAGGTCTGCTCCGTGGGCAACAAGGTGGATGTCAACGAATGCGACCTGCTGGAGTACTTCATCGGCGATCCCGACACCCGGGTGATCGGCCTGTACCTTGAATCCTTCACCGACGGCCGGCGTTTCCTGGAGATCTGCCGGCGCGCTGAAAAACCGATCGTCGTTCTGAAGGGCGGGAGGAGCCGGAAGGGGGCGGAGGCGGCGATGAGCCATACGGCCTCCCTCGCCGGCAACCGGCGGATCATCGCCGGCGCGCTGACGCAGGCCGGAGTGATTGAGGCGCGGGACTTTAAACAGATGATGGATCTCTGCCGGTCGCTCGCGCTGACAAAACCGCCTGTCGGCCGGAAAGACCGGGTGGCCATTCTCACCTTCAGCGGCGGTGCGGGCATCGTCTCTACTGATTTTATCGAGGAGCAGGGGCTCACCATCGCCGAACTCGCCGAATCCACGCAGGCGGCATTGGGAGAACTCTTTCCGGCCTGGATGCCGGTTTCCGATCCGATCGACCTCTGGCCGGCGATAGAAAGCCATATCGGAACCGGCGTCGATGTCTACAGCCGCGCCCTCGCGGCCGTTCTCGGCGATCCGGGGGTGGATGCCGTCTTTCTCCATATTGCGATCGGCAATACCCGTATCGGGATGAATCTCTCCGATCTATCCCTTCAGATCCGGGCCTCCGGCAAGCCGGTCATCGTCTGGCAGGTCGGCCGGCGGGATGAGGTTTTTGCGTTGCAGAAAGAGGCCCTTTCCCTCGGCATCCCCCTCTTTTCCGAACTCTTTCGCGCCGCGGAATGCCTGGGCGCGGTCCTGCGCGAACGACCCCGGCCGGAACCGATCCAGGAGCTGGGACCCATGCAGCAAAACCTTCCCGCTTCGCTGACAAAACTGCTCGCCTCCGCCGCCTCCGGTCCCCTCGACGAGCGCCTCTCGAAGGAGTTCCTCCGGGCCTGCGGCATCCCGACCGTCGCGGAGCGGGTCGTCACCGGGAAACAACAGGTCGTGGCCGCAGCAGCCGGCCTGGGCTATCCGGTTGTCATGAAGGGACTTCTTTCGGGCGCCGTCCACAAGACGGAGATGGGTCTCGTCCGGCTGGATATTCCGGATGGACCGGCTGCGCTGCGGGCCTTTGCAACACTGACGGAACGGATGTCAGGCAGGGGACGGGTCCTCATCCAGAGGCAATTCCCCGGGAAGGTGGAGCTGATCCTGGGGCTCCTCCGCGATCCGCAGTTCGGCCCCTGCGTGATGTTCGGCCTGGGCGGGGTCACGGCGGAGCTCTTCGACGATGCCGTGTTCGCCGTGGCCCCCCTGGCACGTCAGGACGCGCTGGGGCTCATCGACCGCATCCGCGGGCAGAAGATGCTCAACGGCTTCCGGGGGACGCCCCCGGTGGACCGGGAGGAGATCGCCCGGATCATCGTCCGTCTGGGGCAGATCGGCCTTGCCTTTCCGAGGATCCGGGAGATCGACATCAACCCCCTGATCTGCGGGGAAGAGGGGATCATGGCGGTCGACGCCACGATCATTCTGGAATAAAAAGCCGGGAAGAATCTATTTGATCTGCTGGATATCCTTTTCCTTGCCGAGGATCACGAGCACATCCCCGTCCTTGATGACGAAGTCCGCCCCGGGAACCATGTAGATGGTGTCGGAAACGATGTCCCGCATCGCGATCACCTCGATGTGGTACCGGCTCCGCAGCTGGAGCTGGGCCAGGGACTTGCCGAGAAAGCTGTTGGGCGGGGCCATCTCGGAGATCATGTAATCGTCCGAGAGGGGAAGATAATCGAGGACGTTCGGGGAGATGAAGCTCTTTGCGACCTTGTGGGCGATCTCCTTTTCCGGAATCATCACCTCCGTCGCCCCGACCTTCTCGAGAATCAGCTTGTGCTCCTCGTTGGGGGCCTTGACGATGATCGTCCTGACCTTCATCTGCTTCAGGTGGAGCGTGGTCAGCGTCGCCGCCGCCAGGTCCTCCCCGAAGGAGATGATCACAACATCGTCTTCCTGGATGCCGATCGCCTCCATGATCTCCTTGTCCGTCCCGTCGGCCTGGATCGCCTTTGTGGAGCAGTCCCTTACCCGTTGGACCGCATCCTTGCTCTTGTCGACGGCGATCACCTCGAAACCGGCCGCATAGAGTTCCCGGACGATATTCAAGCCGAAAATTCCCAATCCGATGACAACCACCCGCTGCTGCATGGTTCAAACCTCCATCTGAGTCACTAACCCACCATGACCGACTCTTCCGCGTATTTCATCTCCTTTTTCCCCGCGGCATACCAGGAAAAGGCGAGCGCCAACGGTCCCACCCGACCGGCGAACATCATCAGGACGATGGCGAGTTTCTGGATATCGTTCAGTTTCGGTGTGATCCCCATGGAGAGTCCCACGGTGCCGAAGGCGGAGACCGTCTCGAAGAGATACTCCACAAAAAAATGGCGGCTCTGTTCCGGGGGAACCACCCCCCCTCCGCTGAAAAGCAGCAAAACCGAGGTGATCAGAACAACCGAGAAGCCCGACGCGAAGATGATCGCGATCGTCCGGCCGATGATCTCCCGAGGAACCCGCCGGTTGAAAACATTCACGTGGGATCGCCCCTTCATCCGGTTCCAGATCATCAGCAGCAGCAGCGTGAAGCTCGTCGTCTTGATCCCGCCGCCGGTCGAGCCGGGCGAGGCGCCGATGAACATCAGGATGATCATGACCAGAACCGTCGGATTGGTCAACCGGCCGATGTCCACCGTGTTGAACCCGGCGGTCCGCGGCGAAATCGACTGGAAGAGGGAATCCAGGAACTGCGTCGGGCCGGAAACGCCCTGCAGGATGTGGTCCGCCTCGAACAGATAGAAGAGAACCGCCCCCGCGACGATCAGGACGCCGGTGGTCAGCAGAACGATTTTCGTGTGGAGCGAGAGCATCTTCTGCCGCCCCCGGAACCGGGCGATCACCTCGTGCTGGACGATGAAGCCGATCCCGCCGAGGACGATGAGCCCCATCACCGTCAGGTTGACGATCCAGTCCCCCCGGTAGGAGATCAGGCTGTCCGAAAAGAGGGAGTAGCCGCAGTTGTTGAAGGCCGAGACGGCGTTGTAGAGGGCGTGATAGAAGGCCGTTGCCGGCGGAAAATCCTGCAAAAAACGAATGAACAAAAGGATCGTCCCCAAGGCCTCGCTGATGAAGGTGAGCAGAAGAACTCCCTTGACGATCACGATGAAGTCGCGGCTCGGCGTATGGAGGAACGTGCTCTGCATGATCTCCCGCCCCTTGAAGGAGACCCCCCGCCCCATCAGTCCGAAGAGGACAACCGAGAAGGTGATGATCCCCAAGCCCCCGATCTGGAAGAGGACAAGCGTCACGATCTGGCCGGGAAACGACAGATCCTTTCCGATATCGATGACGGCAAGGCCGGTCACGCAGACCGCGGAGGCGGAGGAGAAGAGGGCGTCCGTGAAGCTCAGATGGCCCCGGCCCGCCGCAAACGGAAGCCAAAGCAGAATCGCCCCGGCCAGGACCAGCAATGCGAAGCTGAGGATGAAGATCCGCGGCGGCGTCAGGCGCCGTGAGATTGATCTACGAATGCGTGACAGAAGATCCATGATATCCGCTTCCGAAAGGTCCCTCTGGGTCCATGGGGACAGATTTGAAATCCGTCCCCATGCCGGGAGATTTCCCTTTTCAGTTCCCCTCCGTCCGTTCCTTCCGTCTCCTGAGGAGGATCACGATCAGGTACACCGCACCAACACTGATCGCGGAATCGGCCACGTTGAAAGCCGGCCAGTGGTGGGCGCCGATGTAGACATCCAGGAAATCGACCACCTCGCCGAAGCGGATACGATCGATGAGGTTCCCCACGGCCCCGGCCAGGATCAGCGCGAGCACCGAAACCAGGGAAGTCTCCTCGATCCGGCTGACCCGGAGGTAGTGGAGAATGAGCAGGATCGCCGCCAGCGTCACGGAAATGAAGAAGATATAACGGAACAGCTGCGGGGCGGCAGCCAGGAAGCCGAAGGCGGCGCCGGGATTTCGCACGTGGACGATGTTGAAAAACCCGTCGATCAGGGAAAATCCCTCGTGGAGCCTGAGCGTCGCGAGGATCCAGGCCTTCGATAACTGATCCAGCAGGACCACCAAAGCGGTGATCGTCAGAAAGAGGATGTTCTTCTTCCGCAAAATCCGCCTCATCGTTTTGTGAACGTTGCTAAGACCCTTTACAGGTTGCCCAGACATCTCGCGCACAGCGTCGGGTGTTCGGCATTTGCGCCCACCGTGCCGCTGTAGTTCCAGCAACGGTTGCATTTCTCCCCATTCGCCCGGCTCACGCCGACCAGGAGCCCGGGGAATTCGGCGCTCCGGAAAGGTTCGCCGATCTCCCGCTCCTCAACGATCCGGAGGTCGGAGACGATCAGAAGCGCCCGAAGATCTTCCACATGCGTCTCCAGGAGGGGCCGGAGTGTTGCCGCCGACGCGGCAACGGCCACGGCCGCATCGAGCGAGTGGCCCACAACCTTGTTCTGCCGGGCCGACTCGATCGCCTTGGCCACCTCCCCTTTGACGGCGATGAGCGTCTTCCATTTCTCGGCCACCTCCGGCTCAAGCAGCGCGTCGTTCACCTCCGGAAACTGCGTCAGGTGGATGCTCTCCGCCTTCCCGGGACAGGCGGGCAGGGCCAGCCAGACCTCTTCCGCCGTAAACGTGAGGATCGGGGCCAGCAGCCGGACCATCGCCTCCAGGACCTCCTTCATCGCCGTCTGCGCCGACCGGCGCGCCGGGGATGCCGCCTTCGAGGTGTAGAGACGGTCCTTGAGGACATCGAGATATAGCGCGGAGAGGTCCACCGTGCAGAAGTTGTAGAGGGTGTAATAGACCACATGGAACTGGTACTGCTCGTAGGCCTCCCGTACACGGCGGATCACCTCCTGGAGCCGGTGGAGGATCCAACGGTCCATCTCTGCCATCTCTCCATACGGGACGGTGTCCGTGACCGGGTTGAAGTCGTAGAGGTTCCCCAGGATAAACCGGCTCGTGTTCCGGATCCGCCGGTAGGCCTCGACAAGACGCTTGAGGATCTCATCAGAGATCCGGATGTCCTCCGTGTAGTCCTCGGCGGCCACCCAAAGCCTAAGGATCTCGGCCCCGTACTGGTCGATGATCGTCTGGGAGTCAATCACGTTCCCCACAGACTTGGACATCTTCTTCCCTTCGCCGTCCACGACAAAGCCGTGGGTCAGCACGTTCAGATAGGGCGCCCGTCCCCTCGTCCCCACGGATTCGAGGAGCGAAGAGTGAAACCAGCCGCGGTGCTGATCGTTCCCCTCGAGGTACATGTCCGCGGGAGAGCGGAGATCCGGCCGGTGTTCGAGGACGGCGGCGTGGCTCACACCGGAATCGAACCAGACGTCGAGGATGTTCGTCTCCTTCTTGAAGCTCTCCCCGCCGCATTTCGGGCAGCGGGTCCCCGCCGGCATCAGCTCTTTCGGCTCGCGCTCGAACCAGACATCGGCGCCGTGTTCCCGGACGAGGGCAACCACGTGGTCGAGGATCTCCTGCGTCATCAGCTCGCTTTCACAGCTCTTGCAGTAGAACATCGTGATCGGGACGCCCCAGAGGCGCTGGCGGGAGATGCACCAGTCGGGCCGGTTCTCGACCATCCCGTAGATCCGGTCGCGTCCCCAGGAGGGGATCCAGGTCACCGCATCGATTGCGGCGAGGGTCTTCTTCCGGAGATCGTTTCTCTCCATGGAGATGAACCACTGTTCCGTCGAGCGGAAGATGATCGGCTGCTTGCAGCGCCAGCAGTGAGGATAGGTGTGCTGGATCTCCATCTGCCCGAGGAGGGCGCCCTCCTGCTTAAGCCTGGTGATCACCGCGCCGTTGGCGTCAAAGACGAACTGTCCCGCAAAATCCTTGACGTCGCGCGTGAAATTTCCATCGTCGTCCACGGGGGCGTAATTCTCCAAGCCGTACTTCATCCCGATCTCGTAGTCCTCCTGACCGTGGCCCGGGGCGATGTGGACACAGCCGGTCCCCGCGTCGAGGGTGACGAAGGGGGCGAGAATCAGCAGGCTCTCCCGGTCGATCAGCGGATGGCGGCACTTCTGCCCCTCCATGACGGACCCGGGAAACTCGTCCAGGATCTCATAGGGTTCGTTACGGAAGCCGAAGGCGTCGAGGCAGTAGTCCAGGAGTTCCTTGGCGAGGATGAGGACCTCGCCCTTCACCTTCACCGCCACGTAGAGGAAGTCCTCATGGAAGGCAATGGCGAGGTTCGCCGGGATCGTCCAGGGGGTCGTCGTCCAGATGACGACGGAGACCTTCTCGCCCGCGAGCTTCGGAAGACATGCCGCCACATCGGAAATACAGGCAAATTTCACATAGATCGACGGCGTTGAGTGGTCATGGTATTCAACCTCCGCCTCCGCCAGGGCGGTCTTGCAGGAGGCGCACCAGTAGACCGGCTTCTTCCCCTTGTAAACGCTGCCGTTTAAGTAGAGCTTCCCGAACTCGGCGACCGTCGTCGCCTCGTAGTCATAGGTCATCGTAAGGTAGGGATTGTCCCACTCCCCGAAGACCCCGAGGCGTTTGAACTGCTCCCGTTGTATCCCGACGTATTGATCGGCATAAACCCGGCAGAAGCGGCGCTTGTCCGCCTGGGACATCGTCGCCTTCTTCTCGCCCAACTCCTTGTCCGCCTGGTGCTCGATGGGGAGGCCATGACAGTCCCAGCCCGGGACGTAGACGCTGTCGCGTCCCGTCATGTTCTTCGCTTTGATCAGGATGTCTTTGATGATCTTGTTGAGCGCCGTGCCCAGGTGGATGCTCCCGTTGGCGTAGGGGGGGCCGTCGTGGAGAATGTAAGGCTTCCGCCCTTTCGCGTCCTCGCGGATCCGGTCGTAGATGCGCATCCCTTCCCAGCGGGTGAGCATCTCCGGCTCCCGCTTTGCCAGGTTGGCCTTCATGGGAAAATCGGTCTTCGGCAGATTCAACGTATCCTTGTAATCCATGCAACACTCCTCAAGATGGCATATCCAAGTAAATAGCGGGGAGATCTATCACAGATCCCCGCCACTTTCAAGCCCCTCTTTGTTTTCGGAATCATAATATGCCTTGACTTTGTCGGGAATGGGAGTAATCTGAAACCAACATACTGATTGACTTAGAAAAATTGAATAATTGTCCTTCCCATATAGGGAAGTGAAAAAAGATCTCCCAGCCCTGTCTATTATGATGTGACGGGGCTTTTTATTTTTGGACTGCAAAAAATGAAGAACCGTGAATGGCCATTGGAATGGCTACGAAAGAGGGGAAAAAATGAATATACATCTGGTTGAACCTTCGAATCATTTTGTGAAGCTGAAGGATAATGTATGGGAAAGCGGCTGGTGGAGGCTGGATGAGGAAAAGGCCAAGAAATTGGTTGGGGGCGAAATCTATTTTCATAAAAAGCGGCAGGAACCTTCTTTTTATGGAGGGACCATACTCGGATACAGGATTAATCCGGACGGAGAATATCAAGGAAAGATTATTTTCAAACTCCAGCATAGCCCGTCATGCAGAAATGTCAGCACGGATAAATCCGGATGGAGCAAGGATGTGAAGATCATAGAGCTTGAATCTTAAGAATCTATTGAAAAGATGAACTCTTGGAGTATCAAAAGAGGGGGGAATACAGAGGAGTTGCTGAAACCACCACCATTTATGAAAGGCATGATCGATGAAAGCGGAGATGGAGGGGAAGATCAAGTTTGGAGTTTGGGGTCTGGTTGGTGGGGCCGTTGTCGCCATAATTATCGGCTTTTCGTGGGGTGGCTGGTCCACTGCCGACGCGACCCAAAAGACAACCGAGAAGGCGGTCCTGGCCAGTCAGGCGGCGATCTGTGTCGCTCAATACGTGAAGGAACCGAACAGCCAAGAGAAACTGAAAGAATTCGAGGCCATCGAAAGCTATAAGCGATCCGAATTCATTGAAAAGGGGGGCTGGGATAAAATGCCCGGGCAAAAAGAGGCCAGCTATGGTGTGGCCCGCTCCTGTGCCGACGGTATCGAAGTCCTCAGCAAAAAATAGGACAAATGAACGGCTGCAAAAGGTGACTCATCATCAGATTGACGTGGGTCACCTTTTTTATTGCCCGGAATTTTAAAAAGAAGAAACATCGGGCAGGCTCCGATCCATGGTCCGTTCCCAAATATAACAGTGGGAGGCGATTAAAGTGAAAATGAAAATGTTTACCGGCAATGGCGATGCGGCGGTACTGGAGGGTGAATTAAACGAGTGGCTGGAGAAGAACCCCTATATCACCATCAAGAACATCAAACAAAGCTATGTGGCAAGCGGGGAACAATTATTTGCATTGATGTCTTTATGGTATGACAAGTGAGTTTTAAATAAACTTCCTTCCCCGGGTTTAAAACGTGAACGACACGGAAATCGCCCCGAATTTTTGTTCGTCCCTCTGGGTTTCGAACTCCTTGGTCCGGTAAACGGAGGAATAGGTGATCTTGAAACGATGGAAGATCATCCCGATGCCGCCGATGAAATCGGCGACGAACGGCTTTTTGTCGACGCTGTGGCTGTCCCGGAAGGTGTTCCCGTCGAGCAGGATATTCCGTGCTACGGCGTTCCCATCAACGGCAAAGAAGAGGTGGATGCCGAAACGATGAAACGGGCGGAAAAAACGGGGGTCCGCATCATCCACAGGGGCGTTGCTGTCCGATCCCGGACGGATCAGATATGTTCCAAAATCGTTCGGGATGTTCCAGCCAAAACGCACCTGGCCGCCCAGATTGATTCCGGTGTAGGCATTTCCTGCGGCGATTCCCATGTGGGGAATGCAGTCGAATCCAAAACCTCCCGAACTTATGGTTTGCAACGCCCTCCACTTGCGCTCGAAATACAGGTTGAGCACGGGCTCGTCGTGGAGCTGATGCGACCACCCCTTGGGCTTGCCCGAATCCGTCCAGTTGTGGACCTCCTGCTGGCAGTCCTCCGCATAGGAATGGCGTCCGACGATGCCGATACCGAATTCAAGGGTGTCCATTCGACGCTCGTTTTTGCTGTGGAGCCCCAGCCCCAGATAGGTGACCCCGGCATAAGGGCGGTCGTCCGGGATAAGTTCGCTCCGCTCCTTGTCCTCCGGTGTGTAGATGTTCTGTCCCAATGAGACAGAAACCGAGCGCTGCTCTCCGGGATCATTGACGAATGGCATCCGTTCCATGAAGCGATGCATCCATGACGGCGCAATCACAATGTCGCGATAGTCCGAAAGATCCCGGGAAATCCAGGAGATCTTCGTCCCATGGGTATAATAGCGGTCATTGTTGTCGAAGGAGAAGAGATCGTTTTCCAGATAAAGGGTCAGGGTGTCCGACTTCCGAGCTTTTTGGTCTCCGGCAACGGACGGACCTGGCAGGAAGAAAAGTATGAGGATCAAGGCGAGCGCCAGAAACGGTTTTGTTTTCATTCCAAAAGGACCATCGTCATATTTCATTACTTCGTCAATCCCCCCCTCCACCCAGCACCTTGTAGAGTGTTATGAGATTGGTAAACCGGACAAAATGAAGGGTGATCAGTCCCTGTTGCGCCGCATTGAGGGAACGTTGTGCATCGAGGAGACCCAGATAGCTGTCTATTCCCTTGTTATAAAGGGAATAGGAGAGGCGGTAGGTTTCGGCAACGGCGTCGACCAGGGATTGCTGCGCCGCGATCTGCTGGTTCACCGTACCCCGAACGGCCAGGGCGTCGGCCACTTCCCGGAATGCTGCCTGGATCGCCTTCTCGTACTGGGCCACGGAGATCTCCTTCTCCGCTTTCGTGACCCTGTATGCCGACCAGGTTCGGGCATCGAATATCGGCAACGCAATCACCGGGGCGAAGCTCCACGTTCCCGAGCCGCCTCCGAAGAGCCCGGATAATTCGGCGCTGGCGGTTCCAAGGGTCGCCGTCAGGGAGATGCGGGGAAAGAAGGCCGCACGGGCGGCGCCGATGTTGGCATAGGCCGCCTTGAGCCGATGTTCCGCCGCCATCACATCCGGCCGGCGCAGGAGCAGTTTGGAGGACAGGCCGGGAGAAATCTCCTGGGGGGGGCTCACGCTGCCCAGATCCGTCGGCAGGAGCGCCGGCGGCAGGGCAGATCCGACCAGAAGGGTCAGGGCATTTTCGTCTTGCGCCGTCAGTTGCGTACTGCGGGCGACGTCTCCTCTGGCCATATCCACCTGGCTCTGAGCGCGTAGCAGATCCAATTCGGACGCAAGCCCCACATCCTGACGTTTCCGGATCAATTTATAGGAGGCCTCCTGCGTCGCGAGGGTGGCAGCCGCCAGTTTGAGGTTTTCCCGGTCAGCCGCCAGGGCCAGATAGGTGTTGGCTATGGAGGAAACCAGCAGGATCTGCGCGCCGCGTCGGGCCTGATCCGTGGCGAGGTACTCCTCCAGCGCCCGGTCCTTGAGGCTTTGGATACGGCCGAAGAAGTCGATTTCCCAGGAACTGATGCCCATTTTGACGTCGTATCGTTCGTTGGTCTTCGCGCTTCCCGTGGTCGAAAGATCGGCCGGAACGCGTTCCCGGCTTCCGCTCCCGACTGCATTGACCGATGGCCACAACTCGGCCCTCTGGATGCCGTACATCGCCCGCGCCTTCTCAACATTCAAGACCGCAAGGCGCAGATCGCGGTTGTTGTTCAACGCGATGGAAATGATCTCCCGGAGACGTCCATCGGTAAAAAAATCCTGCCACGGCAACTCCGCCGCCGGTGTGGACGCGGATATTTTCACGTCCTGGTAGGCCGCGCCCGCCGGCCATTCGGCGGGAACGGGAGAGGCCGGTTTTGAGTATCGGGGGGCAAGCGTGCACCCCCATAAGAGGAAAACAAGCAGGACCGGAAGAAGAAACATTTTTAGGTTCATGTGGAGACCTCTGCGCGATCTGAAAATCGGGATCGTGATGTTCAAGGGTTTCATGTCATCAGTCCTCCGATGAATTGGCGGCCGATGTATTGGCGGCTTCACCCTGTGGTTGTTTGTCGAAGAACTTTTCGCTCCGCCGGTGCTTGCCGAAGAGCTTTTCGATCAACACGTAGAAAAGGGGCGCGAAAATCACCACCAAGATGGTGGCGGTCACCATTCCTCCCAACACACCGGTGCCGATGGCATTTTGAGCCCCCGCCCCGGCGCCGGTGGTCAGCGCCAGGGGCAGGACGCCGAAGCCGAAGGCCAAAGATGTCATCAGGATCGGACGAAAGCGCAGTTTCGCCCCCTCGATCGTGGCGTCGACCAGCCCCATTCCCCGCTCCAGACCGGCTTTGGCAAACTGGACGATCAGGATGGCGTTCTTGGTGGCCAGGCCCAGCGTGGTCAAAAGCCCGATCTGGAAATAGACGTCATTGGACAGCCCCCGCATGCTCGATGCGATGACGCCGCCGATCACCCCAAGCGGGAGGACCAGCAGGATCGAGACGGGAATGGGCCAGCTCTCGTAGAGTGCCGCCAGGCATAGGAAAATCACGAAAATGGAAAAAGCGTAGAGCAGGGGCGCCTGGGAACTGGACATCCGCTCCTGGTAGGAAAGCCCGGTCCAGTCGAAACCGATCCCCTTGGGCAGCTTCGCCACCGCCTCTTCCATGGCCTGCATGGCCTCTCCCGAACTTCTCCCCGGCGCCGGCTCGCCCCAGATGTTGATGGAGGGAAAGCCGTTGTAGCGGGCCAGCTTGGTGGGTCCGGAGGTCCAGCGGCCCGTGGCGAAGGAGGAGAAGGGAACCATCTTTCCGGATGTGTTCCGGACATAGAGTTTCTCCAGGTCCTTGGGCAGCATGCGGAAGGGGGCGTCCGCCTGGACGTAAACCCTTTTCACACGTCCGCCCTGAATGAAGTCGTTGGCATAGGCGCTGCCGAAGGAGGCCGAGATTGTCCGGTGGATGGAGGAGATGGGAACCCCCAGGGAACCGGCCTTCTCCCAGTCCACGTCGATCCGGTACTCGGAGACGTCTTCCATGCTGTTGGGCCGCACGGCAGTCAGGCGCGGGTCCCTGGCCGCAAGCCCCAGGAGCTCGTTTTGCGCCGCCGTGAGGGCCTCGTGTCCGATGCCTCCCCGGTCCAGGAGCTGGAAGTCGAACCCCTTGGCGGTGCCCAGCTCGACCACGGCCGGCGGCGGGAAGGCGAAGACCAGGGCGTTGCGGAGGTTTGACAGGGCCATCATGGCCCTGCCGGCCACGGCCTTGGCCTTCAGGTCGCTCCGGTCGCGCAGCTTCCAATCCCTAAGCTTGACGAAGACCATGCCGTTGTTCTGGCCCCGTCCGGAAAAGCCGATTCCCGCAATGGTCATGCAGGATTCCACCGCCTCCTTTTCCTTGTCCTGGAAGTAGAGTTGCACCTCCTGGGTGACCTTCAAGGTCTGCTCCAGCGTGGCGCCCTTGGGCATGATCACCTGGGCGAGCAATATCCCCTGGTCTTCGTCGGGCAGGTAGGCCGTGGGCATGCGCAGGAACAGGATCCCCATGGCCGCCACGATCAGAAGAAATATGAAAATGTAGCGCCATTTCCGGGACAGGGAGTGGCGGACCAGTTTCACATAGAGATCCCTGATCCGGAAGAAAACACGGTCGAACCAACGGAAGAAGGGGCGCAGGAAAAAGACCGCATTTTGGGCCGGTTCATGACCCGCCGCGACCGGTTTCAAGAGCGAGGCGCACAGAACCGGCGTCAGGATCAGGGCCACGACCACCGACAGGAGCATGGAGACGATGATGGTGACGGAGAACTGGCGGTAGATGACGCCGGTGGAACCGGGGAAGAAGGCCATGGGGCCGAAGACCGCCGAGAGGACCAGGCCGATGCCGATCAGGGCGCTGGTAATCTGCTCCATGGATTTGGCCGTGGCTTCCCGGGGCGGGAGGCCCTCTTCACGCATGATCCGCTCCACGTTTTCCACCACCACGATGGCGTCGTCGACGAGAAGTCCGATGGCCAGGACCATGGCGAACATGGTGAGCATGTTGATGGAATAGCCGAGGAACCCCAGCATGGCAAATGTCCCCAGGAGAACCACGGGCACGGCGATGGTCGGGATGAGGGTGGCCCGCATGTTGCCCAGAAAGAGCCACATGATCAAAAAGACCAGGAGGATCGCCTCGAACAGGGTTTTGACCACTTCCGAAATGGCCACCCTGATGAAGGGGGTCGTGTCATAGGGATAAATGACCTTCATCCCTCCGGGAAAGTAGCGGGAAAGCTCCGCGAGCTTCGCCTTGACGGCGTCGGCCGTGTCCAGCGCGTTGGCGCCGGCGGCCTGCCGGATGGCCATCCCCGCCGAGGGCTTGCTGTTGTAGAAGGCCTGGATGTCATAGACTTCCGTTCCCAGTTCCGTTCGTCCGATATCCCGGATCCGCACCACCGAGCCGTCAGGGTTGATGCGGACGGGAATGGCCGCGAACTCCTCGGGGGTCTTGAGCATGTTCTGGATGACGATCGAGGCGTTCATCCGCTGGCCTTTCACCGCCGGCGCCCCGCCGAACTGGCCGGCGGAAACCTCCACGTTGTACGTCTTGAGTGCCGCAAGCACGTCGTCCACGGTCAGGCGGTAATCGGTCAGCTTGTCGGGGTTGAGCCAGACGCGCATGGCGTAGCCCGACCCGAAGATCTCCACCTCGCCCACGCCCTTTACCCGCGCCAGGATCTTTTCCAGGCTGGACTTGGCGTAGTCCCGCAGGTCGTCGCCGTCCATGCTGCCGTCTTCCGAGATGAGCCCCACCATCATCAGGTAGTTCCGGGTGGATTTGCTGACCGTGACCCCCTGGTCCTGGACCACCTGAGGCAGGCTCGTGATGGCCAGTTGGAGCTTGTTCTGCACCTGTGACCAGGCCAGGTCCGGATCGGTTCCCGGGGCAAAGGTCAATTCGAGACGCGCCCCTCCCGCCGAATCACTGGTGGCGGACATGTAGAGCAGTTTGTCGAAGCCGGTCATTTTCTGCTCGATGATCTGGGTGACGCTGTTCTCCACCGTCTCCGCCGAAGCCCCCGGGTAGGTGGCGCTGATGGCGATCGTAGGCGGGGCGATGGGGGGATACTGGGAAATGGGCAGGTTGTAGATCGACAGAGCCCCCGCCGCCATGATGATGATGGCGATGACCCAGGCGAATACCGGACGGTCCAGAAAAAATTTCGATAACATCTCTCGCCTCCGTTAATTCGGTTTTACAGCGGTCGGGACCGTTTTTTTGCCTTGCCCATTTTTTTTGCCGTTGCCGGATTCAAAGGGAACGGCCTTCACGGAAGCGCCGGGCCTCGCCTTTAGCATCCCCTCGACGATCACCCGATCGCCGGCGGAAAGACCCGCTGAAACGAGCCACTGATTGCCGATCGTACGGTCGAGCGTGAGCATCTTCTGTTCGACCTTGCCCTGGGCGTCCACGATCAGCGCCATGGGATTCCCCTTGGGGTCGCGGAAAACGGCCTGCTGGGGCACGAGAATGGCTTTGCGGTTGACCCCCTCTTCGACCACGGCCCGGACGAACATGCCCGGAAGCAGGTAACCCTTGGGATTGGGAAAGACAACCCTCAGGATGACCGATCCGGTCGTTTGATCCACGGTGACGTCGCGGAATTGAAGCGCTCCTTCCCAGGGATATTTGGCGTCGTCTTCCATGAGGAGACGGACCCTGTTCCGGATTTCCCCGTTGCGGCTAAGCGTTCCACCTTCGAGGCGGCTCCGCAGCCGCAGGAGCTCGGTTGTGGATTGGGGCACGTCCACGTAGATGGGGTCCAGTTGCTGAATGGTCGCCAGGGCGACGGGCTGATGTGCCGTCACCAGGGCGCCTTCGGTGATGTTGGATCTCCCGATGCGGCCGGAGATGGGGGCTGTTATCCGGGTGTATCCCAGGTTGATCCGGGTTGTCTCCATGGCTGCATGGGCTTGATCGATGGCCGCCTCCGCCGCGGCCACAGCAGCCCGGTCGCTCACTACCTGTGCCTCGGTGGCCTGAAGTGCAGCCATCGCCAATTCGGCCTCGGTTGCGGTCTGGTCGCGCTGGCTGGCCGACACGGCTTTTTCCTGGAACGCATCTTCGAACCGCTCCCGGTTTGTCCGGGCAAGTTTCAGGGTGGCCTGTTGCCGGGTAACGCCGGCTTGGGTTGCCTGCAGCGCCGCCCGCGCCCGGTCGGCGTTCTTCTTCACGGCGGCAACGTTTGCCGCCGCGTTGTCATAGGCTGCCTGATAGGTGGCCGGATCGATTTGGTAGAGCGTCTGGCCGGTCTTGACATCGGTGCCTTCCGTAAACAGGCGCTTCTGGATGATGCCGCCCACCTGGGGACGCACCTCGGCAACCCGGTTGGCCGATGTCCGTCCGGTCAGTTCTGTCGTGATCACCAGCTTCTGGGGCTGCACTGTCACGACGGCAACTTCCGGCGGTCCACCCGTTGGCGGCCCGCCTTTGCCATTCTGCGTTTCGCAGCCTCCCATAATCAAGATCCCGGTGAGCAACGCCCAAGCGACAATTCCTCTGACCCTGTGATCAATCTGCATGTGACACCTCTGTCATTTGAAATGAAAACGAATGATTCCTGATTTAAAAGAAAATACCGGTTTTCCACAAAAAATATGGCCGTTACCTTTTGATGGCATCCCAGGAGGCTTCCGTGATTCGCCTGATCAGGGAATCGTCCAGGGTGATGAAACCGAGGATATGGTCGCGCATCAGGATGATCATGGGGCCGAAGGCCAGGGAAAAAAGGACGACAACGGGAAAATCCTTCAGAATCTGCCGGGAGATTCCCTCTTCGAAGATCTCCCGGAGAAGATCGGGATTGCCGGACTTGCCCAGAAGCTTGTCCCGGTGCATGGTAATGCCAAAGGGGGAATTGAAGTACTGTTCCATGTAACGGAAATGGAGGGGACGCTCGATAAAATACCGGAGCAGTCTCTGGTTCAGGTAGAGAAATCTTTCCCGGAGGGACCTCCCGGAGGGGTAACCCTCCTGGAGAATCGCCATGATCCTGTCTTCCAATTCCCGATGCAACTCGGTGATGAGCACGTCCTTGTTCTCAAAATAGCGGTAGATCGTGCCGGCGGCCACGCCCGCCTTTTCGGCGATTTCGGCCATCGGGGCGCCGTGAAAACCCTGCTTGGCGATGATCCCCAACGCCGCTTGCATGATGTCGTTTCGCTTGTCTGAAATTTTCATCGCTCCATTTCGCGCCAGAAAATGAATGAACGTTCATTCATGAGGTTTTTATCTCAAAAAAACCGACCTGTCAAGAATTTCGTCTGAAAAATGATTTTATACAGGAAACCTGATCCACACCTTGAACAAAAAAGAAAGGCCCCCGTCGCTAAAAAAGCAACGGGGGCCTTTTGGGTTCAATCAAGTCGGCCTGGAATTACATCCCCATGCCGGGATATCCGCCGCCGCCGCCCGGAGGCATGGCCGGCATCGCCGATTTCTCTTCCGGCTTGTCCGCAATCATGCACTGGGTGGTCAGCATCAGGGACGCGACGGAGGCCGCATTCTGCAGCGCGAACCGCGTAACCTTGGTCGGATCGATGACACCGGCTGCGATCATGTCTTCGTACTTGTCGGTCCGGGCGTTGAATCCGTAGGCGCCCTTCTTATCCTTGACCTTCTCCACCACGATGCTGCCCTCGAGACCGGCGTTGTTCGCAATCATCTTGAGCGGCTCTTCAAGGGCCTTCTTCACGATCCGGACGCCGACGGCCTCGTCGCCTTCGAGCTTCATCCTGTCCAGCGCGGGAAGCGTCCTGAGGTAAGCCACACCGCCGCCGGGAACAATTCCTTCTTCAACGGCCGCGCGGGTCGCATTGAGGGCATCCTCGACGCGGGCCTTCTTTTCCTTCATCTCCGTTTCGGTTGCAGCGCCGACCTTGATCACCGCCACGCCGCCGACCAGTTTCGCCAGTCTCTCCTGGAGCTTCTCGCGGTCGTAATCGGAGGTGGTCTCATCGATCTGGGCGCGGATCTGCTTTACACGGCCTTCGAGGGATGCGCGAGCGCCTGCCCCGTCGATGATCGTCGTGTTGTCCTTGTCGATGGTGATTCGCTTGGCGCGGCCGAGGTCTTCAATTTTGGTGTTCTCCAACTTGGAGCCCATATCCTCGGAGATCATCTTGCCGCCCGTGAGGATGGCGATGTCTTCCAGCATGGCCTTGCGACGGTCGCCGAAGCCCGGGGCCTTTACGGCGGCCACGTGGAGGGTGCCGCGGATCTTGTTGACAACGAGGGTGGCCAGCGCTTCGCCTTCGATATCCTCGGAGATGATCAAAAGCGGCCGGCCCATCTTGGCGATCTGCTCCAGAATGGGAAGGAGGTCTTTCATGTTGCTGATTTTTTTCTCATTGATGAGAATGAGGCAGTCTTCGAGCTCTACTTCCATCTTCTCGGCGTTGGTCACGAAATAGGGGGAGAGATAACCACGGTCGAACTGCATCCCTTCGACGATCTCCAGTTCGGTATCAAGCCCCTTGGCCTCTTCCACGGTGATGACGCCTTCCTTGCCGACCTTTTCCATCGCCTCGGCGATGATCGCCCCGATGGCTTCGTCGTTGTTGGCGGAGATGGTGCCGACCTGCGCGATCTCTTTGGCGTCCTTGGTCGGCTTGCTCAACTTCCGGAGTTCCTTCACGACCACGTCAACGGCCTTGTCGATCCCGCGCTTCACGTCCATCGGATTGCTCCCGGCGGCTACACTCTTCGCGCCTTCGCGGAAGATCGCCTGGGCCAGAATCGTGGCGGTTGTGGTTCCATCGCCGGCGACATCGCTCGTCTTGCTGGCCACTTCCTTCACCATCTGGGCGCCCATGTTCTCGAACTTGTCCTGAAGCTCGATCTCCTTGGCGACGGTTACGCCGTCCTTGGTGACCGTCGGAGCGCCGTAGCTCCGGTCAATAATGACGTTCCGGCCCTTGGGACCGAGGGTTACCTTGACCGCATCGGCCAGGGTGTTGACCCCATTGAGTATCGACTTCCTCGCTTCTTCATCGTACTGAAGTAACTTTGCTCCCATGTATCTATCCTCCTTCTTCTTATATGATCAATTGATTTATTTCTCTAAGATGCCGAGAATGTCGTCCTCGCGCATGATCAGAAGCTCGTCGCCATCGATCTTCACCTCGGTCCCCGAATACTTGCCGAAAAGGATCCGATCACCCGCCTTGACATCCGGTTTGATCAGTTTGCCGTCATCGGCGGTTTTACCCTTTCCAACGGATATGACCAACCCTTCCATCGGCTTCTCTTTTGCCGTATCGGGTATGATGATCCCCCCCTTGGTTTTCGCCTCTTCCGCGAGCCGCTTCACGATCACTCTGTCCTGTAATGGTCTGATTTTCATGCTTTAATTTCTCCTTTCCTCATTATATTAATTTGACCAATCATCTTATGCCCTCATCAATGCTGCCTATCATATGCATCTATTTTTTGATGTCAAGGCGTGACGGATAAATTTTTGCGCTTTTGCACAGCCGTCAAAAGAGATGTTCCGTCAGTTCCTTCAGGGAGCGGATCGGGATCAGTTCGATGTTTTTCGGCTGCCGGCCCTCGCGGTTCTGCGTCCTGGGGAGAATGCAACGTGTAAATCCCATCCGGGCCGCCTCTTTGATCCGGATCTCCGTCTGGGAGATGCCCCGGATCTCTCCCGTCAGGCCGACCTCCCCGAAGACGACGGTCCCGGTCGCGATCGGCCGATCGAGAAAACTGGAGGCCATCGCGGAGACAATCCCCAGATCGATCGCCGTCTCATCGACCTTCACACCGCCCGCCACATTCAGAAAGATGTCGCTGCCGCCAAGATGGATACCGCAGATCTTGTCCATGACGGCCGTCAGCAGCGAGACACGGTTGTGGTCCACGCCGATCGCCGTCCTTCTGGGCATGCCGAAACTCGTTGAACTGACCAGCGACTGAACCTCGATCAGGATCGGCCGCGTCCCCTCCATACTCGGCACGACGACCGACCCTGCCGCCCCTTCCGGACGCTCCGCCAGGAAGAAGGCCGAGGGGTTGGCGACCTCGGCGAGGCCGGTGTCCCGCATCTCGAAGACGCCGATCTCGTGGGTGGGGCCGAAGCGGTTTTTGATTCCCCGGATGATCCGGTAGGCGTGTCCGGAATCCCCTTCGAAATAGAGGACCGTATCGACCATGTGCTCCAGGACCTTCGGCCCGGCGATCGAACCGTCCTTTGTGACATGGCCGACCAGGAAAACCGGGATTCCTGTCTTCTTGGCGAGGAGGATCAGCCTCCCGGACGCCTCCCTCACCTGCCCCACGCTCCCCGGCGCGGAGGAGAGGACCGGCGAATAGACGGTCTGGATGGAATCGATGACGACTGCGGCGGGCATGACCTCCCGGATACGGGTCAGGATGTTCTCCAACTCGACCTCGACGAGGATCAGAAGGTCCTTCGCGGCGGCGCCGAGCCGCTTCCCCCGGAGCTTGATCTGCCGGGCCGACTCCTCGCCGGAGACATAGAGGACCGGCAGGCCCCGCGCGGCCAATTTATCGAGGACCTGCAGCAGGAGCGTCGATTTTCCGATGCCGGGATCCCCTCCGACGAGGATCGCGGACCCGGCGACGATCCCGCCGCCCAGAACGCGGTCCAGTTCGGCGATCCCCGTCCGGAGCCGTTCCCCCTCGTCGGCCGTGATGGCCTCGATGGACTGCGGAACGCCGTCGAAACGGACATCGGACGGACGGGACGCATCGGTATCCCGAACCTCCTCCTCGACAAAACGGTTCCACTCGCCGCAGGAGGGGCACCGGCCCAGCCATTTCGGGGACTGCTGGCCGCAATTCTGGCAGAAAAACAGAGTTTTGATCTTTTTCACGGGAAACCTCCGTCTTATTTCAGGTACATACCCTTTCCCTTTTCCGGCGTCAACCAATATCCAAAAACACTTGAGTAATCGCCTCAATGCTGATATGTCTTGCCATCGTCTTATGGTCTTTGAATACACTTCACGAAAAGGAGAAGGAAAGCGTATGCGCAACCCCAATTTTGCCTCCGGCCCCTGCAGCAAGAGGCCCGACTGGACCCTCGATGCCCTGAGGGACGCCGCAGTCGGGCGTTCCCACCGTTCCGCACTGGGCAAGGAAAAACTGCTCCGTGCCATCCAGGAAACCAAACGGATCCTCGGAATCCCCGAAAATTATCTCACCGGCATCTTGCCCGCCTCGGATACAGGGGCCTTCGAGGCCGCCATGTGGAGCTGCCTGGGCGCCCGGCCGGTCACCGTCCTCGTCTGGGAGAGCTTCTCCGAGGGATGGGCCACGGACGTCGCCAAACAGTTGAAACTCAATCCCACGATCCTCCGGGCCGATTACGGAAAGCTCCCCGATCTCGCCGCAGTGAACTGGGACAACGATGTCGTTTACGTCGCTAACGGAACCACCAGCGGCGTGAAGATCCCGAACTGGGACTGGATCCCGGCCCACCGGCAGGGACTCTCCCTCTGCGACGCGACCAGCGCCGCCTTCGCCATGCCGATCGACTGGACGAAGGTCGACGTCGCCACCTTCTCCTGGCAGAAATGTCTCGGCGGGGAGGCCGCTCACGGGATGCTCGTCCTTGGACCCCGCGCCGCGGAACGTCTGGATTCCTACGATCCGCCCTGGCCGCTTCCCAAGATCTTCCGCCTCAAGAAGGGGGGGAAGGTGAACCGGTCGATCTTCGAGGCGGACACGATCAACACCCCCTCGATGCTGTGCGTGGAGGATTACCTGGACGCGCTGAAGTGGGCGGACGGGATCGGCCTTGAAGGCCTCATCCGGAGGAGCTTGGCGAATCTCAAAATCGTCGAGGAGTGGGTCGCAAAGAACGACTGGATCGAATTCCTGGCCGAAACGCCGGAGATCCGTTCCAACACCTCCGTCTGCCTCTCGGTGGTCAGCGCCAAGGTCAGGGCCCTCCCGAAGGAGGAGCAGGCCAAGTTCCTCAAGGGAATCGCAAGTGAAATGGGGAAGAGAAAAGCGGCCTACGACATGGGCTCCTACAAGGATGCGCCGCCGGGTTTCCGTTTCTGGTGCGGCCCCACGATCGCCCCTGAGGACGTTCGTGCCGCCGTGGAGGAACTGGAGAAGGTTTACCGGGAAAAGATCACCGCGCTATAGACGGACTTGAAGGAGGAGGAGACCCATGAAGAGAGTGCTGATCAGCGACAACCTGTCCACAGAAGGAATCGAGATATTCAAGAAGACGCCGGGGATCGAGGTGGACATCCGAACGAAGATGACCCCCGACGAACTGAAGGCGGTGATCAAGGATTATGACGCCCTGGTCATCCGGAGCGCCACAAATGTCACGCAGGAGGTTATCGAACTTGCCGACCGGCTGAAGGTCGTCGGCCGCGCCGGCATCGGCCTGGACAACGTAGACATCCCGGCCGCCGGCAGGCGGGGGATCGTCGTGATGAACACCCCCGGCGGCAACGCCGTCACCACCGGCGAACACGCGATCGCCATGATGCTCTCCCTGGCCCGGAAGATCCCCCAGGCGACGGCATCGATGAAGGCCGGCAAATGGGAGAAGAGCAAATTCACCGGACATGAGCTGCTCAACAAGACCCTCGGCGTCATCGGCACCGGCCGCGTCGGCAGCGTCGTCGCCGACCGCGCCCAGGGACTCAAGATGAAGGTCCTTGCCTACGATCCCTTCATCTCGCCGGAGGCGGCGGAGAAGGCGGGGTTTACGCTCGCGTCGCTGGACGAAATCTTCCGTACCGCCGATTTCATCACGGTCCACACCCCGATGACAAAGGAGACCCGGGGGCTGATCAACGCGGCGGCCTTCGCCAAAATGAAGAAGGGCGCCTGCGTCATCAACTGCGCCCGGGGCGGGATCATCGACGAGAAGGACCTCTATGACGCGCTGGTTTCGGGCCGGGTAGCCGGCGCCGCCCTCGACGTCTTCGTGGAGGAGCCGACGAAGAATACGGCCCTCATCGCGCTCGACAATGTCATCTGCACACCCCATCTCGGGGCCTCGACGGATGAGGCGCAGATCAACGTGGCCATTGCCATCGCCGAGCAGATCAGCGCCTACCTGACGACGGGCGAGATCAGGGGTGCCGTGAATTTCCCGTCGGTGAGCGCCGAGATCCTCGCCGTCATCCGGCCCTACCTGACCCTGGCGGAAAAACTCGGGAAGTTCGAGGCCCAGCTCGTTTCCGGGGGAATCGAGGAGGTGGCCGTCGAATACAGCGGGGAGATCCTCAACTACAACGTCGCCCCGATCACCATCTCCCTGCTCAAGGGTCTGCTCACCCCGATCCTGAGCGAGGGGGTCAACTACATCAACGCCCCCTTCGTTGCCAAGGAACGGGGCATCCGGGTGGTGGAGGCGAAGAGCAGCGAGGTGAAGGATTACAAAAGCATGATCTCCGTGATCGTCAAAACCGCGAAAGAAACCATGTTCGCCGCCGGCGCCATCTTCGGGCGGCAGGAACCGCGGATCGTCCGGATCAACAAATTTACGGTCGAGGCTATCCCGGAGGGACGGATGCTCGTCCTTTACAACAACGACAAGCCGGGTGTCATCGGCAACATCGGCACGACCCTCGGCCAAAACGGGGTCAATATCGCGCGCCTCCACCTGAGCCGCGAACAGGTCGACGGACAGGCCATGGTCGTCCTCGGCACCGACAGTGTCGTCTCTCCGGAGCTCCTCGACAAACTGCGGAAGCTGCCGAACATGATCTCGGTCACCGAACTGGAGATGTAAACATTTTTGGAGAATTTTTATGGCAAACGTGGTTGTTGTCGGAACCCAGTGGGGTGACGAGGGGAAAGGGAAAGTAGTCGATATTTACGCGGAACACGCCGATGTGATCGCCCGGTTCCAGGGGGGCAACAATGCCGGCCACACCCTGGTCGTCGGGGGCAGACAGACCATCCTGCACCTCATCCCCTCCGGCATCCTGCACGCGGGCAAGATCTGCATCATCGGCAACGGCGTTGTCGTGGATCCCCAGGTCCTGATCGAGGAGTTGGACGGCCTCCGGGAGAAGGGCCTGCTTCCCGAAGACATGCGGTTCTTCATCAGCGAGAAGGCGCACATCATCATGCCCTACCACCGGCGAATCGACGTCGCCCGGGAATCCCACGATGTCGGCAAGAAGATCGGCACGACCGGCCGGGGCATCGGTCCGGCGTACGAGGACAAGATCGCCCGCGTCGGCATCCGCATCTGCGATCTTCTTGATGAAGAGGTCTTCCGGGAAAAGCTGGAACGGAACGTGGAGGAGAAGAACTTCTACCTCACGAAGCTCTTCGGGGAAGAACCGATCGACGGCGCCGCGATCCGGGAAGAATACCGGGTCTATGCCGACCGCATCCGCCCTTACGTCGCAGACTGTTCCCTGATTTTGCAGAAGCAGATCGCGAAGGGGAAAAAGGTCCTCTTCGAGGGCGCCCAGGGGTCGCACCTCGACATCGATCACGGCACATTTCCTTATGTCACCTCCTCCAACACCGTCGCCGGAAACGCCGCCTGCGGGACCGGTGTGGGACCGATGGCCATCCGGTCGGTGGTCGGGATCTGCAAGGCCTACACGACACGGGTAGGGGAAGGACCCTTCCTGACCGAGCTCAAGGACGAAACGGGGGCCAGGCTCCAGCAGGTCGGGCAGGAATTCGGGGCGACGACGGGCCGCAAGCGCCGCTGCGGCTGGCTCGACATGGTTCTGGTCCGCCATGCCGTTCGCGTCTCCGGTATCAGCGGCATCGCGCTGACCAAACTCGACGTCCTCACCGGGATTGAAAAGCTGAAGATCTGCACCGGCTACCGGACGGAGAAAGAGGAATTCACGGAATCCGTTCCCGCCAACCTGCGCATCTTCGCGCATTGCCGGCCCGTCTACGAGGAGATGGACGGCTGGACGGAGGATATCCGGGGGGCCAAACGGATCGAGGAGCTCCCCCGGAACACCCGGCGCTACATCGAGCGGCTGGAAACCTTGGCCGGCGTCCGGCTGGTCCTCGTCTCCGTGGGCCCGGATCGGGACGAAACCATCAGCCTCGCCGACCCCTTTGCGGACTGACGTGGAAATGATCGCGGATATTCATGTTTCCGCTTGACAAGAAAAGACCGTTCCTGTTAAGAGGTTCGGCTCAAAATCAAGGGGTCGTTAGCTCAGTCCGGTAGAGCAGCGGACTTTTAATCCGTTGGTCGCGGGTCCGATTCCCGCACGACCCACCAGTATCAAGGGCTTCCCGAGGGAAGCCCTTTTTAGCTTGTCTACGTTTGTCTACACCCATGGTATTGTGCAATCGGTTTTGAAGGTTTGTTGGCCTTGATGGGCACGGCCTCGATTTTTTGCTTTAACTTTTCGGCCCGCGTTACCTCCCTTATGGTGCGTCACTTACCTTCTTATCGGAATCATTTACTTGTGTCATATGATCAGGGCTCTCTCTACTTCCGATACCAGCCTTTTATTCCGTTGACATCCTCTCATATTTTCCCTATCTTCAATCCAATAGACCCGATAAATCACAATGGTAACGCCATGCACCTAAAAACATTTTTCATGAAAGGGCGGAGATAAAACGTTGATATTGAGCACCTCATTCTGCTATACATGTATTGTAAGGAGGAAAAACCAATGTTAGCAATCAGGCTTCCCGAAGGAATTGAGGAACGGTTGAACGTACTGGCGAAGGAAACCGGGCGAACAAAGACTTTTTATGTCCGTGAGGCCATTCTTGAATACCTCGATGAAATCGAAGACATTTATCTCGCTGAAAAGCGACTCACAGATATTCGAGCCGGGCGTAGCAAACCCATACCGCTGAAAGACGTGATGAAGCGCTATGAGCTGGAAGATTGAGATCGACCCCGCTGCAGAGCGGGAATTAGACAAGCTCGATCCACAAATCGCCAAGCGCATCCTTAAGTTTTTGCACGAGAGGATTGCTCCACTGGAAGATCCCCGTAGCATAGGCGGACCGTTGAAGGGGTCACAATTCGGAGAGTTCTGGAGATATCGAGTTGGCGACTATCGGGTCATCGTTCGTATCGAAGACTATATTCTGCTGATTCTCGTTTTGCGAATAGGGCATCGGAAAAATGTCTACAAGGACTAATCATTGCAGAATGAACTTTTACCCCTCTGCCTGCCCAGGATCTTCCGTGAGCACTTCATGTAACACGCCGCTTGGGGAGGGGAATTTTCGGTTGACTGGGGGTGGGGGCTCCTTCCTGGATCGTAATCAGCCTTATTGATAGCAAATACTACTGTTCAGTTTTGCTGGTCGGACAGATCACTGAATCCCATTCGAAAGGCTGAGGACTGAATTTTGCATTTTCCGATTTAAAAGAGGGAAGGTATAATTCCTGGTCGTCTTTTGACATAACTCGTATGAGAGTGTAATCTTCAATGTGATCTATACAGTTACGGGGGATTCTGAAAATGATACAGCGCGAGATATTGGGGGTCCCGCATTATATGCAGGGTGGGGCAGACGGCCTATGTGTGTATTACGCCATCTCAATGCTGCTTGGAGCAATTCTTCCCGAATATCGGCTATCATTCAACTATTCAGCACAGAAATCTTCAAGATGCCCCGTGTTTTCCGAACTGAAGCGCCGAGCCAACGGCAAAACCGACTTTAAAAATCAGGTCGCTGACTGGTTTTTTAATGGTATGTACGTTTATCAGGCGGAGCTATTACTGAATAATATCTTTCGCGAGAAGTTTGGCCAAAAGCCTAACACCAGACGTAAGTACTGGCAAATAGAAGAGGTCCGCGCTCGAAGAGTTCACAAATTACCCTTGGGCAGAAAACGATCAAATGTGTCAACTTCAGCTCTTCCATCGGTTGTTCAAAGAACTATCGACAGACACATCCCGGTATTAGTCGTTCATGGGGGCCTCGGTCCACATGCCGCCATCATAATCGGTTATAGAACTGCGCATAAAAAAGGAACCGCGAAGGAGTTCTTGCTGTGCGACCCAGCAGAACCAAGGCCAATATGGTGGCCTTCAGGGATGTTATTTACGGGAAATGCACATGCGATTTTTCCATCAGAGAAGTGGCTTGATCCTTTATTTGATAACTATACGAGCTTGATTAAATTTCCTATACTTGAAACAAGATATAACAAAGAAACGGGGGAGAGTGAAACAGCGCTCGTGCTGAAGTAGAGTATGATTTAGTCACCCTATCACAGGAATTGCTATAGAAAGAGAGAGGAAACCATGAATAAGAGATCGACAAATCAAGTCCATGCTGTAAAGGTAAGTATTAAGAATGTCGAGTTGACTAAGTTAGGAACAGCAACGCGATTGGAAATATACGCAAATGAACAGAAAATTGGCGAGCTTATGATTGGTCGTGGTTCTCTATCTTGGTATGGCCGAGGCAGACAAAAAGGGAAGCGAATTGATTGGTCGAAATTTGCTGAAATGATGGACTATTTGGCATATGGTGATGACGTTTAAGGATAAATCTCCATGATTTTTCTTTACTAATAATGCTAACAAGATACAAAAGGATCGAGATAAACTTGAAAATAATAGCTATAGGATATCAGATAAGGTGGCGATGAAAAAAATGAAGCCGGAGTTGATTCTCGAAGTTGGAGCAGCAGGTGGAACAATAAGCCTCTGGTCAACAAGCGCCAAGGACGGCACACGATCTTTTTTGGTGAAAACTGATGAATCTACTCTCAAGGATCTAATGACTGAAGACGAAGCGGAAGGCATCGCCTTCAAGAGTAAGACCGCGCCATTGCATTCCTTCGCCGATGCACTGATCGCTCTCGGGAAGTACCATTGGCACATGTTGTACCCGATATTTGTGCATCAGGATTTTAGAGGTCCAATCCTCACGGCGGTCATGGATCTCGGGGGAGAAAAATTGGCAAACCGATGGCAACGAAAACTAAACGGCGGGTTCTTCGGGCATTTTACTTAACCATATTTATTATTAATTGCTTGGCCACAATCTGGGAACCCAGATGGCAGTTTGAGTCAACTTTCACTTCTGTTATTATAAAGTGTTAATAATGAGTGATTTTCAGGCCATTTCAAGTGCACTTAATCAGATGAACGGCAGCTTCCTGGCGTTCCTGAAGCAACTGGACAATGATGAAGTTCCCTACCTCAGCTACTCGAAAATCAGCAGCGTGGAGTCCTGTGAATACCGCTACTTCCTCGAATATGTGGAACGCGTCAAGGTGCGGGAGCCATTATATTTAAAGAAGGGGTCGATTTTTCATCAAGCCGCGAGTATCGCCCACAGACAACTAGCCAAAGGCAGACTGAACCACAAACCAATTGAGCGGCTCGTTAACAAGCATTTCGAGGGCGAAGACAATCGCCATCTGCAAAATGCTATCGAGCTTCTCATTCAGAACGCACATGCTGGTTTTGAGGTTGTGGCCACCGAACGTCCTTTCGTCATGTCTCTCGGTCGAGGCGTGCCACCGCTCATTGGAATCATCGACCTGTTGCTCAGAAGGGGTGATTCTTTTCTTGTCGTTGACCACAAGACAGGAAAGAATTTCTACGAGCAGGATGGCCTTCAACTCAATCTGTACCGGGAATATGTTCGCAGGACCTTTAGGCCCAAACGGCTGCTTGCCTACTTTGACGAATATCGCTGGGTGAACAACCTGCAACGAATTCGCGTACCCGCTTTTCGCAGAACTCGCGTTTCCTGTACCAGCAAGTCATGGTCAAAGTCCCTTGAGCGAATTCGGGATGGCTATAAGACAATCCGATACATTGAGCGCACGGGAAAGGCAAATTCTGGATATAGTTGTTTCGCTTGTCGTTTTAGTAGCGTTTGTGACCATGCCAGCTTCGGGTCGTCGTGGTAATGTTCCTAAATCCGTCATAATCGAACCCACAGTTTTCTGAAGAAAATTAGGTGGCATCAAAAATAAGATATACTTTGCTTCAAAAAAGGCGGTATCACGCCTGCGCGTTATGGGTGAAAAGGTGTTACAAAAACGTAGCAGCCTCTGCCGTTGACTTCAATAAAAATTTTTCCTTTTCTGGCAGGCCATACTATCCTTTTTCGGATCCAACCTATCGCGAAGATCCAGGCACGAAACACCATGCCCTGAACCCTGCCCCGTGTGGTCGCGAGGGGGCAATAAATTGATGCACCTTGAGATTTACTCGTGAATACGGGATTGGGTGGGCTCACGACGGCCTGCAGAACGAACACGACGATAGCGTGCCCTACGTGACGCCGCTCGTCTTTCGTCACGGCACCGTAACCGTGACGCTGCCTCCCCTGTTCCCGAAGAGCATCAGGTAGGCGAGCCCGGTTCCGGACGGGACCAGGGGCCGGCCGCTCGCGCCGCCGGAAGTGAGCGTCGTGAAGCTCTTGTCGTAAAGCCGCCAGGCGCTTGCCCCTGAGATGGAGAGCTGCACCGGCGACCCTCCGAGCTGGACCGACCGCCACTCGGCGTAACCCTCCGCGCCGATGGCGACCGAAGAGGTCGCGCCCGCGGGAAGCACCGGCACCGTATCGAGGGGTCGGTGGAGATAGCCACCCCAGCGCAGCCACTCCTCACCGCCGCGGACAACGACATCGAGAGCGTTCATATCGGTCCCCGTCAGGCCGGGGAGGAGGAGCATCATGCCGGCCGTCTGGTCGCTTGCCGAAGCGTCGACGACCTGGGCCTGCCACCCCATGTTGATCGGCGGAAGGGCCGGGAGCGCGAAGAGTGTGCCCGGCAGGTCGGTGAGCGTCGTCAGCCCGAACCGCGGATCTTCTCCGACCAGGAACGGTATCCCCTCGGGGTGCTCGTTCACCACGAGCCACTTTTTCCCGAGCCGGCCGCTCCAGGCGGTCGAGAGCGGCGCACCGCCGGTCACCTTCTGGGCATACGTCTGGCTGTCCAGGTAGGACTGGTTACCGCCCGGCGACCGTACCGCCAGGTACTGGTTCGCGCCACCGCTCACGACGCGGAACGAGATCAACGGCGCCGCGTCCGACGTGAACCAGCCGTCGCTCCGATACCGGAGCACGCTCCCGGCCGCGGACGGGAACCCGTCGGCGGTCAGTATGCGCAGGGTGAGCGTCCCGTCGGCCTCCGCCTTCAATTGGTACACGTGAGCGTAGTTGGCGTATACGCCCTCGACGGAGGCGAGCAGCCCGGTAGGCACGGCAGCGACCGGCTCCGCCCGCGCCGGGAGCGGTTGCGGGAACGACGCCATCCGCCCGGTCTCCACGAGCGCTCGCATCAACACACGCTGAGTGATCGCCAGCGGCGCATATCCTCCCCCCGCCGGCCCCAGGGCCACCGCGGCCAACCCTTCGTCGGGCGCGACAAGGATCTGCGCCCCATAGTAGAAGGTGCCGCCGTTCTTGGTCCAGCCTTTCACTCCTGCCTGGCCGAGCCCCGCCTCGATGACGCTGTCCCAGCCGAGCCCATAGGCAAAGCCCTTGCTCGGAACCGGGTTGTACGTGCCGACGGTCTGATCCACCGCCATCTTCCGTACCGATTCCTTCGAGAGGACTTGCACGCCTCCGGCCATCCCTTCGTTGAGGAACATGCGAACGAAGGCTGCCATGTCTGCCGGCGTCGAGTAGATCCCGCCGGCCGCGTCCACGTTGATGTATTCCTGGGGCCACGCGATACCGGACTTGTAGGCCTTCGCGTAGCTGCCGTTCGGAAGCGGGGTCAGGGAGAATGTGGAGTTCGTCATCCCCAGCGGCGTGAAGATCTTTTGCCTCACCCAGTCCACATAGCTCATCTTCGTCACCGCCGCGACGAGGGGATCCACAAGCGTCCAGCCGTCGTTGCAGTAGACGGCGAAAGCACCGGGGTCGGCCTTGAGGCGCTGATCGGCGAGCGAGGTCAGGACCGCCTCTGCGTATCCGGGGACCGCGACCGAGGTCTCCGCACTGGTGTAGCGCGTCCCCGCGATCCCGGACGTGTGGTTGAGGAGCATCCGGACCGTGATCTTGTCGTAGCGCGGGTCCGCCATTTTGAAGGACGGGAGGTACTGGACGAGGGGTTTTTCGAGATCGACCAGGCCGAGATCCACGAGTTGCATAACCGCCACGGCGGCAAACATCTTCGACACCGAGCCGATGGGGAACATCGTGTTCGCAGTGGCGGGAACCGAGGTGGCGACGTCCGCCATGCCGTAGCCGGCGGCCAGGACCACCTGGTCGCGGGTAACAAACGCGATGCCGACTGAGGTTCCGCCCGCACGCACGACCTCGTATGCCGCGTCCTGCGCCTCTTGGATTGCCGTCGCATAGCGCACATTGGACGTGTCATGGCTGCAGGACAGCATCGCGAACGCCAGCACCAGTAAGAACCGTTTCTTCATGGTTCGCCCTCCGTGAACGTGATGGGTTTGATCAGAACTCGCTTTTATGTAGCCTAAATATGATAGAAGGGGGCTTGCATGTCAAGAGAATTACGGCCAACCATATGGGGAACAGAGCAGAGACGATCCTGAGACAAAAAGGCATGTCGGTTCGAGAACCGACAGTATTTTATGCATCGTGAATAAGAAATAGTCTTTATTGACCCGGAAGACTCTTCATCCTAAAGGTACGGCCCATCTTGCGTATTGAAGCTCTCCGCAGCAAGCTGCGGAGAATCTTCGATCCTTAAGAGGAACAAACAATATCATTTTTACTCGCTTACCCCGCGGCAAGCCGCGGGGAATGCGCTCGTGGGCGGATTCAAGTGCGAAACCCCATGCCCTGAACCCTGCCCCTCCGTGGTCACGAGGGAGCGAGCACATCATCTATTTTCTATCCAGCTCATACCGAATGGCGACGCCGATCCTCTCCATGATGTAGGGTTTCTTGACGTAGGCGCCTGCCCCCAGTTTCTGAGCCTTCCTGACCCGATCGGTTTCTGAGAAACCGCTGACAAGGATAGCCTTCTGCTGTGGGTTGATTTCCAGAATCTTCTGGTAGGTCTCCAGACCATCGATGCCCGGATCCATGATCATGTCCAGAACAAGAATATCCGCCCTATTTCCCTTGAGATATTCCACTGCATCTTCTCCACTGGAAACCACATGAACCTCATACCCAAGCCGCATAAGCAATTTGGAGGCAACGTCCCTCTGCTCGGCAACGTCATCAACCACCAATGCGGATTCACCCTTGCCCATATATCGTTCTATTGGTACCTTTTGTGGTTGTAAAGTCAGCTCCTCTCGTGTCACCGGGAAGTAAAGTATAAAAGCGGATCCCTCTCCCACTTCCGTCTGTATATCAATATATCCGTTGTGGTCTTTCACCGTTCCCCAGACAATCGCCAATCCCAGCCCGGTCCCACTCCTGCCCATTGTCTTTCTCGTATAGAAGGGTTCAAAGATCTTCTCTCTGTTCTCCACAGGGATGCCCATCCCCGTATCGGATACGATCAGTACGGCGTAATCCCCCTCCTGGACCTCGTCATAGCCCCTGATGGCTTTGTCAAGATAACGGCTCTCCGTCCGGATCGTCACCTCTCCCTTTCCGGAAATAGCCTCCGCCGCATTCGATACCAGGTTCATCAACGTCTTTTCCAGATGGACAGGGGAGCCTTTGATGTTTAACAAGTTTTTGTCGCACTCTGTCTTGAAGGTCACACGGGGATGATACTCCTTCGTCTTCTCAAACACCGGGGTCTTTAGAAAACCCGAGACAACGCTGTTGAGATTGATCACATCCGACAACGTGACACCCCGCCTGGCCAATGTGAGAAGGTCCTGAATAATTGCGGCTCCTTTTTCTGTGGACTGTAAAATCTTTTCAATGTGACCTTTTGACCGATGTCCCTCAGGTGTTTCAACCAGCAACAGTTCCGAGTACCCGCTGAGCACACCCAGGACGTTATTTAGGTCATGGGCGACTCCACCGGCCAGTTGTCCGAGCGCCTCCATCTTCTCCGATCGTTGCAGTCGCTCCTCCAGACTTCGCTTTTCCTCCTCCACCCGTTTGCGCTCGGTGATGTCGTGGGCAACCACAGTGGCTCGAACAGGGAGACCTGCCTGGTAGAAGTATTTGGCATTGGTGGATATCCAGAATTCACGACCGGTCTTGCTCCGGGCCTTATACTCAGCGGCAGGGGACACCGGTTCTCCGGCAGCGTAGCAGGCCATCCTCTGTAGGATAAGTTTTTGGCTCTCCTTGGTCATAAGATCCAGAGGGTTTAAGGCCAGTAGCTCATCCCGGGTATAGCCGGAGTATTCACACAGCACCTCGTTGACCGAGAGAAGTCGGCCGGTGGTCAGGTCCGCCTCATAGATGGCGGCCGGGGCATATTCGACCAGTTGTCTGTAGCGTACCTCGCTTTCCCGCAGCGCCTCTTCGGCCTGTTTGCGTTCCGTGATGTCAATCAGGAAATTCAGAGTGGCTGATTTCCCCACCCAGTTTATCAAAAGGGTACTCAGTTCCACCCACCTGATATTGCCATCTCTACGGATAATCCGAAAAGGATAGCGGTCAGGAACCTCTTCACCCTTCATTCGCCTGACATGCCTGTCCATAACCATGCCCTGATCATCCGGGTGAATGAACTCAATAAATGGTTTTGCCATAAGTTCCTCACCGGAATAACCGACCATCATGGCAGTCATCGGATTGAGAAAGACCAGCTTACCCTCATCAGCAATAAAAATAGCTTCGTTGGCATTCTCAAAAAGATTACGATATTTTTCCTCGCTTTCGCGAAGCTTCTCCTCCGTTTTGATCCGCCTATAACGGTTCCACATCAGCCCGATAATAAGAACTGTCTGCAGAAGGATCAAACCGACCCCCATGATGATTTCCAGCTTGTAGGAATCCCAGACGCTGAAGACCCTGAATTCGATCTTACTCCCGGATGGAAGAGTATCCTCTCCTATCCCCCAGCGCTTTAATTGCCTCCAGTCGAATTGATAGCTGCCGATCGGTTCGCTTTGCATCTGCCTGTCCGGCATAACGCCATTCTGAAGCCACTGGATGGCGATTCTCGCCGCCTTTCTGCCCAGGCCTTCGTGATCGATGAGAAATCCTCCCGTGATCCCGCTACCCATGTAAGTGTCCAACATCCCGTAGACCGGGACACTGGCGGTGCGGGCGATCTCAACGGCAGCCTGGGCAGGAACAAAAACCTTCCCGCCTGCGTCGACTTGCATGGCCTGATATATAATGACCGAGTCATCCTTCAGGTTTCCCAGTTTTGCCAATAATGCCGGAAACGTCATGTCATACAGGGCGACAAACTCAATCTTTCCTCGATACGGCGCCGATTCCACGATCGCCTCGTTCACAAGACTCCGCTCCACAGGTGTGGTGCCGCCAACGACGTATATCTTTCTGACTTTGGGATGATTGCGGAGAATCATTTCGATATTCTTGTTGGCGGAGTAGGATGCCACGATTCCCGTATAGTTAGCGGGCAGTTTGTCCGGGTTGTAGCCCACGACGGAGAGTCCTGCAAAGACGACGGGCACGTTGTCGAAGATCTCGTTTCCATAGCGCTCCATGAATTGCAGAGCCTGGATATACTGGACGATGATCAGATCGGGCTTTTCCAGAGAGTATTTTATCTTCAGGGAAGCTGCCATGGCGTCCATGTGCTTACGGTCGGACGCATGGGCTGCCAGTTGCAGGTTTTCATGAGAAAAGGTTACGTTGAAAGACTTATGGCGCGCGAATTCAGCCATGACGCTTTGGAGGAACCACTGACTGCCTTTATAGTCGAAGTTGTAGGATGGGATGACCAGGATACGCTTCGGCCTGTCGGGGGAGTCGGCGGCATATAGTCTGGCAATGCCGAGGCAGAGACAGATAGCAATGAGAAGTGTGCATGCCAGTCGATACTTTTTAGTTTCCATCATCGGTTCTTTGCGCCTCATGTTTACCCGCATGATAATGAGTGCGTTCGTTTAAGCTACCACAGGAAAAGAGTAAAATGGCAAATTTGGATCGAATCCGCCCACGAGCGCATTCCCCGCGGCTTGTCGCGGGGTAAGCGAGTAAAAATGATATTGTTTTTTCCTCTTAAGGATCGAAGATTCTCCGCAGCTTGCTGCGGAGAGCTTCAATGGCTTAATATCGCATGTTTTCGAATATCAGTCAATTACCGCTTCAGCCAACGCAGAAGCTCAGGGGCGGGACGCCTATCGGCACCACGCCTCCGTTGAAGTGGATGGTTCGGTAGTAGTCGTTGCCTTCGGCCATCACTTGTGTCAATATCTTTGACAGGGATCATGTACAGGGGACTGTCACCCCGCAGATTCATGCCCATGCCGGGCGTACATACAGCATGCAGGAAATCGCCATAAAGCGCGGCCTCTCGCTGATGCCCGGCGCAACGGGGAGATATCTATGGACAGACGACAATTCTTGAAAACATCGCTTTATTCCATGGGCGGTGTGGCGGCAGCCACCGTGGGATCAACCGTGGTCACCCCATTGGTGTGCACCGAAACCATGTGCTTCGATCCCAACACGAGCTTCTGGGCGCTCGCACATTCACCGGTAACCCCGGCAGTTGCAGAGAACGTCAAGGCGGACATGGCCATTATCGGCGGGGGACTCACCGGACTCTTTGCAGCCTATCATTTCTCCGGCCGGTTTCCGCAGATGAAAATCATTCTTCTTGAAGCCCGGCAAGTCGGACAGGGTGCGTCCGGGACAAATGGGGGCATGATTCTTCCACAAACGCCAAACGAGAGTTTTGAAATCGGCGACGATGAAGACACCCATCAGCATGTATATGAGATAACCACCGGAGCCATCAAGGAATTGCAAGCCCTGGTGATGGCGGAAGGCAATGGGTGCGACCTTATTCTCGATGGGTTTCTGCATACGGTCAGAAAAGAAGAGGATCTTGACCATTATGAAGAATATGTCGAAAAAGCAAACCGACTGGGATTGCCCCTGGAGTTTCTGACGAACAAAGAAACGGCTGATCAGATCGGAACCAGCGTGTATTGTGCGTCCATCTACGATCCCAACGGCGGGCAGGTGCATCCCATGAAGCTCATCCACCTGCTGAAAAAGGCCGTTCTCAAAAAAGGGGTAACCATCTTTGAAAACAGCCCTGTTTTTTCGATTGAAGAGGGGAAAACCGTGCACCTGACGGTATGTGAACAACAATACCAGGTCAAAGCCGACAACATTATTTTGGCGACCGACGCCTACACCTCGAAATTGGGCTATTTCAAAAACGGGATCATTCCGATACATTCCCAATGTGCCATCACCAAACCCATCGGCAAAAACAAGCTGTCACAAGCCGGGTGGAAGAGTCGGCGGCCATATTTCGATTCATGGAATCATCTGTTTCATTTGATGATAACCCCCGATAACCGCATCTGTATCGGCGGCGGGAATGCCGAGTATTTTTTTAATAATGGCAACCACTATCAGGGAGACCTGAACCGTGTTGCCGGTTTGCTTTCCAAGGAACTGGCCCGGATTTACCCGGTTTTATCCGATATTGGTTTTGAATCTGTGTGGAACGGCATTCTCGGGATGACCTCGGACGGAGAGCCGGCCGTCGGGGTCACAGGCCAGCATCAAAATATTTATTATGCCCTTGCCTATAACGGACAGGGGATTGCGATGACCTACCTTTTCGGGAAAATTATGGCCGATATTTTCCAAGGGAAGAAAACCCTCTGGGAAAAGAGTCCTTTTTATGGCCACCCGATCCCTTTTGTCCCTCCGGAGCCGCTAAGATGGATCGGCGCCAACCTGGCGTTATCCTACTACCGATACCTTGATCAATAACAATGGTGCAACGCGGGGCTTTGGCAGATCACCATTTTGTGTAGGGATGCTTGATCAGGTTGGAGTTGAAGTAGCGGGGATCGGCGGTCACCTCCTCGCCCACCCACTCCGGTTTCCGGAAAGCCTGCCCCTCGCTCTCCAGCTCCACCTCGGCCACGATGAGCCCGGCGTTGTCGCCGAAGAATTCGTCGATCTCCCAGGTAAATCCTGCGAACGGAACCTTGTAGCGTTTTTTCTCGATGATCGGCTTCTCGGCCAGCGTATCGAGCATCGTGTTGCAGTCCGCAACGGGAATCTCGTATTCATACTCGGGGCGGGTCGCCCCCACGGTGAGCCCCTTGATGGTCAGAAACGCCTTGGCATCAATCGTCCGGATACGGACGGTCCTTTCCTTGACGCTGTTGAGGTATCCCTGCCGGTAGGCCGTCCCCTTGGCGAGCGACCTCCAGACATCGCCCTTGACGAGAAATTTCCTTTCGATTTCCTTTCCCATGATCAACCTCCCGATTCGATTTTATAGCTTTATTAGGATGATTTTGTTATAAGGTCAAATCATGTCTATTGATCGTTTCCATAAAGGATTCTTATGAATATTGTCCAGCCCAAGGCATTCCACAAGGTCGCCGCATCGGGGGGGGTTCACGAAAGCGGCACGGAGCTCTTCCTGACCCAATCGAAGGAGCGGCGACACACGCCGATTAATAATAAAACATGAAACAACGCGTACTGAAAGTTCACCCGGCCGATAATGTAATCGTGGCATTGCATAACCTTCAAAAGGGCGAAACCATCCCCTACCGGGGAAGAGATCATGTGTTGGCAGCCGACATCAACGCCAAGCACAAATTTTTCGAACACGACATGCATCCCGGCGAAAAGGTGATCATGTACGGGGTGCTGGTCGGCACGGTACAGCAATTTATTCCCGCCGGCGGGTTAATGACCACCGAAAACGTGAAGCATGCCGCCGACCCTTTTGCATACCGCCCCGGCCACTCCCAATGGACCCCCCCGGACATAAGCAAATTTGCCGGTCGCACCTTCAATGGGTACCACCGCAGTGATGGCCGCGTGGGGACGGCCAATTACTGGCTGTTCCTTCCCACCGTGTTTTGTCAGAATCGTAACCTGGAGGTCATTCGCGAGGCGCTGCACAGCGAACTGGGCTATGCCGTGACCGACCAGTATAAACAAAAAGTGCGGTTATTGATGGAGTTGCATGCCCAAGGCGCGGACATCGGCCGGGCGGATTTGAGCGTAAAAGAGTCGGCGGTGAAAATGGGCCGCCTGTTTCACAATGTAGACGGCATCAAGTTCCTGAACCACTCGGGAGGCTGCGGCGGAACCCGCCAGGATGCCGCCCTGCTTGGCAAACTGCTGGCGGCCTATGCCGACCACCCGAATGTGGGCGGCGTGACCGTGCTGAGCCTGGGTTGCGAGAACCTACAGGTGCAGGATTTTGTAAACGCCCTGAAGGCACGAAATCCCCGTTTCGACAAACCGCTGTATATTTTTGAGCATCAGCAAAGCCAAAGCGAAGAACAACTGATTACCGCAGCCATTCAACAGACGTTCGCCGGGCTGATTGAGTTGAATAAAATGGAACGCCAGCCGGCACCGCTTTCCCAATTAAGCCTGGGTGTAAAATGCGGCGGCAGCGACGGCTTTAGCGGCATCAGCGCCAACCCGGCCGTGGGCTATTGCAGCGACCTGCTGGTCGCCCTGAAGGGGAAGGTACTCCTGGCCGAGTTTCCGGAACTGTGCGGCGCCGAACAAGAGCTGATTGACCGCACCCGCGGGGAAGCAGCCGCCAAAAAATTCATCCACCTGATGACGGCCTATAACGAGGCCGCTCACCATGTGGGGTCGGGATTTCAGATGAACCCGTCGCCCGGCAACATCAAGGACGGTCTGATTACCGATGCCATCAAAAGTACCGGCGCCGCCAAAAAAGGCGGCACGTCGCCCGTGGAAGATGTGCTGGATTACACCGAACCGGCGGTCAAACCGGGCCTGAACCTGGTGTGCACCCCCGGCAACGATGTGGAAGCCACCACGGGTCAAGCGGCAAGCGGCGCCACACTGATCTTATTTACCACCGGCCTGGGAACACCCACCGGCAACCCTGTCTGCCCGGTGATCAAAGTGGCTACCAACAGTTCGGTCGCCTGCCGCATGGCCGACATTATTGACATCGACACCGGCCCCATTATTGATGGCGAAAAAACCATTGAAGAAATGGGCGAACAGATATTGGAATATTGCATCAAAGCAGCCGGCGGCGAGGTTACCCCCAAGGCCGTGCTGCTGAACCAGGACGATTTCATCCCCTGGAAGCAGGGGGTCAGTTTATAGTTTTGAACGAAAACAGGAGAAATGGATGAAAGCGATCCTGATCAATGCACCCCAGGATATCTCGATAAAAGAGGTATCCGATCCGGAGCGAAAAGAGAATGAAGTCGTAATCAAGGTCCACGGAATGGGGATCTGCGGATCGGACATCGCCGCATATAAAGGAATCAATCCCCTGGTGACCTATCCACGGATCATCGGTCACGAAATTGCAGGGGAGGTTTTGGAAGCGCCTCAGGGTGAGACGATCATGATGCCCGGCGACCGGGTGGTCATCGAGCCCTATGTGTATTGCGGCAAATGTTATCCCTGCATGAACAGGAGAACGAACTGTTGTGAAAATCTGAACGTACGCGGTGTGCATATCGATGGAGGGATGTCGGAGTTTTGTTTGCATCCCCGCCATCTGGTTCACAAGGTGCCTGCCGATGTGTCGTGGAAGCATCTTGCCATGGTTGAACCGCTGACCATATCGGTTCATGCCGTTAAACGTGCCCGTCTTGCAAAGGGAGAGCACCTTGTGGTTACCGGATCGGGTCCGATCGGACTTCTTGCCGCGCAGTATGCTTTGGTGATGGGAGCGGTTCCGATCATGGTTGACCCGATCGATGAACGTCTGGCATTTGCACGTTCGCTGGGAATTCCTCATGGAATTAATCCGGTAAAGGAAAGCGCCGTTGAACGTATAAAAGATATTACCGGCGGAAGAATGGCGGAAGCGGTGGTGGAGGCTTCGGGAAGCGATGCGGCGATTCGGAGCAGTCTTGACTATGTGGCCTATTCGGGAAGGATCTCGCTGGTCGGCTGGCCAAAGGGTGAAGTTTCGCTTATGACGGCCCTGTTCACGAAAAAAGAGCTCGATGTCATGGGGTCGCGAAACAGCTTTCAGGCTTTTTCTGAAAGTATCGATCTGATCGCAGGCAACAGAATAGATGTAGCTTCTCTGATTACACGCACGGTATCATTCGAAGAGGTTCCCGCTGTTGTCAGGGAGATTGTGGCGAATCCCGAAAAATTCATGAAAGTGGTAGCTTTGATATAGCGGCCCACGCGCCGCCGGGGCGGTTTATCAAGGAAGGACCCCGTAGTGATGAAGACCGCCCGGCCGCCGCGAAAGAAACGATGCATCATATCCCCGTTGCCATCATAAATTGTCCATATTATCACTTGACAAGCAATAACAGCCCCCCTATACTTCGGCCCGTCAAAAGCAACATCTTATCAAAAAACAAACAAAATCAGACAACGAGGAGGAGGAGCACATGCGAACACGTTTACTCGGAGCGTTGGTGGTGGTGCTGGCCCTGGTAGTGGCCATGCCGGCCGCGGCCCAGACCAAACTGAAGTTTGCCCATGTGTATGAGTCGTCCGAGGCGTTCCATGTCGAGGCGCTTTGGGCGGCGGGCGAGATCGCCAAGCGGACCAACAACAAGTACCAGATCGACGTCTTCCCCGCCTCCGCGCTGGGCAACGAGCAGCAGATCTCCCAGGCCCTGCCTCTGGGCACCATCGACATGGCCTACCTCGGAGTGTCGTTCGTGGGGGCCATATACAAGCCCATCTCCATCTTGAACGCCCCCTATATCTGGCGCGACATCGCTCACCACACGGCCTTCAGCAAGAGCCCGATGCTGACCGAGCTGACCGACGGCTATTTCAAGCAGACCAACAACAAGATCGTGGCCATCACCTACTACGGCGCCCGCCACACCACGGCCAACAAGGCCCTCAACACCCCGGCGGACATGAAAGGGATGAAGCTGCGCGTACCGCAGGCCCCCATGTACATGATGTACGCCAAGGCGGTCGGCGCCAACCCGACTCCCATCGCCTTCGCCGAGGTATACCTGGCCCTGCAGAACGGGACCGTGGACGGGCAGGAGAACCCGCTGCCGACCATCCAGGCCAAGAAGTTCTATGAGGTGCAGTCGCACATCAACCTGACCGGCCACATTCTGGACAACCTGACCACGACGATCTCCTCGAGCCTCTGGAACAAGCTGACCCCGCCGGAGCGTGAGATCTTCGACTCCGTCTACAAGCAGGCGGCGGCACGGGCCGGCGCCAGTATCCGCGAATCCGAGGCCAAGCTGGTGGACTGGTTCAAACAGCAGAAGAAGACGATCGTGACCCCGGACCTCAAGGCCTTCCGCGAGGCGGCGGCCAAGATCCACAATGACGCCGGCGCCGGCGCCGTCTGGACCAGGGAATTGTACGACCGCCTGCAGGCGGTGAAGTAGCGCCGCTCCCGTACGAGATTCGCACGGCTCGCGCGCCGTCCCCGAAGGCCGGCATGCGAGCCGTGCACGTTTTTACAACCCGACCCGTCAGATGGGCGGCCGCGGCCGCCCTAAGGATACGCCTCATGAAGGATGAAAACTATGCCGGCCCGAATCTCGGCGCGGTCACGATCGGCGCCGTGGATGACGAGGCCGAGCCGGACCTTTCGGACTACCGGATCGAGGACTGGGTGACCCTGGCCTTTTTCTGGGCCATGGCCATCATCCTCTTTCTTCAATTCTTCACCCGCTACGTCCTCAACGACTCGCTGGCCTGGACCGAGGAGATCGCCCGTTACCTGCTGATGTGCGTGGGGATCCTTGGCGGCAGCATGGCGGTCCGGCGCTACAGCCACATCCACGTGGAGTTCCTGTACCTGCTCATGCCGGGCTGGATGGCGCGGGCGCTCTCGCCCTTGGTGGACGTCATCCGGATCGTCTTCTTCGCCTACGCGACCTGGCTCTGCTGGCTGATCACCAGGATCATGCAGACCCAGCCCATGGTGGTCATCGACTGGCCGATGAGCATCGTCTACGGGATCTGCACACTGGGGATGGCTCTGATGACCTTCCGCTCCATCCAGGTGGCGTTCAAGAACTGGCGGACGGGGTCCAGCCCGCTGCTGAAGGTGCGGGAAGAGGGGAGGCATCAATGATCACACTGGCGCTCATCGGCGGCTTCCTGTTGCTCCTGGTCATCGGGGTCCCGGTGGCCATCTCGCTCGCGGGCTCTTCGCTCATCTATGTGATGCTGGAGGGGGTGCAGCCCCACCTTGTGGTCCTGCACCGGATGCTCGGCGGCATCGATTCGTTTCCGCTGCTGGCCATCCCCTTCTTCATCATGGCCGGAAGCCTGATGAACTCAGCGGGGATCACCAACCGGATCTACGACTTTGCGCTGGCGCTGGTCGGCTGGCTCAAGGGCGGCCTGGGCCACGTGAACGTGGTGGGATCGGTCATCTTCGCCGGGATGTCGGGGACGGCGGTGGCGGATGCGGGCGGCCTTGGCAACATCGAGATCAAAGCAATGCGCGAACACGGCTACAGCGTGGACTTTGCCGTTGGGCTCACAGGCGCGTCCTCGACCATCGGCCCCATCATTCCACCCTCGCTTCCGTTCGTGATCTACGGCGTCATGGCCAATACCTCCATCGGGAAGCTTTTCGCGGCCGGCCTCATCCCGGGGCTGGTGATGGCGCTCACGATGATGATCATGGTCACCTACTACGCCCACACCCGCGGCTGGCATCGGGATGCGAAGTTCTCCATCGTCGCCCTCGGGCAGACGTTCAAGCGGGCCTTCCTGCCGCTGATGACGCCAGTCATCCTGGTGGGCGGGATGACCACCGGCGTGTTCACGCCGACAGAGGCGGCCATCGCCGCCACCGTCTATGCCATCATCCTCGGGATGGCGATCTACCGGACGCTGTCGCTGAAGAAGCTCATCAAGGTGAGCATGGAAACGGCGGAGACCACGGCCCTCATCCTGCTGATCGTGGCCGGGGCCTCCATCTTCGGCTACCTGATCACGCTGACGAAGGTTACGGACAACGTCTCCGCACTCGTCCTCTCCATCTCCACCACGCCCTGGATCATCCTGCTGCTGGTGAACATCTTCCTGCTCATCGTCGGCTGCTTCATGGAGACGATCGCCGCGATCACGATCCTCGTTCCAGTGCTCCTGCCGCTGATGGACAAGATCGGCGTGGACCCAGTCCATTTCGGCCTGATCATGGTACTGAACCTGATGATCGGCCTGCTCACGCCGCCGGTGGGGATGGTCCTCTACATCCTGGCGCGCGTGGCGAATATCTCCTTCGAGCGGGCGACCAAGGCGTGCCTGCCCTTCCTGATCCCGCTCCTGGTCAGCCTGGCGCTCGTCACCTACTGGCCGGCCATGGTCATGTATCTGCCGAACCTGTTCTACAAATAGCCGTCGGCCCCGGGTTCACACAACACCGCTCCTCAACTATCCACACCTTGAAGGGTAAATCATTGTTGAATGAAATTCGTTTACGGAAGCAAGCAAGGAGGCTAAATATGAAGAAAGTTGCCTGTGCGACTCTTATTCTCACAATGGCCATTTTTCTCACAAACCCATTGTCTAGTGAAGCAAGAGGTGGTCATGGCGGCGGCCACGGCGGTTGGTGGGTGCCTTGGGCGATCATAGGGGGGGCCGCCGTTCTGGCGCCTTTTTTTAATTCATCCTATGGCGCACCTCCACCGGTAATCGTCCGTGAACAGCCTCCGGAGTATTTTCAACCAGCGCCATCTGTAACGCCATCGTCGACTGAAAAAATCTTTGTCTATCCCAGGCAGGGCCAGAGCGAAGAGCTGCAGGCAAAGGATCGTTACGAATGCCATAGCTGGGCTGTAGGCCAAACAAATTTCGACCCGACGCAACCATCTTCCGGGGACATTCCGGAAGCCCTGCGGAATCAAATGCGTGCAGACTATCAACGGGCGCAGGGTGCCTGCCTTGACGGTCGCGGGTACACCATGAAGTAGCCGCTGTCATGCATCCCGGATCGGATACAGCCGTGTCTGCCAATGGCCTTTGATAAAAGATTGCTTCAGAAAGAATGAACCCTGCGGGATCTTGACCACCATTCTGTGAAATGCAATGGAAACCATCTGGAACATTGGCATCACTTGGAACATTTTCTTCCAGAACCTGGGCAGTTGGCTGAAGACGCCCATGGAAGTTTTCTCCTTTTTCGGGACGGAAAATTTTTTTCTACTGCTCCTGCCGGCCCTCTACTGGTGCATGGAGGCCGGCATCGGCCTACGAGTCGGCATTATCCTCCTTTTGAGCAGTTCAATCAACGATGCACTCAAACTGGTCTTCCATGGTCCGCGTCCGTACTGGTATAGTACGGATGTGATCGGCTATGCCGGCGAGACTTCCTTCGGCGTGCCCTCCGGCCATGCCCAGATTGCATTTGGCGTGTGGGGAATGCTGGCAACCAGCATCCGCAAGTGGTGGGGATGGCCGCTCGCAATCCCGGTTATTCTGCTGATTGGCATCTCGCGCCTGTACCTGGGTGTTCACTTTCCGCATGATGTAATTCTGGGCTGGTTGATAGGAGCATTATTGCTGTGGCTTGTACTGCATTTCTGGAAACCGGTCACGGTATGGCTCATCAAGATGAGATTGGGACAACAAATCCTGGCGTCTTTCCTTTGCTCGCTGGCGCTCATTCTGTTTTCCCTCATCCCCTTCCTCCGGCTGAAAATCACGAACTGGCCACCGCCGCAGGCCTGGGCAGAATATGCAAAAGATGCCGTATCACTCAGCGTCGCCTTTACCACTGCCGGAACGCTGTTCGGGCTATTGGCCGGTCTGGCCTGGTTCAACCATTATGGCGGGTTTGACGCCAACGGTCCGCTTTGGAAGCGCATCTTACGCTATGTCCTGGGATTGGTCGGGGTGCTGGTTGTCTATATCGGCATGAAAGTGCTCTTTGGATTGATTGTCCCGGATGCAGATGCAGTAGTGCTCCCTTATATTTTGCGCTACATCCGCTATGTTATGATTGGGGCCTGGATCTCTGCCGGTGCGCCATGGATTTTTGTCAAACTGAAGTTAGCCAAGAAAGCCGCCTGACACTTTGCGATAATTTTACAAATTGTTGGACCGGTCTCCGTCTCTGATTTAATCATCCCGTTATGGTTGCGGGTTTATCTTATTTGCGCGCTCGGTGTGTCATAGAGTATGAAAAGCAGGATGTGACGAGTAAGTCTCTCTCTTGTAGGAGTAACTGATTGTGAGAATATTTGACGAAAGAGATACTATGTTTTCCCGGTTGGGCCTGATGAAGAAGACAAAAAAATACCGGGAATATTATCAAACTCATCCCGACTTGCAGAAAGAAGATGATCGGGTTAGGGAAAGTACCCGAAAGACAATGGCTAAAATATTCAGTATTGAACCCGACCATATGGAAAAGAGGTCGAAAAGGATGGCGGTTATCCTGAAGATCATCAATATTTTTTTGGATATAACCGGTAAAAAAATGTCGATGAATCCTGACAGGATGCTCAGAATGGGTGCAGCCGTCAAAGAAGATGATATCATCCACTCTGCCATGGCCGAGCCGGCTGCCCGAATGGCTAATTTGATCAATAAGGAAGCTGACAGGCAGAAAATATCCAAACATAAGGTAGAAATTGATGCAAAGGAAATGAGCGCTGTCATAAAAACAATGGCATTGTGTTATGGCGGTGATGTTGTAGGGATAGCAAAGCTGAAAAGCCACCATCACTATTCACATCGGGGTGATATCTTTGGTATGGGCGGCGGTTATGGAAAACGGATTCATCTTTCATATCAATATGCTGTTGTCATTGCATCGGCATTGAACAAAGACATGGTGAACCGGGCGCCCGGTAAAGATGTACAGATCGCCTCCATGCTGGGTTACGCCAGAAGCTCCGTTGTCACCGCCCAGATGGTCTTATACATAAAGTCTTTAGGATATGATGCGCTGACGGATAACTTCATAGAGTATTATTCGCCATTAAGTCCGCTGGCAGCAGATGCGGGAATCGGCCAGATGGGCCGGTGCAATATGGTTGTGAATAGAGAATACGGTAACCGGTTGAAGATCGGCGCGGTATTGACAAATCTCCCATTGATAGAAGACGGCCCGGTTGACTATGGTTTGGTCGAATTCTGTCTGGCCTGTGGAAAATGTGCGCGAAACTGTCCGGTAAAAGCAATCAGCGACGGGGAGCCGGAAATGATGAATGGGGTATTACAATGGCGGCACAATGAAACGAAATGTATGGAAATGTGGATGAAAAATGGCACTGGGATTTGTATGGCGAGTTGTCCTTTTTCTCAGGGTGTTGATCCGGAACTGCTGAAGAATATGAAAGGAAATAAGGATATCATCAAAAAAATCATCTCCACCGATAGTAAAATGTTGCCACAGATTCTGCCGGCTTTGTGATTTTGAAAAATCAGAAAGCATATTTTACGCTGTTCTTCCTGAAACAAAGCATACGGCAATTTTTTTACCGGCATATTTTGTTTCAAGTGATATTAAATGAGCTCAGGATATTCCAGATAGAAATAAAAACACCCCATTTAACTATCCATCTCTCCCCCCCTCTCCCCATTAAAGAAGAGGGGGAGAACTTCCGGATGGAAACTACTTGGCAAACGGCAGCACCCAGATCAGCATGGCCGGGATGTAGCACATGACTAGGGAAACGATGACAAAGGGAACGGAAATGGACAGGAACTCCTTCAGGCTGACCGTCCGCCCATCCTCCTTCTCCCCCAGGGTCTTTGCGACAAACAGCGCGGGCGCCCCGGCGATGGTGAGGTTGCTTCCGAGCGTTCCGGCCCAGAGGAGCATCCAGTAGAGGGGCCACGGGTTGATTCCCTGGGTGCCGAGGTCGCGGACCACGTACAGAAGGGTCAGGATATAGGCGTCGTGCTCCACGATGCCGACGATGGGGGCCGTGACCCAGTACAGGACGGTGCACCCCACGACGATGCTATCCTTGATCATCGGGGTGATCGCCGCGACGATGAGCTTGATCACGCCGGCGTGTTCGAGACCGCCGACCAGCGCGAAAAGGGAGACATAAAAAAAGATCGCCCGCCAGTCGAGCTCGCCCAGGATCCCTTCCACGCCGGGCAATTCGATGGTGAAGCGTTTCTTGAAGATCTCGAAGAACAGGATGATGGCGATGGCGCCCCACATGGCGATAAAGCCGAGATGACAGTTGAAGACGGGACGGAAGGCCATCGCGAGGATCGTGAGGACGAAAATCGCGCAACTGATGATCGCGAAAGGCCTGTCCTTGATGTGATCCAGCGGCTTCTCGTCGGCCAGGCAGGCGACATCCATCGTGATGCCCGCGAACTTCTTACGGAACCAAACGTAGAAAAACCCGCAGGTGAAGATGTAAGAGAAGCAGAGGATGAAAAAGGACGATGGCCGGCCCATGAACCAGAGGAAGCCCGAAAACTCGATCTTGGA
>Ga0247841_10000458_pt1 | contig 105454 bp, 87 predicted proteins | sample LaCruzMarch2015__2_FD_192410 | JGI IMG/M metagenome (GOLD analysis project Ga0247841, IMG submission 192410) | Freshwater microbial communities from meromictic Lake La Cruz, Castile-La Mancha, Spain - LaCruzMarch2015_18m | ecosystem: Environmental > Aquatic > Freshwater > Lake | place: Spain... | reverse complement strand
ATACTGATCTAACCGCCGGTGAAACCGTCTGCGTGGACGTAATTAACGACAATTCAATTAAACGCTGTGATCGCGGCCATGACAATAATATCATGGGCATAGTTTCCTCCAACCCCTCCATCGTCGGCAATTCCAAGGAAGAAGCATATAATAACCCCAATTACGCCATTATCGGCATGCTGGGGCAAATTGACGCTTTCGTTTCCTCCGAGAATGGCGAGATTAATATAGGCGATTCATTAACTAGCGCTTCCAGCACGCCCGGCTACGCCATGCGCGCCGACTCGGGCGATTCCACCGTGGGCGTGGCCTTAGAACCGCTAAAACATGGGACGGGCAAGATTAAAGTTCTGATTTCCAGAAGAAACAAATCTCTGGCCGTTGAAGAAGTAGAAGCTTTAGTGGTGGAAAGAATAGCGGCCATGAAAATAGAAGATCAGGTTCAGCAGATGATAAAACAAGCGGTTGATAATTTAAATTTAGATCCGAAGATAGAAAAAATCGCGCAGGAAGAAGCCGGGAAGTTGGACGCAATATTAACGGTTAAGCTGGATGATGTTTATGGAAAAATTTCCAGTGAATCTTTAAAAATTAATGATCAAATAAACGCTTTGGCAGGGAGTTTCTATATCACGGATAGCGAAGGAAGCGCCATTTTCTCCAGAAATCGTGATATAGGGGCATTGCCAAATCGTGATATGGAACTCTCCGCTCTTAACATCACATTGGACGGAAACACAACCATAACCGGAAATGTAATAATCGGTCAAACCCCCCTAACCCCCCTTTTGGAAGGGGGGCAAGCCGCTTTATGCCTGGGCGGAGTTTGTAAGACTTCATGGAATGAGTTGACCGCCAGCACTACGGCTATGTTAAATAATTTTCAATCATCAATTTCCAATTTTCAAACAATTTTCAATAATCAATTATCAATTAATGCCAGCGGTAATTTAGTTATTGGCAGAATAACCTTAGCTGATGCGACTTCCACCCCTGAAGTAGAAATAATTAATCCGGCGGAGATTATTGCCTCTTCCACCCAAACCGCTTTCATAGTCAACCAAGCCGGAGAAGGCGAGATCGCCGACTTCCAAGCTCAAGGCGTAAGCGTTATGAATATCGCCCAGACCGGCGAAGTAAAAATCGTCGGCAGTTTGTTAGTTGACGGACGGATTATGCTCTGCGCCGGCGGCTTCTGCTCCGATACTCTTAATAGCGCGGTTGACGAAACCATGGCTGACCTCGGCGTTGAAGGCAAAGTCGTGGCCGGCGCTTTCGAAGGCTATTGCGACGACGGTTATATCTGGGTGCCGGGTTCGGCTAAATACGGAACTTTACCCGGCTTCTGCGTCATGAATGATATCGCGGCCGGCGACGGATTAAATCCCCCTACCCCCTTTGTTAAAGGGGGCGAAAATGCTGTTCGGACAAACGTGTCGCAGGGTGAAGCGCAAGTGGCTTGCCAGAGTATCGGTACGGGTTACCACTTAATCGGTGAAAACGAATGGCTGACTATCGCCGAGAATATTTTGACTGTCGCGGCCAATGATCTTGACGCGAACGCGGCCGGCAGGCAACTCGAAACCCCCCTAGCCCCCCTTTATAAGGGGGGAGAGATCGCCTTTAAATTAACTAATGATAATGTTATATATAATTTAGTCGGTACGGTTAGCCAGTGGTCCAATCAGAATGTAACCGCGGCCGGTTTGCCGGTAACGCCGAGTAAAGACGCTTGGTATGAATACGGCGATGTGAGCGACTTTAAAGGACTGAATATCGCGCCGGATTATTATTTAACCGACGCTATTAATAATATCGGTAAGATTTATGTTGGCGCGGGTTCTGGGCTTAGAGGCTTTGTCCGAGGTTCGGGCGGAATTTACGGCTTAGATTTATCGCATGCTCCGAGCGAGCCGAGCGCGGAGATAGGGTTTAGATGCGCGAAGTAAAGAAGATTCCCCGGATCAAGTCCGGGGCTAAAGGCGCGCCTGTCGGTGGCTCGCAATGAAAGAAAATTAACTTGACTTAAGAAGCGATTAATGTTAAATTGAACACAAGTTCAAAAATAATGAACATAAGTTCACAATATGACCAAGCTAGAAGAAAAAATAATTAAACTGCTGGCCGATTATCCGGAACGCGAGTTCTACGGCCAGGAAATAGCGGATAAAATCAAAGCCAGCAAGGCCGCGGCCAGCGGCCTGCTTAAAGCGCTTCATGGCCGAAGTATTATCAGAAAAAAGGTTAAAGGCCGAATGGGTTTTTATCAGATTAATCAAGCCAGCCCGGAGCTGAAAAAATTTAGAATTAATTCGGCCATGGAAAGAATTAATCCGTTGCTTTCCGCGCTTAAAAAATATTCTCAAAAAATTATTTTGTTCGGCTCGGCCAGCCGCGGGGAGCAAACCTTAAATAGCGATTTGGATTTATTTGTTTTAAGCACGGATAAAAAAAAGGTTAAAGCGGTTTTGGAAAAGACCGGTTCGCGCATTCAGCCAATCATTAAAACTCCGGGCGAGTGGTCGGAATTGGAAATAACCGAGCCGGAATTTTATCGGGAAATTAAGAATGGAATAATTTTATACGACTATGTCCCAAGAATTTAAAAAATGCCTGGAGCGCGGAAAAATCAAAAGATTTTCACCAGGAAAAAAATTAGCCGAAAAAGAATTAAGGCTGGCGGGCGAGGACCTAAAAATTTCACTGGAAAGCCTAAAAGCGGAAAGATATAAATGGAGCATTGTACAATCGTATTATTCAATGTTCCATTCGGCCAGAGCTTTGCTTTACTTAAAAAGTTATCGGGAGAAAAGCCACTTTTGCCTGGTTGAAGCGATTAGAACTTTATTTGTTGCCACCGGCAAGCTGGATTGCTTGTTGCTTGAGTCGCTTTTAGAAGCGAAAAATTTGAGAGAAGCGGCTGATTATTATGGCGATTTTAGCGAATTGAATTGCCGGAAGCTTATTAAAAAAGCGGAAGAGTTTTTAAAAGCGGCTAAAAAATTGTTATTGGGCGGCTAGTTGTCCGAAAAAATCGGACAACTGAAAATCTTTAGCCGAGGAAGCTGATTAAATAGTAAAATAAAAAAATGGCGGATAAAAAGAAAATACTAATCGTCCCGCTGCCGACATTGCCGGTTGTTGTTAGCAAGTCCCAAAAGGGACAAGGGGACGATGCCAAAGGCCAAGACAAAATCGGCGCGGGGACGTCAGTTTTAACTTTAAGTTGCCCTTATTGCCAGAGCAAAGATTTCGTTAAGCGAGGCACGAGAATGAAAAAAGGCGGGAAAACCCAATTGTATTTATGCCGCGCCTGCAAACGCACTTTCACGCCGGCTTGGTTTAAAGGCCGCCAGCATAGCTGGCAGGTGATTTTAGACGCCATGAGTTATTATAATCTTGGTTTTTCGCTTGAGCAGGTTTGTAAAATTATGAATATGAAACACACCCCCTTGATAAAGGGGGTTGGGGGGATTAATCCAAAAGGCGCTGACAGCAATAGCGGCGGGGACGATGCCAAAAGGCCGGAAAATATCGGGATGGGGACGCTAAAGGCCTCCACCTTGTCGGCTTGGCTGACTAAATACGGCCAGCTTTGCGCTTATAAGCGGATGCGGCCGTTCGGCCTGAAAATGTATTCACCTTACGAAGTTGTGGAAACCTGCACCTTGGCGCACCGCCAGCTTTACCGCTTCCGCTACCATAAAGCCAAAACCAAACTGATTATGGCTGATGATTTCAAGCATTTTAAATTTAAGCCTATTAAAGAATTTTTAGATAATGTCACGGCCGAAACCCCGCATCAGTATTTTCAGGAAGGCGAACGCATGTCTGAAGTGGGGACTAATAGGAGCAAGCAAAAAGGTAAAGGGGGCTTGCCCGAAACGGCTGGCAATCTCGGCAACGGGACGTTAAAATTTTCTAAAACAGAAATGATCGTGCGCGCGAAGCATAATTACGCCACGGCGCTGGCCGGTTTGGTTTTCCAGGGGGTGAGCGATAACAAACAGCGCCATGAAGCTTTGCAGAAATTTTTTTTGGCCAATGATTCGGTCACCGTGGCGACGGAGGTGCCGGTGTATATAAGGAGAGAGGATTTAGAGCATATGCAGACTCAGTTAGGATTTAAGCTATATAAGAAAGCTGAAACCAAAAATTTTAAATCCGAAACTTTAAATTCTAAACAAATTCAAAATTCAAAATCACAAATTCAAAACGAATACGAATTGCTGCCGGCCGAGGAGATACCGAAGCTAATCACCGGTCATATAGATTTTTTGCAGATCAGAAACGGCGCTATTCATATTTTGGACTACAAAGGTTGCGCGGCCAAAGAGCGGCCGATTGAACAGCTTACTTTATACGCCCTGGCGCTGTCGCGCCTGACCGGCTTGAGATTATTTCATTTTAAATGCGCCTGGTTTGATGAAAAAGATTATTTTGAATTTTTTCCTCTGCATGTCGTCTACAAGCGCAACCGCGGCAAGCGGAAAATTAAAACCATAGAAGGCGTTTATAATCTGAACGAGAAAGTTAATAAAATAGAAAATTTAAGGCCGATAGTGAAATAAATTTCTATATGTCATTGCGAGGAGTAGCAACGACGAAGCAATCTCACGTACTCGGAGTTTAACCAGAGATTGCGAAGCTTGTCCTGAGCGAAGCGAAGGATCCGCGTTCGCCCGATTACGGGCTCGCTCGCAATGACAGGTAAAAATATGCCTTACGATAATCAAAAATATAATAATTATAATAGATCAGGTGGCGGCAGTTATTCGCCCAAGAAGCCTGTTAAAACTTTTCAGGATTTGGAGATCTATCAGAAAGCTTTAGAAGCGAGCGTGGCGGTGAGTAAAATTCAGATGCCTGCTGTTAAAAAGGCGCCAAAGAAAATTTCGGCAGGTGACGATGCCAAAAGGCAGGAAAATTTCGGTGTGGGGACGGCGGAAGCTGAAAGTATGATTTTCCATAACATGCTGCCTTGCGCTTTAGGCCTGCCGCACTTAATCGCCGAAGCGCATTCTTACCGTTTCGGCGCCGGCACGGATTGCCTGGTACTGCTGGAAAAAGTTATGGTAAACTGCAATAAAATGGTAGTTTATCTGGAGCAGGTTCGTGATATCTGCCAGACCGGGTTAGAGCATGAATGGTTTGAAGAATTGATAAAAAAATATTTATATATCAGAAGAAAAACTTTAAATCTTCAAAGAGTCTGGAAAAAATATATTGAGCATCCTGATGGGAATTTCGGTTTTGGTAACGAGAAAAAATCGCCGAATCTTTAAAATTATTTAGTTAGAGGTTCGGGCGGAATTTACGGACTAGATTTAAGCCATACGCCGTCGGAACAATCAGCCAGCATCGGGTTTAGATGCGCGAAGTAAGTTGCCGTTTAAGAGACTGGCAGGTGTACGATAAAATCGTACGGTTAAAAAAGGAGGCTAAAATTTTAAATTAAAATAAAAGTCTATGAAAAAAGATGAAAAATTGCCAGCAATTTTTGAAAATTTTAAAATTCGCCGGTATTACGATGAGAAAACAGAAATTTGGTATTTTTCGGTAATTGATATTATCGCCGCGTTGACAAATCAGGCGAATTTTAAAAAGGCTAAAAGTTATTGGTCAACGATTAAGGATCGCCTGAAAAATGAAGGAAGTGAGTTGGTCACAAAATGTGACCAACTGAAAATGCAATCAGCCGATGGAAAGTATTATAAAACCGACGCGGCAGACGTAGAAACAATTTTGCGCTTGGTCCAATCCGTTCCCAGCCCGAAGGCCGAGCCAATAAAATTATGGCTGGCAAAAGTCGGTTATGAACGAATTCAAGAAACCGTTGACCCGGAAAAATCAATTAATCGAGGCAGAATGAATTGGCAAAGAATGGGGCGTAGCCAAAAATGGATTCAGCAAAGAATGATGGGCCAGGAGACCAGAAACAAGCTTACCGATTATTGGAAAAATAACGATGTTAAAGAACAGGACGAGTATGCCATATTAACCAATATTATTCACCAGGAATGGACCGATTTAACCGTTAAAGAACATAAAAGTTTGAAAAAATTAAAAACAGAAAATTTGCGCGACCATATGAGCGAAGCCGAACTTATTTTTACCGCCTTAGCCGAATTTTCCACCCGCAAAATTGCGGAAACTATGGAAGCTAAAGGATTGGAAGAAAATAAAATTCCGGCGAAAAGGGGCGGCGGAGTCGCTAAAAACGCGCGGCTGGAATTAGAACGGAAAACCGGCAAAAAAGTGGTAACCGGTAAAAATTATTTGCCAGATAAAACCGGAAGAAAAATGATAAAATAATGATTTAAGCTTACGATAAATATCGTATAAATATACAAGGCTGATCGGTAATTTGTCATTATTGTTTATTAAGCTTATAATAATAAAAATTAACTATAACCATATGCAAAAACTCCTCCATTTCATTAAGTACAACAACGCCACGGTAATTATTCTGGCTCTGATTTTAATCTTGGGCGGCGGCGCGCTCGCGGCCGGGCCGGAAAATATCGGGCAAAGGCAGACCAGCGTCGAAGGCCTAGACAATACGGCGCTCTTGGCGGCCGATTTAGAAACGTTTAATATGGATTTTAAGATTGAGAATGTCCGGCAAGACGAGAAGTATTATTACGTGACCTACAGTTTTTTGGATTTAGCCGTAATTGACAGCGCCTGGCAATATCAATTAAGTCAGAAGACGCAAAAAGTCAGCCGGAAAATTAAACAAGACGTCGGCGAATATATGGCTAAGTTTATGGCCAAGCATTATGAAGCCAGAACGCGGGAGTTAAAGCAAGAAAAAAGCCAGGCCCAATCGGCCGGTGAGCAAAAGCGAGTTGAAGTTACCGAATACAGTGGGCTGGTCGGCAAGACTTTGGATTTGGCCGCCGCGGTTTTTCCCGGCTATGAGCCGGTGGTAAAAAGAGAACTGCCGGCGCCGGAAAATTTTAATCTGCCAAACCCCCCTACCCCCCTTTCAGAAGGGGGGCAAATCCAAGCGGATAATTTAACGCAAATTTATAATGACTATATCGCCGAGCATCCGGAAATTTTCATCGCTTCGTCCACGCCGGAGACGGCCAGCACTACACCAAGCGCAATCGATATAGCCAGCAGTACGCCGGATACTATTATCCCCGAAACTCCGTCCATTCCCGAACCGGAGAGCGTTGACGTGATTGAATTGCCAACGTTCACGCCTGCGCCGCCGGCTGAAGATGTAGCGCCGGTTGAACCAGCGCCGATTCCGGAACCAGCGCCGGCAGAATAAAACTATTCTGTCATTGCGAGCCCCGTTTCGCTCTGTCATTGCGAGGAGAGTTCGCGACGAAGCAATCATAATTAGCATGTCATTGCGGGCTTGACCCGCAATCCAGGAGTTAACGGCGGGAAGATAAATATATTATGAAGGAGGAAAAACAATATTATGTTTATATATTAGCCAGCAAGAGAAATGGCACTCTATATATAGGTATGACATCAAATTTAGCTGATCGGGCAGATAAGCATAAAAGGGGCATGTATGACGGATTTACCAAAAAATATAAAATAGAAAAATTAGTTTATTATGAAATTTATAGTGATGCTTACGGAGCGATCAGCAGAGAAAAACAGCTAAAAGACTGGAAGAGAGATTGGAAAATACAATTAATTGAAAAAGATAATCCTACTTGGCGTGATTTATCTAATGAAATATAATTTATACGGTTTACCCCTGGATTGCGGCTCGTAGGCCGCAATGACAAATACGGGTACGCTCGCAATGACAATAATTTAATATAATATGTGCGGTTTACCCCTGGATTGCGGCATCCTGTATCAAGTACAGGACAGGCTCCGGCCGCAATGACAAATACGGGTACGCTCGCAATGACAATGAATAAGAAATTAATAAAATAAAATAATTATATGTCGGATAATTTTCAACAAACAGTCGATTTAAGGGGGAAAATGGAACGCTCTAAAAAAATCCCTCCGCCCAAAGCGAGTACGCCGCTGGAAGAAATTTACCGGAACGAAGATGAAGTTAAGCCTAAAGCTGATTTAAAAAAAATTTATCAGCCGAAGGCCCGCGAGCCGCGCGAAGGCTTAATCAGGCTCATAGTTATTATTTTGGGGATTTTAGTGATTGCCGCTACGGTTTATTTTCTGTTTTTTAGAACTAAAGGCGCGTCCGTAGATTCTAAAACTAAAAATTGGTACGCGATTACTTTAAAGGATGATGGCATGAATTATTATGGTCAGGTTTTTGACATAAAAGCTAACCCGGTAGTGATCAATAATGTTTATTATGATTATGATCAAAACGAAGCAATCAAGAACAATAAGCCGTTTACTGGAGCCAGTAATTTACGGCTAGTTAAACAGGGGAAAGAAACTTATGGGCCGGATAGTATAACCAGCGTTTATCAATCTAATATATCTACCATTATACCGCTTAAAGCCGATTCAAAAGTGCTAAAGGCGATTTTGGAATATGAAAAATAAAAAATTAATGTCATTGCGAACCCCGTAATCGGGGTGAAGCAATCTCTGGTAAAGATTCACGTACGAGCCATTGAACCGTAGATTGCTTCGTCGCGAACGCTCCTCGCAATGACAAATAAAATAAATGTATAAACTAACCAAACTGCCGAATCAGCTTGAAGTAATTGCCTCGCCGATCTCCGGCGCGAAAACCATTACGGTTTTAGTCATGGCCGGAACCGGCTCCAGGTTTGAGAATAAACAGACTGGCGGCATTTCGCATTTTTTAGAGCACATGTTTTTTAAGGGGACGAAAAAGCGCCCGACCACGCTGGCGATTTCTTCCGCGCTTGACCGGGTCGGCGGAGAATTCAACGCTTTTACCGGCAAAGAATATACTGGCTATTTTGTTAAGGTCGAGGCCGGTCGGCTCGCCTTAGCTTTAGACGTTTTAAGCGATATGCTCCTTAATTCAAAATTTTTGGCCGAGGAAATCGAGCGGGAAAAAGGAGTAATTATCGAAGAGCTGAATATGTATCTTGATAATCCGCTGATCTATATAGAAGACTTGTTCGAGGAATGCCTTTACGGCGATACGCCGGCCGGCCGCGATACGATCGGCGCCAAAGAGACTATTTTAAAATTTAACCGGCGGCAGGTTTTAGCTTACGCGGGCGCGCAGTACAGTTCGGATAAAATGATCGTCAGCTTGGCCGGCGGATTAACGCCGGGAGCTTTAAAATTAATTGATAAATATTTTAATAATTTTTCCAAAAAAGCTTATCGGGATAAATTAAAAACTAACGACGCGCAGGCCCGGCCTAAGCTGAATCTGTTTTATAAAAAAACCGATCAGGCGCATCTATCCCTCGGCGTCAGAACTTACGCTTACGGCTCGCCGGATGAAATCACGGCCAAAATTATTTCCATAATTTTAGGCGGCACCATGAGTTCGCGCCTGTTTACCGAATTGCGCGAACGGCGCGGCCTAGCCTATTACGTCAGGACGCATAACGAGCCGTACACCGATTCCGGCTATTTAACCACCCAGGCCGGCGTGCCGATCGCCAAATTAGCCGAGGCCGTAAAAATAATTTTAGCCGAATATAAAAAGCTGGCTGAAAAATCAGTCAGCGCCGAAGAATTAAACCGCGTTAAAGAGTGTTTAATCGGGCGCAGCGCCCTGCAGCTTGAAGCCTCGGACAGCGTGGCTAACTGGTACGCCCGGCAGGCGATTTTATTTAAAGAGCAAAAAAGGCAAGGTCGGATGCTAACGCCGGAAAATTATTACGCTAAAATTAGGAAAGTCAGCGCTTCGGATATCCGCCGCGTGGCCAAAGAAATTTTCGTAAATAAAAAACTGAATTTAGCCATAATCGGGCCGTATGAAGATCGGAGGAAATTTGAGAAAATGTTAACTTTGTAATTTTCAATTTTCTCACTGTCATTGCGGGCTTAACTATGCCTTTCTGCCATTGCGAATAACCAGTTCTTTCTCTGTCATTGCGAGGAGCGTTCGCGACGAAGCAATCTCCGGTTAAATAATCCATATGATAGAAGAAAAAATTTATTACGTTTATATTAATACCAATAAGACGCATATAATTTGTTAAATAGAAATAGTCAGCATAAAAGTCAAGAGAATAAATTAAGTTTTACCGCCAAATATAAAACTGATAAGCTAGTCTGGTACGAAACATTTAATAATATAAACGATGCCATTGCCAGAGAAAAGCAGATTAAGGGCGGTTCGAGAATTAAGAAGATAGCTTTGATTAATAAATTAAACCCTATGTGGAAAGATTTAACGTTAGATTGGTAAACCAGAGATTGCTTCGCCGCCTGCTGGCGGCTCGCAATGACAATATTTATGAATAATTTACTAGAAAATCTTAATAAAGAGCAATTAGCCGCCGTTTTAAAAAAGGATGGGCCGCTTTTAATCGTGGCCGGAGCCGGTACGGGGAAAACCACGGTGATTACGCAAAGAATCGCTTATTTAATCGAGCAGGGTTTAGCCAAGCCGGATGAAATTTTAGCTTTGACTTTTACGGAAAAAGCCGCCGCCGAGATGGAAGATCGGGTCGGTTCGCTACTCCCCATCGGTTATTTTGATTTATGGATTTCCACTTTTCATAGTTTTGCCGAGCGGATTTTAAAAGAGCATGGGTTGGCTATCGGCCTGCCCGGAGATTTTAAATTGCTGAACGGGTTTGAGCAATGGGCTCTGATTAAAAAAAATCTGGATAAATTTGAGCTTGATTATTATCGCCCCTTAGGCAATCCGGCTAAATTCATCAGCGCCATGCTAAAGCATTTTTCCCGCGCCAAAGACGAAGACATCGGCCCGCTTCAGTATCTGGAATATGCCGAAGGGCTAAAGCAGGACTTAGATCAGATGCTGTCGGGTAGCTCTGTCATTCCGACCGCCAGGGAGGAATCCCTTAAACGCGGAGATGGGCAGTCTAAGGGATTTCTCCCCCTCGGTGAACCTCGGGGTCGAAATGACAAGAAAAGAGATACCGGGCTCGCAATGACAGATAGCCAGGAAGTGGCGAGAATCAATGAAATCGCCAATGCCTATCATGTTTATCAGCAGTTATTATTGGATAATAATTATTTGGATTTCGGCGACTTGATAAATTATACTTTAAAGTTGCTCCGCGAGCGTCCGGCGATTTTGGAAAAATACCGCCGACAATTTAAATATATTTTAGTGGATGAGTTTCAGGACACTAACTGGGCGCAATACGAGCTGGTGAAACTTCTCGCCGCGCCGGCCGATAATTTAACCGTGGTGGGCGACGACGACCAGTCAATTTATCGCTTCCGCGGCGCTTCCATGTCCAATATTTTGCAATTTAAAAAAGATTTTCCAAAAGCCGAAGAAATAATTTTAGTGAAAAATTACCGCTCGGCGCAAAATATTTTGGACCTGTCTTATGAATTTATCAAGCAGAATAATCCGAATCGGCTTGAATGGCAAATGAATTCCTCCGTCATTCCGGCCGCCGAGCCGGAATCCAGAGTTAAGCGCGCTGGACAAGTTTCTGGATTGCGGGTCGGAGCCCGCAATGACAAATTAAATGTAATGAGCAAAAAATTAATCGCGGAAAATAAAGGCGCCGGCGTCATTGAAGTTCTACGGGGCGCCGACTTAGCTGAAGAAGTAAAATTAACGGCCGATAAAATAGTTGAGTTGAATGCTAAAGATAAGGCGGTTAGCTGGAACGATTTCGCGGTTTTAGTCCGGGCGAACGACAGCGCCAACGATTTTATGGCCGAGTTTGACCGCCGAGGCTTGCCTTATATTTTTGGCGCCTCGCGCGGCCTTTATGCCAAGCCTTTGATTATGGACGCGATCGCCTATTTAAAATTATTGGATAATTACCATGAAAGCCCGGCCCTGTACCGGATTTTGAATTTGCCCATGTTTAATTTTGCTTATGAAGAATTGGTAAATTTTAATTATTTAGCGGGTAAAAAAGCCTGGTCGCTGTATGAAGTGATAAATAACGGCAATGTTTTAAAATTTTCCGACGGTTTGGAGAGGAAAATAAAACCGGTTTTAACTTTAATCGCCAAGCATTCGGCCGAGGCGCGGGAAAAGCCGGCGAGCGAAGTGCTTTTGGCTTTTATGAATGACAGCGGCTATTTAAAATTATTAACCCCCTCGGCTACGCTCGGGGCAAGCGAACAGAAAAGTTTGGAAGCCATAAATTTGCTTAACCAGTTTTTAAGCCGTATCAAGGCGTTTGAAAGTTCTTCGGACGATAAAAGCGTCAAGGCCTTTTTAACGGAATTAAACCTGGAAATGGAAGCGGGCGAAGAGGGCGGCTTGGCGCCGGATCTTGAAGCCGGCCCCGAGGCCATTAAAATTTTAACCGCGCACGGAGCCAAAGGCTTGGAATTTAAATATGTGGTTATCGCCAATTTAGTGGATAAGCGTTTTCCCACGATCGAGCGCAAGGAGCAAATTGAATTGCCGGACGCGCTGGTCAAGGAAATTTTACCGGCCGGCGACGCGCATTTGGAAGAGGAGCGGCGCTTGTTTTACGTAGCCATGACGCGCGCCAAATCCGGCTTATATTTTTCTTGGGCGAGCGATTACGGCGGAGCGCGGGACAAGAAGCCGTCAAGATTTTTAACAGAGCTGGGGTTGGTAAAGAGGGAAATGAAAGAAAACTCTAAGAAAATTGCCACTCGCGGCACCGAGCCGAAATCCGGAAAGTTGTTAGTCGCTTCCGAATCTGGATCCCGGGTCAAGCCCGGGATGACGGTACAAATACCTTCTCATTTTTCCTATTCCCAGCTGGCCGCCTACTCGGCCTGCCCGTACCAATACCGTTTCGCCCATATTTTAAAAATTCCCACCAGAGGCAAAGAGCAATTTTCTTTCGGTAAAACTCTGCATTCGACTCTGCAAAAAATATTTATTTTATTAGACGAGAAAAAAGGCCTGGGGCAGGCGGATTTGTTCAGCCAGCTTAATATAGAATCGTCATTGCGGGCTACGACCCGCAATCCAGAAATTTTGTCATTGGGTAAAACTGCCGCCGTTCCGGATTCCCGGGTCAAGTCCGAGGATGACAAAGTATTTGAGGGTAATATAACCTTTGAAGAAATTTTAAAACTTTACGAAGAGAGCTGGGTAGACGATTGGTTTGAATCCAAGAAGAAAAAACAGGAGAGAAAGAAGCATGGCCGGGAGATATTAAAAGTTTTTTATGAAAAATACAAAAATAACTGGCCAACGGCGTTATTTTTGGAAAAAGGCTTTAATTTTAAAGTCACGGACCCCGGCGCCGCGGCCGGGGCAGGCGGCAAAGATTCTTACGTTATCCGCGGCGTGGTTGACCGGATTGATCAAGCCGGCGACGGCCTTAAATTAGTCGATTATAAAACCGGCAAGCCTAAAGCCGAGCTTAATTTTCAGGAGAAAGAGCAATTATTGATTTATCAGCTGGCGATCCAGGAATTATTCAAGCAAGAAGTAAAAACTTTAGCTTTTTATTATCTTGATAATAACAGCGAAGTTGAATTTATCGGCACGGCTAAAGATTCGGAAAAGATAAAAGCCAAAATTATCAAGACAATAAACGAGATAAAGCAGGGCCAATTCAAGGCTAAGCCAGGAGCGCTTTGCGCTTGGTGCGATTTTAAAGAAATTTGCGAATTTAGAGCTTGAAAAAGACGCTTTAAAATGTTAGAATAATTTTAGAAATTAGTTGTCATTGCGAGGAGCTTAAAGTACTTTGTCATTGCGGGCTTGACCCGCAATCCAGAAACTTGTTCGGTGCGCTTAACTCTGGATTCCGGCTCGTAGGCCGGAATGACAGAAAAAATTGCTCGCAATGACATAGTAAAATATGTCATTAAAGCTTTATTTATTAATTATGTCGGCCATGACGGCTTTATGCGCTTTAGCTTTCGGCTATATTATTTTTACGGTTGATCCGGAAACTACTAACGGCACCGGCTTGATTCTGTTTTATTTGTCTTTATTGTTATTAATCATCGGCGCCACGGCGATTATCGGTTTTATCGTCAGATTTGTAATTTTTCGCCGCGAATTGATAATTGAACAGGTTAAAATCGCTTTTCGCCAGTCATTTTTTTTCGCCGGTTTTATCGTGATCGCCTTGTTTCTGCTTTCCAAAAATTTATTAAGCTGGTTGAATTTATCAATTTTAATAATCGGCTTATCCGCGCTGGAGTTTTTTTTATTAAATTATGGCAAGGCGAAAGCGGTTCCGGAAGATTCAAATGGTAATTTGCCCTCCTTGTAAAGGAGGGGCAGGGGAGGTTTTTATGTTTGTTAAAATAAAAAAATTTATCAGTTATAACGGTAGTTTAAAAATGAAGGTTAAAAAATTAAGGCAAAATATGACGTCGGCGGAAAAAAAATTGTGGTACGAATTTTTGCGCGGGCACAGGTATAGATTTATTAAACAAAAAGCGATTGGAAATTATATTCTTGATTTTTACTGTCAAAAATTAAAAATAGGGATTGAAATTGACGGCGGAACTCATCTTAATGATAAAGATAAGGAGTATGATAAAAAAAGGGCTAGAGAGTTAAATGAGTTAGGAATAAAAATTTTAAGATTTTGGAATAATGATATATTTTACGGGTTAAGCGAAGTCGAAAATATTATTGAAAATGAAATAATGAGAAGATAAAACCCCCTTAATCCCCCTTTGCAAGGGGGACAAATAACAATTATGCGAGAAAAATTAATACAACTTAAGCAAGAAATTTTAAAACAGATGGAAAATGTTAAACAGGCCGATATTTTGCGCGATCTGGAAATAAAGTATCTGGGGCGCAAAGGCGAGCTGACGAAAATTTTAAGAAGCGTGGCTGATTTAAGCGCGGAGGAAAAAAAGACTCTGGGCCGGTTGGCCAATGAAATAAAACTTGAGCTCATCGTCAGGTTTGAAGAAGCTAAGGCCGGTTTGGAAAAAACCGCGAGCTCGGCTTATATCGACGCGACTTTGCCCGGAGCGGAAATCAAGGCCGGCCAGCTTCACCCCATAACGATTGTCCAAAACGAGATTGAAGATATTTTTACTTCGCTCGGTTTTACGGTGCTTGACGGGCCGGAGCTGGAAAGCGATTATTATAATTTTACCGCGCTTAATATTCCGCCGCTTCATCCGGCGCGCGACATGCAGGATACTTTTTATGTTGAAAAGAAAAACCCCCTTAATCCCCCTTTACAAGGGGGACAAGAATACGATATGCTGATGCGCACGCAAACTTCGCCCATGCAAATCAGGGCCATGCAAAAGTACGGCGCGCCCATAAAGTGCATCGTGCCCGGGCGCTGTTTCCGCTCCGAAGCCACCGACGTGCGCCATGAGCATACTTTTTACCAGGTTGAAGGCTTGATGGTGGATGAAAATATAAATTTTAGCAATTTAAAAGCCGTCTTGGAGATTTTAGGCAAGAAATTATTCGGTCCTGATACAGTATTGCGCCTGCGTCCGAAATTTTATCCGTTCGTTGAACCCGGCTCTAACCTTGAATATTCCTGCTTGCTCTGCGCCGGCCGCGGTTGCCGCGTCTGTAAAAATACGGGCTGGCTGGAAATCGGCGGTTGCGGCCTGGTGCACCCGAGCGTTCTTAAGGCCGGCGGCGTTGATCCGAAAAAATACCAAGGCTTTGCTTTCGGCTACGGTTTGGACCGGCTGGCCATGCTGAAATACGGCATTAATGATATCAGGCTGTTTCATAGCGGGGATTTGAAATTTTTAAAACAATTCTAGGCATGTCATTGCGGCCCACGTTTTACTCTGTCATTGCGAGGAGCGTTCGCGACGAAGCAATCTCTGGTTAAATAATCTATATGATAGAAAACAGAAATTATTTTGTTTATATCAATACCAATAAGACCCATAACGTATTTTACACCGGGGTAACCAATAATATATTAAACAGAAATGAACAACATAAGAGCCAAAAAGATAAACAAAGTTTTACCGCTAAATATAATGTTAATAAATTAGTCTATTACGAAACATTTAATAATATCCACGATGCCATTACCAGAGAAAAACAAATTAAAGGCGGTTCGAGAATTAAGAAGATAGCTTTGATTAATAAATTGAACCCAATGTGGAAAGATATAACGTTAGATTGGTAAACCAGAGATTGCTTCGCCGCCTGCTGACGGCTCGCAATGACAATAATTTAATATAATATGTGCGGTTTACCCCTGGATTGCGGCTCGTGGGCCGCAATGACAAGTTAAATTAAAAATTACAAAATTAAAAATTGTTATGTTATTATCCTTAAATTGGCTAAAAGATTTTGTGGAAATTCCAAAAAATATAACGCCCGAAGATTTAGGCAAACGTTTAACTTTGCATACGGTAGAAGTCGAAAAAGTTGAACGCCAGGCGGATAAATACAAAAACGTGGTGGTGGGAAAAATTTTGGAAGTTAAGCCGCATCCGAACGCGGATAGGTTAAGGTTGGCTTTGGTTGATATCGGGAAAGAAAAACTGGAAATTGTTTGCGGCGCGCCAAATATAAAGTCCGATCAGTTTGTTCCCGTAGCTTTGGTTGGCGCGATTTTGCCGAGCGGATTGGAAATCAAGCCGGCGGAAATCAGGGGAGTTAAATCAAGCGCCATGCTTTGCGCGGCCGATGAATTGGGATTAGGCTCGGATCATGCCGGCATTATGATTTTAGAAAAAACCCCCTTAATCCCCCTTTACAAGGGGGACGAATCTAAATTAACTCCCTTTCTAAAGGGGGGCAGAGGGGTTAAAGTCGGGCAAAGTTTTTCTGAATATTTAAAGTTAGATGATGTTATTTTTGAAGTTGATAACAAGAGCATTACCCATCGCGCCGATTTATGGTCGCATTACGGCCTGGCGCGCGACATCTCGGCGTTTTTAGACACAAAATTTAAAGTTTACGCGCCTAAAACGAAAATTTTAAAAGCTAAAAAAATAACCTTCAGGTTTAAAGCCAAGATTGAAGATTTTTCTTTGTGCCCGCGCTATATGGCGGTCGGCCTGGAGAACCTAAAAGTCGCGCCTTCGCCCAAATGGCTGTCTGACCGCTTGCTCGCGGCCGGCATGCGCCCGATCAATAATATCGTGGACGTGACTAATTATGTCATGCTGGAATTAGGCCAGCCGCTCCATGCTTTTGATAAAAATTTTATCGGCCATATAGTCGTGAGAAGCGCCAGAGCCGGAGAAACAATCAAAACGCTCGACGGCGCAGAGAGAAAATTGGAGCCGGGCATGTTAGTCATCGCGGATAAAGTTAAGCCGGTGGCCATCGCCGGCGTTATGGGCGGAGCCAACAGCGAAATAAACGACCAAACCGAATCTATTATAATAGAAGCGGCTAATTTTAATTATGCTTCGGTCAGGCAGACGGCGCAGAAGCTTGGCCTTAGGACCGAATCTTCCATGCGTTTTGAAAAAGGCCTGGATCCGAATTTATGCGAGCTTGGGCTTATTCGCGCGGTTGAGCTGCTTGTTAAAATTTGCCCGGGAGCCCGCGTGGCCGGTAATTTAGCCGACGAAAAAAGATTTAAATTAAACCTGGGGCCGGTGGCGCTGGATTTAAATTGGCTAAACCGATTTATCGGCCATGAATTTTCGGCTAAACAAGTTAAACAAATTTTAGAAAAATTGGGCTTTACGGTTTCATCGGCCGATAGCCTTTTAAAAGTAACCATACCGAGCGCTCGCGCGGTGCACGACGTAAGCTTGCCGGAAGATTTGGCCGAAGAAGTGGCTAGAATTTACGGCTACAACAAGATTGCGGCGATAATGCCACAGACGCGCCTGGCTTTGCCCTTGGTTATGCCGGAGAGGCGTCTGGAAAGAAAAATAAAAAATATTTTATCGGTCGGCGCCGGTTTAACCGAAGTTTATAATTATTCTTTCGTCGGCGCCGGCGAGTTGGAAAAATTAAAAATAGACCAGGCGCTGGCCATAAAATTAGCCAATCCTTTAAGCGAGGATTTAGCCTGGCTTCGCCCCAGTTTAATTATTGGCCTGTTAGCTAACATAAAAACCAATCAGGCGAATGAAGATGAAATAGGGCTTTATGAAATTGGCAATATATTTTTAAATCGGCCCGGAGGCATTAAAAAAGACGATAGCGGCAAAGAGCTGCTGCCCTTTCAGGAAAAACGTTTGGCTCTGGCTTTGGCCGGGGAGAATGAAGCGAATTTGTTTAGGAAATTAAAAGGCGTGACAGAATATTTATTCAAGTCTTTAAATTTAGAAACTAGTTTTGAACAAGAAACTGTCATTTCGACCCCGCGTTTAGCGGGGGAGAAATCGCTTAAAGGTGAAAGTGGCGAGTATAAGGGATTTATTCCTGCAGTCGAAATGACAAAAGCGATGGCGAAAATTATGGCCGGTGGCCAGAGCATAGGCAGAGTGTTTGAACTTGAAAAAAATCTTAGGCAAGCTTTTAACATTAAAAAGTCCGCGGTTATAGCGGAAATAAGTTTGCCCGAGCTGTTAAATTCCCTGAACAAGGCTCCGGTTAAGCAGTTTAAGGAGCCGCCAAAGTACCCCGCGGTTAGCCGGGATTTGGCATTTGTGGTAAATGAAAAAATATTGTATAATAATATCAAGAAACAGATTATAAATTTCAGCGATTTAATCAGGCAAGTTGAATTGTTTGACGTGTACCAAGGCGATAAGTTAGGCCGGGATAAAAAGAGCCTGGCCTTCCATATTATATATCAGGCCGATAAGACTTTAACTTCCGAGGAAGTTGACGAAGTGCAGGCGAAGCTGGTAAAACGTCTGGAACAAGAGTTTGAGGCGAAAATCAGAGACTTTTAGAATAATTTTCAATTACCAATTACCAATTTTCAATGAATTTTCAATCATTAAATTTTCAATTGAAAATTAATAAATTTAGTCATTGTTTGAAAATTGAAAATTGAAAATTGAAAATTAACTCGTTCCCCATGCTTGAAGACGAACAATTAAATAACCAGGGCGGTTTTGGCGAGAAGCCAACGCCTCCGCCTTTGGAAAAAAATCAGAAAATCGCGGCCATAAGCCTGGCGGTTTTTGCCGTTTTAGTCGTGGCGCTGTGGTTTGCCCAGTTAAAGAATAATATTTACGGGCCGTTTAACACTCCGGCCGGCTCCAGCCAGACAGCCTTAAGCGAAGAGGAAAGCCAAGCGGCTAAAGACGCGGCTTTAAAAGCTAAAGACACCGACGGCGACGGCCTGTTTGATTATGACGAATTAAATACTTATAAAACTTCGCCCTATTTAACCGATACGGATGGCGATGGTTTTAAGGATAATGAAGAAATAGCCAAAGGTTTTGACCCTAATTGCCCGCAAGGCCGAACCTGCGCGGGCGGTTTATTGGACAATACTCCGGTTAATCAGGCCGCGAGCGCGTCAAGCGCGTCTGGCGATACTTTAAATAATCTGTTAAACCAATTCGGCGCCAGCCAGCCGGCGACGCAATCCGACGATAGCTTAACTTCCGATCAGCTTAAGGCTTTAAAAAATATGGACGCGGCCGGTTTGCGCGAGCTGCTTTTACAAAACGGCATGGATAAAGCGACTTTGGATAAAATTTCCGATACCGATCTTTTAAAAAGTTTTGAGGAAACCTTGAGCGGGCAGTAAAAAAGTTTATGAATAAAAAAATAAAACAGATAAAAAATTTAATCCCGGTTGATAGAATTGAAAGTAAAATTTTATATCTTCGCTCTCAGAAAGTAATGCTTGATTATGATTTGGCTGTACTATACGGAGTCCAAACGAGAGTATTAAATCAGGCGGTTAAAAGAAATCCAGAGAGATTTCCTGATGACTTTATGTTTCAGTTGACGGAATATGAGGCTAATTTGATGTCGCAATTTGCGACTTCAAATTTAGTTTCAAGATCACAAATTGTGACCTTGAAGGGTAAAAATAGCGAAAATAAGCAAAACTCAAGATCACAAATTGTGACCTTAAAAATAAAACATGGTAAAAACATAAAATATTTACCTTATGCTTTTACCGAACAGGGCGTGGCCATGCTGTCCAGCGTTTTAAGAAGCAAGCGGGCGGTTGAAGTAAATATCGCGATTATGCGCATATTCGTGAATATCAGAAAATTTATTTCTTCTTATGAGGGGCTGGCCATGAAAATAGCCGAGCTGGAGAAGAAGTATGACGTGAAGATTGTTAAAATTATGAGTATTATTGATCAGTTAATTAATAATAAAGAGGATGGAAAATTAAAAAACGAGATTGGGTTTAAGGGTTAAGAAAAATAAAAGCCCCAAATCACTTTGATGTCGTGATATGGGGCGAGTTGGCTCGGATGAGCGTTGGATAAATAAGGAGCGTCAATATTTTCTGTAGCTTTTGCTCCCCGCGTCATAGAAGAAGTGCTTCTTTTTACCGTCCGGGTTATGTTTAGCCGCGCAACCGATAACGGTAAAAGAGCCAGTAAAGAAAAACACCGAAACCATCAATACCACGATTATTCTTTTCATAGCTGCCTCCAGATTCTGCCATTATTCCGTTGGACCGAGATCAATTTTGGCGGAAGTGTATTTAACAAACCATTTTCTAATCTCTTCCTTTTTTTCCGCTTGGCCCAACTGATTGAAAATCTTGATCATCATCATATCGTCCGGTTTGTCCTTTTCGAAATAAATTCCGGCGATATAAGTACCTCCGTTATAAGCCTTAAAGTGGATGCAAGGGTTTCCTTTAAAAAGACCGTCCGATGTCTTGACCTGATACTTTCCCACTTGGTAGGTTTCAAGCACGGCGCCAACAAAAGTAAGTTTCGGCGTAGATGCGGTATCAGGAGCAGGCGAGGTTGAGCCCATCAAACCGACAAGGGGAAGCCCAGTTTGCACGGCGCCAATTCCATATTGAACCGCCTGCAAGCAGCCGCACAAACACAAAACAGCCATTACAACGGTACAATTAGCCACTTTTTTCATTTTATGCCACCTCCAGTTTATTTTATATAGAGCAATTTATTGATAAAAATACAATATTATATTTATGCGAATTTGTCAAACTAAAGAAAAAAACAAATTTAAAAATTCAAAAAAAATGGTTGGTTTTTTTACGATTATTTTTGTTTTATTATCTTTAATTATTTCTTCAATATTGTTTGCCAATAAAACTTTAGCTATTGGAGAGGATCCTTATGTTGAGACGGTCGGCGCGGATATTGCCGGAGAAATGACGGCGATTAAAACTTCCGCTCCCCAGACGGTTTCTCAAATTATAAGCGCAAAAATAAAAGCGGCCATGGATGTTATTAAGGAAATTGATTTAGATAAAGCTTACGAAGCCGCGAGACAAGCCGGCGGCGATGCCTTTAAAGCGGCGCTTGGTAATTTTTTAAATAATTTAGCCTATGAAACCGCGACTTATCTGGCCACGGGAAATGAGGGGCAAAGCCCGATGTTTGAAACCAGGCCGTATAGCAAGGTAATAAGCGACGCGGCCGATAACGCGGCCGGAACTTTTATAGAAAAATTAGGGAAAAAGAATGGTTTAATTGAATTTAATTTATGCACGCCCAATCCGGCGGTTTTGTTAAAAATAAATTTAGGCTTAAATAATAATCTTAAGCCAAAAGCGCCGGCCTGTACTTTTAGCCAATTAACTAAAAATTGGGATACGGCTTTAAAAGATAAAGATTTTTTGCCTAAATTTCAGGACATGTTTAATCCTTGGTCTAATGACCTTGGCATCGCTTTAACTTTACAGACCGGCATAGAGACCGAAGCTAATAAGCAGGCTCAATTGGCGTTGGAAGAGGCAAAAAAGGAGTATAAGCCGTTAACCGATAGTATTAGCGGTTATATAAAAAGTCCTTCATCCTTAATTGGCATGCAAGCCAACACGGTTTTGCAAAAGCAGGGAATAAAAGAAACAACTTATACCGGCACTCTGGCCGATGCCTTCGATATTTTTATTAATACTTTATCCGGTAAACTGCTTGATAAATGGCTTAAAAAAGGCTTGGTGACAAATTTTTCTACAACCGGCGGCAGTTTAACCGACCCGGACGCGCAGAATCCTTCAGAAGGCGTTATCGGCGCGGAAAACAGGATGAGAAGCTTAATCGAACCGAATTTTAAAGTCCGGGGCGATTACGACGTCTTGGCCGAACTGACTATATGCCCGGATCCGAATAAGGCCGGGCCGACCGACTGCGTCATAGACGAGAAATTCAGAGAAGCCATTGAAAAAAGATTAACCGTGGGGCAGGCGCTAGAGCAGGGTTATTTAAACGGCAACGGCGTGTTCGGTTTTACTTCCGACGGGCTTGAGCCTAAGTTCAACGAAGGCTATCCGTATCGTTCCATGCTGATTTTAAGAAAGTTCAGGATTATCCCGATGGGCTGGGAAGTGGCGGCGCAAAAATTAAAAGACCAGCAAAGCGAGATTAAAGGCACGAAAAATTTAAAATATTTGGTTGACTGTTTTTCCGGCGGCGCTTCTTGGTGCGTTGGCTTGGTTGACCCGAGCTGGGTCTTAAAAGCGCCGCAGAATTTTTGCAAAAAAGAAGGCGCCGGCCCGGAAATTTTATCCGAGCAGGTTTCGGGCGAAGGCGCTGATTCAAGCCTGTCAATTTTAAGAAACGAGACTTACTGCGCGGACGAGCAATCGGTCATTAAAGAAAAAAGCGATGGTTCAGGATCGCTTTACGGCTATTGCACGGAAGAAAGAAGAAAGTGGGATTTTAACGGCAAGTCCTGCGAACCCAGAAATAATACTTGCCAGACTTTTGCCTCGTCGGACGGGCAAACCGTATCATATTTAGGAAATACTTTGGATTACGGCGTCTGCAACGCCGGCAACGCCGGCTGTAAAAAATACGCCACAACCGGAAGCTATGACCTTGCGAGTAAAACTGTCGCTTGGAATGAAAATAATTTAATTTATTTAAATAAGCAAGCCGAATCATGCGACGCGGCCGATGAGGGCTGCCATGAATTCGTCAGGGTAAATTCGGGCGGCGGCGCCAACCTGCTCGTTAACTCTGATTTTGAAGAGCTTTTGACTTCGGCCGACTGGTCCGGTTTCGGCGAACAAAGCGATGAATTTTATCAGGGCGCCCATAGCTTAAAAATGAGCGCCCCTAAAACCCGGGAAATTACGGTCGGCGCGGACGATTATAAGATCGCGGGCGAAAATTACGTTTTATCGTTTTACGCTAAAGATTGTTTGGCCAGCGATAAATTTTATTTAGAAGAAAAATCAGCCGACTTAAGCGCGGGCGGCGATTGGGCGAGATATAGCTTAACTTATCCTTATCCAGAAACAGCAGATACCAATAAAATTAAATTCTCGATTGAGTCTTCGTCTTGCTTAATAGATAACATAAAACTTGAAAAAGGAACTATCGCCGGCGTTTATAGCGATTACGCGGCCGCCGGTTCAGCCTCTTTGATTTACGAAAAAATCGCGCCGTCTTATTTAAACTGCGGCACGGCCGTTCCGCCGGCCGAATGCGATAACTTTTCCCGTTATTGTTCGGCCGATGAAGCCGGCTGTGAATTATATACCGGCGTGGCCGATAATTCAAAAATTCCGGCTAAGGTAATGGCGCAGGATTATTGTCCGGCCGAATGCGTCGGTTATAATACTTATATTCAAAGCGAAACCGTTTTAGATTCTCCTCGCCCCGAATATTTTATCCCCAAGACGGCTAAAGCCTGCTCGGCCGAAGCTGTCGGCTGCAATCAATTTACCAATTTGGACGAAGTGGCCAAGGGCGGCGAGGGCATTGAATATTACACATATTTAAGGCAGTGCCTTGATAAAAAAAGCCATGAAGGCAGCTGCGCCGAATTTTATAATTGGGAGGGCTCGGACGAATCCGGCTACCAATTAAAAGTTGCCAGCTTAAAAACGGACGGCGCCGGCGGACCGGCGGGCGAGTCCGCGGAATGCACTAAAGATATTTATAATTATTTGCCGTCCAATCCCGCTTATAATCCCGATTGCCGCCAATATTATAATCGCGAAGGCAGGGATTATTATCGTTTATATAAACTTACGGTTTCCTGCTCGGATGATTGCCATCCTTACCGGCGTTCCGCTTTAAACTACGACGACAGCCTTACCCAGGCTAATTGTACCGGTGAAGACAAGCATTGGGATCCTGCCGCCGAATCCGGCAAGTGCGTTTTATGCAAAAACGGCGGCGTCTGGTCGGCTGATAATAACGCCTGCCTTTATCTGGCCGTGCCCGGGCAGGGCACAACCTGCGCGGCGGCGCAATCAGGCTGCCGAGAATATACGGGCAATACGGGCAATAATATCAGAAATATTTTTACGGATGATTTTTCCGGCGGCACTGTCGGCGCTTGGTTAGGCGTTGGCGCTACGGATGTAAAACCTTCTAGCGACGCGTTGATTTTAGACTCGGATAATAAAGGCAATTCAATTAAAGTAAGCGGCGGCCAATTTAAAGTTAAACGCCCGGTCGGCAGCGCGGTAACCGAAGGCAAATCTTATGTTTTGAATTTCTTAGCCAAAGCCTCGGGAGAAACGGTTTTAAATTTAAGTTTAGTTAACTCCGACGGGGATAAGGCCGGTTTTAAGTCGGTTTCTTTAACTTCCGGCTGGCAGATTTTTTCGGCTAACTTAGCCAGTTTAAACCATAAAGCCACCTCCAGCGAATATTTACTTTTAGAAGCGGGCAGCAGCTATTATATTGATAATATTATCTTAACGGAAATCGTGGATCGCTATTATTTAATCAAAGATTCCTGGCAGACGCCGGAGTCTTGCTATAACGATATTTCAGGCGATTATAAAGGTTATTTATATAATTTGGGCTGCGCCCAATATACGGACCGGGCCAGTAAGACCCATAATTTAAGGCAGTTTTCTAAACTTTGTTCCGAATCGGCCGTCGGCTGCGAATTAATGATTGATACGCAAAATTCAATTAATCCGAACGCGGAAACTTTTAGCGCCGGCGTTACCGTGCCGAAGGACAGTTTCGCTTATGTGGTTTATGACAGCGATAAATTATGCGGCTCCGGCCAAAAAGGCTGCGAGCGCCTAGGCCAGGCTTATAAATATGATGCCGCCACGCTTTACGGCGACGTTTATTTAAAAAATGATCCGGATAAGTACGATACAATTTTATGCGGCGAGGACGCGGTCGGCTGCCAGACTTTTGCTTATAACAACGGGGCTTCTGACAGCGGCGAAACCTATTTTAAAGATCCGGGCGATATGGTTTGCGAATGGCGCCAAAGGATCGACGAGGGGCAAAGTTACGGCTGGCTTAAGAAAAAAATCAAGAGGTGCAGCGGCGATGGCGGCGCGGTTTGCTTAACCGACGATGATTGCGCGGCTAGCAAAACCTGTCTGTTGGAAACTAAAGATAATGCCTGCGTAACCAGTGAAGATAAAACTTTCGGTTTTGGCGGCCAGGGCAACCGGGTAAGCCAGCCTTCAATCTGGACCGGAGTCTGCCCGGCCGCTGATTCAGGCTGCAGCGAATATATTGATCCGCTGTCAAAGTCCAACGCCAATCTGATTTTTAACGGCGATTTTCAGGCTCTGGCCGGAAGCATTACCAGCGGCTGGGACAATTTAACTCAAAAAGTGACCTTAGAAGCTGATAAGGTTTATCGCCTGGGCGGCGCTTTAAAAATTGACGGTTGCGCCTCCGGCAAGCTTTATGAATTGGGCGCGGATAATATTTTAACAGGCCCTAAAACCTTCATTCAATCTCCGTCCGGCAACGGTAGGATTTTTTACTTTGACTCTACCGATAAGGGCAGTTGCACGGTTACCGCTACCGCCGGCGCTACCGGCGGCCACGTCGAATTAAAGCCGGTGATTATAGATTATCAATTAAGGCAGAATATAGACCGCCAGAGTTGCAACGGCCGAGTTGACAATAAAAATTGCGTTTTATTTAACGAAAGAAAGCAGGCCGGCAAGGCCGGTTTGGCGGTTTTAAATTATGACGCTGACGCAACGGCTGACGGCAAGCCAAAGAGCGGCGCCGGCAATGATTCTAACCTGATAGTAAAAGTTACGCCTGATCGCGTCTGCGATAAATGGCTGGCCTGCCGAAGCTATGTTAAAGACGAGAAAGGCAATAATACCTGCTACGACGTCGGGCTGTGCGACGCGGTGGATGATAATGGCGATTGCCAAAGCTTTATTGCTTCGGAGGAGAAAAATCAAACGGTTGATTCTTTGGGCGCGAGTAAAATCAGTAATTTATCAGGTTACGCTAAAGTCGGTTTGGCCGGGGGCGGTACTCTTAAAACCGATTATTATCCGTTAGGTGCCATGGCGCAAACCGGAGAAATGACCGAAGTCTCTAACGGCAGTTTTGAATATTACGGCACTAACGGCTATCCCATCGGCTGGATGCCGGAAAATTTTAATCCCGACACGACCGGCTGGAACAGCGGGAAATTCAGCGTCATTAATAATCCGGTGGCGGCGCAAACCGAAGGCGTTAAATATCCGGTTGACGGCAAATCATTTTTAAAATTTTCACCTTCGGCGGATAATACCTGGTCGGAATTTATTGACGTTGAGCCAAATACCGAATATTTTATTTCTTATAAAATAAATACCGCTAATTTCCATACCGGAACCGGCTTTAACTACGTCGGCGCGACTATGTATGTGTTTACTTATAAGGCTGACGGCAGTCCGGCTCGGCTTGATGGAAAAATTTATGGCAATGATATACTGTCATGCAACGGAACGGCCGCCGGCGACCCCTGGCTTTATGGCTGCGCTTCTTTAATCTCCAGCGGCTCCAAGGGCTGGGAGGAAAAGGTTTTAAGATTTGAAGTCGGGCCTAATACCCATAGAATTAAACTTAGGCTGGGCGGCGGTATTTGGTGGGGGTCTAAAACCGGCACTTGCGGCCCGTCCCATAGTTGCGCCGAGCCGGCCGGCAAGATAATTACAGATCCGTGCAGTTCGAGCCAAACTATAGAAATGACTTCCGATGCTTGCGCCGGCAATGTTTATTATGATGACATAAAAATCAGGCCGGTCTTAAACAGCAAGGAAAATTGGCATACTCTGCAGAATTGCCGGCTTTACCCGAAATCCGATTCTTTGTCCTGCAGTTATTATGAGGATTCGGGCGCCTGGCAAAAAGGCTGGCCTGGTTATTGCCTTGAGTATGATCGCGCGCCCGGTGATCCTAATACCTGCCTTTTATGGTATCCTGTGGATAAGGTCAAGGGCGACGGCGTTGAAGAAGGCTCCGGATATCAAGGTAAAATTCCGGTGTATTATTGCCTTGAAACTCAAGGCGCTTGCCTTGACGATGGAAGTGGAAATAAAAATACTCCCGCGTTATATTGCTCGAAATTAGTTCGAACCGTGAATTCGGTTGGCCAAAATAAGTTTTGGTCCAGCCGAGTATACAAAGGCACAAATTATATAATGAACAATAGCCAAGGATTTTATGAAGATTGGGGATCGGTTAAAGGCGGAAAAGAAGATATAATATTGGATTATAATTTATTATCCGCTCCCTTCGGCTCAATGGCGCCGCCCGCGCCTTTAAGTAATCCCTATGAATGGGATAGTATAGCTAACACCGAAAAAGATGTGAGCATTAATCCTGTTTATATGAAACAACTGCCCGGCGATGAATCCCATTTAGGCATCTCATATACAAGTAATAAACAGACGTGCGAGAAAATATTTGATGGGGAAACATCATCTGGTTGCGCGGTAACAGAGAAAAATTTAGGCGCTTGGGACCAATGTAAGGTTTTTTATCCCGGGAGTGCATGCGCCTACCCGCTATCAAGCTGTGATCGTGGCGGAGGTAAGCCTGATGGTTCATGTTGCGCCTTAGAGCAGTTGGCAGATAAATCATGGAAACTTTCAGTCGCCGATCCCGGACCCTGTGATGAGCCAGCAGTACCAAGGTGGTCAGCAATTTGCAGTTCTACGATAGCGGTAAAAACCTATGATAATTTAGATGAAGCTCAAAACAGTATTAAACGTATCTTTACCCAAAGCTATGGCGCTTGGAAGTGGGTTTGGGATGAAATTATTCCGGGTACCGGCAGATACGAACAGACTGATGGAATAGAATGGGGCGTTACCAGTACCGACTGTAATACTACCCAGAGGCCAAGTTACGTTGCCGGCAGTACCGCAGATATTTGCGGCATCAAGCCGACAGTTAAAAATATTAAAGTTAATAGTTTGTCTTCCGACGTAACTTTTACGGCCAACGGTTTTGCCAACTTGACTTTTAATACCTTGGTTGACGGCGATCAACTGCCTATGGTGATGTACGCGGTGGATTGGGGCGACGGCGAAAAAACCATAGTCAGCGGCACGGAGATGAGCGACCGGCCTAACCCGGACAATCCTCATTCGCTTTATCATTTATACAGCTATTGGGATTTAAAGGCCAAAGCCAACAGAGGAGTAAAGGGTGTTAGCTGTTCAGCCAGTACCTGCACGGTCGTACCGAAAATTATGATAAAAGATAATTGGGGCTGGTGCAACGATGATGGCCGCGCTTGTAATTATTGGAAACAATTTGACTGGCAGGTGGTGGTGAAAGAAAAATAGAGTATAAATAATGAATAATTATTATGGCTAACATAGATGAAAGATTAATGGCGGCATCCGCAGCGGACAGGCAACGGCAGGAAGAAATGGGTTATAAGGATCAGCTAGGGCAGGCGCAGCGGGCCGGGGAGGATGAAGAGAGGCAGGCTGGCAGTGAGCCAAAGTCTTTAAGGCAAAGAATTCAGGCGGCGCGGCAAGCCATGGATTTAAAACAGAAAGCTAAGGATAAAATAGCGGAAAAAGTAACGGCGCCGGCGAAGTTAGGCACCAGCCGCGCCTTACAGTGGGCGTGGTTTACGCTTATACCGAGCTTTGGCTTAACCCTGTTATATATAAATTTGCATGTTTTTTTAAAGTCAGTTTTTGGAGAAAAATTGTTTTGTAAATTGGGCGAGGAATGGATTCCGAAGCAGGTTAGCGCCGTCGGCGGAGAAGCGGGGAAGAGCGCGGGGAAAATTATTGGGATAATTGAGGTTATAGTGCTATTATTTCTAGATTCAATGGTGCTATTAATAATTTTTAGCGTACTAGGCATTTTGGTAATGATTGCGGATTTTATGCAAGCAGGGTTTTTAAAAAAAGCGGCGACATTAATCGGCGGCTTAACCGAACTAAGCTGGTCAGGAATAAGCGCTTTATTTAATTTATTTGCAAAATAATGGGAAATATTTTTAAAAAAATACAAAATAGAAGAATATTTCAAGCAATAATTTTTATTGTAATTATTGTAGTTTTTTTATTTAACATAAAATTTGTGATGGCAGCGGCAGACTTTATAGATTACGGCACTAATTATCCTCTTGGGGTAGTGGGAGGCGCGGTGTCGATAGTTCTTTCTATAATTGCTTATATTTTAACGGCGGTAATAGGTTTGTTAATTACCGTGGTAGTAGCAATCTTAATTCAAGTGGCTCAATATGGCAATATTATAAACGTGCCAACGGTTATAGAGGGCTGGGTGGTTATCAGGGATTTATGCAATATGTTTTTTATCTTGATTTTACTAGTGATAGCTTTTGCCACCATATTAAGAATAGAAAGCTATAATTATAAAAAAATATTGCCGAAATTATTAATCATGGCGGTTTTAATTAACTTTTCCCGGACTATCTTTGGTTTATTAATAGATTTTTCTCAAGTTATAATGCTTACTTTCGTTAATGCTTTTTCTGCCGGCGGCGGCTGGTTTATTGATGCCTTCAGGACTAATATGTTGCTCACAATTAGCAATAAAACTCCAGGCGGGGGAGATTTTGCGGCTTCATCTTGGTCAACTACTCTTGCTATAATTGCCGGAGTGATGGCCGCCATAATAACTTTAATAATAGTAGTTGTAATGTTGGCGGTTTTAGTTATGAGAATTATTATGCTTTGGATTTATACGATTTTTTCGCCCTTGGTTTTTATGGGTTTTGCCGTTCCGGCATTGCAAAAATACACCGGTAAAATTTGGGAGGATTTTATTAAGCAGTTAGTAGTCGGTCCGGTTTTAGCATTTTTTATTTGGCTGGCATTAACTACCGCCAGTAAAAGTTCCGATTTTTTAAGCGGACAGCAGTTAACTTCGGGGGACGCGGTTTGTGTTGGTGCGGGCGCTTTTTTCTGTACTGGAAATTTTCAAAATTTTATAATCGTAATCGGTCTTTTGGTCGGCGGTTTAATGGTAGCCCAACAGATGGGCGGAGCGGCTGGTGCGATCGCGGGCAAGGGTTTGGCTTTTGCCAAAGGCGCCGGCAAATATGTCGGCGGAGCTTTAGGCTATATTCCCGCTCAGTTTGCTAAAAAGGCAGGTTATGAACTCGGTGATAAGGCTTTAGGGCAATTATCAAAAGTGCCTATTATTGGCAATTTAGCTATGGAAGGTAAGGGTAGATTAAGAATGCATCGGGATTATGCCGAAGAGAAGGAAACAAAATATATGCAGTATTTGGATGAAAAAGATTATGACAAAATTTTAGAAAGGCAGAGATCTAAAGGTATAATTTCTTTTTTGGGCAAAGGTATGGAATCAAAAAGGCAGTTATTTAGAAAAGCTTCGGTAGAAAAAGATAAGAGAGGGGATGAATGGGGTCAAACTAAAGAAGCAAAAATGGCAAATAAAACTAGATCGCTGATAGAACTTTTTCAGATGGCTGGCCATAGTATCACCAGTAGCGGCGAGGACGCTTTTAGAAATGCCGAACTTGGTAAATTAGCCGTTGAATTTAGAAATAGAAATGCCGGTATGATTGATGACGTGCAAATGAGAGATTATTATTTCGGGAACGAAGGCAATGCGATAGGTCCTCACGGAGAAAGGACGGGCGAGCATTATAAATATAAAAAACTTGATGGAGATCCGGCTAACAGCGAATATTATAGAATCGGCGGCTGGAAAGATCCTAATACCGGTTATTGGTATGAAGAGGAAGAAAAGGATCCGATTACCGGAATGGGAACTGGAAAAGGAAAAAATTTTGTTTCACCTGATAGTATGTTGGCCTATACCGTAATGAGACAAAGAATGAATGAATTTTTTAGTTTGCATCATGAAAATTATGGCGCCTGGGAAGATACGGACGGCAAAGAACATTATGATGTTTTGGAAGCGGGTTATGACGAAGGCAACGGCCCAATGAAAACCTTCGCTCAAATTAGAGACAGGGGCACCAGACAGCAAAAATTGGCCTTACGCAGTTGGATGAAATATAGACTTAAAAAAGAAAGCGATGATAAATTTAAAGGCTCTAAGAAATTCATAAACGCTTTTAACGCTTTATTTAATGCAGATGGCAAACAAGAAATGACGGATGAAAAGATGGACGAGTTTACTAGTTTAGCCATGAGAAATAGGGGTCTTGGCGATAGTAAGGGCGGCGGCAAAGCGGAAGATGTTTTTGGCGCTTCACGTCCGATTATAGGCAAAACTAATTCAGCCGAGGTGGCCAGCGGTATTACCGGTTCAGATAGAGCGGGTCGCGGAGTTATGGCCGCGAATTTCAGTGAATTAGGTTTAGAAAAAGTCGCTGGTAAAACTTTTCAAGGCGCTGATAAAACAGAAATCGCCGCTCGCATTAAAAATTCGCTGCAAAATAACGGCATGGCCGAAGCCGCGGCTCAAGCCATCGAGGATCAGATTAATAAAGCCAGTTATTTAATTTTACATAACAAGGAGGCAGGTGTATCGCTTAGTGAAGTTAAAACTACTCAGGCCCATGAATTAATGCACGCCCGTTTGGGCGCTAATTTTAGTCAGGATGAATTAAAAGGAGTTTGGAATTCCATGGATGAAAATGACAGAACCAGCGCCAGACAACAAATTTCCTCTAAATGGGGCGGCAATATGAGTGAAGAAGCGATTATGAACGAATATTTCGCTGAAGGCTTAATGGCTAAAACCAGATGGGGCGGAGGCGCGGTAGCGTCTTTAAGCCAGAGCGCGGAAAAAGGTTTGGACGGTTTGTTAAAGTCTAAAGGCTCAAATATAACCGCCTTTACTTCAAACGTGCATAAAATCCGGCCGAACAGCGACGATATTAAGCAATCAATGGCTAGCAATATTGACGGTTCATTAAAAGATACTTTAGATGAATTAATCTATACTTTAAGAGACGTGGGCAACGGCTTCAGTTCAATTGAAAGTTTTGCTGATAATATAAGCGGCCTGCAGAGATCTATGGATAGAAACCGAACCGGCTTGGAAAGTAGCGTCAAAAGTTATAAAAACGTTACTGAGAAATTAAATAATCTATCCAGTAAAATAAGTTAATATGAGCAGAGAAGAATTAATAAAAAAAATAAATAATTTTTTGGACGAAAGCCCGTTTGACGATCGGGAAGTTAAGAAATGGAAAGAAAAAATGTTGAAAATGACCGAAACCGATTTGAGCGAATTTTATAGTTTAATGCAAGAAAAGTTAAAAATTTTAACTGAAAGCAACCAGCTATTGGTTAATATCGCGGAAGAAGTGGTCAAAGAGCAAGAAAAAGAAGTAACTAAAATACCGGAGAATATAAATTTAATTGATTTGCCGATTGCTGTTGTGGCAAAAATTATTAATAAGGATTTGGCTAGACATTTGGTAGATCAAAAAACCGATATGGTTGTTTTATTGGATGGTTATTTTAAAGAAGCTTATGCCAACAATGAAAAAGTGATTGATGAGTTTGACATGTTGATTAAGGCATTGGTGGCCAATAATGAATTATTAGATGTTAAGAGTAAGATTACTATTGGCCAATGGCTTAAATTATATAATACGTTTAACGAAAGCAGCCAAAGAAAAAATATTGATCGTATTAATTTTATTAATCAAAGCGCTGAAGCTAAAAAAATAAGTAAAGAGGCTATAGAATATTTACTTGATTTGTTGAGGCTGTATGATTATTTATTAGATCCAGAGAGTGTTTTAACAACATTGAATAAAATAGGTAAAAAAGTTGCAACCGGAGCAGCGCCAAAAGCTGTTAGCAAAAATTTAAACGAGCGGGAAAAACAAATTATTGATTTAAGAAAAATGGCTGCCAACTATCCCGCCGGCTCTTTTGAGCGAAAGGCGATTGAGGAAGAAATAGGGAAATTAAATGGCAAATGATAAATTTCTCTGGCTATGCCAGATCTGGCGAAGCTATGACAATGATAAATATTCTGGATTCCCGCCTGCGCGGGAATGACAAAAAGAAAAATGAGATTGCCGCGCTCCCTACGGTCGCTCGCAATGACGAATAGTATATGAATAATAAAAAAAATAATATATTAGTTTGCGGCGCTTTGGCCTACGACCGGATTATGGATTTCCCGGGAAAATTTTCCGAGCATATTCTAGCCGGAAAAACGCATATTCTAAACCTGTCGTTTATGGTTAACGGGATTAAGGAAAGTTTCGGCGGCACGGGCGGAAATATCGCGTATAATCTTGCGCTACTCGGCGAACGGCCGAAATTAATCGCCGCGGCCGGAAAAGATTTTAGCAAATACGCGGTTTGGCTTAAGAAAAATAAAATAGATATTACGGGCGTGAAAATCGTAAAAGATGAATTAACGGCCAGCGCTTATATTATGACCGACCGGGCGGATAACCAGATTACGGCGTATTATCCGGGGAGTAAGGTAAAAACCCCCTTGATCCCACTTTTGAAGGGGGGTAAAAATTCCCTTGCCATTGTCTCGCCGGACGTAGTTGCCAGAATGATAGAATATGCTAAAATATTCAAGCAAAACAGCCTGGCATATATTTTCGACCCGGGCCAGCAGGTTATTAATTATAGCGCCAGCGAGTTAAGGCATTCTTTAAAAGGCGCGAAAATGCTCATTGGCAATGATTATGAAATACAGCTGATTTTAGATAAATTAAAAGTAAAATTAAGCGCGCTCGGGAAGCTGGTGGAAATTTTAGTAATTACCAAGGGCGCGAAAGGCTCGGAAGTATATAATAAAAATAAAAAAATTTTCGCGGCGGCGGTTGAACCGAAAGCTGTTATTGATCCGACCGGCGCCGGCGACGCTTACCGCGCCGGGTTTATTAAAGGCATAATAATGGATTGGCCGCTTATAAAATGCGCGCGGCTAGCTAGCGTAGTCGCGGTTTACGCGGTGGAAAATCAGGGAACGCAGAACCATAAATTTTCGTGGCAGATGGTTAAGAAGAGATATGAGGAGAATTATGGAGAAAGTTTATAATTTTAATTTAAACAGACATTCGTGAGATTGCTTCGTCGCTGAAGCTCCTCGCAATGACAATTAAAGCTTTATTATGAATCATGACATTAAAGATTTAAAGTTAGCCGAAGGAGGCAAGAAACGAATTGAGTGGGCATCTAAGGACATGCCTGTTTTAAATTTGATTAAAGCCAGGTGGGAAAAAACCAAACCGTTGCGCGGCGTTAAGCTTTCGGCCTGCTTGCATGTTACGGCCGAATCCGCGAATTTAGCCGGCGCGCTTAAGGCCGGCGGCGCCGAAGTTTTGCTTTGCGCTTCGAATCCTTTGTCGACTCAGGACGATGTGGCCGCGGCTTTAGTAAAAGATTATGGCATAAAAATTTTCGCCATTCACGGCGAAAATAAAAAAACTTATTACTCTCATTTGCGCGCGGCCCTAGATCATAAGCCCAATATTACCATGGATGACGGCGCTGATTTGCTGACGCTCCTTCATAGCGAGTATAAAAAACAAGCCGGCCAAATTTGGGGCAGTATGGAAGAAACCACGACCGGCGTAATCAGGCTTAAGGCTTTGGAAAAAAGCGGTAAATTAGCCGTGCCGATTATGGCGGTGAACGACGCTAAAACCAAAAATATGTTTGATAACCGCTATGGCACGGGGCAATCGACGATAGACGGCATTATTCGCGCTACGGATATTCTACTCGCGGGAAAAAATGTGGTGGTGGCCGGTTACGGCTGGTGCGGCCGGGGGTTTGCTTCGCGCGCTCGCGGCCTGGGCGCTAAAGTTATCGTTACCGAGGTTAATCAAATTAAAGCTTTAGAGGCGACCATGGACGGCTTTCAGGTTATGCCCATGAAAGAAGCGGCGCGCCTTGGCGATTTATTTTGCACTTTAACCGGCGATGTCAACGTTATCAGGGGAGAGCATTTTAAACTGATGAAGCACGGCGCCATAGTCGCCAACTCCGGGCATTTCGACGTGGAAATAAATATTAATGAATTAAAAAAATTAGCGGGTAAGATTAATAAGCAGGTTCGGAATAATGTAGATGAATATGTAATTGGAAAAACCCCCCGAACCCCCCTTTCGAAGGGGGGTAAGAGCATTTACCTATTGGCAGAGGGGAGATTGGTAAATCTGGCCGCGGCCGAAGGGCACCCCGCGAGCGTGATGGACATGAGTTTCGCGACTCAAGCCTTAACCGCTGAATTCGTGGCGAAAAATTATAAAAAATTGGACAAAAAAGTTTACAACGTGCCGGTCGAAATTGAAGAGTGGGTCGCGGATTTAAAGCTTAAATCAATGGGCATTGGCATTGATAAATTAACCGCCGAGCAGGAAGAATATTTAAGGGCATGGGAAGTCGGAACATAAAGAGGTCTGTCATTGCGAGGAGCGCCTTTAGCCCCGGGCTTGACCCGGGGGACGAAGCAATCTCTGGTAAATTGGGGGAAATAATAAATTAGGAAATGCTACTTTAAAATAAATTCAGATTGGTTTTAAGCATTTGAAAAATAATGAAATTTTGTGTCATTGAACCAGAGATTGCTTCGTCGCTTGAGTACAAGCTCCTCGCAATGACAATAATAAATATAATTTATTAATTAAAGCATTTTTTAGCTGTTTTAAATTTTAATCTTTGTCGTTTTGTAACTCTTTTTGAGTTCGTGGAAAGATTCTATTTTTCCTCCCGCCCTTTCGCGGGTAAAACGACAAAGCGAGAAATTGCCATACATCTAAATGATGCCAAAAAATTATGAGCGAAAAAAATGTAAGGTTAGTTACCTCCGAGTCTGTAACCGAAGGCCATCCGGATAAGGTCTGCGATCAAATCAGCGATGGCATTTATGACGAAATGTTAAAAAAGGACCCGGCTTCGAGGAGCGCCGTGGAAACTTTTTGCACTACCGGCCTGGTTGTTGTCGGCGGCGAAGTCACGACTAAAGCTTATGTCAATATTGATAAAGTGGTGCGCGAAGTTCTGCGCGACATCGGTTACGACAAGCAGGAATACGGTTTTTGCTGCGATGACGTCGGCGTCATGGTGTCTATCCATGAACAAAGCCCGGATATTGCCCAGGGAGTAAATGAAGGCCAGGGTGAATTTAAAGAGCAGGGAGCCGGCGACCAGGGGCTGATGATCGGCTACGCCACCAATGAAACCAAGGAATTAATGCCCCTGCCGATTTTACTCGCCCATAAATTAACCGCGAGATTGGCGCGCGTCAGGAAAGACGGCAGTTTGCCTTATTTAAGGCCGGACGGCAAGAGCCAGGTAACCATTGAATATATCGGCGATAAAGCCGTTCGCGCTGAAACCGTGGTTATTGCCGCGCATCACAGCGAAAAAGTCAGTTTAAAAAAATTAAGAGATGATATTAAGAAAAAAGTAATCCGGCCGGTCATGGGAAAATTGCTTGACAGTAAAACCAAATTTTTTATTAACGCTACCGGCAAGTTTACTTTCGGCGGGCCGCCGGCCGATACCGGTCTGACGGGGCGAAAAATTATTGTTGATACATACGGCGGCGCCGTGCCGCATGGCGGCGGAGCTTTTTCCGGAAAAGACCTGACTAAAGTGGACCGCTCGGCCGCCTATATGGCCAGATACGCGGCTAAAAACGTGGTAGCGGCCGGATTAGCCGACAGATGCTTGCTCCAAGTCGCTTACGCCATCGGCGTGGCCAAACCGGTCGGCATTTATATCGATACTTACGGCACCAACAAAGTTTCGGAAAAAAGAATTTTAGAGTTGATAAATAAGCATTTTGATTTTCGGCCGAAACACATTATTGAACATTTAAATTTAAGAAGGCCGATTTACAGAAAAACCGCGGCTTATGGCCATTTTGGGAGATCGGATAAAGATTTTACTTGGGAAGCGATTGATAAAGCAGGGATTTTAAGAAAAGAAGGCAAACTATAAACCTGTTTGTCATTGCGAGCGACTGAAAGGAGCGAAGCAATCTCACGGATGGTAAATTTAGTTAAAAGTTTGTTGTTCGTGAGATTGCTTCGTCCCCCGGGTCAAGCCCGGGGTTAAAGGCGCTCCTCGCAATGACAATTTAATGGATTATGCAAAAATTGTTAAAGTTGGACAAGCCATGGGTTCTCGGTGCTCTAGCGATTATGCTGGCGGCTTTACTATGGAGCCTTGACGGAATTTTTATTCGCCCTAAATTTTACGTCTTGCCGGCCGCTTTGGTGGTATTTTTGGAACATGCCTTAGGCTTTATAGTTTTAAGCCCGTTTATTTTTTTAAGCTGGTCTAAAATTAAACTGCTTAAAAGTAAAGAGTGGGCGGCGATCGGCTGGGTGTCTTTTTTCGGCGGCGCTTTAGGCACAATTATGATTACCAAAGCTTTTTTCGCGGCCATGGACGGGTCGGTCACTTTCGCCACCGTAGTGATTTTGCAAAAGCTGCAGCCGGTTTTTGCCCTGTTAATGGCCAGATTAATTTTAGGCGAGCGTTTAAAAAGATCATTTTATGTTTGGGCGCTCATAGCTATCGCCGCGGCTTATTTTTTGGCCTTTGGCAAAACCGGCCTGCGTTTGGGAGAAATAAATTTATTGCATAACGCGGCTTTTTACGCGGCTATCGCCGCTTTCGCCTTCGGTTCATCAACCGTCTTCGGCAAGCGGATTGTTAATCACCTTGATTTTAAATCTACCACGGCTTTGAGGTTTGGCATTACCGGCTTGTTGGTCTTAGTTTACGCTTTCGCGACCGGTGATTTATTTAAGCTTTCGGCCGTAAGCGGCCGGTACTGGGGATATTTAATTTTAATAGTTTTCACGAGCGGAGCCGCGGCCATGTTTATTTATTATTACGGCTTAAAAAGAGTCACGGCTTCGGCTTCAACCATTTTGGAATTGTTTTGGCCGTTTTCCGCCATCATCTTGGATTATTTTATTAACCGTAATATTTTAAGCCCGATTCAGCTAGCCGCCAGCTTGGTGATGTTTATAGCTTTTTTAAAAATCGTGGTTGGAGAAAAATCGCCCAAGTTTGAATTTAAGGCTAAGGTTAGAAGCGGTTTAGGCAGAGGCGCGCGCTTGGGTTTTCCCACAATCAATTTAGCCAATGATCAAATTGATATAAATTACGGTCTCTATTTAGTAGAAAGCGAAATTAATGGTAAAATGTATAGAGGGCTCCTGCATTTCGGCCAAAAAGAAACTTTTAACGAGCCGGCTTCGCTGGAGTTATATATTAAGGATCGGGTTGACGATATGTCCGGTAAGACAGTAAAAATAAGAGAGGTTAAAAAAATCAGAGAAGTGAGAAAATTTAGTGACGCGGAAAAACTTAAAGAGCAGATGAAAAAAGATTTGTTAGAATTGGAGAGGTCTTAAAAAATTTTCAATTTTCAATTTTCAATTTTCAAACAATTTTCAATGAATCAATTTTCAATTATTTAGTTTAGAAATCGAAACATTTAGTTATTGTTTAGAAATTAGAAATTAGAAATTGAAAATTAATCTCTCTCCCCATGCTTGGGTATCTAAAAAAATTTAATAATTTGCCGGCCGATTTAAGGCAAAAAGTTTCCGACCGAGAGGCTATGGGAAAAATTGAAGCGCTGGAGAAGAAATACAATCTTCCCCTGGCCGCTTTAATTATGAAAACCGTGGTGCGCGAGATCGCGCTTAATGATTTATCGGATTATTTGCTTAAAGAAAATTTATCAAAAGAGCAAGCGGAGGCGCTGGCCGATGAACTTAAGAAAAAGATTTTTTCTTTATTGGGAAATTATTTTTCGGCCGACGCCATAAAACCGGTTAAGCCGGCCAAGCCGATTATGCCGACCATGGACGCGCCGCCGGTTAGCGAGCCAAAAGTCAAAGGCGCCAGCTTTTTCTTTTCTCCCGACGACGAAGAAGAAATTAGGAATTTAACCCAAAAAATAGTCATGGCGGAAAATTCCGGCTCGGCTTCGGGAACCATTGACGATAAATTAAAAGAGATAATCAGCCGCGTTCAAATTAATTTCGGTTCGGCTGATTTGGCCGATAGATTTTCGCAAATTTTAAGAACTTATCTGCGCGGCATTAGAAATAAATTTGAGGCCAAGGCGACTTTAATAAAACCGTTTTTAAGCGGCGGTTTAAGTTTTGATGAAGATTCGGCGGAAAAAGTTATGTTGCTCTCGGAAAAAGTTTTAAATTCAGCTCCGGGCCGGCCGATTAAACCTTTGGCGAAAATTAATTTGCCGGAGCTAGCTAAATCCGATTTTCCTCCGAAGCCTGAAATATCCAGGGACGCGGCTTATGACTTTTCAAAGTTAAAGGCAAGCCGGGACAATATAAAAAATGATTTAAAAAAATTGGATACTAACCGCGAGCTTCCTCCTTTGACTCCAGCGGTCCTACCAGCGCCGGCAGCCGTTTCGGCCAAGCCAACGCAAAACAACCCGCCCAAGGCTCAAGAAAAATTTCCAGCGGCGCCAAAAATCATTCAAACTAAAATTAAGCCGATTCAGCCGGTTGCGAGCGGCGATTTAGACGCTCTGCCTTTAATAAAACGGAGGTTTAAGGCGGAAAATTTAACCCAGAGCCAGAAAGTTAAAATTGAAGACGTTAAATATGTGCCTCGCGTCATGGGGCCTTTGGATGAGATTAAATATATGGATTTAATCAATTTCCGCAGGCTGGACAGAGATCCTTTTAAAAGCGTTGATAAAATTAGAAATAAAATTAATTTATTGGAAGAAGAAAATTACGCCCAAAGGCTTGAAGGCATTAAACTTTGGCGGTTAAGCCCGATTAATAAGTTATATTTGGAAATCGGCCGTTTAAGCATTAGCGAAAATAAACCCGTTGATGTTATAATAGAAGAAAGGAAAATGAGCAATAAAGAATATTTAACCGCTGAAGAATTTAAAGCCATTATGGATTTGAACAAAAGCCTGAGATTTTAGAATCATGAATAATGGAGGAATGCTCGGATAGTAAAAATAAAAACCATAATTCATAATTTATTTTCATGCAGCAGTTTGTTGTTCCCCAATTTATTGACGTCGAAGATAAAATTATCGGCCCGGTAACTACCAGGCAGTTTATTATTATGCTGGCCGGATTTTTAATAATAGCGATTTCGTATAAACTGTTTGACTTTTCTTTATTTGTGACTTTTGGCTTATTGATGCTGACCATTACCGGCATTTTAGCCTTTTTAAAAATAAACGGCCGGCCGTTTCATTTTTTCATTTTAAATTTATTCCAAACTTTTAAGCGGCCAAAATTGAGGATTTGGTATAACGGCTCTTTTTCCTTCAGCGATGATTATGGGATTGAAGAAAGTAATTTTACTCCGGCCGCCAAAGTAGCTTTGGATAAGCATTATACCAACTCTCGTTTAGCCGAATTGTCGTTAATCGTCGATACTAAAGGAGCCTACCGGGGGGAGAGCGGCGAGAGCAGCGTGAAGAGCGTGGAGAGAGAAAATTAGAAATTATTATATTATGGCTAATAAATTAACCAGAAACAAAATAACCAGTTCAACCCAAGAGTATTTGGATATTGGGGAATTCCGCGAAGATACCATAATAATGCGCGATGGTACTTTACGCGCGGTTCTTTTGGTCGCCAGCATTAACTTCGCCTTAAAAAGCGAAGACGAGCAGAACGCGATTATTTCCGCTTATGTCGGTTTTCTGAATAATATTGATTTTCCTTTGCAGATTGTCATTCAATCCAGAGAGCTTAATATTGATAATTATCTGGCTTTTTTAAGGCAAAAAGAAAAAGAGCAAACCAATGAGCTTTTAAAAATGCAAACTGCCGAGTATCTGCAATATGTCAGCGAATTGATTTCACTCGGTAAGATTATGAATAAAAGATTTTATATAGTTGTTTCTTATAATCCTTTGTCCGATAAGCAAAAAAATTTTTTTTCCAGATTGCTTGAATCTTTAAAGCCGGCCTCTTTGATCAAAATGAAAGAGGAGAGATTCTTGAAAAGAAGGTCTGAATTAACCAGACGGGTGGAAAATGTAATCGGCGGTTTGGCGTCCATGGGCGTGAACGCGGTGTCCTTAGACACCCAAAGCTTAATTGAATTATTTTATAATACGTATAATCCGGAAACTTCGGTTAATCAAAAGTTGGTTGATATAAAAGATATAAGGTTTGCCGAATAAGGCGATGTTTAATTTTTATAAATATGTTTAATCCGGACCAAGTAAAAAAACAAGAAGAGATCGAGTCCAGAGAAAAAGCCGTAATTCTTGAGCAAAAAGCCAAGCAGGCCGAGGCAACGCCCTCGCTTACCCGTGAATTGGTCGAGGAAGAAAAATCCTACCGCCGCGGCGCGCTTTCCATCAAGGACTTAATCGCTCCGGCTTCGATTGAAGTCAGCCCGGATTTTTTAAAGCTGGGTTCGAAATTTGTCAGGACCATTTTTGTAGTTAATTATCCGCGCTATATCAGCGTCGGCTGGTTCGCGCCGATTATAAATTTAAATTCCACCTTTGACATTTCCATGTTTTTTTACCCGGTGGAAAGCGCGGTGGTTTTAAATCAGCTTAAAAAGAAAGTCGGTAATTTAGAAGCGCAAATTATTTCAGACGCGGAAAAAGGAGCGGCCAGAGACCCGCTCAGAGAAACCGCTTTGCGCGATATCGAGTCTCTGCGCGACGCTTTAACCCAAGGCATAGAAAAGTTTTTTCAATTCGCTTTATATTTGACGATTTACGCGGATTCAAAGTCCGAGCTCGATAAATTATCCGAAGAAGTTGAAAATATTTTCGGCTCGCGCCTGGTTTATTCCAAAAGAGTTTTTTATCAGGCCGAGCAAGGCTTTAATTCCACCCTGCCTTTGGCTAACGATGAATTATATATCGCTTTTAACATGAATTCTTCGCCGGTAGCTTCCTCGTTTCCTTTTATCTCTTCGGAGCTTACTTCCGATTCGGGCATTCTCTACGGCATCAATCGCCATAATAACAGTTTAATTTTATTTGATCGTTTTAGCTTGCAAAATGCCAATAGCGTAGTTTTCGCCACGTCGGGCGCCGGAAAAAGTTACGCCATAAAGCTTGAAGTTTTACGAAGCTTGATGATGGGCACGGAAGTGATGATTATTGATCCGGAAAACGAATACAAGCATCTGGCCGAAGCGGTCGGCGGAACTTATATTAACATTTCACTCGCCAGCGAAAATAAAATCAATCCGTTTGATTTGCCGCGTTCGGTTTCCGGCGAATCCAAGGCCGAGGATATAATCAGAAGCGGAGTTATAACCGTAAAAGGCTTGGTTAGGCTGATGTTAGGTGAATTAACCCATGAAGAAGATTCCACTATTGATCGGGCGCTCTTAGAAACTTACGCTAAAAAAGACATTACTCCGGATTCCGACTTGGCTAAAGTCGAGGCGCCGATTATGCAGGACTTAGAGGATATTTTAGAGGGCATGGAAGGCGGCGCCGGTTTGGCTTTAAGGCTTAAAAAATATACCCAAGGCACTTTCGCCGGTTTATTCAATAGTCCGACCAACGTAAAAATGGATAACCAGCTGGTTTGTTTTTCCGTGCGTGATTTGGAAGATGAGCTTAGGCCGATCGCTATTTATACGGTAATTAATTATATTTGGAATGTGGTGCGCTCCGAATTGAAAAAAAGAATTTTAGTGATTGATGAAGCTTGGTGGCTGATGCAGCATGAAGACAGCGCCAAATTTATTTATGCTTTAGTTAAGCGCTGCCGAAAATATTATCTCGGCGTAACCACTATCACCCAGGATGTTAATGATTTTTTAACTTCGCCTTACGGCCAGGCCATTGTTAATAATTCGGCCTTGCAGTTTTTATTAAAGCAATCTCCGGCCGCTATCGATTTGGTGCAAAAAACTTTCGTCTTAACTCAGGGGGAGAAGTATCTCTTATTAGAATGCGGCGTGGGCGAAGGCATATTTTTCGCCGGTTCAAAGCACGTAGCCATAAAAATCGTGGCTTCATACACCGAAGACCAATTAATCACTTCCGATCCGCGGCAACTTTTAGAAATCGAGCAGGAGAAAAAAGAATTCGCTTCAAATATGCTAAGCGGTGAAACCGAAAACAATGGAGAAGAGGCTGAAGAAGCGATATAATCAGTAAAGAATTTTTTATGAATAAAAAAGTTTGGGGTGTAATTATCGTAATCGCCGCCCTGGCCATAATCGCCGGCATTGTTTATATTATTTTTTTCTATAAATTTTCGAGTCCGGCAGGGCCGGCGGCAGAACAGCCGGTAGCCGAAGAACCGGTTAATAAAATTCCGGCCGAGGTTAAACCGTCGGTTGAGCCGATAACCACGACTCAGCCGGTTTCTCCGTTAAAAAAAACGGAAATCGTGGCCGATGATTTGGCCAGAATGGCTTCGGCTTTTGCCGAAAGGTTTGGGAGTTTTTCTAATCAGTCTGATTATGGCAATGTTCGGGATTTACAGATTTTTATGACCGATACCATGAAAAAATGGGCGGAGAATTATATTAATGAGGCCAGAGCCAGAAAAACTCAAACAGCGATTTATTACGGCATTGTCACTAAAGCCATCTCCAGCGATATTAAGCAATTTGATGCTGATGCCGGACGGGCGGAAATTTTAATAAAAACTCAAAGGCGTGAATCGGCCGGTTTAGCCGGCAATAGCGCTACTTTCTATCAGGATATTATAGTAAAATATGTCCGCGAACAGGGCGTTTGGCGCGTTGACGGGGTTTATTGGCAAAGCAAATGAAGCCCTCCTTCAAAAGGAGGGGTAGGCCTGCCCGCGACGCTCTCGCTTGCGAGGCGGGCGGGGGAGGTTTAATGATTTAAACTCCCTTCCCGCCAGAACATATCGTTCGGTACGGGCGGGGATCCCCCTTTATAAGGAGGATTTATAGTATGACAATAAATATAAATTTAATAAAACAAAATACCAGTAAAATCTGGTTATTTTTTTTAGACTTAATTTTTCCGATCGAGTGCTTAGGCTGCGGCCGAGAAGGCTTGTGGCTCTGCGGCGATTGTTTTAAAGAAGTAAAATTTAAGCCAGCGCAGTATTGCTTGCATTGCAAAAAAGAAAATGATTTTGGGCAATTTTGTCCGCCCTGCCGCGTGATTTATAGTCTGGACGGCGTTTTTATCGCCGCGCTTTATGATGAATTATTAATCAGCCGGGCCATAAAAAGCCTGAAATATCATTTTATCGGCGGCTTGGCCGATGATTTAAGCAAGCTGATGATTTTATTTATCGACAGATTGCTTCATCAAAGCAAAGTTTTAAAATTTGGTTTGGCTGAGGGCGTAGGCTGGAAAAATTTTAAACGCGCGGAAAATCTACCGCTGGCGATTTTAAATTTTAATGACAATTTAGTCGTGCCCGTGCCTCTGTCCGGAAAGCGGCTGCGTTGGCGCGGCTTTAATCAAGCCGAGCTTTTAGCGCGAAGAGTGGCGGAAAATTACGGCCTGGAGCTTGATCATAGAAATTTAATCAGGGCTAAGCATAAAAAGCCCCAGGCCAAGCTTAATGAAATCCATCGGCAGGAAAATATTAAAGATTGTTTCGAATGGCGGGGGAGCAGTTTAAATAAAAAAAACGTCATCCTGATTGATGACGTGGTTACTACCGGCGCTACCTTAAATGAATGCGCCAAAGTTTTAAAAGCCGCTGGGGCGGGGGAAATCTGGGGACTGGTCGTGGCTAAGGGGTAAAAACAGGCTTTAAGAATCTGAATTAGAGTTTAAGCTTCGTAAGAAGGCGGAGGGGGCGAGATTCGAACTCGCGGTCCTTTTTAGGGGACAACAGTTTTCAAGACTGTCCCGTTAAACCGCTTTGGTACCCCTCCGTCTTCTTACTAAACAAGTCATTATTTTTCAAATTTTAAAAAATATTCTTTTGGTTTTAGTTCTTGCTTAACTATTTTTTTCCAGCTCGGCAGGGCTTCAGACAGCCGTTTTATTTTTCCACCGCTCATAAATAATGGGTCAACGATCCTGGATTTGCAGAAAATCTGCGCGTCGTAGTTTTCGCGGTTCTGTTTAACTTTTATTTTACCGTTCATCCTTTGCCAAAGCAAGTTTAAATGCTTGTCTTTTTTTAAATATTTTTTGATTTTTTCTATTACAAGTTTGTCGGTAGTATAAAGATCGTCCGGGGTAATATATTTTTTTCTTAAAGCGTATTTTAAACAATCGCTGACGGTTTTAAACATAATTGCTGAATATATATCGGCAAAATATGTTATATTAAGCATGTGGAATAATCGCGCGAATTTTTTCGCTAATTTTAAATTTTTAAATACCCACCGGCTGTTTTTAACAATTAAATTATTGAGCAAATCTCTATTCTCGGCGCCGGTGATTTTTTTAAAAATAATCGCTTCTCTTAACGAATAATCAATTCTGTCGGCGCATAAATCAGGCAAGAGTTTTTCTTTTAAAGGAAAATTATTATCGTTTAAAATATGCCGTAAATTAAAACCGTGTTTTTTTAAAATTTTTGGGATGTCTGTTTTTTTAATAAAACCATCATGTGAATTATCCTGGTGGTTCTGTTTTTTGCCGTCGCCGCCTTTCGCGATATAATCGATACAATGGGAAAAGGCCGAATGGGAAACATCATGTATCAGGCCGGCAATTTGCTCTTCTATCGAGGCGCCATATTTTTTTAAAAGCAGATAAACTCCGATTGAGTGAGCCAGGCGATGATGCCCGAACTGGCCGGGACGCGCGTAAGGCATGGCGCAAAGCGGCCCATAGCCGCCCTGGTCTATACCTCTTATCCTTTTAAGCGCCGGCGAATTCAAGAGTTCTAAAATAACCGGTTCGGTAATGTTAAAATCGCCGTAAACTTTATCTTTATATTTCATGCGGAGAGACAGGGATTTCCCCCTGCGCTTCGCTACGGGGGATAAACTTCTCATCCCTTTTTAATAATAATGCGGAGAGACAGGGATTCGAACCCTGGAGGCTCGTTAAAGCCTAACACCTTAGCAGGGTGTTGCTATCAGCCGCTCAGCCATCTCTCCAATTTAGTCAAAAAGTTAAAAGTGGAAAGTCAAAAGTTATAAAGTTTAACTTCCAACTTTCCACTTTTAACTGATTATGCTATAATTAATATATAAAATAAACTAAGATTTGTCAATTTTATAAATATGCCGGAAAGACAAAATTCTACCAATTACGGTAAAAAAATTATAAACTGGAGCATACCGGAATACGATAAGCACCAGCGGGAAAGAAATTGGTATATTATTTCCGCCATCGTCGGTTTGATATTTTTGATTTATTCATTTTTTAGCGGCAACTTTTTGTTCGCCGCCATAATTATAATCGGCGCTTTGGTTATAATAATCCATGACGGGCAAGAACCCATGATAATAGATTTTGCCCTAACCGACGAAGGCTTAATCGTGGGCAAAAATTTTTATGATTATGACGTGATAAAAGATTTTTCCATTGTTTATAAGCCGAACCAGAATATAAAAAATTTGTATTTTGAATTTAAGAATGTAGTTAGGCCGAGATTGTCTATACCTCTAGGCGGCATGAACCCCTTGCCAATTCGGGAAAATCTGTTAAAGTATTTACCGGAAGACTTGGAAAGAACCGATCAGCCTTTATCCGAGGCTTTAGCCAAAATGTTTAAATTATAGGTTGTGTTAGAAAATAATTATTCCAGGCACAGGCTAATCTCCTGTGCCGTATTAATATAATAAGCACCTGTCGTTCAATGGATAGGACGCAACTTTGCGGAAGTTGTGATGCAGGTTCGATTCCTGCCAGGTGCACATTATAAAAAAACACTTTAAAATAGAGTGTTTTTTATTTTTAAAATATATTGTATAATACTAGCATGAAGTTAATAAAACAAGAAAAATTAGACAAAGAAATTGTTGATAAATATAATTATGATTTTACTTTGGCGGATAATAGTATTTATTTAATAGAAATAATCGCTTCGGCTAAAAGTTGGTGGCAGAATTTAAGAAGTTTTAAGTCTCTATTAAATAATGATAATCTAGACTTAGTCTTAGACAAACTGGAAATTTCCACCTCGCTTAGCAATGAAACTAACGCCAGAGCCGCCTGGCACGGCAATGAATTAAAAGGATTTTTTAAGACAGTCTTAATCGCCGTGCATCTGAAAAAAGGCAAACATGTTTTATCTTTTACGCCTAACCAAAGCCCATTTTTAAAAAGTATTGCTATTTCGCAAGTTGAAGAAATGGATAAAATAACTTATACCCCAACCGATAACAATCCGGCCCAAGCTGGATCTGGACGCCCATGGCTAAGTTTTGTTTTAATAAATTTGGCAGTTGGCGATATCACTGTCTCGGCTAAAGCGGACAAGCGAGGCAGAGATGACGATGACATTAAATTAATTATAGACGGTGAAATACAAAAAAACCAAGATGAAAAATCTCATAAAGATTGGCACTGGTGCGGTAAAATTTTAAAAGGCAAAGAAAAAGAGTTTAAAAAAGCCGTTAATTTTAACGGTGCTATGCATGCGATTGATTTATGGGCGGACGAAAGCCCATTCCTGGAAAAAATTGAATTGGCTTTAGCGGAAGATATTAAGCCAGAAGAAAATATTATAAGAAAATATATTTACAAAGGCATAAATGGCAATGAAGATTATAATAGATATGATACAGATATTGCTGTGGCGACAAATTATTGGAATGAAGAATTTCGCGATGATACTTTCCCGCCGGAAGAAATTTTAGACCCCGATTTAGTAAAAGCGATGGCTTTTCAAGAAAGTCGCGTGGGCAATGATAAAACGGCCGGCATAAATATCATGCGAGTGGGCGTTACCGGAGACGCATCCCTTAAAACGCTAAGAGGAGAATTAAAAGAATATTGGATTCATGATGGTAAAAAAATACAATTAAAATATCATGATGCCATAATTAATAAACCGGAAGATAGTATTGAATGGGGAGTTAGATGGCTTTATCATAAAGCTCAATATATAGGAGATGATGGCAGGCGGCATTGGCGAACTTGGCAAGAGGCGGTAAAACATTATGGGCCAGGTACGCAAAAGTACGTTAATAATGTCTGGGATATTTATAATAAAGGGATAGATAAAAGAAGCAAGCCGCCATTAAAGCTCTGGACGATTGTTTTATTAATAATATTTTACAGTTTTATTTTTTACGCGCCTGGTTTTTCCGTCCTACCGATAAAATCGGCCGTATTGGCCGAAATGTCGGCGGAGGAAAAAGCGTATATTAAGGATATTGAAATCACGCGCTATAATGATTTTTCACCATTATTTCTAGCTGAAATAATTGAAGAAGACGACTGGTGGGAAAGTTTAAAAGTCGGTTTATATCAATATGGTAGAATTAAATGGCTAAAGATAGCAACGGAACCGCAAAACGGTTCAATCCTGGCCGCTAGATTTTTACGCTTAAAAGGTTTTGCTAATCCCTTAGTGGAAGTTTACGGCCAAACCCACGCCGGACATGGAACAATATATCTTTATGAAGTTGAAGATAACAGATTGGCTTTACTTTTTTCAACTTTTGCTGTTGATTTTAATCCTGACATCCGCTGGGCGCCGGATAATCATGAAAAATACGGCTACGGTAATTGCGGTGAAGTTTTTATTGGCGGTAAATTAGCCGCTGATTATAATGATATAAATAACGATGGACATCAAGAAATAATTTTAAGCGGCCGACAGGATATTATCTGTGAGAAAGAAATTACCGAAAAATGTCCGGATCATATTGATGAAGTAAAAGTAGCCAGTTTGCCGGTAAAAGAAGTTTTTTTATGGAATGAAGGCAGGAGCAATTGGAATTTAGAATGATAGGAAATAAAATATGATATAATAATTTTTATGGAAAAATATTTATTGGAACATATCGGTTTAATGGAAAAAGTTTTAGCCAGCGAGAAGCATGCCGGCAAACTGGCGGATTGGCTGGCCTATAACCGCGTGCAAATCGGTTTTTTACAGCATGAAAGATTAATCCATTTATTAGTGACTTTGTTTGTGGCGTTATTTTTAATAATTATAATCCTCGCCAGCCTGTTTTATCCCAGCTTATATTTTTTAATGGCCGGCGGCGTGTTATTAATTCTCTTGGTTTTTTATTTAAAACATTATTACGCGCTGGAAAACGGGGTGCAAAAACTTTATCGGTTAGACCGGGAAATAGAGAGACACCGGCGTGTTTAGCAATTTAATTTGACATAACGGTCAGTTAATGCTATATTTAATAATTATTAATAGACTTCGAATCTCACGTCATTTAAGTAACTTTAATAAGTGACTCCTAAGAAACGGGTCGCTTATTTTTTATGACAGAACCAACTAAACAAATCGGACAGGATTTTAAAAGCTTGGGCGTTAGTGCCGATATTTTAAGTGTGCTTAAAAATTTGAAATTAGACACGCCGACGCCGATTCAAATTAAATCAATCCCCATAGCTTTATCCGGCCAAGACATGGTCGGCGTAGCGCAAACCGGCACGGGTAAAACTTTTGCTTTCGGCATACCCATGATTGAGCGCTTACTGCTTGAACCTGGCCAAGGTTTAGTCTTACTGCCGACTCGCGAATTAGCCATGCAGGTTGATGAAAATTTAAGAAAATTAGGCTCAAGGCTGGGCTTAAGGACCGCGGCTTTAATCGGCGGCCAAGCCATTGGCAGCCAAGTGCAGGCGCTTAAAAGAAATCCGCATATTTTTATCTGCACTCCGGGCCGGCTGATAGACCATTTAAAAAGAGGCTGGGTAAAACTGGATTACATTAAAGTTTTGGTTTTAGATGAAGCCGACCGGATGTTTGATATGGGTTTCGCTCCTCAAATTGAAGAAATCATGAAGCGGATCCCTAAAAAGCGGCAGACCATGTTATTCTCCGCCACCATGCCGCGGCCGATTTTGCGGCTGGCCTCGACTCATATGCAAATGCCCGTCCATATTGAAGTGGCTCCGTCCGGCACCACGGTGGAATGCGTTGATCAGGAAGTTTATGTCATGAGAAAAGAAGATAAATACCTGCAGCTTGAAAAAATTCTTCGAGAATATAAGGGCTCGGTCTTGGTTTTTTCCCGCACCAAGCATGGCGCTAAGCATTTGGCTAATAACTTAAAGCAATCCAGGCACGAGGTCGCCGAAATTCATTCCAATTTGTCTTTTAATCAGCGCAAGGAATCCATGGCCGGATTTAAATCGAGAAAATATCGGATTTTAATCGCGACCGATATCGCCGCGCGCGGCATCGACGTTTCGGATATTGAATTAGTGGTGAATTACGATTTGCCGGACGATTCGGAAGATTATGTCCATCGCATCGGCCGCACGGCTCGAGCCGGAACTCAAGGCAAGGCGATTTCTTTCGCCACGCCGGACCAATGGAAAGATATCCGCGACATTGAAAGATTGATCAATAAAAAATTACCTCTAAAGAAATTCGCCGAGCTGGAGACTATCGGCACGCGCCCGACCTTTAAACGTTACGGCCGCACCATGAGCTTCGGCCGTTCGGCCGCTCGCCGGCCGGGCGGCATGGGCAGGCGGAGAGGGAGATAGGTTTAAATAATTTTGGTATAATGAATGTTGTATCCGGTAAACTACATAAAGCTTGGGCTAAATTTATAAAATTTTACTGCGGAACTCGTCCGCCTGCTGGCGGCCTCAAATAGTCCGCTCGGCTGAGCTCGCGACGAAGCCTCGCACGAAAATTTTATAAATTTAGCCCAAGCAAAATTAAAACTTCAGCGCCCATAGCTCAAAGGATAGAGCGCAAGCCTCCGGAGTTTGAAATCGAGGTTCAATTCCTCGTGGGCGCACATTAGCTCGTTCCCGTTTTCTTTTTTGGCTGATAGGCACCGAGGCGCTTCAAATCCTCTTAGACGCACATTATCGACTTAGATTGATTTTTTTAAAATGATTAATTTCAGGTACTTGTCTTAACGGCGGTGTTTTGCTAAACGTAACACCGCTTTTTTATTTTTCTTGAAATCTGCTAAAATATAGCCATGTTAACCCTTGAAACCGACATCGTAAAAATTAACCGGGTCGGCGAAGCTACGGCTAAAAAATTGAAAAAATTGGGCATTGCCAATGTGCGCGACCTGCTATTTTATTTTCCTTTTAGATATGATGACTTTACCCGTCTAACGCCGATTGATAAATTGCAATCTGGCTTGGCCGCCAACGTGGTCGGCCAGATTGAATTGATCCAAAATAAACGGAGCTGGAAAAGAAGAATGAATATTACCGAGGCCTTAATAACGGACGGCACCGAAACGTTGAAAATTATCTGGTTTAATCAGCCTTTTATTGCGCGCACTTTGAAAGTGGGCGATAAAATATCTTTAGCCGGCAAAGTGGAAGATGATTATGGCAGTTTTGTGATGAAGTCGCCGGTGTATGAAAAAATCCCCCTAGCCCCCTTTATTAAAGGGGGCAATAATGCAATTCATACCCAAGGGCTGGTGCCGAATTATCATCTAACCGCTAATTTAACGCATAAGCAGGTCAGGTTTTTAATCAAACAGGTGATTGGCTTGGCGGGGCAAGTACTGGATTGGTTGCCTATGGGAACAAGGCAAAATGTGAAATTATTAGATTTGCCGCAAGCCATAAATAAAATTCATTTTCCTAAAAATAATTCAGATATAAAAAAAGCCCATGAACGCTTAGCTTTCGATGAACTGTTTTTAATTCAGCTCCAGTCCCAGCTGGTGAAAAAAAGTTTAAGCCTGTCAGTAGCGCCGGCGATTGAATTTCATGAGCCGGAAACTAAAAAATTCGTGGACAGCTTGCCGTTTAAACTGACCGACGCGCAAAGAAAAGCGGCCTGGGAAATTTTACGCGATCTGGCGAACGCTAAACCAATGTCGAGACTCTTAGAAGGCGACGTGGGCTCGGGTAAAACCATCGTGGCGCTTATCGCCATGCTGAATGTCGCGTTATCCGGTAAGCAGGCAGTGCTGATGGTGCCGACCGAGATATTGGCGAAGCAACACTATGAAACGATATGCCGTCTATTGGAAAATTTTAATGTGAAAGTCGGGTTGGTGACGAGAAGCCAAAAAATGCAAAATTACGAATTACTAATTACGAATTACGAATTGAAGGCAAAGGTAAAAAATAATAAAATTGATTCGCAATATATAATAGATAGTTCAGATATAATTATCGGCACGCAAGCTTTAATTCAGGAAGATATAAAATTTAACAATTTGGCTTTGGCTATAATTGATGAACAGCATCGTTTTGGCGTTCAGCAGAGAAAATTGCTTTTGGAAAAAACCTCACCCCAGCCCTCTCCTTTAAAAGGAGAGGGGGATAAGTTGACCCCTCATTTATTAAGTATGACCGCTACGCCGATTCCGAGAAGCTTGGCCTTAGCTTTATACGGCGATTTGGATTTATCATTGATTAATCAAATGCCGAAAGACAGAAAAAAGATTATTACCAAAATTGTGCCGGAAAATAAACGCGCCGCGGCTTATGAATTTATCCGGGCGCAGATTGGCGCCGGTCGGCAGGTGTTTGTCATTTGCCCGTTAATTGATTTATCCGATAAATTGGGCGTGAAATCGGTTGAAGCGGAATACCAAAAATTAGCTAAAATAGTTTTTCCCGAATTAGCTATCGGAAAATTGCACGGTAAAATGAAAGCCGCGGAAAAAGAAAAAATCATGTCCGAGTTTTTGGCCGGAAAAATAAAAATTTTAGTGGCTACCTCGGTCGTGGAAGTCGGCGTGGACGTGCCTAACGCTTCGGTGATGATGATTGAAGGCGCCGATCGTTTCGGCTTGGCGCAATCGCATCAGTTCAGGGGCCGGGTCGGCAGGAGCAGCCATCAATCTTACTGTTTTTTATTTACCGACAATCAGTCCGCGCCAACGCTTAAAAGGCTCGAGGCTTTGGTTGATTGCGCCAGCGGCTTTGAACTCGCTAAGCTGGATTTAAAATTCAGGGGTCCGGGAGAATTTTACGGCACGGCGCAAAAAGGTTTTCCTGAACTTAAAATGGCATCGCTCTTTGATTACACCCTGATGAAGCAGGCGCGCGATCAGGCCGTGAAATTGATTGCCGAAGATGCCGGCCTTGGTAAATGGCCGGCGTTAAAGGAAAAGCTTGGCGAATGGGAGAAATTAGTGCATTTGGAGTAAGGGGAACCTTGACAAACAGGCTAAATAGAATATAATAAAAAGCAAAAAATAAGAAAAGGGAGGGCAAAAAAGTGTCTAGCAATATTTATTATGTTGATCAGTTTTGGGGAAGATCAAGGCCCGACAATGGCCCTAAAATCACCGTTAAGGTGATACTGCCTTGTTGTCCATTTAGCAACATTGGCATTGGCTCAGACGATGACCGGTTGCGCTATTTTCTGGTTCATGGGAGAAAAGTAGCGTTTAATTGCCAGAAGTTTAAGGAATATTGTCGAAAGGCAGGCTGGGAAATGCCGGAAATTTCTAAAATCGGTTTGCCGTTTGATATTGGAGCTTGGCTGGCAGACAAAGCGCAAGAAGCTTCCGTCGGTTCGGCTGATTGCCTGAACATTGCGACCTTGGCTAACCTGATCGGCTTGCAGTTAAGCTATTTTCAGCTGGCCAAGCCGCGAATAGTCGTTGGCGAAGACCCATCGCTCGCGGAAGTTTTTTCTTATAATCTCATCGGGCATTTAAGCCGATGTAAAAAGGTTATAAAATTCAGACTCTAATCTTAATTCGGCTGGCATTTTATGTCAGCCTTTTTTATTTTTAAATTAGAAAACAGCCCAATTAATTTTGGGCTATTTTTATTGGCAGACGATTTTAAAAATTCTATCAGGTTGTTAAAATTTTTATTAATTCGGCTACGCTTTTAATGGGGAAGGTTTTTATTTTTTGCGTTTTAATTTCGCTTGCAGGCAGAACGGCTTTTTTAAAACCTAATTTTTCCGCTTCTTTAAGGCGCGTTTCCAGCTTTGAAACATTTCTGATTTCTCCGCCCAAACCGACTTCGCCTAAAACCAGAGTCTCGCGGCTCAAAGGCTGATTTAATAGGGAAGAGGCGATGGCGGCGCAAACGGCCAGGTCCAAGCCGGGTTCGGTGATTTTTAAGCCGCCGACCACGTTTAAAATGACGTCCTGATTATTTAAATTTAGGCCGGCGCGCTTGGTTAAAACCGCGATTAAAACCTGCAAACGGTTCAAATCAAAACCCGAGGCTTTTCTTTGCGGATAGCCAAAGACGGTTTTTGTAACTAAGGCCTGGACTTCAATTAAAAATGGCCGCGTGCCTTCAATGACACAACTAATGACCGAGCCGGTAAAATTTTGGCTTGGTTCTATGAAAACTGAAGAAGGATTGGTTATTTCTTTAAAACCGCCAGAGGTCATTTCAAAAATTCCGATTTCATTAATTGAGCCGAAGCGATTTTTAGTCGCGCGCAAAATACGATAGCCGTGGTTAGCCTCGGCTTCTAAATAAAGCACGGTATCAACAATATGTTCAAGCGATTTTGGCCCGGCCAAAGAGCCGTCTTTGGTAATATGGCCGATTAAAATAATAGCGATATTATTGTTTTTGGCCGCCTCTAAAAAGCTAATTGCCGAGCCGCGAATTTGATTAATATTGCCCGGTTCGCCGGCGATGCCCGAAGAATAGATAGTTTGGATTGAATCAATGATAACTAAAGCCGGCTTAAGCCCTTTAATCGTGGCGATGATTTTTTCCGCGTTGGTTTCATTCAAAAATTTTATATTGCCGGCTTTAACGCCTAACCGGTCAAATCTGGCTTTTATCTGGCCGGCCGACTCTTCGCCGCTGGCGTAGACTATTTGGCCGCCAGAGCCTAAGGCACTCGCGGTTTGGGCGACTAAAGTTGATTTGCCGATACCGGGTTCGCCGCCTAATAAAATAAGGGAGCCGGGTATGATGCCGCCTCCTAAAACTCGATCCAATTCTTCAATTTTAGTAGTTAAGCGCTGGCCTTCTGCCTGGCTATCCAGTTTTTCCAGATCAATTATTTCCGCGGGGCTAATAGCCGCCGTTTTATCCGAGGTTTTTTGATCAACCGTTTGCATCTGCAAAGTGCCCCAGCCGCCGCATTCCAAACAACGCCCACTCCATTTCGGGGATTGGGCGTCGCAGGCTGAACAAGTGTAAACTGTTTGGACTTTGTTGGACATTGTAATAGAAATGCAAAATGTAAATATCAAAATGTAAAATGACAATTTAAAATGCAAAATTATAGGTCATTGCGAGAAGCCCGTACTCGGGCGACGAAGCAATCTCTGATTAACATCCGAGTATGTGAGATTGCTTCTCTTCTTTCAGCCGCTCGCAATGACAATAAAATAAAAATTTTAAATTTTGCATTGTCATTTTTAACTTTAATTTTTAAATTTTAAATTTTACTTAAGTTTTATCTTATTTATTGTTTCCGTATTGGCGTCCGTGAAGTATAAATAATAGCCGTTGTCAGAAACAATTAAATCAGACATAGTAAAATCGCCGTCCGGTATGGCGATTAATTTTTTCAAGCCGGTCCGCGTATCAATTTTGTATAAATTATCTTTAGCGTTTTTAGCTAAATCGGGAAATAGGCCGGCGCCTTCTTCGAGGCTCTCGGGCACGGCGCAATAAATTTCAGTCGCGGACGAAAAAACGCATTTGTCAGCCCAAGTTTGGATGTCCAATTTATTTCTGCTGGCGCCGATATTTTCACCTTGGGCGCTAGCTAGCCAAAGTTCAGGTTTTAAGTCGCTGGAGCTTGAATAAACGCTGTAAAGCAAGCTATCGCCTTTAGGCGCCCATAAAGATTCAAAGCCCCGGCCTTCAATAGTTAAAGCTTTGAAATTTTCTTCATTTAAGCCGACAAAATATACTTTTTGCTGGTCGTAGCTGACTCCTTCGGTATACATAGCCACGGTTTGGTTGTTAGGCGACCAGGAAGGATAGACCGTATCGTCTTTATCTCCCAGGGCGGCTACTCTTTGCGCCGAGGTGCCATCATCGTTAATAATCGCCAGCCAGCGGTTAGCCTCATTATCAGCCAGGCTTTTTAAAACAATTTTTGAACCATTTGGAGAAAAGTCAAAATCTTTCCAATGGCTAGGCAAGCTGATTTGTCGGTTGTTTTCAAAATTGTAAATAATTTTCGCTTGATCGGGATATTCTAAAATAGCTTTATTTTTATCGGGCGACCAGGTAATTTTTTCCACCTCATAAAATACCGTGTCCGAGAGCAGGCTAGTCTGCCCATCTTTAGTTATACGGTAAAATTTACCGTCTTGTTTATTGTAATATTGCAGGTCGCTGCCGTTGGCGGATAAGGTCGCCGCTAAACTCGGCAATCGATTTAATTCAGTGGTTTGAGTTAAGCCGCCCAGGGCGGTGGCGCTGCCTTGGCTTATCGGCTGCCCCGTTCCTTCCGGCAAACCGCCGATTTGCCGGCCGGAAGAGGTTGTTTGGCCGGTACCGGGCTGAGCCGTAATCAGGCCGCCTTGGGTGCTGGTCGCGGTTGGCTTCTCTACAACAACCGGAGTTTGGCTTGATTTAAAAAACAAGGCATAAAGCAGATAGCCTAAAATAATAACTATTAAAATAAAGCCGATAATAATAAAAATTTTTATATATTTTTTAAAAAAATCCATATTTTTGTTAAATTAGAATTTTATGGTATAATAATAATGGAATTTTATTTAGCCAAGCCTTTGATTCTTTGGCGCTATTATTATATAATTGTATAATATAATAGGTTTAGTGTCCAATTTGTAATAACGAGACTGTCGCCGGATATAACCTTCTTCGGCAGCCTCTAAATTTTATCTTTATTATATGAGTTTATTTTCCAATGAAAGTTATTTGGGCATAGATATCGGCAGTTCAAGCGTTAAAATCGTTGAATTAAAAAATCAGGGCGGGAAAGTCATGCTTTTAACTTATGGTTTTAGCGAAAATCTTGAAGATTTGGATCGGGCAAGCCCGGAAAAAATTGCCGAGATTATTAATAAAATTTGCGCTGAAGCCGGCATGGCTAGCCGTAAAGCCGTTTCGGCTTTGCCGACTTTTTCGGTTTTTTCTTCAATTATTAATTTGGTCGGCATTAATAAAAAAGATTTGCCTTCGGCCATTAATTGGGAAGCGAAAAAAGTAATTCCTTTACCGCCGGAAGAAATGATTTTAGATTGGAAAAAAATAGAAAATACCGATCCGGCCGCGGATAAGAATAATATAAAAATTTTATTAACCGGCGCTCCCAGAACTTTAGTCAAGCGGTATATTGAAATTTTTAAACATGCCAAAATAAATTTATTAAGCCTGGAAACCGAGACTTTCGCGCTGGTTAGATCGCTTTTGGGCAACGATAAATCAACGGCTATGATTGTGGAAATCGGAGCTAAGACCACCAGTTTTACGATTATCGATCAAAGCATCCCGACCTTAAACAGAAGCATAGATATCGGCGGCTGGACGATTACCAAAGCGATCAGCCATAGCCTTAATATCGGCCTGGAACGCGCCGAGCAGTTTAAATATGATTTAGGCATCGGTTCGCCGGTTTCGGCCGATAACGCCATTCCCAGAACTATCATCGAAAGCGTTTCCCCCATAGTTAATGAAATTAAATACGCCCTGAATTTATTTCAAAGCAAGAACAATAAAAAAGTGGATAAGATTATTTTAAGCGGCGGTTCGGCTCTGCTAATAAATTTTACCGGCTATCTGTCAAAAATATTAAATATAAACGTGGTAGCCGGTAATCCCTGGTCGACGATTTCATACCCCATAGATTTAAAACCGCTTTTAGATGAAATCGCTCCGCGCCTGGCCATAGCCATCGGCTTGGCGCTTAGGGAAATGGAATAGCAATCAATTTGCAATTACGAATTATTTTAATTCAAATCCGTAATCCGTAATTTTTAATTGATAATTAGTTTTTATGTCCGATATTAATTTTTTAGAAAATCAAAAACACGGTGACGACCAAAAGTCGAAAGACAAGAGCGAACAAAAAGAAAAGCCGGTTTGGTCCGACCCCGAGAAAAAAGCAAAGGGCCAAAAAAGCTCGGCTTTTTCCTTTTTGCCTTTTTTAAATAAAGAAGAGCCGGTTGATAAAAACTCAGCGCCGATAATCGATAAAAATAAAATCAAACAAGGCCGTGAAGAAATTTTAAATTTAATAAAGCGCCATGAAAGCTCCAAGCCGCCGTTAAAAGAAAAAAGTAAGAATTTTTTAAAAACCATAGCCGAAAAATTAAAAAGCCAGCCGGGCTATAAAGAGGTTTTAATCGATTACCAGCGGGTTTACAACCAAGAAAAAGAGCATAAAAATCAAGCCGATAAACTTTTTAGCAATAAACCGGCGGCTGAAAGCAAGCCAACGGCCCAAAAGCCTAAAAATAATTGGTTTACGGGGTTAATCGAGCCGTTAAAAATAAAAATTATCGCCCTAAGCGCTCGTAAGAGCGAGGCGACAAAAATAATTAAATTGTCAAAAGCCGAAGAAATCAAGCCCCAAGCGGTTAAACCGCCGGAACCGGTTCGGCCGATTATCAAGCTTGAAAAAAGACCGGATGAAGCCAAGGAAGTAAAAATTAAAGAAACCGAGCCGGCTCAAAAAGGCGAAATTAAGCAGCGTGTTTTAGAAACCAATTTAATTCAAGGAGAACTTATAACCTTTTTTGACTGGCGCGCTAAAATTATTTTTTTAATAAGCGCGATCCTGACACCGATTTTTGTCATCGGAGCGATTTATTACGGCCTGGTGTTTTATCAGAAAAGCAGCCAAGCTAAAAATTTATTGTTAGCCCAAAGATTCGCCGAGATTGAAAAAAATATTACCGAAGAAGAGTCCGGGCTAAAGGAAATTTATGATTTTCAGTCTAAATTAAAAATAGTTTCTAAAATTTTTGAGCAGCATCTTTATTGGACTAATTTTTTTAAGTTTTTGGAAGATAATACTATTAAAAATGTTTATTTCAGGGATTTTAAGGGCGATACCAGTGGTGTTTATGTTATGGATGCTTTAGCCGCCGATTATGGCAATATTTCCGAACAAGTTAATGTTTTTAGAAATAATAAAAAAATAACCGCCGTCGAAGCGGATGGCGGCCAGATGGCGGAAGGAGACATCGAAAATAAATCATTGGTAAGTTTTATTTTGAATTTTTCGGTGTTAAAGAATATTTTTACTGAATAATTATGGCTATGGAGATTAAAAATCATCCGCCGGCCGGCGGAGAAGAAAATAAAAAACAAGTTGAGCGATTAAAAAATAAAATAAACGTTTTTTTATTGAATTATTTTAATTATTTGATTTTGGCTTTAGGCCTGGTTATTTTAGCGGTTGGTTTATTTGTTTTAGTTTATCCGAAATACCGGCAAATTTATCAGGCCAACGAAGAAGCTAAAAATAATCTGCAGGTTGAATATGAGGCCAAACATGATTATTTAAATTCTATCCGTAATTTGAAAAAATCATATCAATTGATTAGCGACGAGGAAAAAGCAAAGATTGCCGGCATGGTGCCGGCGACAAGCGATACCAGCATTATAATCACCGAAATCGAATCTATCGTCGTTAGAAATAGCGCCGTCCTGACTTCAATTAAAATTGAGCCGCAAAATTCCAGCGCCAGAACCGGCCTTAACGCCGAGCCGCAAGAAAACAAAGAGCCGCCCGCCGGAATTTTTAACGAACTGCCCCAAGGAGTCGTTCCGGTTAAAATCGAGGTTAATTTGAGCTCGGTTAATTATCCGATTCTGAAAAATATAATAAAAACTTTTGAAAATAATTTAAGGCTTTTTGATGTGGCCAGAGTAGATTTTAATCCCAATGAGAATAAAGTGCTTTTAAATATCTACAGTTATTATTTAAAGTAAAAATATGCTGGTACAAAAAAAAATAACGACAAAAAAATTAGCAATTTATATTTCCACTATTTTTTTTATGATTATGGGCACGGCTTTTATGCTATATCAAAATAATAAGTTAACCGCCCATAAATCAACAGGTGTTAATGTTCCTATCGTGTTCGACAATCCGGTTTCCGGCGCCGCCATATTTGATAATCAGGAGGCAACCGCTGAGCCGAGCCAAACTTTAGATATTAATAAAATCAGCCAAAACGGCGGCCTTAATTTAAATATTTTTTCCAGCGATAAATTTAAAAATTTGCAAGCCAATAAGTTTCTTGTCAAAGAACAATCCGAGACCGGGAAAAGAGACCCTTTCTCATCAAATTAATATTTATACTCATGAGTATGAGCAAACCGGAAGAGCTAATAAATTTATTAGTTCAAAATAAACTAATTACAGCCGAACAATTAGCCGCCATAAAGAAATTGCCGGAATATAATAAAAACCCGGAAGAGGCGCTTTTAAAAAGCGGTTTGGTTGATGCCGAAGAGGTAATCAAGCTCAAGGCAAAATTATATAATTTGAATTATCATAGTTTAATCGGAGCAAAAATTTCTGATAAAGTTTTAAATTTAATTCCGGCGGAAGTGGCTGAAAATTATAAAATTGCCTGCTTCGAAGTCGCCCAAGGCAAGATGAAGGTGGGCATAGTCGATTCGGAAAATTTTAAAGCGATTGAGGCGATAGATTTTTTAGCCAAAGAAGAAAATTTACAGCCGGAATATTTTTTGATTTCCCCTCTAAGCCTTGATAATGCTTTAAAACATTATAAAACTTTAGGCAAAGAAGTATCCAAGGCTTTAAAAACCAAAGAAGAGGAAGAAACCTTGGAACGCGCCAATAAAAAAATAAATCAAGCGGAGGTCGAAGAAATTACCAAGTCGGCTCCGGTATCAAAAATAGTTTCCGTAATCATCAGGCACGCGGTTGAAGGCCGAGCTTCCGATATACATATCGAGCCCATGCAAACCGAAAGCCGAGTCAGGTATAGGATTGACGGCATTTTGCATAATTCGCTGATTTTGCCAAAAAGCGTGCATGGATCTATCGTGGGCAGAATTAAAGTTTTGGCCAATTTAAAGCTTGATGAAACCAGAATGCCGCAAGACGGCAGAATCAGAGTGAATATCAATGATAAAGATATTGATTTAAGAATTTCCATTTTGCCGCTCTTAAATGAAGAAAAAGTGGTGATGAGAATTTTGGATGTAACCAGAGGCGCGCCGACTTTGGAAGATTTGGGCTTTATGGGCGCCGGGCTCAAGGTAATTAAAAAAAGTTTGGAAAAGACCGACGGCATGTTTTTAGTCACCGGGCCGACCGGTTCGGGCAAATCAACTACGCTTTTTTCCATTTTAACCGATCTTAACAAAGAAGGGATAAACATTTCGACCTTGGAAGATCCGGTTGAATATTTTATTAAAGGAGTTAACCAATCGCAGGTCAGGCCGGAAATCGGCTTTACTTTCGCTTCCGGCTTACGTTCGCTACTGCGCCAAGATCCAGACGTGGTGATGGTGGGAGAAATCAGAGATAATGAAACCGCCGAATTAGGCATTCACGCGAGTTTAACCGGCCACTTTGTGCTATCGACCCTGCACACTAACGACGCTTTAGGCGCCATTCCGAGGCTTTTGGATATGGCCGTAGAGCCGTTTCTTTTAGGCTCAACTTTAAATATCGTCTTAGCGCAAAGATTGGGCAGAAAAATTTGCGAACATTGCAAAATAGAATCTAAATTGCCGGATGACGTCGTAGCCGACATTAAAAATGAATTAGCCAATACGCCCTCGGCGGCGATTAAAGAAATGATGCCTGATTTTGATATAAAAAAATTAAAATTTTATAAAGGGCAAGGCTGCGCCCGTTGCGGCGCGACCGGTTATGCCGGCCGGGTCGCTTTAGCCGAGGTGCTTGACGTTAATGATAAAATAAAAGAAATTATCATGGATAATAAGGCTAATTTAACGCTTGATGATTTGGTAAAAAATCAGAATTTTATTACCATGAAACAGGACGGCATAATAAAAGTTTTAATGGGTTTAACTACCATGGAAGAAGTATTAAGGACAATTCATGTATAAACCCTTAAAACCTTTTTCCCCGACGAGCGGGATAAATAGAAAAAGTTTCCCCCTCCGGGGATAAATAATATTTCCAAAAATTATAAGGTATCAAATAAAATTTTATAGCGGGCAAAGCCCTACGGCCATAAAATTTAATTTGATTATAACGTGATATTATTTGTTTAACTAACTAACTAACTAATATTATATGTCGCAAGATAAAATAAAAATTCTTTTGGTTGAAGACGATTCGTTTTTATTGGGTATGTATGCCACTAAATTTGAGATGGAAGGTTTTAAGGTCGTTATGGCCGAGGATGGAGAAAAAGCCGTTCGCCTCGCCCTAAAAGAAGCGCCTGATATAATTCTTTTGGATATTATTTTACCAAAAGTAAACGGTTTTGAGGTTCTGCGCCAGCTTAAAGCCGACCCTAAGACGGTTAAGATTCCGGTATTGCTTTTAACCAATTTGAGCCAGAAAGATGAAATTGAACAAGGCTTGAAGATGGGCGCGGAAGATTATTTGATAAAGGCGCATTTTATGCCGTCGGAAGTGGTTGATAAGATAAAAAAAGTTATAAATAAATAAGCGTTTTTTGTCATTTCGACCGCAGGGAGAAATCCCTTATACTGGCCATTTTTACCTTTAAGCGATTTCTCGCTAACACTCGAAATGACAATTCTCGGTAAGCATAATTTTATATGGAAGTGCCATCAATTTTTTTAAACAGAATATTACTGGAAATGGTCCAAAAAAACGGTTCTGATTTGCATTTGGCCGTAGGCAGCCAGCCGATGATAAGAATCAGCGGCCAATTTATTCCTTTAACCGGCCAGGAAATGGTAACGAGCGAGATCATGAATAAAATCACCGAAACTTTTTTAGATCAGGACGAGATCGCCAAATTAAAAGAAGCCAAGAGCGCGGTTTTAGTAAAAAATATTTCCAACTTTCGTTTTCGGATAAATGTTATCTATCAAAAAGGGCTTTTAGCTTTATCTTTTCATCATATTCCCGGCGTGATAAAAAGTTTTGGAGATTTAGGCTTGGCCGAAGCTTGCCGTAATTTTTTGGAAGCCAGATCCGGCCTTCTGATCATAGCCGGCGCTTATAATTCAGGCAAGACTACAACCGCGGCTTCTTTGATTGAAGAACTTAATAAAACCAAAGCTTTAAATATCATTACCATCGAGGATCCGATCGAGTATTTATTCGTCAGTAAAACCAGCTTGGTTATGCAACGGCAGGTGGGAGCTGATGTTAATACGGTAGACAGCGCCTTGGATTATTGTTTAAGCGAAGACGTTGACGTGGTTTATATTAATGAAACGAAAGACGATCAGGTTCTAAATTCAGCCATGCCGAAAATTTTCGAGCTGGCTTCGGGAAATTGTTTGGTTGTTTTGGAAATCAACGCCGATAATTCCAACAGGGTTTTAGAAAAAGTATTAGCCGGTATGGCTCTGAATTTTCCCGCCGAGGCCGCGCGCTATAATCTGGCGGATATTTTAATCGGCGTCTTGGTGCAAAAACTAGTCAAGCGCCGAGGCGGCGGTTTGGTTTTAGCCAATGAAATACTGTTAAATAACGCGGCCGCCAAATCATTAATCAGGGAAGGTAAAATATACCAATTAGAAAGCGTTATGCAAACGTCAAAAAAGGAAGGCATGATTAGCATGGACAAGTCGCTCAATAATTTAATTGAATTAGGCGAAGTCAGAAGAGAAGATATATAAATCAATTAAAAATTACGAATTATCAATTATCAATTTAATTTATATAAATTCGTAATTCGTAATTGATAATTCGTAATTGATAAAATATGCCAATTTTTAAATATAAAGCTTTTGACAAAGATAAAAAGATGCAAGAGGGCATGGTCGAGGCGAATAATAAGGATTATGTCGGAGAAATATTGGCGGAAAAAGGTTTTTCCATCGTTTCGGTCACGGAAATATCCTCCGGCAAAAAGAAGTTTAATTTGGATTTTTTGAACAAGGTAAAAATAAAGGATATAGTAATTTTCTCCCGGCAGTTTTCGGTTTTAATTTCAGCCAACGTTTCCATGGTGCAAGCGCTTAAGATTTTAGTTGATCAAACCGCCAATCTGACTTTAAAGATGACGGTTTCGGAAGTGGCCGACGAAGTTGATGCCGGTTCGGCCCTGTCCGAAGCTTTAGGCAAGCGAGCCAATATTTTCAGCAATTTTTATGTTAGCGTTGTCAGGTCGGGTGAAACTTCAGGCAAGTTAGACGAAGTGCTAAGCTATTTGGCCGACGAGATGGAAAAGGATTATGACATGATGAGTAAAATCAAGGGCGCGATGATTTATCCGGCTTTCGTTTTATGTTCATTGGTTGTCGTCGGTATTGTCATGATGATTTATGTCGTGCCGAAGCTTACCGCCATACTTACCGAAAGCGGAACCGAATTGCCCATAACCACCAGAATTTTAATCGGCACTTCCGGCTTTTTGCAAAATTATTGGTGGTTGCTGATTGTTATCGTAGCGGCCGTAATCGCCGCCTTTAGATGGTATATTAAAAGGCCTCAAGGTAAGAGGCAATTTGATTATATTACATTAAGGCTGCCGATTTTCGGGCATTTATTCCAGTTGATTTATTTAGTCCGTTTTACCCGCTCCATGAATACCTTGATTGTCGGCGGCGTTACCATAGATAATAGCTTAAAAGTGGCCGCTGAAGTCGTGGGCAATAAAATTTATCAGGAGTTAATAGAAGAAACTATTAAAGAAGTTGAAGACGGCAATTCAATTTCCAGCGTCTTTATCAACAGCAAGACTATACCTAAAATGGTTTCGCAAATGTTAAATATCGGAGAAAAAACCGGGAAAATGGATGTTATTTTAGAAAGAATAACTAATTTTTACGGCCGAGAAATTTCTAATATGGTGGCTAATTTAATGGCTTTAATGGAACCAATAATTATGGTGGTTATGGGCGTGGCGGTAGGCATAATGGTGGCGGCCGTGATTTTACCGATGTATAATTTAGCCAGTAGTTTTTAATTTTAAATTTTATTTTATAACTATGAAACAAAAAAAACAACTGTCAAAGGGCTTTACGTTAATTGAACTCTTGGTCGTGATTAGCATTATCGGCATTTTATCTTCATTCGCCGTGGTATCGCTTAACAACGCGCGCAATAAAGCCAGAGACGCTTTAAGAAAGGCCGATATGACGCAGATGAGAACCGCTATTAATCTTTATTATGACGAAAACAATAAATATCCGGTTTGCGGCAGTTGGGATAACGGCGCGGTTGATTTCGGCGCCAGCGTTCAGGCCGGTTCGAATTGCTACAATACGGTTTTAGGCACGGCTTTAACCGCCGGCGCCAAACCGTATTTAGGCCAGTTGCCGAAAGACCCGAAAAATCCAGCCAATGATTCGACTATCGACACGACTTATCTCTATCGCTATGTCAGCAAATCCGACGGCTCGGAATATGCCTTGGTTTATCGGGTTGAAGAAAATACCGTTTTACAAACTATCAGGGGCTGGTAATGCCAATAGTTAATTTTTATGGTATAATTGTGGATAAGTAGTTTTAAGAATTAATAAATTAATTTCACGATTAAATTCCCATGCTTGTTTTTAATTTTGGGCGGATAATTCGTGTAGAATAAGAGGGGAGGTGAACTATGAAAAAACAACAAGGTTTTACTTTAATTGAGTTATTGGTGGTTATCGCCATTATCGGCTTATTATCAACTTTAGCCGTGGTAGCTTTAAATAACGCCAGACTGAAATCAAGAGACGCCAAGCGCGTATCCGATATCAAACAGATTCAGACGGCTTTGGAATTGTATTACAATGACGCCAACGCTTATCCGGCTGCAGCTGCCGGTTTAGGAAGCATTGCTTCCTCGGGCGTAACTTATATGGCCTCAATTCCGACTAATCCGGCTCCAGTTAACGATGGTTCTTGCGCGGCTGGCAGTACTTATACTTATGCTATGGGAACTAATGGCACTACCTATACTTTGCAGTATTGTCTAGGCGGCGCGACCGGCGGTGTAACAGCGGGTATTCATACGGCCTACCCGGGCGGTCTGCAATAAATAAAAATCTTTAAAAGGGTCCTATTAAGGGTTTATAAAGAAAAACCAGCGTTAAGCTGGTTTTTCTTATTGTGATATTTGAGTTATAATAGTAATATTAAGATTAAAATTAAAAATTTTATGTCATTGCGAGGAGCTCCGACGCTTTGGTCGGAGCGACGAAGCAATCTCTGGTTTTTTAGTAAGACATCTGTACCTTTGATTATGCCTTTTTAAATATTACTACATCCGTGACGCTCCGCTAGGGATTTGCTCCGCAGGGTTCTTTTTCTAGAAAAAGAACCAAAAAGTCGCTCACTCGAGAAAATTTAGGGAATTTTCAGGCTACGCTCGGGATAATTTTTATTCGCTGCGCTCAAGAAAAATTATCCTTCCTCGCTTTCGCCTAAAAATTCCACTAAATTTTCTAGGCTCGCCTTAAATGCCGTAAATGCTTTATCTGTTATCCAGAAACCCCGGGGTGATTTAAAATAGTAAATATAAAAATTTTCTAAATTTTAATAGCATGCTAAAAGAAAAAGTCGTAAAAATTTGCGGCTATATTATCGAAATCGGCATCTTAGCCATAGTTTTTTTTATTCCCATAATTTTTGATTATAGCCTGACTAGCTATAACTTTTTTGATCTGTATAAGGCGGTTATTTTTAGGGTAATTTTAATTTTAATGCTTTTAAGCTTTACAGCCAAGGTTTTTATAAACGGCAGATTCAGTTATCGCGGCGATGCCAAGATTTTTTTATTAGCCGGCTTGATGCTCGCCTCATTTTTTATAAGCTCGTGGTTTTCCCTTAATCCCGGCCAAAGTTTTTGGGGCAGCTTTTTAAGGCAGCAAGGTTTTTATAATTTTTTTAATTATTTACTGTTTTTCGTATTATTAATATTAAATATTGAAAATTTTAAACAGCTAAGGCGCGTAATCATAACCGCGGCGGCTTCGGCCGCATTGGCCGCGGCTTACGGCTTAGCCCAATATTTCGGCCTCGACCCTTTTTCCTGGTCCGAAAACGCTTTAAGCACCGGACGCATTTTTTCCAGCTTAGGCCAGCCTAATTTTTTCGGCCATTGGCTGATCATGGTTTTACCGTTTAGTTTTTACGCTTTAATTTTTATCGCCAAAAAACCGTTGGTTAAATTTTTTACCGGCCTGGGCATTTTCATGCAATTAGCTTGTTTGGTTTTTACTTTTTCCCGGGCGGCTTGGCTGGGATTTTTAGGCTCGACGTTTTTTTTAATTATTTTTTGGCTGTTTTATAAGCGGTTTAAAAAAGCCGCTTTTAGTCTTATCGGCTTAATTTTAATCGGCGTTATATTCGTGGCCAGCCTGAATATAATCAGCCCGGCCAATCCCGGTAATTATAATTCAATTGGCTTGGCCGGTCGCTTTAAAAGCATTACGGATTTAAAAGGCGGTTCCAATAAAATGAGGCTTTATTATTTGGAGTCGGCCATTCGAGAAATAAAACAGGCGAGTAATTTAAGGCTGCTCGTAGGTTACGGGCCGGAAGTTTTAGGCGATGTTTTTATTAAATACTACCAAATCGATTGGGGCGTGTATGAGGCGATTAACAGTTATCCTGACCGGGCGCATAATTGGCTGTTTGACCAGATTTTAGCTTTAGGCTTTTTAGGCTTGGCGGCAAATCTGATATTTTATATATATTTTATCCATAAAGCGCTGATTTTTTTATTGGCTAAAAAAACGCTGGAGCCCGCCGATTGGCTACTCGTTTTTTTATTTTCATCGCTCGTCGCTTATTTTATCAATAATCTTTTCAGCTTTTCTTTATTAACCGTTTTGGCATATTTATATTTAATTTTAGCTTTAGCCTGGTTGATAATAAATAATCAGGCCGAGGCTAAAATTTTAAATATACGGCTAACTTTATTTTCAAAATTATTAATCTGGGCGTCGCTATTTTTGCTGTCAGCCGTATTTATTTATACTAATAATCTAAATCAAATAAGGGCGGAAATTTATTACGTAAAAGCTTTAAAGTCAATAAAATCTTCCGATTGCCGGAAGGCCGTAAATTATATTGGCCGGGCGATTAGTTTAAGCCCAAACAGCAACTATTATCAGGAAAATTATCTTTTTTTACTGGAAAATTGTTTTAATAAAGTTGAAGATAAATCCGCCTGGCGGCAACTTAGCGATAAATTGCTGGAACAGACCGATATTGGCGATAAAAAAACCTATGGGATTTTACATAATACGGCCAGAATTTATACTTTAATCGGTTTTTATTCCGATAAATCGTATTACGCGCGAGCGGAAAAAATATACAATGATTTAATCGCCAAGCTGCCTTATTTTCCGGCAATCTACGAAGATTTAAGCAAACAGAAAATCATGCAGGAAGATTATAAAGGGGCGATAGAAATTTTTAACCAAGCGATTGAAATTCTGCCGCCGGTTAATCATCCGTATTTAAACGATCAGCATCGCCGGCAAATTATTACTATCGCGGTTAGATTATATGAAGGCGCCGGCCGGGCGTATTTTAAATTAAAAAATTACGGCTTGGCGCTTGAAAATTATAAAAAAGGCTTAAGCCTTGATCCTTATAGGGCGACTTTATATAAAGATATAGCCGATGTTTATTATGTCCAGAATAAATTAGACGAAGCCGCGGCCTGGAATCAGCGAGGCTTGATGTTAAATCCGGGCGATTACAATTGGCCATTGGCGCTTTCGCTTTTATATCGCGATAAAAAAGATTTGATTAAAGCTAAAGATTATTTGGATCAGGCCATAAAGCTCAAGCCGGAGAATGAAGAGCTGAAGAAGTATTATAAAGAGTTGAATAATTAAGAATTTTTTATGTCATTGCGAGGAGCCCGTAATCTGGCGACGAAGCAATCTCTGGTAAAAATCAACGTACGTGCCATTGAACCAGAGATTGCCGCGTCGCTCATTTCGCTACGCTTCATTCGCTCCTCGCAATGACAATCGTAAATTTATGCCTCTATCATTAATATTAACTTTCGTCTTCATCTTCGGCCTGATCATCGGTTCGTTTTTAAATTGTCTGATTTGGCGCTTGCGTATGAAAGAAGGCCTAATGAACCGGTCCTATTGCCCGAAATGCAGGCGACAAATCGCTTGGTACGATAATCTTCCGGTTTTAAGCTTTATAATGCTAGGCGGAAAATGCCGGCAGTGCGGAAAGCCCATATCATGGCAGTATCCGGTCGTGGAATTAATAACCGGCTTGTTGTTTGTTTTAGCATTTTATTTAAATTGCGAGCCGCAAGTTATGAGCTACGGAGCCGCGCCGGATAATCCGCTATTTATGGTTCAGCTGCTCCGAGATTGGTTTTTAATTAGCGTGATGATTGTAATTTTTATCTATGATTTACGCTGGTATTTGATTTTAGATATAATAACTTTACCGGCCTGCCTGGTAATGCTGATTTTTAATTTAATCTTAGGCTTTAGTTTGTGGAATCTCTTAATTTCTGGTATAATAGGAGGTGGTTTCTTCCTGATTCAGTTCGTTATTTCTAAAGGTAAATGGATCGGCGGCGGCGATATCCGGCTGGGCCTTTTATTAGGTTTAAGTTTTGGTTGGCCGGGCGTTTTAGCCGCGATAATTATTTCTTATTTTTTAGGGTCATTCGTCGGCCTGGGTTTAATCGCGGCCGGCAAAAAGAAGTGGGGCTCGGAAGTGCCGCTCGGCGTCTTTCTCACCGTTGGCGCGATAATCATTTTATTTTGGCAGGAGCAGATTTTAAACTGGTATTTAAATATATTTTGATATTTATTTTAAATTTATGTTTACTAAAATTCGCTTAGCGGTTGTAATTTCCGCCGTAGTTTTTTTAGGCACGACCGGCTTAGCCTTGGCGGATGCGCCGTCGTCATTATGGTCGTTGATACCGAATCGGCCAACCGGTACGACTACCGAGCCGACCGCTTTAAAGGTTATGGCGAGCATTAATAATGCGGGAATTATTGAACGGAAAGATAATATTTTTAAAATTTCTTTTGAATTATCCAATGGCGTTGAGGCTCAGCCGGAAGTTAAATATTCGGTTTCTTTAATGACTCAAGGCGGGCAAAATCAGGCCAAAGCTGATGAAAAGATTTATCCCGAAGTTATTAATTTAGCCGAAAATCAAATCCTGCCCAAAGAAATTACCTACGAGGCTCCGGCGGATCTTAAAGGAACTTATAAACTTCAGCTTTCTGCTCAAAATACCAACGGCCTAATGCTCGCGGTTTCTTTGGGGGGGGTTGAATTAAGCGGCGCTAGCGCTACGGCGCAAAATGTCGGATTGGACACGACGAGCCTGCTTAAAAAATACGGGGCTTATGGTTTATTGGTTATTATTATATTATTAGCCATCGGGTTGTTGGCGTTTTTCTTTAAAAAAAGAGGCGCTATGATAATTTTATTGTTTTTTTTGTTGTTTGGGGGAATTTTCTTTAATAGCGGAACAGCTAAAGCGGTTTATTGTGAGTATTGCGCAAATAAGTTATATTCATGGGCCAGCGCTGATTGTCCCTACACGGGGGCATGGTGCGACGCGCAATCATACACAAGTTCGTGCGGGCCGAATGGCGATGATTGGGTCCCAGGTTCTTATACGGGTTGCGAAGATTGTCCCGTTGAGTGCTGCGTCAATGCCGATTGCGGAGATGAAATCAGATATGCTTGTTCTAGCCATACTTGTGTTGAGCGTGTACCCCAGATCACTGTTTTTTCCCAGTCCAGCTCGCAAACCTGCATGGGCGCTTATCCTTTTTCCGTCAGTTGGAGCGCGTATAATGCCACTAATTGCGAAGTTGAATTAAATAATCTTGGTTTCGGTTCAGGGGTTAGCGGGTCTAATACTATGCACCACACTAACACTTACGCTATGGGTTGGCCTGGCAGTTATACTATTTCAATTGTTTGTACAAATAGCCATAACGGGAAAACAGCTAGTGCTATTATGGCGCATACGATAGTTGACTGTGTTTGCGGCGATCACTCTTGCAACAGCTCGGAAACCTGCGCGTCTTGCCCGGGCGACTGCGGCTCTTGTCCTTGCGGCGATCATTCTTGCAACGGCTCGGAAACCTGCGCGTCTTGCCCGGGCGACTGTGGCTCTTGCTCGTCGGTGTATTGCGGCGACGGTTCTTGCAACGGCTCGGAAACCTGCGCGTCTTGCCCGGGCGACAATTGTTGCGGTTCTGGAAATGCCGCGTCTTGCCTAAGTTTAAATGCTCCGGATTCTGTTACCGCCGGACAATCATTTCCCGCCTCCGTCACTTGCTGGAACACCGGCTCTAAAACTTGGAATTCAGATTCGACTCCGCATAATCTCGGCTCGCAAAATCCTCAAGATAATTGGACATGGGGATTTGGTAGAGTTGGTTTGCCGTCAATCACTGGCCCTGGGAGCGCGGTCACTTTTAATTTTACGGCCACCGCCCCAACCACCGCGGGCCAGACTCCTTTCAGCTGGAAAATGGTTGAAGACGGAGTTGAATGGTTCGGGAATATAGCTTCCAAAACTATTAATGTAACAAATCCTCCGCCCAGAACTTATACCTGCGCCGCCAAACCCGCTACCGGCACGGTCTACAATACGGTAAGTTCCTACACCCAAACTTATAGCGGCGGCGTCTGGACACCAGCCGACGACCCTTCCACCGAACACAACGATACGGCCAGCGCTACTACCTGCCGCTATACTTGCGCCTCTGGTTATAGTTGGAACGGCTCGGCTTGCGTGGTTCCTCCGCCAACCAATCCGACTCATGTCTGCGCGGGCGATGGCAGATCGGCTACCATCTCCTGGACTCCGGCCGCCGGCTATAATACTTTCTATTTGCGCACGCAAACCCCGGATGGCGCCATTGATTGGCATAACAATGATTATAACTCCGCCAGCTACGCCTGGGTTCCCATTACTCCCGGAGCATCTTACAAGTGGTGGGTGCATACCAAGATTCCCAACGGAGACTATAGTACCTCTATAGAAGAAACATTCAGCTGTCCGGCTCCGGTCGCTTCCATCTCCGGCTCTTGCCCGGTGCCCGGCACCAGCGCCAGCGTTTCCTGGCCAAGTTCGGCCGGAGCGACTCAATATGCTTTACGGATTGACAATACTACCTTGGGCGGCTGGAATGGTTCCTGCAATCCCTCTAGCGGAGTTGGTGATTATTGCTTTTTTACCGCCGCGACATCATTTTCCTTTGCCGGAGCTCCGGGGTCGGCTTATACGGCCTGGGTTCATGCATGCAATAATGTTAGTTGTTCTGATCTGAAATCGGTTAATTTTAACTGTATCAATACTTACGCCCTTAACATCACTAAAGCCGGCTTAGGTTCAGGCACGGTGACCAGTAATCCGGCCGGCATCAGCTGCGGCGGTGACTGCTCCAGGACATATAATTATAATACCTCGGTTACTCTGACCGCGGCCGCTTCTGCCGGCTCTATTTTTGCCGGCTGGTCAGGCGGAGGTTGTTCCGGCACCGACCCCTGTATAGTTACTATGAATGGGGTTAAAACGGTGACCGCCACGTTTAATGTGGTAGCTCCTCGCACCTATACCTGCGCTGCTAAACCTGCCACCGGCACAGCTTGGAATACCGTCAGTTCATATACTCAAACCTGGAACGGTTCAGCTTGGACACCGGCAGATGACGCTACCACCGAATATAATGCCACGGCCAGCGCTACTGCCTGCCGTTACAAATGCGCTACCAACTATACTTGGAACGGTTCGTCTTGCGCTTTAAATACCTATACCCTCACCGTCTCAAAAGCCGGCACAGGTACAGGCACGGTAACCAGTAATCCGGCCGGCATCAGCTGCGGCGCTGATTGCACCCAGCCATATAACTATAATACTGCCGTTACCCTAACCGCTACGCCGGCTGCCAATTCTACTTTTGCCAGTTGGTCCGGCGATTGTAATGCCAGTGGGCAGGTGACTATGACTGCCAATAAGGCCTGTACCGCCACGTTTACTTTAAGGACATACACTCTTACCTATACCGCCGGAGCGCATGGTACAATTTCCGGAACATCCCCTCAGACAGTTAACTATGGCGCTTCCGGAACACCGGTTACCCCTAACCCAAGCGCCGGCTATCATTTTGTAAATTGGAGCGACGGTTCAACCGCAAATCCCAGGACTGATACCAATGTGACAGCCAATAAATCAGTAACTGCTAGTTTTGCAATTACCTCCTATACCCTTACCGTCACTAAAGCCGGCACAGGTACAGGTACGGTTACCAGCTCGCCGGCCGGCATCACTTGCGGCGCTGATTGCACCCAGCCATATAACTATAATACTGCCGTTACCCTAACCGCTACGCCGGTTGCCAATTCGACTTTTACCAGTTGGACAGGAGATTGTAATGCCAGCGGACAGGTGACTATAACCGCTAATAAAGCCTGTACCGCCACGTTTACTACGATTCCGGCGCCCGTTGTTAATGTTCAAGTTATGGGGCCGGATGGCGTTTACGCTGACGGTTCGGTTTTTGTAAATTACAATACTACGACTAAAGTTCGCTGGAACGTTTCCGGCAATATCACTTCCTGCACCGCTTCGGGCGGCTGGTCAGGATCAAAATCTTTTGCCGCCGGCTGGCACGACTGGACGTCAGGCAATATTACCGCCAATACAACTTTTACGCTAAGCTGTACCGGCGCGGGAGGCACGACTTCTGATAGCGGAACCGCGGCGATCGTTCCTCCGCCAACCGGTCCGACTCATAGTTGCGCGGTCAACGGCGCTTCAGCCACGATTTCCTGGGCTCGCGCTACCGGCTACAATACTATGTATCTGCGCACGAGAAATCCGAGCGGTACTGTCTTCTATGATGACAATGCTTACATAGGCGCCAGTTATCTTATGTCTCCGATTACTCCTGGCGCATCCTATACTTGGTGGGTGCATAGTAAAGCCGCTAACGGCGCTTACAGCAATTCAATCGGCGAGACGTTTAGTTGCGCGGTGCCGCCGGTAGTATCCAATATGAAAGCGCCTAACTGGAATTATGCCCAGGCCAGCGCCGATGCTTTACACGCTAATTTACAATTTGATTTTGTTGATCCGGATGTTGGGTCTTACGGCTCGAAATATCAGGTAATAGTTAAAAAATCCGATGATAGCCTGGTGCTAGATACCGGCGAATGCACCGGTTATGTTACGCCCTCGGTTAAATGCAAAGTTGATCCGACCAATTGCTTAAAAAATTCTCCGGCCGGCTGTATTAACCCGGGCGATTGCGTCTGCACCTACACTCTGGACAGCTCGCTCCTAAATTACAATCAAGGCTATAAATGGTCGGTTCAGGTTTGGGATAATAATGGCGCGTCTTCGCCCATAACACCATATAGCACCAATCCGGATACGGATAATAATGACGGCATCCTCCCGACCTTTACCACCTATAAACATAAATTTCCTAAAGTTAGCGCCACTTATTTGCCGACTAGCCCGAGCCGCGGAGAAAAGGTTAAATTTACCGATACCAGTAAAACCTTTTTAACCGCCGCGCCGGCCGCGGAGGTGCCTTGCGATGCGAGTAAGTGCGCTTGGCTTTGGACCGTGCCGGCCGGCGCCACGATTGATAACGCGGCGGCTTCAACGCCGATTATAACCTTTAGCAATGCCGGCATAAATAATGTAATTTTAAAAGTTACGGATAAGACTGACGGTTATTATTCCCAAATTACCATACCGGTCAGGGTCAACTCTAAGCTGCCAAAATGGCAAGAAGTCAAATAAAATAAAAATTATCCATATAAGAAAATAATTAGCGTGGCCAACGCCGCGCTAATTTAAAATAATGAATAACAAAATTAAAAATTTAACGGGGTTTACGCTAATTGAATTATTGGTTAGCATCACGATAATTGTCGCGATGAGCGGCCTGTTTATGGTTAATTATCATAATACCAATAAGCGCTCGGAGCTTGGCATGGTTAAGCAAAAACTGGCATCGGATATTAGGCTGGCGCAAAATTACAGTTTGGGCTCAAAAACTTATGACGGCGTTAATAAGCCTGGCGGCGGCTGGGGCGTGCATTTTAGAAATAATCTGCCATCGGAGTATATAATTTTCGCGGATATAAATGGTAATTTGAGCTATAGCGCGAACGAAGCCAGGGAGACAAAAAAACTACCCGCCGGTGTTACCATAAATTCCTTTAGCCCGGTTAAAAGCAACGCGCTTGATATAATTTTTTATCCGCCGGATCCGGTTATTTACATCAACGGCGCAGCCAACGCCAACGCTATAATTACCCTAAAGGAAAATATCAATAATTCAACGGCCGCGGTTACGGTTAATTCTTTCGGCTTAATCGACACAGAATAATCAATAAGCCCCCCTAGCCCCCTTTGATAAAGGGGGTAGAATATAAATATGAAATCTAAAAGCGTTAAAAACAATTCAGGCATTAGCATATTGGAAGTCGTGGTGGCCATAACGATAATCACCATAGGCATGGTTGGAGTTTTATCGCTCGTTATTCAAAACGTAGAAGCGCAGTATGTTAATAGAAACGTTTTAATGGCTTCCGGTTTAGCGCAGGAAGGCTTAGAGCTGGTAAGAAATAAGAGGGACTTAAATTGGCTTACTCCCGGCAATGCTTGGGACCAAAATATAGTAGGCGATGGAACTTATGCCATTGATTATGGCGGAGTGATTACGAATATTTCTTCCATTGATGCCGCCGGCGCCAGGCTTTATGTCAACGGCAACGGTTATTATACTCATACGGTAACCGCCACCGCGACAAATTTTTATCGCCTGATTACCGTGGTTGATAATACTGCTTATCTTGACGTAAAATGCCAGATTCGCTGGAAAGACGGCACGCAAAACCATAACTATACGGCCGAAACTTATTTATATGATTGGCGGTAAAATAAATTACGAATTATGAATTAAGAATTACGAATTATGAATTATAGGAAGTTTATAAAAAAATTTAAAGCTGAAAGCGGCGTAAGCTTATTAGAGCTATTGGTATCGGTCGCTTTATTCGCCGCCTTGATGCTGTCCGCGATCGGAATTTTTAAAATGGTAATTGACGGGCAAAGAAGCGCCATCAGCGCGCAAAACGTGCAGGAAAATATGAGATATGCCATGGAAAAAATGAGCAAAGAAATCAGGATGGCGCAAAAAAGCGATACCGAATGCGTTACCGCCGGCGTTTATAAAGTATTTAATACCGCCACTGTCAACGGCAACGGCGCGCTGTATTTTAAAAATAAAGACGGTAAATGCATTACTTATTATTTGAATGCCGGCGGCAGGCTAAAAATTACCGTGAGCAACGGTTTAACCGTTCTAGCCGATGACTTTATCACGCCGGCGAAAATTCAAGTAAGCAATTTAAAATTTAATATAACCGATGATTTAATCGGCGCTTTTGAAAGCAAACAGCCATACGTTACTATGAAGATGGATGTTAAAGCCATCGGGCAGGCGATAAACGCGCAAACAATGAAAATCCAAACGACGGTTTCGTCAAGATATTATGAATAAAACCTTTAAAAACTTTTTTATAAAAAGTTTTCAATACTTTCCAAAATATATTGTATCAAATAAAAATTTTATAGCGGGCAAAGCCCTACGGCCATAAAATTTTTATTTGATATAATAGATTATTATGAATAAAATTTTTAAAAACAACAGAGGCGTAATTTTACTTTTAACTCTGTTTATTTTATCGGGTATTTTAATAATTACTTTGGGCGCGGCCGATTTGGTTTACGCCGGCTTGAGAATGAACCGGCTGGCCGGTTATTCCGGTTTGGCTTTTTATGCGTCAGAAGCCGGCCTGGAGCGGGCTTTATGGGAAGCCAGAAAGAATGGCTTTTCTCTGCCAAACAGCAGCCAGAATAATGTTTTTAGCTTAAGTAATCTTGGCAATGGCAGCTTTTATCAAGTGGATTATGCCACTTCAACGCCTAATGTGACTTTTACATCAACCGGCGGCTATAGCGGCGTTAAAAGATCGGTTGAAAGCACTTACCAGACGCAATGACGGTTATTTTATGGATAAAAATCAGATTAAAAAACGAATAGAAAAATTACGCGGCGAAATTGAAAAATATCGCTATGCTTATCATGTGCTGGATAAGTCTTTGATTTCCGACGCGGCTCTAGACAGCCTGAAAAATGAACTGGAAAGGTTGGAACGCGAGTATCCGGAATTTATCACGCCGGATTCGCCGACGCAAAGAGTCGGCGGCGAGCCTTTGGCCAAATTCAATAAAGTCCGGCACTCCGCTGCCATGATGTCTATTTTTGACGCGTTTAATCCAGGCGATATGAGAGATTGGGAGGCAAGGCTCGAAAAAATTATGCCCGGGCAAAGGTTTGATTATTACGCCGAGCTAAAAATGGACGGCCTGGCCGTGGCTTTAATTTATGAAAAAGGCAGATTTGTTTTAGGCGCGACCCGGGGCGACGGCGAAGTAGGCGAGGAGGTAACGCAGAATTTAAAAACTATTGAAGCGATTCCTCTAATTTTGCGCCGGCCGGAAGAAGCTGAACTAAAAAAAATCGATTTGACCGCCGAGTCTATAAAAAAAATATACGCGGCCATAGATAACGGCCGCTTTGAAGCGCGCGGTGAAGCTATTATATCCACTAAAGTGTTTGCTGAGCTGAATAAACAATATAAAAAACAAGGCCGAGCCGAACTGGCTAATCCGCGGAACGCCGCCGCCGGTTCAATCAGGCAACTGGACTCAAAATTAACCGCCGAGAGAAAACTGGATTGCCATATTTATTCTTTAGCGACCGAGCTGGGATTAAAATATCACGAACAAGAGCATGAACTGGCCAAACTTTTAGGCTTTAAAGTTTTAAAGCAAAATAAATTTTGCCGGAATTTGGAAGAGGCGATTAAATTTCACGACTATTGGGAAAACCATCGGGATAAAGCGCCGTTTGAATGCGACGGCGTGGTCATAGTGGTTAATGATTTAAATTTTTGGCCTAAGCTGGGTTTCGTCGGCAAGGGTCCGAGGTATATGATGGCCTATAAATTCGCGGCCGAGCAGGCGACGACGGCCGTGGAAAACGTGGTTTGGCAGGTCGGCCGGACCGGGGTTTTAACACCAACGGCGCATCTTAAGCCGGTTAAAGTTTACGGCGTAACCGTCAGCCGGGCGACTCTGCATAATTTAGATGAAATTAGGCGGCTCGGCTTAAAAATCGGCGACACGGTAATTATTGAACGCGCCGGCGACGTTATTCCCAAGGTGGTAAAAGTTTTGCCTAACTTGCGCAATGGCTCCGAGAAAGAAATAAAAGTTCCGCGAGCCTGCCCGATGTGTTCCGGCGCCGTGGAAAAAATCGCGGGTGAAGTGGCCTATCGGTGTGTTAATAAAAATTGTTATGCCGTGAATCTGCGCAATTTAACTCACTGGGCTTCGAGAAACGCCATGGACATAGACGGCTTAGGCCCGAAAATTATTGAACAGTTGATAAAAGAGGGCTTAGTAAAAGACATTAGCGACTTTTTTAAACTAACCGCCGGGGATTTAAAGCCTTTAGAAAGATTCGCCGATAAGTCGGCCGATAATTTAGTCCGGGGCTTGGCGGCGAAAAAGGAAGTGGATTTAGCCAGGTTTATTTATAGTTTAGGCATCAGGCATGTCGGCGAAGAATCGGCCTTGCTTCTGGCGAAGCAATTACGAATTAAGAATTACGAATTACGAATTAAAGAATTTGTAGAATATTTTAAAAATTTAAAGATAGAAGATCTGGAAAAATTGCCAGATGTCGGTCCTGTGGTAGCTAAAAGCATTTATGACTGGTTTCATGATAGGAACAATTTGGAATTACTAGCAAGGTTAGAAAAAAATGGAATAATTTTAAAGCCTGTAATCGAGCAAAAAGAGCAAGAATTAGCCGGCAAGACTTTTGTTTTAACCGGCGGTTTGGAAAAATTGACAAGAGACCAGGCTAAGGCTAAGATAAGGGAATTGGGCGGGGATATTTCCTCGTCCGTGAGCAAAAATACGGATTATGTTGTGGCTGGAAGCGATGCCGGCAGTAAGCTGGACAAGGCGAAAAAATTGGGAGTGAAAGTGATCGGGGAAGAGGAGTTTCTTGCCCTCCTTTAAAAGGAGGGGTAGGGGAGGTTTTATTTTTTATCTAATACACATTTCGTGGCGCTGCGCTAGAATTTCCGCTCCGCTTAGGGCCGCTTTTTTAAAAAAAGCGGCGCAAAAATCGCTCGCTGGAGAAAATTTAGGGAATTTTTACACTTCGCTCGGGATAATTTCTAACTCGCTACGCTCAAACAGAGAAATTATCTAACCTCGCTTTCGTGTAAAAATTCCACTAAATTTTCTAGGCTCGCATAAAAAATGCATAAATTGTGTAATTAAATACTATGAATTTATCCAAAGAAGAAATACAACATATCGCTAAATTGGCCAGATTGGAGCTGACCGACGAAGAATTAAAAAAATACGGCGGACAGCTGTCGGCGGTTTTAAATTATATTGACCAGCTTAAAGAGGTGGACGTTAAGGGCGTGGAACCGACGGCGCAGGTAACGGGGCTGGAAAATGTTTTACGCGAAGACGTAGTGCGCGATTGGGATAGCGACGAAATAGAGGAAGCGATTAAAGACGCGCCGGAAAGAGAAGAGAGGTTTATTAAAGTTAAACGCATTATAGAATAAATATGAAATTAAACCAACTTACCATAAAACAAGCCGGTGAAATGCTGGCGAAAAAAGAAATTACCTCGGTGGAGCTAATCAAGGCGTGTTTAAAGCGGATTAAAGAAGTAGACGGGAAAATCAAGGCTTGTTTAACCGTGTGCGAGAAAGAAGCTTTAGCTGAAGCTAAGTCTGCCGATGCGAGACGCGCCAAAGGTGAAACTGGAGAATTGCTTGGCATACCGTATTTAGCCAAAGACAATATCATGACCCGGGGTACGCGCACGACCGCGGCGTCAAAAATTTTAGAAAATTATATCGCGCCTTATGACGCGACGATTATAAAAAAATTAAGGCAGGCCGGCGCGGTGCTACTCGGAAAAACCAATCTGGACGAATTCGCCCATGGCGCGTCCACGGAGAATTCGGCTTTCGGCCCAACACATAATCCTTGGGACTTAACTCGCGTGCCTGGCGGCACTTCCGGCGGTTCCGGGGCGGGCGTGGCGGCGGATATGTGCATCTTCGCCTTAGGCACGGACACAGGCGGGTCAATCAGATGTCCGGCCAGTTTCTGCGGCATAACCGGACTGAAGCCCACTTATGGCCGCGGTTCCCGCTTTGGCCTGATTGCCGCGACCAGTTCAACCGATGTGCCGGGACCGTTAACTAAAACGGTTGAGGATGCGGCCATTGTCTTATCGGTAATTGCCGGGAAAGATGAACATGATGCGACCACGGTCAAATCCCCCCTACCCCCCCTTGTTAAAAGGGGTAAAATACAGGGTTTAACTATTGGCTTGCCTAAGGAATATTTTATTAAAGGCACGGACAAGGGCGTGACCGAGGCCATAGAGAAAGCTAAAGAAGATTTAAAAAAGTTAGGCGTAAAATTTAAAGAGGTTAGCTTACCGCACACCAAATACGTCGTGCCGACTTACTATATTATTAATCCTTCGGAAATCAGTTCCAACTTGGCGCGATTCGATGGTATTAAATATGGTTTAAGCGCCGAAGGAAAAAATTTGATGGAAATATATACCAAGAGTCGTGGCAAAGGTTTCGGACCGGAAGCTAAACGCCGCATCATGCTCGGCACTTATGCGTTGTCGGCCGGTTATTATGACGCCTATTATTTACAGGCTCAAAAAGTGCGCACTAAGATAAAACAGGAAATGGATAAAGTTTTAGAGGCAGTTGATTGTTTGCTTACTTTGGTTCAACCGACGGTGGCCTGGAAAATCGGCGAAAAAGGCCAAGATCCTTTAAAAATGTATTTAGAAGATATTTTTGTGACCGGCGCATCGCTCGCCGGATTGCCGGCGATTTCGATTCCTTGCGGCTTTGATAAAAAAATGCCGGTGGGTTTGCAATTAATCGGCAAGCGGTTTGATGAAGCCATGCTATTTAAAGTTGGGCAGGCCTATGAGCAGGCGACCGAGTGGCATTTAAAGAAACCAAAAATATAATTATGCAGAAACGTAAAATAGTTTTAGCTTCACGGTCGCCGAGAAGAAAAAAGCTTTTAGAGCAAGTCGGCTTGGAGTTTGAAATTTTTGAAAGTAATTTTGATGAAAATAGCGTAAAGTTAGCCGACCCGATTGAGTTGGCTAAATTTTTAGCCTTGAAAAAAGCCGAGGCTGCGGCCGCGCAATACGCAGACGCCATAATTATCGGCGCCGATTCGGTGGTAATTTTTAACGGCGCGGCCTTAGGCAAGCCTCGCGACGCGGCCGAAGCTAAGAAAATTTTACGCGAGCTGTCGGGCAAAGAAAATAAAGGCATAACCGGCTATGCTATAATTGACGTTAAGAATAAAATTGTGATAAACAGCCATAGCGAAGCAACGGTTAAATTCAGAGATTTAAGCGATGAAGAAATTGATGAATATATCGCTACCGGCGAACCTTTAGATATGGCCGGAGCTTACGGCATAATGGACCGGGGAGCGACGTTAATGGAAAGCGTCAACGGTAATTTTTATTCCATCGTCGGTTTGCCGATTAATGAAGTTTATTTTGAACTTAGAAAAATGGGAGTTATCTAAATAGTTAAATTTGGAAGGATCGCATAGCGGTCGAGTGCGCGCGCTTGGAAAGCGCGTAAGGTGTAAAAGCCTTCGAGGGTTCAAATCCCTCTCCTTCCGCAGTGAGTTAAAATCGTCTTTATTTTCAATCTTTGCAAGAGCGTTATAAGGCTCTTTGAAGCTAATATTGACGATTTTTTTATTGGCAATTTGGGCGTTCCAAAGTATCTCAAATAATAAATTTCGCTGTTTATCCGGTTTTGCTTCTAAAAATCGTTTTTTTAGATTTTTAGGCTCTAAAAAGATATTTTTTATCCGTTCCAAAGTATTTTGGTCAGCAGAGCTTAGTTTAACATTTACACCCTCTAATTCTTTTAAGATTATTACTTCTTCATTTTTCAATTCTTTATTTTTTGCCTCATAAGCCAATTTGTCTATGGCCTTATCAAGATAAGCGTCCAGCAGGGCGTTTTTTCTTTCCTTAATTATTCTAAGCCGGTTATTTAGATTGGTTTGTATTTCCTCTAAATATTTTAAGTCATTTACGCCCTCTTCTTTTTTAGCCAAATAGCAAAGCTCTATCAATTTTTCGTCAATAATTAGTTTGTCAAAAATACTTTTTAATTCTTCGGACACATCTTTTTCCGTCAAATAAACTTTATGCTGATTGCAAATATTCTTGCCGTTAGTGCAGTAATAATATATATGCTTGTTTTTTTTCTTAGCGGCGGTTAATTGGCAACCGCAGTCAGAGCATTTAAGCAAGCCCCGAAAAGCAAACGGGATAACCTCTTTTTTGATATGAGCCTTTCGACTTATCATCTCTTGCGTATTATCAAATAGTTTTTTAGAAATAATCGGCTTATGCTTGCCCAGATATTTATTGCCGTCCATTTCCATTATTCCAGCATAAAAAGAAGATTTTAAAAATGAGTGAATTTTACTTTTGTGATATTTATTTCCGGCTCGGCTTCTAAAGCCCTCTTTAAACAGGATTTCGGCGATTTGCTTAACGCCGTATTTTCCGGTCTGGTATAGTTCAAACGCTCTAACAACATATTTAGCCCTGACTTTATCAACGCTTATCCCGCCATGGCCGTCATTTAGGTAGCCTATCGGCGCCCGATTAGCCCAACCGCCATTTTCCAACTTCGCCCGTATGCCACGCTTAACATTCTTGCTTAAATCCAAAATATACTGATTAGCCATTCCGCTTTCCACATTAAAGAGCAGGGCGTTATCAGAGGGCAAATATTGCCTGTCCATGGTTTGGATAATCTTTAAGGTGTTTTGTTGCAGGAGCCACTGAATTGTGGCGCTATCAATCGGATTACGGCTTAGTCGGTCTATTTTCCAGCATAAAATCCCTTCCGCCTCGCCCCGTTTAATAATTTTAACCATTTCCACAAATAAGGGGCGGTTGTCGGGCTTTTTAGCTGATTTGCTTTCCTTAAAAGTTTTTACTATCTCAATACCCGAACAATCAGCCAATTTTATCATTTCCTTTTCTTGGCTATCTAAAGATAAAATTTGCCGGTTGTTGTCTTCGGATGACTTTCGGCAATAAAGGATATATTTCATATAATTTCCGAGTAAGGGTCAATAAAATTTAAAACTTCTTTTTCTAAATGCTCATCAGTTAGATTATAGCGGTAATAATCAAAAGAAATCAAGTAAGGAATCGGGATTTTTTCTTTTTTAAAAGTTAACATCTCGGCTGGCAACTCTTCAAAAAGCCGAAGAATTAATTTTTCCCGATAAATTGTTATTGGTTTTAAAAGCCCCCGGCTTCCGAAACATTTCTTCTTGCCGAATAACCGCCTATCATAGCAGGTCTGGGTTATATACTGGGAGTAATAATCAATTATTTTTTTAAGGTTGACTTTTTCCGTCAAGGTTTTAAAACTGCCCTTGTCTTTACCGTTGACGTTAAACAGCCCCTTGCCCCAAATCCTATCCATACGGTCATAGATATTTTTCATAAAGGGCAGATTAAAAAATAAAACATGGTAATGGACTCTTTGGCTTTCGGGCTGAAATTGAATCACCCCTAAATATTTTAAAACGCTTTTTTTGCTTTCAAGGGTATTTTTACCGCCCTCAATAATCCCGACCTCATAATTTAACCGCCGGATGAATTTTGTAAATTCAGCACTTCCCGTTTTAACAACTTGAACATTATCCCTAAAAGTTAGGGTCATGGGAATAGGAGTATATGGCCGACCGTTCTCTTTAAACCACCGCCAAGCGTTAGCGTAAATCAGCCGTCTGATATTTCGTTTAGCCCGTCTAGCCGAGGACAAAATAGCTTCATTTCTTTGCTCGGCGGTTAAAGGTGGTTTTTCCTGTTTTATTTCTTCAAATTTATTTATTCTTTTTGCCCCGAAAATAATCGGGCAAAAAAAATCATAAATTTCCAGCATACTGCCGGAAATAACTAATTTATAATGCACCGGCTTGATTAGCGGGATGTCAAAATTTTCCATAGTTTTATCAATTTTCTTCTAATTAAGTGTTCTTCTTATCAAGGATAACCTTTTCCCCGCCCCGCTGAAGCGGGGGCGGGGAAAAGTGTTTCCTTTAATCAGCGAAGAAATTATAAAATCTGGCCAAAGACTTTAGCCATGCCTCGGCTTCTTCATCGGAAATATCCCGCTGATATAGCGGGCTGAAATAATCCTTAGTTTTATTTCGTAGTTCTTGGCTGAATTTGTATTCTATAGAAAAAGCCATAACTTTTGGTTATGGCTTTTATGGTAGGCTGTTTAAATTTTTGCTCACAGGGCAAGATAGAAAAGCTATCTCGCCCATTTTCTTAATCTTTCAATTATCTTTGGTATATCGTCATAGCTTATAGTAGTTTTAGGAAATTTTTTATTGATAGTTTTATAAATTTTTTTATTAGTTATACCGTTTTCATGCAAAAATAAAATATTAAAATCCCGATGAAAATTTTTCAACGGGTAGCGTTTCTTTATTTTTCGCCCATATATTTTTTCTTGGAGTTTTTTGATTTTCGGCCAATCATTTAAAATATCATTTATGGTTGTATCGGTATAGATATTATAGACGATACTATCGCCGTTATCGGATAACAAAAAATTCGGCGTTTCTATAAATCTAAAATTTTTATTAAGAATATAATCGCTCAATACTCTAAACGACAGGGCGGATAATTTATATTTTACGGCCAAGGCTTTGACCATGGCTTTAAATTCGGCTTGATATTTTGGCAAAACGGAATATCCTAAATTACTATCTTTAAATTTACATTTTTCATAAATACGATAAATATCATAGTCAAATTCTAAATTTATACTACCAAGCAGATTAAGCCTATCATACGCTCGGACGGACGAGCTGGCTTGTTGTTTATTCTTCATACCCTTAAATTAAGCAAAATAAGAGGAAAAGTCAATAAAAAAACAGCGCGCTTAATTCGGCTATTTTTATAATCATTTATAAAATTAAACTTTTAATTTTTTCCGAAAGTTCCGATTGATTATAATTATAAGAATTTTTGATATGTAAAATTGGCAGGTCAGCGTCTTTTAATGCTTGATTGACAAAATTATCTCTTTTAATTCTTTTGTCCTGCAAATGCGAAAAGTCATCAAGTTCTATTACTAAAAGCGGTCTAATGTCTTGTTTTTCACAAATTAAAAAATCAACATGTTTGGATTGAATTTTATTCCAATAATGCTTAAAACTTCTTTGGTGCTTAGGCAAATAAAGCAAATCACAGAGGCGAACTTTAGAAAATAACAAATATTCATTTTTTAAAATATCTCTTAAGATAAAATAAAAATTTTTCTCCGCTTCGGTTAATAGATAAGATTTTTTTAAATATGGCCATTTTTCAACCTCATCACCCGTTTCTTTTCTGTCAAAAATTTCTTTTAGAAAAAGTGCGATAATTATTATCGCTACGAAAATTATTAATGGTAAATACCGCATAGAGTTTGGATTACTGCGGTTTGACCAAACAAAAAAGGTCTCCCGCCAGCCGATAGTGCCTTTCGGAACTACCACTACACCCTTTCGAGCATAGACTCATCCTACAAGTGCTGGTCAGAAGACCATCTCTGTGTAGGATGAGATTTTTGGCCGTGCCTCAAATTTTCATTCAAGGGTTAGGCCGATTAAATTGTATGATTATAGTTTAACCTAAAAATTAAAAAAACTCAAGGTTGTTGCTATTTTTAGCGGAAAGACAGAGCTTGAATATCGTTAAAATAGAGGGGTGTTAAAAATTTTTCCCTTGACAATTGTGTAAAAATTTAATTAAATGGTATAATATTACTATCCTTTAATAAAGCAATAATATTCAAATATATGACGGAACCAAGCCAGAGTATTGAACAGCAAATAAATGCGGGGATAACCGAAATTGAAACACTTAGAAATTCAAAGGTTATTTGTTATGTAACTAGCGACAAGCAGCCACCCTTTGCGGCTCAAATTCATCAAGACATTATTCCTTTATTTTATAAACAATTAAAAAAAATTGGAAAAGTCAATAAAATTTCTTTATTTCTTGCAAGCCATGGCGGTTCTTTAGAGGCACCATGGCCTTTAGTTAATTTAATTAAAGAGTATTGCAAAAATTTTGAAGTAATTATTCCGGACAAAGCATTCAGTGCGGCAACTTTAATATCACTAGGTGCCGATGAAATAGTAATGACTTCAAGAAGCCAGCTTAGTCCGATTGACCCTGCCGGTAATTTTCATCACAATAACCAACAAATTAGCGTTCAAGTAGAAGATGTATCTGGATATATTGATTTTATAAAAAGTAAAATGGGAATTGTTGAGCAAGAATCTTTGTCGGAAGCAATGAAGGAATTAACAAAGCAGGTGCCTCCAACAATTTTAGGTTCCATAAATAGAACTCACGCTCAAATTCGTTCTTTAGCAGAAAAACTTCTTAGCCTACATAATAAAAGATTTGAATATGAACAAATAAAGAAAATAATTACAAATTTAACAGAAAAGCTGTATTCACATCAACACCACATTAATAGAAATGAGGCTAAAAACATAGTCGGGTTAGACAAAATGGTATATTACGCAAATGATAATGAAGAAGATAAAATAAATAGTTTATATGAAAAAATAAGAACTGTAATGAATTTAGACTTCGAATTATTTACTCTTATACCGAACGACCAATCGACCGCATCAACCTTACATATGGAAAAAGCCTATATTAAGAGTATTTATGGAGAAAGTTTATTTAAGTCAGAATATATTGTAAAAAAAATAACTAACCCAGGCGGAGGAGCGGGTATTAATATTGATATAATAAAAGAAGGTTGGGTAACTAATTTGAGTTAACATAGTTAATTAAAATTAAAAATATATGAATAAAAAAAATACTTTTATAGAATTAAACAACCAAAATACAGGTTCTTCCTTTGGTGATAATTTTTATAAAAATTCCACTTCTGGTTCTTTAATGTTTACAAAAAATGAACCGGTAAATATAGACTTAACAGAGAGAATTAATTTTAATGAAAAATTAAACCAAGACGAGGAAAAGGTTATTTACCAAAAACTTTTTAAGTTTTCCGGATTTGAGAAGTTGAAGGAGTCAGCTAAATAATATATGTATTTTGATTATACAGCTACACCGCCTAATACCCTGATGCAAGGGGATATAATTGAAAAATATCCCCTTTCTTATATCCCTAAAATAGAGGAATATATATTTATAAGAGACAATAATGGTTCGCCTATAATTTTAAAAAACAGTCAGGAAGGAATTAATCAATATAATAACGAACTTCAAGAGGAACAGATAGTTGTTAATTCTAAATTAAATAATATAATATTGCTCTCTCAAACTTGCGATTTGCAAAGAAAAAAAACTGTAATTATAGCCCCTATTCTTGATTTAGATTTTTTAGAAAAAAGTTTAAAAGAAAATGAACCAAACGAACAAAAAGTTAAGAATAAATTAAATAGTTTAAAAGCAAGGAAATTTGAAGACCAGATGATACCTTATTTTTATTTACCAACAATAAGTAGTTTTCCCGATAGATATATTGATTTTAATCTTATACAGAGCGTGCCAATAGAAAATATTAAAATTGACAACAGAATATTATCATTTTCCGATAAGGGGAGACACTGGTTAGCCTACAAATTAAATGCATTTTTTGGCCGTCCAATTGAATTTTAGATGTATTTATTATTTATTAAAATATAAGTTCTAACTTCGTCCCACACTCTCCGCATAAATTACTTGAATTTGAATAATTTTACCATTTCGCGCGTACTACTATAGTAAGGATAATAATAAGCAAGTTCATGATTAATTTTGAACAAGCCGAAAAATTAAGCGATGAAGAAATCGTAAAATTAACCCTGGAAAGCCAGGATTATTTTTTATTTATTATCAACCGCTATAAAGTAAAATTGCTTAATTTTATCGGGCGAATTACCAAGGTAAAAGCGGAAGATGCCGAAGATTTATTGCAGGAAATATTTCTTAAAATTTATTTAAATTTAAATGATTTCGATTGTGGTTTAAAATTTTCTTCTTGGGCTTACGCTATCGCCCGCCATCAAGTAATCAGCCATCATCGTAAGCTGCAAGCTCGGGCGGAAGGGCATATGGCGGAACTTGAAGATAAAAATTTTAATAATTTAATGTCCAATTTCGATGTTCAAAAGAATATTGACGCGGAATTCACTAAAGAAAAAATAATGAAAATTTTGGATAATTTAAACGGTAAATACCGAGAAATTTTAATCTTAAAATTTTTTGAAGAAAAAAATTATCAGGAAATATCCGATATTATCAAGCGTCCGATCGGTACCGTCGGTTCGATGATGAATAAAGCCAAAAAAGAATTTAAAAAAGAGCTGGAAAAACAAAAGATTAAAATATAAATCAAATATATGGCGCTAGACAACAATTTTGGAGAAGAACTGCTCCATAAAATCAAAGACGAAAAAATCCAGCCTAAACCCAGGTGGAAATTTTTGCTGAAAAATTATTTTATTTGGAGTTTGGGAATTTTTTCGCTTCTTTTGGGCACGATTGCCATGTCGCTCATATTTTTTATGCTTCGTTATAATGACGCGGATATTTACGGCCGGGCCGGCGGGCAGTTATGGGAAAAATTATTATTGATAATTCCGTTTTTCGGCATAGTTTGCTTGATTTTTTTTATTTTTATAGTTCTCTATTATTTTAAACACACGAAAAAAGGCTATCGTTATTCTTCTTTCATAATTTTGTCGGCGGTAATATCTTTTAGCGTAATTTTGGGCGTATTTTTTTACATTGTCGGCATGGGGGAAATAACCGATAATGTTTTAGGCAGAAATGTTCCGTTTTATGATAAAATTATAAACCCGCGCGTTGATTTTTGGTCGCAGCCGGAGAGCGGCCGTTTGATGGGCTTGATAAAATCACAGGCCGGCCTCGATGAATATATATTAATCGATAGAAATAAAAAAGAGTGGAAAGTATTATTGCCGGAAATAGGAAGCAATTCCGACGACGAGTTAGAACTTAACCGATCGGCCCGTTTTCTCGGCAAGGTTCAATCCGAAAATGAATTTTCAGCCACGGAAATTTTGCCGGTTATGCCGCCCGGCAGAGAATTCTTCGGCCGCTTTGGGAACCTGCCGCCGCTTAAATCGGATAAAGAGATAAAGCGCTAAAATCATGCAAATTTTTAAAACAGCTTTTCACGAAGCTGTTTTTTTGTGAAGAAAAAATTATCGCTTGCGTATTAACAAAGGCGCAACCATCGAGATGTCTCCAAGCAATTTAATTATTAACGCAGTAACCGGCCGTATTCGATTGATTATGGCCGGAGGCAATAAAAAAGCATGAAGAAAAAATATCTTATTTCCGGCATAACCGCCTTAACTATTCTGATTTCGGCCGCCGGTCTGACTTCGGCGGCTTTAGCCAGCGATACGGGCGCTAATGCCAATAAAATATTTAATAAATTTTTTGGGCAAAAAGGAGAAAAACCGCAAGTTTTGACCGACGCGCAAAAAACTGAAATGCAGGCGAAGTTGGACGCGGTAAAAGCGGCTTTAGCGGCGGGCGATTATAACGCCTGGGTTGCGGCGGTAAAAGCGCAAGGTAAAAATTCACAAGTTTTGGAGAAAATAAATTCCGGTAATTTCAGCCGTTATGTTGAAGCCAATAAATTACGCGAACAGGCGGATAGCATTTTTAAAGAGTTGGGCGTTAATGGTTGCGGTATAATAGGCGGCAAATCAGGCGGACATGGCATGATGGGAGATTTTGGGTTCGGAGGCCCTAACGGCGATTATAATAAATAAGTAAGTTTTCGGGAGAATATATTTTAAAAGAGGCGGCTAATTATGGTAGGCCGTCCTCTTTTAAAAATATAATTTTTTACAGCCGATAATCAATTTAATTTTTTTAAAGCCAGCATAATGCCGATGCCGGCTATAATTAAAAACAGCTGAAATAAAGATTTGGCCGGCGCGGTGTCTTTTTTTAATTCAGGAATCAAATCGGCCGTAGCTATATAGATAAAGCCGCCGGCGGTAAAAGGGATAATAAAAGAGGTGAAGGCGGAAGTTTGCGCGCCCACGGCTAAAGCCAGTACGGCGCCTAAAACCGCGACAATGGCCGAGGAAAAATTCAAAAGGATGGCTCTGGCCCGGCTATAGCCGGCGTGAAGCAAAATGCCAAAATCGCCGATTTCTTGGGGTATTTCATGAGCGATAACGGCCAACGTGGTGACCAGGCCAAGCTTCGCGCTAACTAAAAATGAGCCGGCGATAATCATGCCGTCAATAAAATTATGCAAGCCATCACCGATAAGATTCATTGTTCCGACCGGATGGGGATGAAAAACCGTGCTTTCCAAATGGCAATGGCGCCAATGGATAATTTTTTCCAAAACAAAAAAAACTAAAATTCCGGCCAGCAGCCAGAGCCAAACCGACATGTTAGTTTGTTCAGTCTCGGCCATCTCGGGTATCAGATGCAAAAAACTGTCGCCTAAAAGCGTGCCGGCGGACAAGCTCACCAGAGGCATTATCAGGTGGCGCAGTTTTTTTTCGGATATTGCCAGAGTTAGAACTCCGATCATGGAGATTAGGGAAATTATTAACACGCTGACGATTGTATAAAAATATATGGCCGCCATATTTTTGCCGTTTAAACTTAATTATATTATAATATTACCATAATTTTTAACCTTTGACCTAATCAATTTTTTAAACTATGATAAAATAATCAAATAGGTGGGTAAATTATAAAATTATGAAGCTAATATTAGACAAAAATGTTTTAGATCAGGCACCGGAAAATTTATTAAGGCAAGCCGGATATGCTTATTTAATGGATCGGAACACCGGCCAGGAAAGTTATGTGCGCCGGTTTAACCGCGGTTTTTATCCCAGGTTTCATTTATATCTTGAAGAGCAAAATAATCAGGTAATTTTAAATTTGCATTTAGACCAAAAGCAGGCCAGCTACGCGGGCGCGCACGCTCATAACGCCGAATACGACGGCGAATTGGTGGAGCAAGAGATGGCGAGAATAAAAAATTATGTGCCGGGAAATTTTAAATTTTAAAAGCCAAATACAGCCAATCAATTTTATTTAAATATGACCAATCCTTCAGATGAAATAAAATCAAAACTTGATATTGTCGATGTCATCCGCGAATACATCCAGCTTAAGGCGGCCGGTTTGAATTTTCGCGCCAACTGTCCCTTTCATCGGGAAAAAACTCCGTCGTTTATGGTTAGCCCGGAAAAGCAGATTTGGCATTGCTTCGGCTGCGGCAAAGGCGGCGATGTGTTTTCTTTTGTCATGGAGATCGAAGGCTTAAGCTTTGTGGAGACTTTGCGCCTACTCGCTAAAAAGGCCGGCGTGGTTTTAAAAAAAGCCGATCCGGCGTTAACTTCTAAACGAAACGCGCTTTTGGACATTTTGGAATTGTCCGCGAAATATTATCATAAAGTTTTAACGGGTAGTCCGGCCGCCGAAACGGCGCGGGAGTATTTGCGCGAGCGGGCTTTAACCGACGATACTATAGAAAAATGGCAAATCGGCTATAGCCCGGATACTTGGGATAGCTTAACTAATTTTTTAAAGAGCAAAGGCTTCGGCGAAAATGAAATTTTTTTAGCCGGCATGTCGGTGAAAAAAGACCATTCGGCAGGCTCGGGGCGAGCGGGTTTTTACGACCGCTTTAGGGGACGGATTATGTTTCCCATTAATGATATTAACGGCAACGTGACCGGTTTTACTGCGCGGGTCAGAAAAGAGAAAGAAGCGGAAGAAAAAATGGGCAAATATATCAATACGCCGGCGACCATGGTTTACGATAAATCAAAAGTTTTGTTCGGTTTGGATAAAGCCAAGATGGCGGTTAAAACCGAAGACGCGGCGGTTTTAGTTGAAGGCCAGATGGACGCGATTACGGCGCATCAAAACGGCTTTAACAATGTTATCGCTTCTTCGGGCACGGCTTTAACGGTTGAACAGGTAAATTTAATCAAGCGCTATTCCAATAATTTATTTTTGTCTTTTGACATGGATAAAGCCGGCGATTTAGCGGCTGAACGCGGCATCGCCCAAGCCATGCAAGCGGAAATGAACATTAAAGTCATTGAAATTTCCGGCGCTAAAGACCCCGACGAATTAATTAAAAATAATCCCGAAGGCTGGAAGCAGGCGGTTATAAAGGCTAAGCCGATGATGCAATATTATTTTGACAAGACTTTCGCCAAGCTGAATATAAAAGATTATGAGGGCCAAGACCGGGCGGAAAAAATATTACTGCCGGTTATCGCGAAATTCGGTTCAAAAACCGAACAGGATTTTTGGCTTAAAAAATTAAGCCAGGAAGTTGGCGCCAACGAAAATTCCTTAAGGGAGAAATTAAAAGAAATTATCAATAAACAAAGTCAGGCGAATTCTCCGGCTAAATCTTCGCCCGCGGAGCCAAAAGAATCAAGCCGGCTAAAGCCGAGTCGAGAGCAAATGCTTTCGGAGTTGCTCTTGGCTTTCGTTATAAGGTTTCCCGCGCATTTAGAGTATGTAATCAATCATATCGGACCGGACGATTTGGCCGGCGAGTCCAATCAGCTCCTTTACAGAAATTTAATTATTTATTATAATAAGCTCATAGATTTATGGACTCGAGAAGGGGGAAATTTTGAATTGGCGATAAATTATCTTAGCTTGAAAGAATGGTTAAGCAATCCGGAAAATTTTACGCAAGATGGCGAGGTGAAAATAGACAGCCAGCCTGATAATTATAAGTGTTTAAACTTATTGGACAGGCTGGTTCTTTTAGCTGATAAAGATTTTTACGATTACGGCGAAGAGCAGGTTAAAGCCGAGATAATAAATATTATGGCTACTTTAAGGGTAAGCTATTTAAATAATCGTCGCCATGCCATAGCCAAATTAATCTCGGCTTTAGAAAAAGAAAATATCAGCGGCCAGGAAAAGAATGAAAAATTAACGAATTTAATGGAAGAATTCAAAGCTTTAACCGAAGAAATAAATTTAATCGAGGTAAAATAGCCCTATTGTCATTGCGAGGAGCCTGTAACCAGGCGACGCGGCAATCTAACATACTTTTTATTGAATTAATAGTTTATTTTTTGAGCGAAGATTCATTTTATTTAAATTGTTAGTGAGATTGCTTCGTCGCTGAGGCTCCTCGCAATGACAAATATTATATATGGCGAAACATCATAAAAAAAATAAAAATCAAGCCAAAAGCAAAAAGATTCAGCGGCCGAAAATAAAGCCTAAGGTTAAAAACGTTTTTAAGGCAAAAAAGATAAATTATAAAAAAATTTTCAGAAGGCCTAAATTCAAGAAATCAAATCGGGAAAAAGCCGAGGCTAAAAAAATAAAAGAAAGAGAAGAGCATATTATCGTAAAACCGACCGAGGAAGAGATTAAAAATTTAATTATCAAAGGCCGTTCGCGCGGTTTTCTTACGGAAACGGAGTTACTCCATGTTTTTCCGGAAATTGAAGAATATATTTATGATTACGAATTAACTTTGGAGGCTTTGCAAAAAAATGGTATCCAGATAATTGAAGATACGGGCGGATTTTTAGGCGCGGGCGATGATATAAAAAATAAATCCGGGCAAATTATCGGTTTTAGCGAAAAGAAAAAATTTGACATTTCAGAATTAAGCGCCGATTCCATCCAGATGTATTTAAGGGAAATCGGCAAAGTGCCGCTACTCTCCGGCGAAGAAGAAATTGAATTGGCCAAGCGCAAAGAAAAAGGCGATAAAGAAGCCGAGAAAAAGATTATTGAAGCTAATTTGCGCTTAGTGGTTTCGATCGCCAAAAAATTTACCGGCTCCAAAGGCCTTAGTTTGCTTGATTTAATTCAAGAGGGCAATATCGGCTTATTCCGCGCCGTGGAAAAATTTGAATATCGCAAAGGCTATAAATTTTCGACTTACGCCACCTGGTGGATACGGCAGGCAATTACGCGAGCTTTGGCCGACCAGTCCCGGACTATAAGAATCCCGGTGCATATGGTTGAAACGATTAATAAATTTCAGCAAGTTCAGCGCCAATTAATTCAGGATTTAGGGCGTGAACCGCTGCCGGAAGAAATCGCGGCCGAGATGGGCGAAGATATCGATAAGGTAAGGCATGTCATAAAAATATCCCAAGACACGATTTCGCTCGAAACTTCCATCGGCGACGACGACGAAGATTCAACTTTGGAAGATTTTGTTGAAGACGTAAAAAATGTAACGCCTGATCGGGCGGCCGCTTTGCAGTTATTGAAAGACTATGTTAAAGAAGTTATTGCCGGGTTAACTCCAAGAGAGCAGAAAATTTTAGAAATGCGTTTTGGCTTGATTGACGGCGTAGCCCATACTTTGGAAGAAGTCGGGCGCGAGTTTGACGTCACCCGCGAACGCATCCGCCAGATTGAAGCCAAAGCTTTGGAAAGAATCCAAAAGCATGTCGGCATAAAAAAGTTAAGAGATTACTAAATTTAGGCCCCTTCCGAGCAACAAGTTTATAAATTATTTGATAATATAAAAAAGGCCGTCCTGTTTTAAGGGACGGTTTTTGGTTTTGGCGGTTTTAGCCGCCGAAATTAAAGCCGGTTTGCTCGGCCGGCTCAATCAATTTTTTATCGGCGAGTACCAGCCCGGAAATGGCCAGTAAATCAACCAGATAAAAATTATGGCTTCCGGGCAAAAGTTTTTTGGCCATAGCCATAACTTCGTCGGCTTTGCCCAGCCGGTTGACTTGGCTTAGCGTCTTAATCGGGTCAACCTCGCCCAGCTTAACCAGGTCGCTTTGGCTTTGGCTGGAATTACCGGCTAACCGACCAAGGCGTTGCTTTGCCCTTAATAGAAGCAACTGGACCGTTGGCAACTTTGATTTATTCATTGCCCGTTTGGCTTGGTTAAGCGCTTGGACGACCCGCTCGATTTCTACTAGATACGGGTAGGCCCAGTTGTTTTTTAAAAAGAAAGACAGTCTGGCGATCTTCTCGGTTAGCGCCTGATGTTTGCCGCCGCCTTTGACCGTGGCCGCCGCGATTACGTTAAGCCTGGCTAGGGCTTCTTTGATTGCTTCTTCCATTTGCCCGCGGGCATAAATCAGGAGTTGGCGGCGCAAGGCAATGTAGGGTTGAATAATCTTGAATTTTTTGAGCAGTTCCAGCACGGCTTCCGGCACATCCGAGCTATTCACTAAAGCGGCTTTGTCGGAATATTTTTCCATGATATGGTCCTGCATCCGTATGGCCGCGTTAATATCTTTGACCGTTTGCTGGATCGGCCTTCTATATCCGGCTTTGTTCGTAACCCAGCGGGGGATGATAATCCGGCCGTCTGACGAAATACTGATGCCGCATTTTTTCAACCCGCTAATCCATTCCGGCCTTTTTACTTCTCTGGCCAGTTTGGCGCTTTTTTCCCGGTCCGAGACGATGGCCGCGATTTGCCTATAGAGCGGCTCCAACTTGCTCTTGGGAATTTCGAAGAACGGCATATCGGTCGTGATTTGCCTTCTAAGCCGGCCATCTTTAATGGTGAACAGGATATCTCTGCCTTGGCAAAGCGCCAGCACCTGCCTTACCGTTCCATCGTCATTCGATATCAAACGTTCCCGATTATCTTTCGGTAAAAAATTTTCCACAGCCGTTTCTCCTTTCTTTTTTGCAATGCGATTAGGTTGATGGTTCCGGCATATCCGTTTTTACTATTTATATTGTAAAGTTCGATTTCACTTATTTAATAAATTATTATAAATTAGGCATTTTGTCAATATTATTTTTTAAAAAATAGAGCCCGCGACTTTAATAGCCGTGAGCTCATTATGATTATTTTGCTTTAATATCTTTTATTTCTTCAATCGCTATTATCATTGATCTGGAAATTAAAGGGATGGCATGATCAAAGAAATCCATGCCGCCGCCTTTGACGGTGACGCTGTACATTCCCGGATGAAAGGCGAACAGAATCGTTGATAATTCATGGATTTGCGCCGTATCCAGTTTTAGTAAACGTGATAAGCAGGCGATCGTTGCCAGGCGCTTGTTTCTGTCTGCGCCCGGAGCCAGGTCAAATAGATTGAATTCGCCTCCGTTGTTGCGCTGTAAATGCTGTAATCCAGTGGCAAAGCCGGCTTTAAGGCAGTAAAGATGAAATAAACGGCCGAGAGGCGAGTTGGCGATATTCTCGAAGCCAGTCGTTTTTTTCTGGCACATTGGCTGATTGATCAGCGGTTTGGCAGATGTATCGGTCTGGCGGCTTTCATCGGTTTCTACTTGCTTGCGCCCTTCATTTCCTTCGGTCCATAGCGCAATAAATTGGCTGGTGAACCGGTCGTTCAGGTTGAAAATTTTCATAAGCTTGCATAATGTCTTTTGGTCCATTTTTTCCATGGAATCTTCAACCCTCTCAATAAAGCCTTGAGCTTGGCCTAAAGCCGCCGTCAGGTCTTCCGCGGAAATTTTCAATATTATCCTGATTGCGTGAAGCAGGTCGGGAAAGATGTCGTTTTCAAGAAACGCGTCTTCCAATTTTTCCTGATCAACCTCTTGCGGCTGGCTTCCGGTTTCTAGTTTAGGCGCCGGCTGAAGACTATTATTTTTTCCCGCGCGAGGGCATTTCTGCCAATTGGCATAGTGTTTGTCCCGCCTAGCTTTAAACTCCTCGGCTAAGCGCGCTTGGAAGCAAAAAATTTCGGTGATTTTAGGGAGGAACTTTTCAGGGAATTCGGAGTGGGTTATTTCATCCTCAAAATGATAGATAAAAGTGATGGATTTACCTAAAAGGCTTGCCAGCCTGTTCGGAGATATGCCGGTAGTTGACCTAATCGCGTGGAAGAATTTAGGGAAGGAGACAGTCTGGTATTCAGCGAATACTTTATCCATTCCGGTTTCATAATTTTCCCGCCATTTTTGAGTAAACCGGCTCTCTAAACCGTTGTTAAGTCCCAAGGCTTCCGCGAACGGCTTCACGTCTTTTTCGCAAACCAAAATTTTGCCATCCTCAACATTTTTTATAAAATCACGACGCTTGCCAAGCTTTAACGACAAATCCCTGGTCGAAATGGCCAGCCGTTCTCTTAAAATTTGGGCCAATACGGAGAAAGGTTTGGTTTGATTATCATTAAATATTGTTGCCGTTGCCGCTTCCGCTGTTGTATTTATTTGGCCGTCCACGTTCTCACCTCGCTTTCTTATGGTTGTTTTGCCGTTGTTAAGGTTAGTTATAGAAGATTAAAAGGACGATTCCTCCCTATTAGTAAAACTTTGATTAAACCTTAGCATTTTTTTAAAAATAGTCAAATTATTGTATTATTTTTTTATTCGCAAATATTTGACTAATTTAAAAAATATTATATAATATCAGCATAACTGCCTCAGGGCAGTTTTGATTTAACATCTTCCCGGGTAGCCCTCCTGCGCTGACGCTTCGGAGGACGAGCTCGGAAAGTTTAGTCTTTAGTGAATTTGCACTTTTTGTTTACTGCTAAAATATTATAATTATTCCCGGGTAGCGCAGCGGTAGCGCAGCTCGCTGTTAACGAGTTGGTCGTCGGTCCGAATCCGACCCCGGGAGCCAGTTGGGAAATGCGTCGCTACGCGACGCCAGCGCCCACTCAAATTGAGCTAAGAATTCAAACTTTCCGCCTTGCAAAATAAAGTTCGAGCCGATATTTTTTAGAAATGCTTTGAATTGGGAAAGATCGCCTTCATCGGCGGTCTTTTTTGCTAACTTTGAACGCAAAATAAAATCTCTCATAGGTTCGAGCCAATTATCGCCCTGATCGTTAATTCTTTTGATTTTTTCCTCCAGGCCGATTTTTTTGTTGATTAACTTCTCTTTTTTCCTTAAATAATCATTTTTATCTATTACGCCCCCTAGATGAGAATCAAGCAGATTATCTGATTTATCCTCAATGGTTTTAACCTCCTCATTTAAAGAATTAACCAGGGTGGCAGATGATTGGGCGGTCGTTGTTTTCTCTTTATTTAGTTCATTTAGCATATTATCAGCCCAATCATCGGGTAAAGAAACTTTTTGCATTATATTTTTAAGCTGGTCGGTCAATATTTCCTCTCTAACATATTTTTCAGCGCAAATGCCTTTTTTCTTGGTACAGCGGTAATAGATATAGCCTTTGTGTTTTTCGGCCGTAATCGCACAGCCGCAAGCTCCGCACTTCATGAAGTCGGTAAAAATATAATTATGGATTTTCTTTTCATGGTGCCGGCCTCTTTTCTTTAACATTTCTTGCGCCAGATCAAAAAGTTTCTTGGTTATAATTGGCTCGTGCTTGCCCTCGTGCAGTTCACCCTTATATTTGAACACGCCATAATAAAAAGGATTTTTTAAAACGAACAACATCATGCCCGGGCTTACTTTTTTGCCGTTGTGGCTGGTTAGTCCCAAACCGTTAAATTTATCAGCCAAATTTTTTAGGGTATATTCGCCGGTAGAGTAGAACTCAAAAATCCTTTTTATAAGTTTATGCTTTTCGGTGTGGATAACTATATTATGGTTCTTATAGTCATTTAGATACCCAAGCGGCGCCCAGCCCGGATAAATCCCGTTTCGTAGTTTTTGCCGTAAGCCTCGTTTTACGTTTTCCGATAGGTTATCAATAAAATACTTACTTTGTCCAAAAGCGATGTTAAGCATAAACTTGCCTTGCGGCGTGTCTTCAAACCAAAAAGAGGGGAATTTGAGAGATTTTATTTTGCCCGTATCAACCAGATAAATGATTCTACCGCCGTCAATAGGATTGCGGGCTAAACGATCCGGATGCCATGAGAGTATGCCGTCAGCCTTGCCATTCTCAATCAAAGTCAGCATTTCGCCGAATTTCATTCGGCCAGGTTCTTTGGCAGTTTTTGCCTCGCAGAGCGAGGCGGCGATTTCAAGTTTTTCTTTGGCGGCAAATTCTTTTAATTCAGCCACTTGAGATTCAATGGATAATATCTGCCTGTCATCTTCATCCGTTGATTTGCGCGCATAGAGAATGTATTTCATAGAATTTAATTTAAAAAAGAAAAGTTTGCTTTTGGCTGGCAAGGCGGAAAGTTTGGATTCTTAGCTCAATTTGAGTGGGCGCTGGCGTCGCGTAGCGACGCATTTCCCAACTGGCTCGGATTTTACACTGAAGCTCGAATTGAATTCAAAAAAAGGTTTTAAACTATTTTATAAAAAGCTTTTAAAAGCGCCCGCCCCCGCCTTTAAAAGCAATAATTTCCCCGCGGGCAAAGCCCGACTTTAAAAAACTGCCAAAGAACCTGTAAAAAATATCGGCTCGAACTTTATTTTAAGCCAAAAGCAAACTTTTCTTTTTTATGTTTATTAACCTAATGCAGACTATAACTCTTGACATTTATAATTATTCTAATTTTGAATATTCTTAATTTGAATATATCATATTAGTATGACTAAAGCAATATATTTAAAGGAATATAAGCAGATTGCCGAAAAATTAAAAAAAGCCAGGATAGAATCCGGCTTAACTCAAGAGGTAGTGGCTGGAAAAATTAATAAGCCACAGTCTTATATCTCGAAAGTTGAACAGGGCGAACAGAGAATTGATATAATTGAACTGCAACACTTTGCGAGTTTATATAAAAAAGATATAAATTATTTTATTTAGTAATATGATCCCAAAATATATAAAAAAATCAGAGGATTTAGTTACTATCCGTGATGATATAAAAAATGGATTTCTTTTTCAAGCAATTAAAAAAGGAGAAATTTCAGAAAAAATAGTTGAGAGAGCAAAAGATTTTTATATTGCTCTAGAAAAAGTCAAAACCGTTGATGACGTTTTATCTTTAGATAAATTTTATAATGAATTATGTGCTGCTGCTGGTTTATCTCAAAAATCATTAAGTCACCTTTTAGAAAAGGATGTAAAGGAAATAATGATAAAAGTATTTCATAGAGTTATAAAAAATAGTAATACATCATTTCGCGAAGAAATTGTGTATAGATATTTAATTACCGCGGGGGATAGTATTGGTGGCAGCATGAGAAACATAATCGGTTCAGTGGCGGGGGAAAAATTAAATATTGAGTTACTAAAAAGATTAAGACAAAAGGGGTATAAACCCAAAATTACACAGAATCAAAATGGCAAGGCACAATCTATTCAATGGGGTAATAGATATATAATTTTTGACCATAAGCCAAAATTGATTGAGAAAAATATCGATCTTATTTTGATAAATACTAAAGGGTTAAAGGAGTATGATAAAAATATTTTTAACGATGGAAGCAGATATTTGGCCTGCGGAGAACTTAAAGGGGGAATTGATCCGGCCGGCGCAGACGAGCACTGGAAAACCGCGAATAGTGCACTTGAAAGAATAAGGGTGAAATTTAAAAAAATTAAAAATAAACCAGGATTATTTTTTATAGGAACTGCCATTGAGATTGCAATGGCTAAAGAAATATTCAAGCAATTAAAAAACGGCAAATTGTCTCATGCCGCCAACTTTAATAATGAAAAGCAGGTGAAGGATTTGATAGAATGGTTGATAAATTTATAATTTTTTCCAAATAGCAATACTTTCTCGCACGGGGGTGCGTCCATATTTTCCCATCTGTTGCGAGCTGTTTCCTTTATATCGCGTAATCCAAATTTCTAGAGGCTTAAATCCGGCCTCTTTTGCTATTTCAGTCAATATTAAATCAACTGGTATTATTTCACCTTCAAATCTCACATTTCCCACAACTAACGCTACTATAGCGTTTTTTTTACATACTCTAAACATTTCTTCAATAACCAATTTCATATCTTCAAAATAGCCCTTGATCATTATGGGAATTCGAGGATTATTTAAATCCTTACTGTTTAAATTATCTAATATTTCTACAAGTGCGTTTACTTTAACATCATTATTCGGAGAAGCCTTAACCTCGATGTGCGACCTCAATAAACTATGTCGTATTTTTTTTAATTCATCCGCACTATCAACGAAATTTAAGCATAATTCCAGGGCATAAATACGAGAATAATCATACCTATTTAAATATGGAGGGGAGGTTATTATCGCATTAAATTTATTTGAAGGCAGTTTCGTATCTCTCGCATCTCCTAAAACAATTTCAGCTTTACCTGAGTTCGTTCTTTTTAAAATGTTATCAAAAAAAGTAGACTGTTCATAAGTGTTATTATTTTTTAAGTCGAACAACATTTTTTCCAATTTTATTTTTAGTATATCGACTACGGCCGGTATTTTTTTTTCTACGATTCTTAAATATTGCCCGTCTTTTGAAGTGTTTGAGACTTCTACTAAAATAGAGAGGAGGCCAAATAATAAAAAGTCTCTAATTTTTGAATCTTTAATTTTTAAAATTTTTTCCTTAAAAAATAATAATTCATTTTGGGTCTTTTTGGGGAATGCTTTATCAATAATCGATATATTTGGAAGCTTTATTTTGGGTTCGGTATATTTTTTGTTAACCAATTCATTGATTTTTTTTTCTAAAGCTTCAATATTGTAATCTTTTATGGTTTTCAGTTTAACGTTAGATACAAATACTGAAATTGGCATGATATCAATCCCTATTGAGTTATATCCAAATTGTTGGGACGCTAAAGCAGTTGTGCCACATCCTCCAAAAGGATCTAAAATCCATGAATTTTGTTTTATTTTAAATTCTTTTAATATCCCAGTTATTAAATCTCTCGAAAACCCCTCTTTATATGGAAACCAATTAAAAATAGGAATTTTTTTATTCGGTACATATGTAACCTTTTTTCTATAATCAAATCTATCTTTTAAGATTAGTTTATATTTTTTTTCTAATTTTTCTCTTTCTTCGGTTTTTCCGCTTTTATCATAAGATTTCTGAACGGGATTAAGTCTAATTAAATTAATAAATTTTCCTTGTATTTTTACATTTCTTAAATATATGGGGTCATATACCGGATTCCTTGGCTCAAGCCGGATCCTATTTTTTTCTTTGTAAAAATATTTAAGAGTGGCTTCATTGTCCTCATTAAGCGCCACGACTAAATCGCCATCTTCGGCGAATTCAGTCTTTTCAGCAATAATAATATCATTATCTAAAATACCATCATCAATCATGCTATCCCCCTTAACTTTAAGAGTAAAATAATTTTTTGTTGGTTTTGATAATAACCCACGAGGCACCTCAATAGTTTCGATGTCTTGAATTGCCTCTATTGGTTCCCCTGCAGCGATAGATCCTAGCAGGGGGATATTAACGACATCTTTTTCCTCTGTGTTTAACTCAAGGCCCCTGGAAAGATTGTCGTTTTTAATAAGAAATTCCTTTTTGATTAATGCTTCAATATGCTGATGTACGGTAGATAGCGCAGATAACCTAAAATGTTTTTTAATTTCTTCAAAGGTGGGGGATATACTATGTTTGTTTATATACTCACGAATGAAGTCTAGAATTTGTTTTTGTCTCTTTGTTAGAGTAGGCATAATTATTTGACATTATTTATCCACATGTTATATTTATAGTATATACCGAAAATTTACCGAAGTCAAAAATTAATTAAATAGAGTTAGTTTTTAAAAAGCTGGCGGGGATGCGAGAGGCTCTTAAAAAAATGCTATTTAGTTTCTCTTAATTCTCTCGGACAGTATCTATCATAAGGATATTGTCCGCGGGAGATATTTAAGGGTAAACTCCAGCATTTTAATTAACCCTTTTAAGCGAACCCTATGTTACCCAGATTTGAGGTTTACATGGATCGCGCAGGTCAGTATCGTTGGCGGTTGAAAGCCAGAAATGGCGAGATTGTCGCGGTTAGCGAGGGCTATACTTCACAGTATAGTGCTAAGCGGTCTGCCGAGTTAGTTAAATCGCTTGCTCTTTATGCGAGCATCGTGAATATCTAACTTGAAGATTTCGTTTTCCTCGTCAGCTTTTTAAAAATTAATTTTTTAAATTAAATTTATGGACACCTTTATTTTTATTTTGAACATTATTAGTTATGTAAGTTCGTTTATTGTACTAATATCTATAGTTGCTGGGGTTATTCTTTGGGTCAAAGGAATTCTCCCCGTTCTATTAAGATTAGGAAACGGTCTTTCAAGAAAGAAAATAGTAATTTTTGCAAAGAATGATAATTCGAGCAGTTTAAAAAACTTGTTAGTTGATTCCGGTCTTTTTAGTAAAAATAATATTTATTCCGTTACTTCCGCTAACGATATTGGGATAGCAGAAAATAAACTGGTTTATTTAGTTTTCTGGCATGACTGGCAAGACCAGATCGATAATATTTTAGATCAAATGAAAGATAGAACAGCTTTAATAATATATGCGCCACAGGAGCTAGGATTTATACCCAAAGAATCCATGGCTAAACTGAATGAAAAACGCAATGTTATGGTTACTAATTTTCGTGGCAGGCTATTAAATGATATTACGACCTCAATTATTACAACTAGCTACAAATAATATATGACTACATCAGAAATAAATAATTTTATTCTTGATTATATAAGAGAAAATATAACCCCAAATTATAGGGATTGGGCAATGGTAAGCGAAAAATACGACGAGTTAATAGATTTGCTTGAAGATAAGAATATTTTTCAAAGCGGTTCTTGTGCCCGTTTTACTTCAATTAAGCCAATAAACGATTTAGATGTAATTTGGATATTATCCGATAGAGTCGAAAAGGCAATTAGGTCAAATGAATTGAACTTGAAAGATGTATTAGTGGACTTAGCAAAAAAACTTCAGCATGAGTATGATAATATCGGAGTTAAGGTCGTTGTTAAGCCGCAGACCCATTCCGTGGGAATATACTTCGGAGAGTCGGAAAGGGAATTTTCTATCGATATTGTTCCTGCTAAAAAGAGTGGAAATAAAAATGAGTTTAGGGACGATATATATATTGTTCCCGAAATTTTATTTTTTTCAAAATCTAAAAGATCTAAAACATATAAGAGCAATAACGAAATTAGTTGGAAAAAATCAGACCCCAAGGGTTATAAGGAAATAATAAAAAATAATCATGAACAAAACAATAATTTAAGAAAAGTTATCAGATTTATAAAAAAATGGAGATGGCATTGTAAAAATAATTATCCTGACTTTCCTTTAAAATCTTTTCATTTAGAATTAATTGTTAATGATATATTTGTTGATTATCCAGATGTTACTTGCTTGGAAGGAATAAAATTATTTTATGATAACCTGTCTAATTATTTATCGAATCCATGTCTGCGAGATCGTGCTAACACAGATTGTTTTATCGATGAATATATAAAAGAAATAAATAGATTCGATTTTAATGAAATACATGAGTTGACTGAAATTGCAAAAAAAAGAATTCAAAAAATTGAAAAATCAAATAATAAATCTGAAATTTTTAATAATATCAATTTGTTACTTCAAGCAAGCGATGACAACGAACAGTTTATACATGATGATGCACACGGATATAAATTTATTGACACCGATTTAATATTGAAAATCAACGGCAAAGTATTGATTGGAAAAAGAAATAAGAAAGATACAATTTCTCATTATTATCTTAGGGATAACGATAACTACGTGGTAGTTGGAAGTCAAATTGAATTTTATATTTCCGAAGGATTTGAAAAATATTTTCAAGGCAAAGAGGTAAAATATTTATGGAAAGTAAAAAATAGAGGCAAAAATATATTTAATAAAGATGGAACTAGAGAACCTCGTGGCGAAATTACAAAAAACCAAACTTTACAACACCCGGAGCTTTCCGCTTATAACGGGATTCATTTTGTTGAATGCTATGCAACTTGTGACAATAAATGCATGGCGTATAATCGTTTGTATGTGCATATAGATAAATAGTTATTAGTAGTCAGTAGTTAGCATAATTTTAAAAAACAAGTAATTAAAGAATTTGCCGCCAAATCGCCCCGCTGGGCGGGGCGGAGCGGGCTTACGCCCGCGGAAAAACTTGAAATCGCCTAAAGTCGGGCTTTGCCCGCGGGGAAATTATTGCTTTTAAAGGCGGGGGCGGGCGCTTTTAAAAGCTTTTTATAAAATAGTTTAAAACCTTTTTTTGAATTCAATTCGAGCTTC